>Ga0080013_1000707_pt1 | contig 46273 bp, 59 predicted proteins | sample ETNvirenome_6_85_FD_69236 | JGI IMG/M metagenome (GOLD analysis project Ga0080013, IMG submission 69236) | Marine viral communities from the Pacific Ocean - ETNP_6_85 (SPADES assembly) (version 2) | ecosystem: Environmental > Aquatic > Marine > Oceanic | place: Pacific Ocean | collected 2013-06-19
ACCTACTCCAGTAATTCCAGCACCTCTTGCAAGTGCTTTCTTCCAGATAGTTCAGGAAGGTAAAGGCGATATGGAATATTTAGCTGGTATATATAGCTCTATGATGGGAGATAGTTCTCAAGCAGGAGAAACCTATCGTGGTATGTTAGCTTTAGATGAATACGGTACAAGGCGTATTAAGCAATGGATGAGTACTTCTATTGAACCTGCTTTACGTCAATTAGGTAATATAGTGCTTCAGTTCTCACAATCTACATACTCAGCCTATAAGCGATTTAGATTGATACAACCTTCTGCTATTCAGGAGCAAAGAGAACAGGAAGTTAATATTCCTATTTATAATGATATGGGAGAAGCTATAGGTAAATCAATGGATATATCTACAGTGAAGTATGATGTTCGTATTGTTCAAGGTTCTACATTGCCAATCAATAGATGGGCTTATCTTGAAGAGTTAAAACAATTAATGAATCTTGGTGTAATAGACGATATAGCAGTACTCGCTGAAACTGATATTAAAAACAAGGAAAATATTGTAAAAAGGAAATCATTATATGCACAGTTGTCGGGGCAAGTTGAACAGCTTAATGAGGCGGTCAAGGATAAGGACGGCACGATTGAAACCCTTGAAAGACAATTGGTGCAAGCTGGTATTAAACAAAAAGTTATGCAAGCCGATGTTGAGATCAATAAAAAGAAAGAAGAAGTAAAATCTCAGATGGGTAAGCAGTATATTGAAACAGAAGGAAAACAAAAATTATTACGGAATGTACTATCTAATAATGTAGAGTCTCAGAAGCAGCAAGCAGGCAATATGTTACAGTCCGTAAAAAATAGTTTGGAATCTAATTCCAAAGAATAGTATGTTACGCACATTGACCAACTTAAAAAGGAGATAATATGGCAGAAGAACAAGGTAACCCTGAGATAGGTATGCAAGCAGATTCATTTGAAGCTGCAGAAGCACAGACCGATACAGGCTCCTCTGATTTTTTCGACCAACTCGAAAATGAAGTTAATGGTGGGATCATAGATAACACTGAGGTAACCCAAAATCAAACAAGTGGCTCCGAACAGGTAACCCACGTACAACACGATGATGGCTCCGATAACGTGGTACAGTCTTCAAATGACAGCACAGACTGGAAAAAAAGATACGAAGATAGTAGTAGAGAAGCTGTCCGCTTATCAGAACAGTACAAAGATGTTGAACCTTTTGTGCCAGTTCTACAAGCGATGAAGAACGATAGTGGATTAGTAGATCATGTTAGGAACTATTTGGTGAATGGTGGTGAACCAGAAAAATCAATTCAAGATCATCTTGGTCTTGGAGAAGATTTTATGTTCGACCAACAGGAAGCGATGACAGAACCTGATTCTGATAGTGCTAAACTAATGAATGCTCATGTAGACAGGATGGTACAAGGCAGAGTTGGACAGATGATCCAAGCTGAAAAGCAAAGGGCTCAACAAGTCCAGCAAGCCAATGCCAGAGTGACTGAAGAGCAGGCATTTAGGGAAAAAAATAGCATGTCAGATAAAGATTTTGAAACATTCAAAGCTAAGGCTCAGGAGCATGTAATGACATTAGACGATGTTAATTACTTGTTAAACCGTGGCCAGAACAATGAGAATGTTGCAAACTCTGCAAAGAAGGATATGTTAAACCAAATGAAAAATGTCCGAAATATGCCTACATCCGCATCGGGAGCAAACAATCAAGATCCAGGAAGATCAGAGTCAGACGAAGTGTTTGATGCGATAAAGGGTCTTGATGATGGTGTTGATAACCTGTTTGGTTAGGCTTATATAAAATTTATGTAGTCTATCCGAACTTAATCCTAATTAAGGAGATAGACAAATGGCGGATATTCTTAACGTAACCGGGAGTAATTATACTTCCGAGCCTACGGTTCAAAGAGGATCGGCTGCTGCTACAGGTGCCCTTCGGAGAAAATATAACTTCGGAGATAAGGTATCTGAATTAGCATTAGCACAAGATCCATTCTTTCGATTTGTAAGCATGGTTTCTAAGAAACCAACAGATGACCCGACTTTCAAATTTACTGAAAAGCGGTCTTCTTACACCAAAAGATATGCATATCTATCCGATTATAGCAGTTCTGCTATATCGTCACCGGCAACTGATGTAACATCAGCTGCCCCAGACCCATCGGCTGGAGATGTATATTCTTTTAGTTTTTTCACAGACTATAATAATAATGGTAACAACCAGAATATTTATGGTCAAACAATAAGTCTTGCTGAAGGAGTTCTAGGTACCCAACCTTTGTTCTTTATTCCAGGACAAATTGTAAAAATACCAGTAGGTGCAACAAGTACTCTAAATAACTTGGGATCTGAATTAACTAACTATACTTTATGGAAAGTTAATTCTGTAGATCTTGATACATATGGATCAGCTGCAACAGCTAATAGTGCAACTGTTAATAAGGCTATTGTTAATGCGACATGTGTAAAAGCACCTGCAACTTGTAACTTTATGCAGGCTACTACAACTAGTTCAACTATTGGTAATGGTGAAGCTGGATTGGGGCATGCCTCTACATTAGCATCTAAATCTCAGTCTCAAGAAGATCTTGAGCCTTTTAAATGCTATGTAGTTGGTACTGCTTTTGCTGCTGGTTCTGGTTATCCAGAAACTTGGCAAGATCAGCCTTATAGTACTTCAACCGGTCAAACTCAGATATTCAAAACATCTGCAGTTATGAATAATACTGATCGTGCAACTGTATTGAAGTATGAAGGTAACGAATGGGCACGTATCTGGAAAGAGAAGCTCATTGAACATAAATGGGATATTGAAAATGCACTTCTATTTGGTAATCAAAGTTCTACTTATAATACCACTGAAGGTGCAGTAAACTTTATTTCTACTTATGGAAATACTTTCAGTTTAACATTGGCAAGCAAATCTCAAGATGCATTTCTTGATGATATGTCAGCTTTGTTAGATCCAAGATATAATAATGCTACATCAACTGTATTCTTCTGTCAGACAGCAGTTTACAATTGGTTGCATAAACTATCTGGATACTTTGCAAATAATATTGGTATGGTAGTTCCTGGCAAAGGTAATACTACTGGTTCTCCAGGAGTAGGAAACGATGCTGGAAATGGCTATGCTAGTTTTGCAGTAAGTGGCAGAAAGAAAGTATTTGGTGTTGATATTACAACAATCTCAACTGTATATGGTGACATGAATATTGCACGTAATGTGCATCTTGATGGAACTACAGTTAAGATGTTAGGTATTAATATGAAATATTGTGCTTATCGTCCATTGGTTGGAAATGGCATTAACAGAGATACCGGAATCTACGTAGGAGTTCAGACTTTAGAGAACTCAGGAGTCGACCGTAGAGTGGATCAAATACTAACAGAAGCGGGGATGGAATGGTCTTGTCCTGAAACCCACGCTATCTGGACATAAGGAGATAAATCATGGCAAATCCATTATATGGACAAAATAAGTCTGACAATGCTGTAGACTTTGCTTTAAATGCAAGTAGCGGTCAATCGTTTAGTACTGTTGTAGTTGCTGGTGATAATGCTCAGTATGGCACAGCAGCAGCTCCTATGGGTAAATCTCATATGAACAGAACAATAGTTCAGGGACATACCAATGGTCTTGATCTTTGGCTTCCGTCTATTGATGCTACTGATGCTGGTTTATGGCTTCAGATAATATCAGGAGTAACTAATGGTGGTGCGTCTACCGTTATTACTGCTGCTTCTGGAGACCTGCTAGTAGGTAATACTATATGGACAAAGGCAACTGATGCTGTAGCTAATGCTGCTTACTTTGCAGCTGATGGCTCTGATGACCTTATATTTACTTGGGATGGTACAACTACAGGTGGTTTGATTGGTAGTGAAGTATTTATTCAGGCAAATAAAGATGGTTATTGGTTTGTAAAATCAGTAGCTAATGGAAGTGGTTCAGCAGCTACTCCATTTAGTTAAGAATAACTAACTAAAATAATACCTGCCCCCTCTATTGAGATATGGGGTCTCTTCTAGAGGGGGTGGGTACCTTAGATAAGGAATATAAATGGCCTTTATAGACCAAGTACAAGATTTAACTTCGCTCACCGTTTCAGATAACGATGAGCTTTCCCAATTTTTAAAAGACGGTGTATTAGATGTTACTAATAGATGGCTTTCTATTAGGCCTCAAGATATAGAATTGTTTGGCAGGGAAAGTAGCGAAACAACATCTAATGCGTCTTTAAATTTAAATGGCGCAAGAATTATTAGCGTAATAAGAGAAGATGGAACTAATAATCAATGGAGAAATTGTAGGAAAATATCACCTGCACTTCAATATGATGTGACAGATGTTGATAGTTTAAATTATGCATCTAAAATAAATCCTGCTTATATGATAGGAGATACTGGAAAGATTAGTGTATTCCCTACTCCAGGATCTGATCCTAATGCTTTTAAAGCTTATTATGTTAATAAAGATCCAGTGAATAGTTCTGGTAGTGCATTAATCCATAGTCATGATGATATATTATATTTTCCAATAGATAAAGTTTATTTAGTAGTCATATATGCAGGGATGAAATTATTACAAGCTAATATGGGAGCTACAACAATTACTGATCTTTCAGTTACTGCAGTTCCACCTGATGCTCCCAGTGCTCCATCTTTTACAGTTACCACAATTACTGAGGATACAGTATCTGCTGGAAGTGTGGCTTCTGTAACCGTAGGTACTAGTACTTCTGTTGCTACAGTAGCTATAGCTGCTCCTTCAGTTCATTCTAATACAGTTCCTAGTTATGCAGATCAAAGCATACCAGTTGCAAGAGGTTCTTTTAATGATTATTGGGTCATCAGTGATTTTCCAGATAGTGACCCAGGAGAATTAAGTGTTACCGCAGTGCCGCCTGATACTCCAGATGTACCTGAACTTACTGGAGTAGGTACAGCTCCTGCATATACAAAGCCATCACTATCAAATGATGTTCAGAGTGCTATTACTACTTTTATAGATACAGATGAGGATGTTGAACTTGCTCAGGCAAAAATACAGCAGTTTCAAGCATCATTAGCTGAGTATCAGGCAGATATTCAGAATGAATTAAATGAATTTAATAAAGAAAATGTAGAGTTTCAGGCTACTATACAAAGAGAAGTTCAAGAAGATACTTTAATTATTCAAAAATATCAGGCTGATTTAGCGGTATACCAAGCAGAAGTTGGATCACAGGTACAGGAGTATACTCAAAAACTTCAACGTTATACTACAGAATTAGGTACTGTTTTTCAAGCATGGCAAAAGACTGAATCAGATAATCTTCAGTTATTTCAAATTGAAATTCAAAATGAGTTGAATAATTTTAATGAAGCTAATGCAGTCTATCAGGCAGCTTTAAAAGAAGAAGCTCAAAATTTACAAGTTGCAGCTGGTAGGGTGCAACAACAAGCTCAGATAGAAATACAAGAAGTATTAAAACAAGCTGATGTAGATATGACAGATGCTCAGAAAGAAGCTGACTTAAATCTTCAGGCTTCCATTCAGAATACAGCCAATGCTTTGAAGGCAGATATTGAAAGTAATGCAAAGACTCTAGAGAAAGATATACAGGAATATGCTAATACTCTTGGTAAATATGGAGCTGAAATACAAGCATATCAAGCAGAGGTTGGGACTCAAATACAAGAATATACGCAAAATTTACAAGCTGATGGTATGGGTTATCAATGGCTGCAGGATCAATATGCAAAACTAAAAGCTGAATATGATACAGCATTTATGATAGCAGCACCTAAACAGCAGCCACAACAACAAGTGAGGGCATAATGGCAATTACCTATAAAGTAAGATATAAAAATCATTGCACACCACAGGCACAAGTAATCTCTGGTGGTAGGTATTATTTAGATAGTGATTGTGGTAGGAAGTTGACAGGTGATTGTAGTACAGTTGCTAGTCTAACTACTACTGGTACTTATGATGAAACTCTTGCTGTTACTGATTCTGCCTCATCCGCACTTACTAGTAGTCACGAATTTCTTTTTATAAAAAATACTGGTTCAACAGATGTTCAGGTAACTCTTAATAATAGTGATTATCATATATTGCTATCAGAAGGGGAAGCTTTTGCTTCAGAGATTGATACTAGTTCTGTTGTTAAGGTTAAGACAGGAAGCGGAACTTCAACAGTTGAATATTTTGTGAGTAAATAATGGCAACTGATAGAAGAGTAATATTCGGTACATATGTAGTTCCAACCAGAATAGATACAATGGAAGAAGATTCTATATCTAAAACATCATTTTTAGGTGCAACTTCTAATGATACTTTAAGTAAAACTCTTGGAGGAAAAGGTTCTGCAGAAATAGATACTACACAGTGGAATGATGCATGGACTTCAATGTTTCATACTCAAGTAAAGTGGGAAGACTTGGATGATACTGATAATGATACAGGAAATAGATGGGAAGATTCTCACGAACCATGGAATGGAACTTTAACATTAGGAACAGGGGGTGTACAATTAACAGCAGATTCTACTAATTGCGGATTTTTATATATAAAGAATACTGGCACAGCTAAGAATGCACTTGTATCCTTAACTGCGGAAAGTCCAGCCAATTATTATATGATAATTCCTCCAGGTGGAAGTCTATGTTTGAGAGGAAACCCAGGGTTTACATGTAGTGAAGTCTATGTTAAAGCATCTCATTCGGATGGAACTACAATAGAATGGATAATAGCACAATTAACGCCTTAATAGGGAGATACTGAAATGGCAACTTTAACAGGGCAAACAATAGCAGATACATATCTTACATTATTAAGATTATCATCTGCAACTATAGGTGCAGATAGTAGTGCAAAATATATACATGATGCTGCGGATACAGCATCTGCACTTTCAATAAGTACAACTAAAGTCGGTATTGGAACTGCCGCACCAAATGCCGATACTTTGCTACATACAAAGACATCTAGCACAACTACAAATAGATTGGCAATTGAAAGTAATGATATATTTCTTGTGGCGTTTGTAGAGGATGCAGATTTATGTGGACTGTATTGGAAAGATGGTGCCGCTTTCCAAATTGGACAATCATCAGTTATTGGTGGTTCAGGATATGATGCGAGAGTAGCTATTTTAGATGGTGGCAATGTTGGTATTGGAGTTACTGATCCAGATGCAGCACTTGAGGTATTTAATACAGGTACTCAATTAAAGTTATCTTATGATGCAACTGACTTTTGTACTTTTGCAGTTGACACTAACCATGATATAACAATTACACCATCATCAACTGGTCAGATAAAATTGAAACCAACCACAGATTCTGTAGATTTCTTTCAGGTGTTGGATGCTGATGCTGGAACTCCAATATTAAATGTAGATTCTACAAATGAAAGAGTCGGTATTGGGACTGCTGCGCCAGCTGGGTTACTTGATATATCTTCAGATGGTACAACTGCCGACTATACGGCACTGGCTTTTGCTTCAGGGCAACTAAGACTAACAAATTCAACTGATCCAGCTGATGATACAAAAAGATATGCAGCTATAACTTTTGCCCAAAGGGATGATGAGGTTGCAAGAATAGTTTCAAAGATGAATAAAAACTCTAGTTCAGCTGACACTTATGGTGATTTAAGATTTTTAACAAAAGGAGATGGTGACGCAGCTTTAACTGAAAGGATGACAATATTAGAAGATGGCAATGTCGGTATTGGGGCTGCTGCACCCACAAAACCTCTATGTTTTGGTAGTTCTGCTGTAGGACATGGTATGACAGCTGATTTTGCTACGACTATTTATGGGGCTCTTGGGCTTGCCCATGCTACGGCTGGTGGTTTAAAAATTGAAGGATATAGGGATGCTGATGGTGATGGCGAGGGAGCTGTACTTATAAAAGGTGCTCTTGGCGAGGCTGCCGTGGATACCACAGCCACAGGATCAGGTGGTATAATATTTCTCCAAGCTGATATTAAATCAAGTAATACTACTGGGACTGCTGCTACTGATGCAAATCTGATGACAATTAGAACTGGCAGTACTACACGCTTTATATTTAAGGAACCTGGGGAGTTACATTGTGATGGAGGTGCTGATTCAACTTATGATGGATACAATGATGCTCATCTTGTAAGAGCTTTTGATCTTTCTAGAAGTGGTAAAGGATTTATAGAGAATCAGTTTGATAAATTTGTTGAGTATAACCATGAAAAACTTGCAGAGCTAAAACTTGTTGGAAGAGAAGAAGATGGTACTCCAAATCATTTTATAAATGTTACTGGAATGCAAAGACTTCATAATGGTGCAATTTGGCAACAGTATACGGAGATGCAAAAGATGAAAGAACTTATATATGATACAATGGTAGAATTTATAGGTGAGGAGAGGGCGATGGATAAGTTAAATGAGCATGATATAGCTTTAATAGATAACGGTAATCAACCAAGGAGAATCAAGTAATGTCTAAAAATAAGACAAAAGAACAAACGCTAGCAAATCCGAAAGGAAAAACAGTAGAGGAGCTGAAAGAAATAGTTAAAACTCTACAAACACAACTTAATGAACATCAGAGATTAGCTACTCACCATCAGACGATGGCAACTAAAGCTCAGGGAGCCTTAGAAGTAACTCTCCAAATGATTCCAAAGGAGGAAGTGGAAGAGATGATAGTTGAAGAGAATAAGGAAAATGGAGAAGTAGTTGAAGGTTAAAGAGATTATGGAAAGGGCAGGCACGACTCAAACGGGTCGTGCTGTCGCCTATATAAAGGATGCTTTAGATGAGATGAATATCTTATCTGAGACACATATTACTACTCAGCGTATGGATATTAATGCAAATCAACGTTTTTATTCTGTTCCAAATGATTGTTTAAAGATACTTGATATTCGCTGTAAAAGCCATAATAATGAAAATAGTAAGTATAGATCTATTTCAAGATCTATATATGAACCTGCAATAGTGGATGAAGATGGCAACTAAAAGAAAATACGCATATTATATAAAAGGCAACAATATAGCCATCATAGAAGAGGGTCAGGGTGCTGGTGTCTGTAGTCTTTCTGGCTATAATACTCAATCAGCTTGTGAAGATGCTGGTGGTACTTGGACTGAGAATGCTTCTGGTGTTGATGATGGAGAGTATAGAAGTCCTATTCAAACAATTACAGGTGGACTAGAAATACAGTATGCCTATAGTCCTACATTTAACTTACAATCTACTGGTACAGAAGGTACTGATTTTCATCAGTTTATAGGTTGGGGTTCCAACGGTACAGAATTACTTTTATTTACATATGGAGCTGCTGCAGTAAGGGATTTATCTAGCGGGCCTGTTTTTGCAGCAGATGATTGGATATATATATCTGGATCTGGAAGATGGTCTGGATTGCATCAAGTTAAGTCCACTGGAGGGGCTACTGGAATATTAACTTTAAAAACTAAGTGTAATCTAAAACCTTCTACAATATCAGTTGCTGGAACTTTTGCAAATATTGGCGGTACCTTTAATGGTGATAATGCAGCAGCTGATCTGGATATCGAGACTTTTAAGGACTTAATATCTACCTATGATGGAAGAGAAACTCCTTATATTTTTGTAGATGTTGCTGTGGATGCTAAAAATAATGGCATATTTTCAGTTACTTATGATTCAACTTCGGGACAGATAACTTTTGGAAATAAGATTACTATTGATGCAGATGGAGATTATACATCTACGACTGAAGATATTCAGGACGAAGATGGTGATACAATAACTATATATAATCTCTTCTATGAACAGATATCTGTTTATGAAGGTGTGGAAGTAATGAGTGGAGAATCAGCTGAAACATTTGAACTGGATATTAGTAGATATCAAGCTAATGCTGTAGTATACTATTTAAAGGCTAAAATGGCTGAAGATGCGGGAGATATGGAGAAAAGAGAGTTCTTCCTCAGGGAATTTAAAAGACAACTAGAAAAGGGTGTTTCAGCCCTTAAACGTGGTCCTTACATTGTACAGGGCTTTAAGGAAATGAGATAAATGAGACCTTCTTTATTTGATCAATTATATTATAATATAGATTTAGGGACATCATCAAGAGCAGAAGCTCCAACTCAGCCGGCATTAACTCCAGCTCAGAGGACTCCTACTACTGATGAAGCTGGACTTGGAGCTAAGCCATCAGCAGATCCCAAAGAATTTACCGGAATGAAATTTACACATTCCCTTATTAAGCATCTAGATCAGCTATATAGTAAGATGCTTGCAGGAGAGGTTAAAGAGATAGCTTCAGAACCAGAGTATGATCCAAAGCAAAAAATAATAGAAGGTCAAACTGGTGCTTTAGTTCTTAACGAGAAAGAAGCTTTCTATAATCCAGGTAATAGTGCGGTAACGGAAAGTACATAACAATAACTAATAAACAAGCCCATTCACGGACAGTCAGTCCTTAGGGCAGGGAGAAAATATGGCAGACTTACATAAATTAACAGTACAAGAGGCAATGAATGCAGGTGGTGCAGGAGGTGTCTGGACAGTAAATGCAATATCTTCAGCTCATGATGGAACGGCAGATACAGATACAAAATCTGTCGATGTTTCAGGAGCTGGGCAATTAGGTATTTATGCAGCAGGAGATATATATTTTAGATTTTCATCTGGAGCAGCTCAAGATTGTGTTGCAGCTAATGATCTTTTAATCCCAAGTGAAACATTAACTTTCATAACAGTACCGAGAGGATTAGGCCCTACAATATATTTTAATCATCTTGGGGTTGCAGCCTGTACTGTAAGAATAGTGGAGGTGTAATATGATAAATAAAATGATAAGCTCAGCAGGGCGAGGGTCATCAGTACTTCACATAGATAAAGATCAGGACAATTATGGTATTGGTGAAAGCTTAACTTTTCATGGTGATGCTGAAGATAATATAGCTATAGGTGAAAATGCTCTTAATAGTACATCTGGAGCTGCTGCAGATAACAATATAGGTATAGGCACTAATGCATTAACGTCTAATCAAACTGGAACCAAAAATATTTGTTTAGGAACAAGGGCTGGTACGACTTTGGTATCTGGTGGGTCTAATGTTGCAATTGGTTATCAGGCATTTGATGCTGCTGGCGTAGGAGAATCTCATAATATTGCCATAGGTACAGATGCTATGGGTGCGGTAGATGAAGGAGATAATGGTTTAGCCGATGGCAATATAGCAATAGGGTATGAATCTTTAAGGGGTGGTGATTATGCAGATGCATCAGCTCAATCATTACTTGGCAATATAGCAATAGGGTATGAATCTTTAAAGGATACTAGTACTGAACCTCAAACAGGTACAATCGCCATAGGGCATAAGGCACTCACCGCTCTTACATCTGGTGCAGGTAATACTGCTATTGGGTATTTGGCTTTAACGACAGAAGATGAAGGGTCTAAAAATACTGCCATTGGGTATCAAGCATTAACTGCTCAGAACAATGACAATAGTCAGAATACTGCAGTGGGATATAATGCGGGGCTTGCAATCTCATCCGCTTATCTTAACACGCTTATTGGCTGTGAAGCAGGTGATGAATTAACTACAGGAATATCAAATACTGTAGTTGGTGCTAGGGCACTTAATGCTGCTGATGGTAGTGAGGCTTATAATGTAGCTATTGGAACTGATTGTATGTCATCAGTTGATAATGATTCGTCTGTAGATAATATTGGAATTGGTGTGGATGCACTGACTGGTGGAACTGGTGCTTTAATTGGCTGCATTGCTATAGGTAAAAATGCTTTAAATGGTACTACTACTCAAGCTCAAACAGGTACAATAGCAATAGGGCATGATGCACTTACTGCTCTTACATCTGGTGCTGGGAATGTGGCTATTGGGTATACTGCTCTGGACGAATTAACTACGGGAAATTATAACACAGCCTTGGGATATGCGGCACTTCATCAAATGGATAGTGGTGAGGAACACATGACTGCTGTCGGCTATAATGCTGGTGATGCGGCTGATGGTAATACTACTTGTACGTTTATTGGTTCGCAAACAGACCCAAATACTACTGGTACGGACAATGAAACAGTTATCGGATATAATACAACTGGTGCTGGTGGATCAAATACAGTAACACTTGGGAATGCTTCTGTTACTGATGTGTATATGGCATCGGATGGTGCTGCCGAAGTTCATTGTGGAACACTTGCTGTTGGTCATGGTACGGGTAGTACCGCAGGGTCTGGTTGTCTTGTTGAAATTGGAGATGTTAGCACTGGTGCTGGTGGAATGCTTATTAAAAGAATGACTATAGACGAAGATGTGGCAACCACTTTCTTTACAACACCTGGCAACCAAGAATGGGCAGGTATTGTTGAAATTACAGCAGTAGCTACTGATGATGTAAATAGGTCTTCTTATTTCCTTGCAAGGTTTTCTTACGATGAAACATTTACTACAATAATTGACAGTAACCAAAATACCACAACAACTCTTTCTATGTCAGGGAATGATATGCAAATTACTATGACAGGTGCTGGTTCATCTGATTTTAGATTGGTCATTCGATTAATGGGTTCAGAAGAATCATAATAGAAAAACTAAAAAACAAATAAGGAAAAATAATGAATTGGAAAGATTATAGCAGTTTAAAGTCTGGAAGTAAAGTATCTTTTGCCAAAGAAAAGGTAACTACAAGAGAAGCTGTCTCAGAAGTAACAGATGATGATGGTAATGTTACAACACCAGCACAGGCAAAGGAAGAGCGTGAATTTGTATCTCTTGTGCAAAAGTCTTGGAACTCATCAACTGGTGTTGCAAATGCTGATAGTAAGAGAGAATATAGCCTTTTAGATTTAGAACGTGAGAAGGCTCGTTATGATACTGATATGGCAAGAGCAAAAGCACAATCTGATGGATTGGCAGCAGCAATTGCTGACTTTAAGAAGCTTTAATATAATATATAATGCCCTTTCCTAAGATAAAACTATCAGATGACTCTGGCAATGCAGTTAGCGTAACTGATAATCGTCTTAATGTAAATGCATATCTATCAGCAACTCCTACAATAGATATTGGTGATGTATCACTCTTGCTTGATGGTACAGCAGCAGATTATGGAACTGGCAATGTAAATACTTCTGGTAGAACTCTTCGTGTTACACTTGCAAGTGATGATTATCATTTTGGAGAAAAGGGAACAGCTGCTGATCATGATGGCACTATTCATGGACAGCTTAGATATATTGGCGATCAAGTTAAAAATGCATATGATGAATTAGTAGCTATTGATGCTGATACAAATGTTCTTCTTTTAACTGCTCATACAGAAGATTCAGCACATAGTAATGCAGATATAGGTACGATGTCTCTTGCTGTTAGGAATGATACTCTTGCATCTTTAGTTAGTGATGATGGTGATTATGCTCCATTTCAAGTAAATGCAAATGGTGCTTTATATATAACTGGAGGTGAAGTTGAAAATGCTGCTGTTCAGAGTGAACCTTTACTTATAGGTGGTAGATATGATAGTTCGGCAAGAACACTTGATGATGGTGACGCTGGTGCAGTAGCTTTAAATGCTTCTGGACATATGATTATGGATGTTGTAGATGGTGGTCAATTAGATACAATTATTGATACATTAGAGACTACATTAACAGCTATAGAAACAGATCAAGCAGCTATTGAAGCTTTACTTATTACTATAGATTCAGATACAGATGCAATTAAAACGGCTATACAGATTCTTGATGATTGGGATGATAGTAACTATGCAAATGTGAATATTAATCTTGCTGGCAGTGATGCTCCAACTGGAGGTGGTACTGAATCTGGAGCATTAAGAGTTACTCTTGCTAATGATTCAACTGGAGTTATTAGTATTGATGATGGTGGTAATACAATAACTGTGGATGGTACAGTTGATCTTGGTTCTACAGCAACAACCCATCTAAGTGAAATAGAAGGGGCAGTGGAGACTATCGAAGGTGCTATTAGTGGCAGTGAAATGCAGGTAGATATAGTATCTTCTGCAACATTAAGCGTTAATTCCCATGCAGTTACTAATGCAGGCACTTTTGCAACACAAGTGGATGGCGATGCTTTAACTGCTTTACAACTTATTGATGATGCTGTTCATGTAGATGATGCTGGATTTACACTTGGTACTCATAAAGGTGTGATGATGATGGGTTTTGCAGGTACGCAGAGTGTGGATGCCAATGATGCTGCTGCTCTTGCATGTAATCAAAGTGGCTTTTTGAAAGTTACTCTAGCAGGCCAGCTATCAGCCTTTGTCAATGCTAGTGATGAAACTCTTGGTACTTCTACTTATAGCGAAACCAGCACTACTGGTTCAGTTATTGGTGTAGTTAGGAATGATACTCTTGCAGCCTTGGCAGGTACAGACAATGAAATTGCTCCGTTGCAGGTAGATGCACAGGGAGCATTATATACCACTCATGGTATGACTGGTCTTGCAAGTGATGATAATCCAACTGTCGGTACAAGTGCAGAAGCAATTACTACTGATGGTGCTGATGGTGCTGCTGCTTGTAAGCGTATGGATATTATGTCACATCCAGCTAACACTGGTGAAATATGGGTAGGTGATGCTGCTGTTACTACTAATGGGGCGAATGGTGGGATACGACTTTTACCTGGAGATGTTTATAGTATAGATATAGATAATACAGGCGATGTTTATGTGGTAGCAACTGTTAATGGTGAAAATGTTTGTTATAATTATTATACATAATGCCTAATTCAATTACAAGAGATCATCATAATTTTTATAGAACTGCTAGTTTTATAGTTCAATCAGGGACAGATGCTGTATCTATAAATTGGTCACTGGGGAATAAATATCACTTGCTTATGGAGAATAATAGTACAGTAACATTTGCTACTAATCCAATCAATCCTTGCAATTTACTTTTAAAGGTAGCACAAGGGAATGGGGGTAGCAAGGTTATCACTTGGGCTGTAACATCAGGAACTATATATTGGGCTGGTGGTGGCATACTAAATACAGATGAGCCGACACTTACTACAACTGATGACAAGACGGATATATTAACTTTTTATTTTGATGGAACTAACTACTTCGGAGTTGCTTCCTTGGACTTTGATACTACATAATGGCATTTAAAGATACTATATTAACCTTTGAAGATGATAAGATAGTTGCGGATGATAATTATCATAATATGGAAGTAATGATGTCTTGGGAAGCTCCGATAATGGAAAAGAGTGCAGAATATATTTGTGAAAGTAAAGGAGATATTTTAGAAATAGGCTTTGGTATGGGTATATGTTCAGATTATATACAAGCACAAGGTGTTAATTCTCATACAATTGTAGAGATACATCCCCAGATAATTGAGAAACTTAAAGTATGGGCTAAAGATAAGGATAATGTTACTATTGCAGAGGGTGATTGGAATAGTCTAGAGCTAGGGACTTATGATGGCATATTTTTAGATACATTTGGAGATGACAATTTAGACAAGTTTAAAGGCTTTGTTTTATCTAAAGCTAAAAGTGGGGCTAAAGTAACTTATTGGAATAACTATGGCAGGGAGGACAATCAGCATAACTTTTCCTCTATTAGCCATGAAGTTATAAGTATCGCCCCAGAATCAAATCAATACACAAAGATTAAAGATGGCTATTATATGCCAAAGGTGGTGATATAATGGCAATTGTTTATGCTGGCTTAGGAGATAGTTATGTTCTAAGAACAAGCGCAACAAATTGGGATGATGCTCAAGGGAGTGCAACTATTAATGGTACTGCCCAGCACTCTGGTAGAACGGTTTACAGTCTTGGAGTTTATGCAAGAACTTTAGGTGGAAGAGGGGGTACTACCTATTTTTGTTATAGAAGTTATTTTGGTTTCAACCTTTTATCTGAAAGTGGAACTATAGATAGTGCGACTATATCCATCTATCTTGATAATTTGGGAGATACAGGTAATAGTGGTAAGGCTATATTGGTAAAGGCTACTGCTCTTGATGATGGCGTAGAAGATCATGGAAATGTATTTTCAAGTGGAACAACTTGGCATGATGATATATCAAGTTCTGTTGATGTAAGCACCACGGAAGGCTATCATGATTTTGATTTAAATAGTGATGGTATTGCACATTTGCAAAGTGCGATTGATTCGAGTGGTACTGCTTTTGTGGGACTTGTTAGTTCTTATCATGACTATGGAGAACATGCACCTACCTCTGGTGGCGATTATAGTAGATTTCAAGTAACTTATACTGACTACACAGGTACATCAAGAGACCCGAAGGTAGATATAACTTATATAACAGTAGCAGTAACAGATAACGCAACATTTTTTGGAGCAAACTTTTAATGGAAGAAACACTTAAAACAACTGGAGCAGGAATGGGAGGATGGTGGCTATCAATTAGTGGATGGTTGCCAGAGATAGTGTCATTAAGTGTGGGAATTGCTACACTAATATATCTTATTATTAAGATAAAGAAGGAACTGAGAACAAAATAGGGAGAACAGTATGCCAAAATCGGATAAGGGTGTTGTCAAAAGAGTAATAGTAACGCCAGACAAACACTTTCCCTTACACGACCAGAAGGCTATAAACTGTCTTAAGAAAGCAATAGAGATAGTTAAACCGGATGCTTACATAGATATCGGGGATGTTGGGGAGTTTCATGCTTTTTCTGCTTGGAAGTTCAAGCGTGTGAAGAAGCCCCCACTAGAGTACTTGATTGAAAGTTTTGATCAAGATGTAAAGGATGTTAATAAGGGGATGGATATGGTAGATGAATCCTTAGATAAGGCTGGATGTAAAGAGAAGTATATTACAGAAGGCAACCATGACAACTGGCTCAATATGGCAGTTGGAATGTATCCATATCTTCCTCAATATAGATTTGCCAATGCTGTAAAGTTAAAAGATAGAGGATATACGTACTATCCATTCGGTAAGGCTTTAAAGTTAGGAAAGCTTTACTTCTACCACGGCCACCAATATGGTGGTCAATATCACGCAGCTAATCATCTCAGAAAGATGGGATGTAATGTTATGTACGGGCATTGGCATGATTTACAACATATGACTGCAACTCATATGGACGGGCCAAAAGCAGCATGGTCAATTGGGTGCTTGAAAGATATGAGCCCCAAAGCTAATGATTGGCTTGCTAATAGAAATGTTAACTGGGCACATGCATTCGCTATAGTTGATTTTTATAAGACCGGTCTATTTACAGTTCATATAATACAAATAATAAACGGTAAGACTTCATTATGGGGTGAATTAATTGAGGGTTAATGGAAACATTCGTAGAAATAATAGAGCGGGTCGGTGTGCCGGTAGCTATGTGTATGGCTTTCGGATTCTTCATATGGAAGCAGAATCAGTTCATACAGACAGAACTTCAAAAAGAGATGAGGGAGTCATTTGCTAGGTTAGAAGGGATTATAATTGGATTGATAAACGCTTTAAAAAAACACACTATAGATATAAAAGAATTGAAAGCGAGCTATACAGCTCTCGTCAATATAGTACAAAAACTATTTAAAAAATAAAAAGGAGATTAAAAAATGGATTGGATTGCAGCTAACTGGGAATATATGCTAATAGGTATACTTTGTATAGATAAAGCAGTAGCATTAAGTCCTACGGAATGGGATGATCTCATTTGGACTTCAGTAAAAAAGGCAATTTATAAAGCAGTGGGGAAATAATATGTTAAAGATAATAATAAGTAAATTAGTAAAGAAACATGGTCTTAAAGGACTATTGTTTAAGATTGGTGATTTGGCTGTAAAGATCACTAAATCTAAGGAAGATGACAAAGCTTGGGCTAAAGCTAAAAAGTTCTTGGAAGAGCTTTAATGTCATATAGTTGTACAATAGATTATAATTGGGAGAGGGACTACACTACTCCTCCTTGGTTCTCTCGGCTCACATGTTCTGGCGGTATGTTGACTGTTGTGTATACCTCTCCCAATAATTTAGAGGAAGAAGATGCCTAAGCAGCTTTATAAGATTACTCAGTTTCATGGAGGTTTGAATAGTAATTCAGATGCTAGAGATATAGCTGAGAATGAGCTATCTGAAGCTACTGATGTAATGGTGGATGAGTTGGGTAAGATTAGGTTGATGGGTGGAGAAGCTACCCATGGTACTATTCAGGCTCAAAATGATAGTGAAATTAATCCTGGTTATGGTTTATTTCAATTTAGCCATGATAGACGTGATGGGCATACAGCTGCAGCAGGAACGGAAGTAGAAACTGATTATATGGTATTTTCCGATCCTGATACTCAAGGAACGGTAGACATCTATAGTAATGAAGATGATACGTGGGGTAGTCCTATAACTGGTATGACAGATAATACTGGAAGTACATTACGCAAGGATGTATTCTATGTTGTAGATGGAGCTTTAAGGGTATGTGATAGTGATTTTGCTCATAGTAATGTTAATAAGTGGTATGGGTATGTTAAAAGAACACATTTTAGTGGTCTTACACCTGGAGGATCTGCAGATGCTTATGATACATGGCTTCTTTCAAATGCTGAAATAGCTGCTCCTACTAAGGGAATAGTAGGGACGCTGCTTGATACATCAGCTGCTGGGGATGCTAGTACTACATCTTTAACTGAGGGTGATGTATTTACTGGTGACTGGGAAAATGAGATAGTAGGACATATAGTTTTAAATAGTACAACTGATGAAACTGTAGCCATTACTTCCTATACGGATGCAGATACTGTAGGAACTGACGCAATAGCTAGTGGAAATTGGTCTGGTGATGCATTTTATGTTTTTCCTCCTGCTGGTACTGGATTTAATCTACATGTTACATCTAGTGGGTCTTCAGGGAATATACCTGCAGGGACTTATGAATTTGCAACAACTTTTATATACGATAAAGAACCTGGAGATCTATCTGGAGGGGATCAAGAATCTTTACTTTTCATCTGTCCAGGAACGATAGCCGTTACTGCGAATCAATATCTGACAATGAATATATGGGCAAATGCTCCTTATGATGCTAGAATAACAGGTGGCAGAGTATATACAAGAATAGAAAATAGTAATGATGAATGGCAGCAAGTTTCAGAAATAAGTTTAAAAAATGGTGTTAGGCTATCATCTATTCAAGCTTATGTAGGTACTTCGGCATGGGGGAATCTTGACTCTACAAATAATGTTACTACACTTTGCCTGGATGCTTCACATACCGTATTGTCTTTATCTCCTATTACTTATGAAATTAATGCTGGTATATCTCAAGGTGCTTCTTCTAATACAGCTAAATATAAAACTGCAGTTATAGCTAATAGAATAGCCTATATAGGTAATGTTCAATATGATGGTACTATTTATGGAGATGCTGTATTCAAGTCTCCTGTTAATAAGTTTGATATATTTACTAGCGATAGAAGACTTGAAGCAAATATAAATGATGGAGATAGTATAGTTAAGCTTGAAGTTTATGCAGATAGACTTTTGATTTTCAAGAAGAAAAAACTGGAACTTCTGAATATTTCTCAAGAAGTAGAATTTGTAGAAGATACATTTATGCATAAGGGAGTATCCCATCCTGCTGCTACTTGCAAAACTGACTTTGGTATAGCATGGGTTAATAAGCAGGGATGCTATTTATATGATGGGCAGAAAGTAAATAACTTGCTTGAAAAAGGTGGTAGACAAATAATAAAAGAAAGTGATTGGGCTACATTTACTACTAATGAACCTATGATTGGCTATATTCCCAAGAAAAGACAACTTCTTGTTGTAGATGATAATAGTACTACTGGTACTGGTAAGACATTTTTATATGATTTGGTAACACAATCTTGGGTTAAGGGAGCTGATGCTACTATTACAAGCCAAGCTTTAACAAATTTTGTTACAGATTGGAATGGTGATTTAGTATATGCACATACTAGCGATACAGGTACATTTGTTAAGTGGGATGATACTGCAGATAGTAGTACAGCTGTAGATATAAAAACTAAAGATATAGATTTTGGACAACCAGCACAAACTAAGAGGATCTATAAATTTTATGTTACGCATAGAGGTAGTGCTAGTAATATTCAACTATCTTATGCTAAGGATGGGGATCAAGATACATATACCGAAGCTGGTTCTGAATTACCAGTAACCTCTGCTGTAACTGATTGGGTTACTACAGCAATTACTCCTACTACATTTAGTTGTAATTCAATACGTTTAAGACTATTTAGTGATGGAACTACACCAGCTAATTTTGAGATTAATGATATAACTATAGTATTTAGGTTGAAAGGACGGAGATAGTGACAAGGCAAGAAAGAATAGCTTTACATAAGAAGCAAGAAAGATTACAAGTAAAATCTGGAGTTCCTATAGCTTCTGAGTTAAAAGAAGGTGTTCCAGTATTAAGATCTACGACTGAGGGTGTGGTAGAATATGTACGACACAATGGTAAATTATACAAGAAAGTATACGATTCTGATTAAAAAAACATAAAACTTGGGATGAAATTTAGGAGATAGTTATGGGATATGGTAGAGCATTATTAATGAGAGATGTAAAAAAAGAGGAGGAAGAACTTCAAAAAAAAGCTAAAAAGAAAAGTCTTTGGGGTTCTATTGGCAGAACTATTGGTGGTTTAGGGGCAATGGCTTTAACTGGTGGTGCTGTAAATCCATTAACAGTCGGACTTATTTCTGGAGGTGCTAGTTTTCTAGGTGGTGCTGTTGGAGCTAGTACACTTGGTGGAGGAAAGCTAACTGGAGGTAGATTCTTCCAGTCTAGTAGGGAGGAAGCACAAAAAGAATTAGGTGCATTTGGTACTCAAAATTTAACTTCTGCTCTTACATCTGGACTTACTGCTGGTATAGGACAGGCTACAAAACTCTATGTGGCAGGTTCTAAGGCTGCAGAAGCTGGTAAATCCGCTGAAGAGGTATCAAAGATTAGAAAAGGTGTAGGTTTTAAAGAAGGATATAAAGATAGTTTCTTTGGAAAGATTGGAGAAAAGCGTGAACTAGCAAGGCAAGCGAAAGTTGTGGAGGGTTATGAAAAAGCAGGATATTTTGATGAAGTAGAGAATATTTCTGCATTAGATGTTGAAAAAAAGAAAGCAGACGCTTTAAAGCAATTCCTTTCAAGCGATGAAAATAGAAAAAAATATGGAGACTCATTGTATAGAGAGGGTGCTGGATTTGGATTTGATGATGTAGAGACAACTAGAGATGTGATGGCTCTTGATGTTACGCCAGTTAATATAGATAATATATATCCAAAGAAAGTAAGTGCATGGGATAAATTTAAAGACTTTGTTGATGTATCAGACGTAAAAAAAGAGAGGGATATAGAATCAAAGCTTTCACAATATCGTGAACAAATGATAGCTGATATTCCAACAGAATCTGTTGAACATAAATTAGGGATTGGAACTGGATATGATCCTAAATGGGGATATAGACCTTCTACTTGGAAACCTGAAGAAGGTACTTGGCTTAGAAGATTTTATGATGAAAAGTATTAAAGATAGAGGATTAAAATAATGGCTGGATACAGTAAAGGTATAGTAGATACACGTAAACTCAACAAGAATAGTAAAGCCAAGTTAGGTCGTGGTGGCGATACTAAAATACGTGAGGTAGATAATAGGGAATCTCATGTTAATGCTTTAGAAGCTTATCTTATTGATGTTAATGGTAAGGCAGGGGAAGAGTATGCTAAAAGAGTTGGTGCTGGTACTGTAAATCCTCTTACTGGTATGCCTGAATATCATCCTCTAGGGTTCTACGGAAATCAACCTCATGATCATGAGGCTGGTGGCAAAATAAATCTTACTGGCCCATCTGAAGAACAGCTAGAATCATTAAGTGATGATGACCCCTACAGTTATGAAGCGTTAAAGGATGTAACAGGGGAAACATTAACAGAATTTGATCCAACTCTTGGAGAAGATGATGTACAATATTTTGAAGGTATCTTTACTGATAAGCCTTTTGATTTTCTTGAACGGCAACAAGATTTAACTACTAGAGGATTAACCAGTGCTTATAGTGATACTATGGGTGCATTGGGGAGTCAAGAAAAAACTCTTGGACTTCAAGGAGAGGGTCTTACGGCTCAACAAACAGCTCTTGGTAGGACTACAGGACGTGGATATGCTCAGGCTACTGGGGCTGCAGCTACAGCAACTTCAAAATCAGGTTTGGCTACTAGTGGAACTATAACTCAAGGATTAGAAACACAGAAAAAACAATTATTTCAAGATTACTCAGCTGGAATGGGCGATATTCAGCGAGAAAGAGCTGGTATAGATATATCAATGGGCGATATTCAGCGAGAAAGAGAAACTGCATTAGATACATTGACTTTAGGTAAAGATACAGCAGCTCTAGACCTTTCAGCAGGTATATATACTGAGCAGCAAAGACAGTTGGATGAGTATTGGGATATGATTGGAATGCGTCAACAAGTTGGATAGATTAATATTTATAAAAGGAAATATTTATGGCAAATATAATAGTAGAAAGAAGTGCAATAGCAGATTTTTTGGATGATCTTCCAGGTCTGTTGATGCAATATAAGCAGATGGAATGGGCTATGGAAGAGAGAGCTTTAGAGAGGGAAGAACGTAAAGCTGCTGGTACGCAGCAAATACTTCTCAAGGAATATTACGATAAAAAGGCTGAAGTAAGAACAACCGAAAAGGTATTTGATCAATATGATAATCTAAAGCCTTCAGATGTATCTTCAAGTGGTGGTGGTGCTGAACTTATTTCTATTGTAGATAACCAAAATAATATAGATATGGATGCTATTACTCAAAATCTAAATACTCTAAGCACTTATCAATCTGGTCTAGAGTCTAGCCTTGGTGAATTAAGAGGTCAAGCTCAAATTTTACAAGAAATGCAGTTAGATTATGCAGGGCCTGAAGGAGTATTAGAACAGGATGAATATGAAGAATTTAGAAAGCATGCTTTAACAGCAATGGATGAAGGTGGTCTTGGATGGACTACTACAGCAGGTGCAGATGTTGAATTTTATAAAAAAGATCCTACTACAAGACAGCTTGAAGCCATGAAGATTTCTGAACATATGCAGAAGGAAGCAAAGGCTGGAGCTACAACGCATTATGCTATATTGCAAGCAGTATTTACTCCGGGTGAGGGAGAAGATACTGATGATTTAGTTGATAAACTTACTTATGAAGATGCATCTGGTAATGAGATAGAGCCATCTAAAGAAATTATAGGTGCTATACAAAACATGGCTGGACAGAGTGGAAGCTATGATGACTTCTTAACTAATCTAGCTGCTTATGAGTTAGATCCAGCATTAGGTGGTGGTCAAATTAGAAGGGAATTGCTTGCTAATCCTAATACACAGCAATTATTTAATAACTTACAGAGGCATGCTAAGGCAATTTCAACTTTAGATAATGAGCTTGCTGGTATTAATGAACCAGATCAAGCTACAGATATTGATAATTTTGTCTCCAGTATTTCAGAAGTAACTAATAAAGAAGCCCTCTTTGGTCTCTATGATCAGGCTATATCTGGTAAGGATCCATCATTGCATGAGCCATTCTTCAATGCAATAGAAGCACAGCTTGGAGGCATTGATGCCTATCCAGAATATAAAGCTTATAAAGGTCTTGGTGGTGGAGATCCTGAAGAAGATAAAGATATCGGTAGCTTAATACCATCACAAAAAGAATTAGCTTTACAATCATTAGCAAGCCTTAATCAGCAGATAGGTGCAGACTCTACTTATATGGCAGAGTATGATGCTATAGCAGATTCTTTAGAGGAAGTACAAGATTATAGTTATGATAGATTTTTAGAACTTGCAAAGTTAGATCCGGATAATGTAGATCCTTACCTACTACCAAGCCGTGCTAGACTTGTCTGGTGGGGAATGGCTAGTCCTTCAAATGATATAGAGGAAGAGATTGCCAGACTCGGTGGTGACTATAGAAGTGCATCAGGACAGCAAATGCTAAATCCATTTCCGGATCCAGTAGAGGATAGATTAGAAGACAATAGAGCCAAGAGAATAGAAATGGAGAGAACACTACAATTATTAGAGGGGAATGATTAATGCCTTTACCCAAGGAATATTTTGACATATTAAAATCAGGAGATAAACCGCTAACAGCTCCTGCACAAACTTCTGGAATTTCATATCCAGATCTAACTCCAGATACTCAAATGGATCAAGGTAGTGCATGGGATTCCCTTGGGGATTTTGTGTGGCAATTTGGTGCTGGCGGTGTATCGGGACTTACTTGGGGTACTTCTGAATTAGCAGCTCCATCTAAACCTTGGGAAGAGATGAGTACAGCTGAAAGATCGGGTTGGATATTAGGTGAAGGTGCTTCATTGTTTGCACCTTGGGGCCCATTTGGATTGCTCGGTAAGGGCTCTAAATTGGCTGCTAAGGGTGCTAATAAGTTTGTTGGTAAGGCAGCACAGGAAGCTTCAGAAACGGGCATAGCAAGGCTAACTGGTAAACAAGCCACAGCTGTAGCTGCAGCTCAGGCAAAGGGCGTTAAGTTCACAGATGATATAGTTGAAGGATTAAATAAGGTAGCCAAAGATGACTTAGGTGTTAGCTGGATTAAAGATTTAGGTGCTACTGGTACTGCAGCTCTAAATGCTAGTGATAATTTAGCATCTAGTGGCACACGGGCTGTAATGAAATCCTTTAAAGATGCTGGTATAGATATAGCAGAGCGTGATGCTAGAAGAATAGCAGGTGAATTTGTTGAACAAATTAAAGATGGTGCTTATGTAAATGATGTAGCTGAATGGGTTACTCGTGGTTTAGTTAATAATAGATTAATTCCTTTTAAGGCTGGTGGCTTTCTATCTAAATATCTAGGCATGGCAGCACAAGATCTGATGATGATGGGTACTCATGGGTTAATATCTGGTAAGATTAAGGCTATTGCTAACGGTGAAGACTTTGATGCTAGTGGAGCTTTAAGCCATGCAGGTATGATGTCACTTGGTTTCCCACTTATAAGAATGATTAAATGGGGTGGTGTAGCCAATGTATCTACTGGTGTTAAGGCTTATATGGGTAAGTTTAAGAATACTAACTATAAAGCCATTGAAGAAACACATGGTCAAGATGTAGTTAAGAATATGCTTAGACTTATGGTACGTGGATCTAAGAAAGATTTATTGAGCAGGAGTAAGTTAGGTGATGCTCATTGGAAAGCAGGCGGTAAAATATACAAAAGTGCTGAAGAAATAGAGAGAGCTTTACCTAAAATGAAGATGGCTGATGTTCATACTCTACTTAATAAGATGAATAAGACTGTTAATCAAGAGCTCTTAAAGAAATGGGGCCCCGGATTTCTAGAAGATCTAGGTAAATCTATACCAAGAATGGGTGTAGGTGTTCTTGCTATGAATCCTTGGGTACTTGATAAGGATGCTTGGGGTTCTATGGAAGGCCCTGAACTAGCATCACATATGTTCATGTCTGCTGTAATGACTAAAGGTAGGGGTGCTTGGGGTCATAAACAGCAACGTGCATACTTTGCAGACTTTACTCCTTACCATGAAGCTTTACATTTGCTTGGCGTAGATACTAAGAATGTAGAAAATGTTCTTAGATTTCATGATGGTAAAGCAGTCTATGAAGGTATGGGTCTTGCTCTTGGTACACATGAAGTGGGTCGGGAAATTGTAAATATATTTGATGGTGAGTTAAAGAATGCTGAATCCAGACCATCCGGTAGGGATTTTAGTAATCCCGATCACAGTTTGGCTATGGATCTTGGTAATTTATATAATGTAATAAAGAATCAAGCTGATCCAAATTTCAAACCTATCAAAGTAGAAAATCTTGATGCTAAAACTCTAAACAATCTAGCTCATAAATTGAAAGGTATCAAGTTTGAAGATGGTACTACAGTTGATGAGATAGGATATGAAGGTGCTTTAGTTAAACTTACTGTTGAGCCTGCAAAGCGTGGGCTTGAGATATATAAGCAGATGATGTCTGCTCTTGGTAGTGAACTTGGTTATGGTGTTTCTGTAACTGAAGATGGTAGAGTTACTGGTAGTCATATATTATCTAATAAAGAAGGAAAGAATATTGATGATGCTAATACCTATAATAGAGTACTGGATGCTTTAAGGGATATTAATGAAGCTAGTGTTAAGACTGGTATAGATGGTGAGTCTGAAATTATAAATTATGAAAAGATTGTTAAGAAGAGTGGCTTATCTGAAGAAGAATTTAATATAAGAACTCGTGAAATTATTGATGAGCACATGGATGTGCTTGGTAGAGAGTATGGTGATAAGAATATCTATAGAGATCCTGTTAATGAAAATCCAATGTTTGATTTCTTCAAGCAAGCTAAGAATGTCGAAGCTGCTGAGAGAGTATATAATATATCTCAAGGAAAGTTTCCATCTGGAGATCCAGCAGCAGATCATATTCTTACAGAGAATCTAGATACATTATTTAAATTAAGTGATGGTAGGTATGCTAATTCTATAGATTCATATAAAAATCTTATCAAAGGATTGGTTAAAGATCCTCAGACTGACAAAGAGAAGGCTGCTAACGAAAAGATAATAGAAAATATTGAGGATCTTCGTCAATTATTTGATCTTAGAAAGAATGCATTGGGTGGTGCTTCTAGAAAAGATGCTGGTGAAAAGGGCACAATAGATGCTGAAGGATTATCTATAGTACAAAGAAAATGGAATGATATATTTAAAAGCCTCCCTGTTGAATGGAAACAGAACTGGTCTACTCATACTAAGAAATTATATATAGAAAGAATGTACAAAGGGCGTGGCTTTGATAGAAGAGCTATAAATCTTATTAGCTTCATGTCTGATCATGGCTTGGTACTACCGGGTGAAGATGGCTCTATTAATATGCCGTCTAAAGAGGCTGTGCTGCAGGAACTGAAGGGTAAGGTTTCTAAGAAACAGCTGGCTGAATATGAAAGAGCATTAAGTACTATTAGACAGGTACTTGGTGATGATGTTGTTAAGGAAATTGATTGGGCTTTTACTGAGAGTGGCAGGAGACAGCTTGAAGAAGTAGATATGAGTAATTATCTCAAAGCTGCAAAGCTACTTGGCAATGAGATGTATGCAGATATGCTTGTTAATACTCAGGCAGTTCTTCAGGAGATTAGTGCTAAGTCTAGGGGTATGAGGCAGAGAATACATGAATTACATGATGAAGTTACAACCCTTCTTGAGACATTAGATCCAGTTAGTAATAAAGCTCCTGTTAAAGACCCTATTGGAGAGATACATGCTTTAAAAGATAAGCTTATGTCCTTAGAAGAAGTAGCTAGAACCAAGGAAAGTAAGGACGATCTTGGTCAGGCTATCATCCAGCTACATACCTTGATTGATTCTATTGATCCTAAGACACGTAAGTTCAATGTAGGTAAGAAAAGGATTCTTACAGAAGAAGAACAGTTATCTGGTGATGAGTTTGGGATACATGATGCTTTAACCCGTCCACTTCAAACTACCTTATCTAAATTATATGCTAGAGAACATGAGTCCGTTGATAAATTAAGAGATCTTGTTGTCAAACTGGAGAATCTTTCTTCTACTGGTAAGGCTGGGCTTGGTCTTGATAAGTCTCATACTATGAGAATTATAGAAGATATGTCAAGAGAATGGTATGAAACTTACAGGGGAGAAAAGGGTAAAGGTGTTAAGGTTTTATCCGAACTTATTACAGAAATAAACCAGAAGGGTTTCTTTGGTGATGCTATTAAATTATTAGAAGGTATTAATGAGCGTGTTAATCGTGAGGTTATTCTTAATAATGAACATCACCCCCTTAATGAAGATGGTGTCCGCATGGCTGAAGCCCTTGAAGCTGGATATAAAACACATGAGCATCATCGTAGTCCAATAGAAATAGCAAAAGATTATGGTCTTGTCGATAAGGATGGTAAGATAGATGAAAGCTTTAAGATTGCTGTAGCCCAGAATCCATATAAAGCGTTAGTTGAGAATGTACGTGAGCAGATATTTGCTCAAGATCCTGCAAAGAAAACCTTAGCTCAGAAGCAGGCTGAGTGGAGGAAGTTTAGAGAGAAGGATGCTGTTGAACTCTTAACAAATATTCTAAACTCTAAGCCTATTAATAAAGTAAAGATACTTGGCATCACAAAAGATGGCAAGAGGCGTGGTATCCTTGAGTTTAATAATAATGCTCCACACATACAACATCCCAATACTCAGTATTTTAATGATAAGGGATATAAAGTTCATTGGATAGATGATACAATGAGCATTGATATTGGTGATGGCAGACTGAGGAACGCAAGTATCAGTAGTTTTGATAGTCCAAATCAGATACAGAAGTTCTTGAATGAAGCTCTTCGTACTGATAAGATTACTCAAGACATACTTGATGGCTTTAAATCTATAGATCCCGGTCTAAGTGAAAAAGATATACGAAAAATCCTTAAGAATCCTACTGACTATGTATTCTATCTACGCTTATCTCCTATGGATAAGATGATGTTTATAGGCACTGAAAAGAATCTTAAGCTTATGGATACAGAGTTTGAAGCTTGGTATGACAATGCTTTAAATAGATATTCTGGTAAAGAGCGTGACATTTTCAAAGGAATGTTTGAACATCTAAAGACTGCTTCTAATAGTTCACGACATATGGTTGAACTGAAAATGCTCTTACCTTACATTGAACATGCTGGAAAGAGAAGTGCTATCGATCAAATGATTGCTGAGTATGCTGGAGATGCTAGACCTCAAACTCTTGCCAAGATACAGGCTAACATGTATAAACGTGGCTTCCTATCTGATGGTGGTACTACTCAACCAATGAGACCTGAAGTATTAAACTGGATGAAAAATCATCATCCCAATACAGAGGTTAGAGATATAGCTGATAAAGCTTTACAGAATGGTGGCTTTGTTGCAGGTGTTCTTGGCGATTTATTAGCAGAAGGGGACAAATCTCATCCATTAAATATAGAAAATATATCAATGGGACAGCTACAAATTATAGGAAATCAAGCATCTGGTTTAGTTAAGGAACTAGCTCAAGCACAGCAGAGATCTTTAGATAATATGCCTAGCCTTATGGCTTCTCTACTCGATGGTGCTAAGTTTGCATCTGAAAGAGTGATGAAACTTGTTATGGCTCAGAAAGGTATGCTTGATACGGACTTTACTAATAGCCCTAACGGAGCTAAGACAATTATATTTGCTGTAGGTGGTAATCAAATGCTTGGTAAAGGATATATGATTTATCATCCAGAGATAGCAGCACACATGCCTGATGGTGTAGACATATTACTTGGAGAAACAGCTGCTAAAACTTATGATGGTACAGCTATGAATGGCTCTAAGCTTTCAGCTTATGATATGTCTGGAGCTGGTACCGCATGGCAGAGTTCAATAAAAAATCTTGGCAATGGCAATAGAATGTTAATGCCTATTGAGAGTCTTGGGATATCATTCACATCTAAGAATGAAAGTGGCGTAGCTATATCTCCTTCTATCTTTGACTTTCAGTCTCCAGCAGCAATAGATAAAGCTATTGCATGGATGGGATTTGAAGCTAAACTGAAACAAATTGGTGTACAATGGAATACAGTTCATAAAGATGGTGCAAAATTAGCTGAATGGCTGTATGAAATAGGACAATCTGAGGGTAACCCACTGGATAAGGGCGATACTGGCCTCTCTAAGCTACTTTTTGAGTACGGGGCTATGCCTAACAACCCTTTGGTACAAAAGGCTCTTAGAAGGCTGTTACGGAGCTCAAACTACAAACACTTAGGTAAGGTACCTAATCAACAAGGTGGTGAAGATAACTTTATCGTACCTAATATTGATGGAAAATTGTCAGTACCTTTATATGCAGAGTTACATGCAACAGGATATAAGTTTGACCCAACAACAGCTAAAAATATACGTATAGCTGGAGAGCAGATAGATAGAGCCACTGTAAATTATGGTGGTATAGGTCTTAATAAGCATACTGCTGGAAGACAGCTGGGGAATGGAATTGGATCTAATCTTGAGGGTGAAAGATTTATATTTAGAGATGGTAATGGTGTGGATGTAGTGATTGGTATAGAAAATGGTAAGTTTAAATTCCATAGCACATTTTATGATAGAGTTGGTAAAGATGTATTGTATAAAGGCACAGATGCTGGAGGTGTAGATGCTTATCGTGATGCTAATCTTTCAATGGAATCTACTAGCAGAGTAAAGGCTGAAGCTCAACTTAAAGATCTTATGACTAAAGTAAAACAACATGATCTTAATTATTTTGATGTGTTTAGATTGTTGAATGGTCAAACTATAACTAAAGAGAAGAATGGAATTACAAGTACATTTGATATGCCTGTAGATGCTTCTCTTAAAATGCAGTTTGGACTTATGTCTCATGCTGTACCAGTTGTTGGACATGATAAGGTTATATTCCGTGTAGAAAAAATATTAAATAATATGGAAGGGCTTACTGAAGTTAATGTACATGATCTTCGTACTATAATGCAGAGAGATAATGATGGAGATCATTTATTCCAACATACTAAATTACCTTGGGAAGTATTTGAAGCATTCGCTAAAGAGAATGGTCGTAAGGATGACTTTAGAATGTTTGATAGAGGTGAAGTTCTTAATTCAGATTACATAAATATCTTTGGTGTTGGTGAGAATGGTAGAGCAGGAGAAAAGGGAGAGCAAGTAGGCTTTCATAATTATGCTGCCAAGCTACACAAAGCACAGATGATGGTAGGTCAGGTGATAGGAGCAAGGAATGCTATCTCTTGGCTGAATAGATTAGGTTTTAATATGGATGGTAATCCCCTCCTTAAAGATATGATCTCTCGTAACAAAATGAGTTCAGATGAATGGAAGACTATGGATAAGTTTTATGATACTATTCAGAATGCTTTAGATATTCATGGTGGTATTCATGAAGCTATACAAAGCCAGCAGAAGTTGAGAGATTTCCTATTCTTTGGCCATAGTGAAAAGTTTGCAGAACCTACTGATGATCCAGTATTTGATAAGCATAATCAACCGGGACTTGGATTCTTTCAAGACCCTGCTTTTGGTAAGACAAGATTGCAGAAAGAAATATTCTATGAGATACTCAGGACTCTAAAGAAATCTAATATGATACAGAATGATACTTGGGATGAAAAAGGTAGTCGTTCTCCAGAACCATTTGAAATTAAGAATGCTTATTATGATATGAGAGCTTTCTTTACTAATCCAACTTCTTATTTAGCTACTAAGTTAGCTAGAAAAATAGGTCGCATGAGTGATCATGACGGGGCACGATCAAAGTTAGCAGCTGAACATGCCTTTATGTTTTATGGTGACACTTATGATGTCAAGAGATTGGGAGATTCTAATTCTGGAAGAACAAGATTGTATTTTGATATGTTAAAAGGTAAGCATACTAGTATAATGAAGCAGATATTTAGCTTTGATCATAGACAGGTTCCAGCTGATAACCCTGAAGCTGCATTTGATATGTCTATAGGTGGTCATGTTATGAAGGGTCTTCTAAAGCAGAATGCATTTTGGGATGCTAATTATGAAGGATTGGATGGTGGAAACATGGAGATGTATAATAAAGCAGGGTTCTTTGTGAAGAGTATTGAAAGTTTTGTAGAGACAGCTCGTATGTTTGGTGACGATCCAGTGATAGCAGCACATAATTTAGAGAAGGCAGGCAATGCTATGTCAATTGTATCATTTGATTCTCAGCCTGTATCTTCTGCTATACGAAATGGTTTAAATAATGGTATACTTAGAGAGTTGATACAAAGACAGCACAGAAATGTGATGGGAACTCTTGAATATTTTAGAGCAGAACGGTTTGCTAATCCTGATAAGGTGGAGAAATTACAGAGAAGGCTCGGTAATTTACAGGCTGCTATGGATATAATGGACAATCAGATAGCTAAAGATATGGTTATTGATCGTCCCGATTCTCGGATTGTTTCCCCTAAAAAGAAAGGTAAGATGCCTTTTAATCACCTTAAGAAAGGTCAGAAGGTTGCTGTCTATCGTGTTAGAGGTGATGTTAAAGTTATTAATAAAGATGAGAAGCCTACTCTTTATAACCATAGGATAGATGGAGAGAAGCGTTTAGATTATGGACAGCTTGAGTTTGTAGGTAACTTTGATATGAATAGTAAGCCTATAATTACACGAGCTGGCTACTCATATATAATAGACTCCAAACCTAAACAACGTATTTCTCAGAGTAGCAATGAAGCCAGATATAGTCAGGCTTTATTTAAAGCTACCTATGGTAATGATGTCAAACCAGAAAGGTTTATAAAGACAGAGAATGTATCTGATTTTAGAGATGATGTACGTAGACTGAGAGCATCTATCAGCATGGATTATATTAAAACAGTACAAGATGCTATGTCTAATCGTGTTCTAAGTGAGGGACTTTATGCCTTGGAGCAAGCCAAAGAAGCTAGAGCTATAGCTGAATTTGTAGAGCGGTGGAAAGATAATGTTGTTGAAAGTCAGGATCCTATGAATATGTTACTTAGATATTTATTACAACCACAAGTTACACCATCATCATACTATAAAGATGCTCAAGGTCATGAGATGCCTGCCTATAAAACTAATGAACATTTATATAAAACACTCCTACAATGGGCAGAGAATAATGGACATCATGCTTTTGTTAAACAATTAGTAAAAGATGTTGAGCATTATGCTGCCGGTAAAGATACAGAAGTAGATATTAGTAGCTATGATAGGAGCACTATGGATAGATTTGACTACTCGCAGCTAGGTAATATGGCTAATCCTGTTAGGTCTTTAGCTAAACATCTTAATTTATTCTTTGCTTCACCAACACTGGATGCTAAGTTGGATGGTATTATACCTAGATCAAGGGGAGAAGTGAAGACAGTTATAGATAAGGATGGAAATAAGGTACCAATACGTAGGACGCCTAAGAAGGGAGAGTTCTGGAAGATCCAGACTGATCAGACAGGTGAACCTTGCTAAATGAAAGTTAACGAAAAAGTTATGCTATATATACAAAGTTTTCAAATTGAAAATGAAAAGTCGCCCCACCCAGCGTATCAAATTTTGAAACCTAAAGGAGTTTAAATGGGATTATGTAATCCAACCAATAAGGATAAAGAAGGACGTATGGACGCTATGAGCGAAATGTATGACTATTGGATTGGTAAGAAGAATATAGTGGATAGATTTGGTGGAAGGAAAGATTATGATGCCAAATCTTCTGTCGATAATCTTAAATGGCTTATAGAACAGCGTTTAGAAAAGCCTTGGGATGCTGATAGCCCTCTAACTGAAGGAGATTATAGGCGTATTAAGGTAGAAATTGATTCTTTTGACAATGCTTTAGGTGGAAAATTCAGCAATTTAGCCTTTATAGTACCTGAAGGTATATCTAAGCAGGATCCTACTTCAAGGAAATTCTACCTACAATTAAATGATATTCTTAATTATGAACGTGTTCAGATTAACAAAGTTCTCACATCTAATGGCTTTATTGCTAATCATATGCTTGATGCGTATATATCTATACATGGTGGTAAGAAAGATTTAGCTACTAAAGAGCTTAGGGAGCTGAGAAAAGAAATGGCTGATGCAGATCCCAATGAGCATGTACAAGCTGAGTTTGTTGGTAAAATAGAAAGTTTTGTTGCTAGTGATAAAGGACAAACTATCAGAGAGTTTATTGAACTTACTCAGATGGATAACGATACTTTCAAGGAAGCACGTAAGCCTAGTTATAGAAATGAAGCTGGAGATCTAACAAGTTATAATTCTCATGTATATAAAGCTGTAGAGAAAGCAAGGGCTAATTTAGGTGATATGAGTAAGGTTTTTACTAATGGTCTTAGAGGATTACAACAAATTATTGCATTAAAGTACACAAATGGTACAGATATTAAGCAAGCAAGAGCTGGTAGTAATGAAGCAAGAAGGATGATTGATATTATTGAAGATTCTATTGTAGATATAACAGCTGGTAACGAAAGAGGTGGTTATTTTCCACAGGTACAGTTTGAAACTATAATGCAGATCAAGGAAAATTTATCTAAAGCTATGAATGCTAATACTCTTAGCAGGGATTATGCTTTTGCTGACGTGGTAGATAATGTTATTGCTAAGATTGATATTAATAAAATACCAGCACATGCTCAAAGAACTAATCCATTATTAGACAAGTATTGGGAGAAAGATCCTCTCTTTGTTCTAAAAGAATATGGAGATCAAGCAGCTCAATTTAATAAGATGATAAGGACTCAGATTACATATCTAGATGCTTTAAAACATCTTCCCAAGTCTGATGTAGAATTTCAGAATGGATTAAGGAGATTTATTGATGAGGAATACACAGTTTTCACACAGGGTGCTTCTGGACGTCCTGATTGGGCAAATGGAGCAGTCACTGTTCTTAACTCTTTGGCTACAGCAAGAACGATGGGACTTAATATCACAGGAGCTGTTAAGAATGCAGCTAGTGCAGTCCATTTTTATAGCAGAGTAGGTATAGGGGCTTTAAATGCTACTCGTAAAGCTATGTCTCATGATAGAGAGTTTCAAGAAATAATAAAGAGAGCTGAAGAAGAAGCTGGATTCTTATTCACAGATGTGGCAAAGGAGCTATATACTGAAGGGCTTATTACTAAGAAAGATTTACAATCTGGTAAGGTAGACTTTGATCCTCTTACTGGTAAGATTGTTATAGATGGCACTCCAGTTAGGGATGCTTTAAAGAAAGGAATGAATTGGACATTAGATAAGGGTCTGTTTTTCCATAGACTTACAGAAAATAGTCAGCGTAAGTGGATGTTTAGAACTGCATTCCACAGAAAGTATACCAAACTTGTAAATGATGGCTATCCTCCAGATAAAGCAAAATCATTCTCTCAAGCATATGCTTTAAAGATGGTTAATAGCTGGGCATACGAATATGCAGCTCATGCTAAATCAAAGATTGTACGTGGTGAGTGGAGAACTATTGAAGAAATTCAAGATGGAAAGATAATGAAAAAAGGTTCAGGTGTTGCTGGTGCGGGATCTGAAGTAGCTTTCCACTTACTACATTATCCTATGTCTTTATTTGAAACACATTATGATGCTTTAAAGGGTATACATAAATCCATACTTGCAAAACAGGGATTAGAATCAGAAGAAATACAGTATGCCATGAGATATGCAGGTGTATCACTTGGAGTAGCTTTAGCATCAGCCTTAACTAATACAGACTTTACTAATATTATTGAAAATGAAAGTATAGAGCGTGTACAGCGTGTTATGGATGATCTTACTCAATTTGATAACCCAGATAAAGGTACATTTGGACTTATGTCTGAGTTTACTGGCCCTACTCTCGGAACATTAAAGCATTTAGCCGTAGCTAATGAGATTATAGATATAGATCACAGTGATTTAAATAAGATTTTGTTTGGAAATGTAGACTTTGCAGACGATAGTGATAAACTATCTACTATGTATGCTGCCTATCAATGGTCTACTGCATGGGGTGTAACTAAGAATAAGCTTTATCCCTCTCTCAAAGCTGGTAGAGGTAGAGATCTTATTACTCATTGGTTAAAACTTTATCCTAATCAATATACTAAAGCTGCAAATCAATTTATCTTTCAAAGAACTCCTAAGAAACAGAAAAGGAAGAAACAAACTAATGTTGATAGAGCATTAGCAGTTCTTGAAAGTATGCGTAGGTAACATGGAGATGTTATGCTACCTACGCTTCTCCTCTTTTCTAGCCGTTAAATAAGCTTCGATTACGACCTAATCCAAACATTATTTGTAAAGGCCATATTGTAAGGCTTAACTCAGCATCTTCGTTAAAGAAATGTAACTCAATACCAACAGGATATATGTAGATGTTTAAATAATCTTTATGTAGACTACATCCAACATATTTGTTCCCAAATTCCATTACCTGTCCTCCGGCATTGAACAAATGAATCTTTCCTCTAACCAATCATCGAATCTCATAATAATAAGAGTCTCACCTCTATCTTGTTTGCATACAACTGCATCTACATGTTCAGTAGGTACGAGAAATGATGCTAATTTCTTCCTACATTTTGCTTGGATTTTAAAATCGTCTCCCATTAGGACATCAACCTCTTCATGCATACCTAAGGCAGCACCATTACTACCCCATGCACGCTTACATCTGTTGAATCCTGAACTCAGAACTGTATTAACTATTTCTCTCTCAAACCGGTTGCCCTTTGCTTTGCTTGGACTTGGCATTATTTAACTCCTTTCTTATTTTGGCGGTGAATCGTTTCATTGCAGCATCAGCTTCTTTATTTACATTATTAAATCTTTCTGTACGTAAATCATCTACAGTAAGTGGCTTTACTATTCTGTCATTTAATTCTGATGCAGTTTCTTTTAATTGAATTTCTAATCGGTCTATGGTATCTAATAATTCATTATTTTGTTTAGTTAAAGTATCAATCTTTTCTAAAGCTATTTCAAAGTTGAATTTTAATGAATCACCTTCCATTATAGACCCATTCTTCCTGTAACTTTATTCACTTGTAATCTCATTGATTCCAAGCTAAGTTCAAGTTCATTTACCCTGTTAGTTAGCTTTACTAGTTCATTCCCAATAAAATCAGTATCAGATTTCTTAGTTTTTTTAGGATATGGTGTCTTAATTTCCATTACTTCTGCTTTTTTAGCCATCGCTCTGTCCTTTCATTTATGATATCTTTTAGTTTCTTACGTTTTCCGTGCTCTCTTATAGCACATTTCTTGCAAATCCTTTGTTCTTTATAAGGATGTTCTGGTGGAATAGCAAAGTTACCCCAGATATATACATTCTGTGTTTTAGTGGTGCGGCACATAAAGCATGTGAAATGTGATCTAGATAACTTTGCATTTATTCCATACATAATATTTGGTGCTAATTGGTTAGAGGAAAGCACCAGAACCTACTTTTGCAATGCCTGTCCGCCACGTATGACAGGTTTCACGCTATGGTACCAATCGTATAGTAGTCTTAATTACTCTCACCTAGTCATTTTAGGATTTCTCCCTCATACTGTCTGTATTTTGAATAATTTTACTACGTATGGCTGTTATTCCATAGAGGGCTGATATCATTGCAAATCAATGTAAACATTAGCCCCTCATCCCGCAATCAGGATGTTAACCGTGTGTGTTTATAGTCTAACATATGATAGGACGCTAGCTTTATTACAGCAATAACCTATCAGGGATGCCCAGCATTTTCACGAGGTAACAATTGCCCTACCTCATTCATCGGTGTGTTTACAATTATCTTCCCCACTGTTTACGTTGAACTATTAAAGCCATAACAGCATAGTTTGCTATATCTATAAATGTATCTTCCAAACTTTCATTGTTTGGTATTTTATTATTTAGTGTTAGATTAAGCAATCTTTGTACTTTATCGTTCATTCGCACAGAAAGGCCTATTAAAGAGCGTTTCACCTTGTCATCAGTGTCAACTACCTCTGAACCCATTCCCACGTTTGTAGGGCCATAATCAGCCTGTTTACGCAAGAAAAGCTCAAACATCTCTGATTGTATATCTTCAAATTCTTTACATGTATTGGGATAATTATCAACTATTTCCATTGTTACCCTCTATGTTAAAGATATGCCATACTTCAATAGGAACATCATAAAAATATTCCCCTTTAGGAACAGATTTATTGGGAACTTCTATCAAATTACATTGTTTAATTACTTCTGAAGTACAAAACATTATTTTATTAAAATCCCTATTAACAACTGCATATACTATACTATGTTTTAAGAATTTTTCCTTTCTTGCTGGTATATGTACAGTTTTAAAGGGAAAGTTATCTATCCATATTTCACGTCTTTCAACTTCATAACGAGGGACAATAATATCTATACCATACTTATCAGGATTTTCAGTAGCATCCACTCCTTTTGATTTAAGGAAATTAATTACTAAATCTTTTGCAGGTTTATCATTAACAGCATGACTTTCCTTATTAAATTCTTTATATATCATTTCTTTCTCCTTGTTAAAATTGGGATGTAAGAACGAAGTATCTCCTCAAGAACACGAACCTTTTTCTTTAGTTCTACATTCTCAAGGAGAACACGTTTAAACATATCTTGTAGTGCTTTTAAGCGACTGCCCGACATAATCCATCTACTATGGCAGCATTCTGTCCATATGTAGTGATAGTAGGATTCTCTTTATGCCAAAGAAGATCTGTACCAGCATTCAATAAGTTCCAACCACTGTAATCTTCTTTATTAGTATGAGTGAATCTATCTACAATCTGTCCCCAGATACTAACAGGGATCTCTTGTAAATGACCATGTCTAATATCACCTAATACATCCATAGTAACTTCTAAAGAATTTAGCTTTCTTAAAGCAGCAATTAAATCATCTAATTGATAAGTACCACTAACAAGATTGTTAATATTAGTTGTTACTTGTTCCAAACTATCACCCCAATCTTCACTCTTGGGTTCATGTTTGAATCTATATGTATTGAAATGATCTTTACTCATCATTCCATTGGTACATATAAGACGATATAGCATCATAGCAAAACCAAATGCTTTACTACCATCATAACTATTCCAGAATTGCATACCTAAAGCTACGTCATCACCAGCTTTAACTTCACCAGCTACATGCTGAGATTTCATAGAGTATACGAAATTCCTACCATTAAAGAATGTTTTATCATGAACAAAATCAATCTTACATTCTTCAGCTACTTGATGAGCAGCATTCTTTACTTCTTCATTAGGTAATAACATATAGTTATGACCTACTACACCAGCTTCTTTCCATTCAGGCATTTTATCTGTATTACCCGGATGTTGCATTTGAACTGCAAAAGCAGATGATGATATACCATTATAATCTAATGGTACTTTTCTTATTGGTAAATAAGGGTTCATTTGGGGTCTCCTTGTATTTTTTGTTTTATTTTGTCTATTTCTTCTTCGATTTTTGAAAGACTTTGATAGATTTCTGTAAATTCTTTACAAGATTTCTCTCTAAAAGCATTCATTCCATCTTTCCAGTCTGCTTCTTCTGTTATTCTATCATTACTCATTTGATCCTTTTTCTAAATATAGCTTTAGCTCCTTCTGAATTAGTTCTGATAGTGGTAATCTTACCAGTAAGTTTGGCAATATGTTCTTTTTCAATCATAAGCCATTCATTTACAGTTATATAAGTTCCTCTATAATAAGTTTCATCTTCAGGATTTAGCCATTTTGTTATCTGTATCATCCTATTTTCGTACCATCAACAATCAATTCAAGATTGAGAGTTTCCCTTTCTCTATTGGCTGTACATATAACCTTTAATGATTTTATGAGATTGTTCTCGTCTTTATATGGTGTTAATGATAAGACCTTATTGGCATTATAACCGATACGAAATGATCCTTTAGCTGAAGTTATATCCATACCTTCATGAAAAGCTTGCTTAGTTATTTCAGATACTGCAAATACTACTACATTATTCTGAATCGCAACCTCCATTAAAGCTTGGGATACTTCTTCAACCTTCATATTATTATCATGCTTTTGAGATTTAAACAAACCCATATGATCTACCACTATTATTTCAGGTTTATATGGTAACATCATAATCCGTTTATTGAGTTCATGAGAATAACAGCTATTATAATCTATCGTAAGCCAATCAAAGTTCTGAGAAATTCCATTAGCATACTGCGTATAATGAGCTTTAAGTTCATCTTCATTCCAACCCTTTTCCATCATAACAAAACGCATCCACATCTGACGTGGTGACATTTCCATTTCAATAAAATAAGTTGGACGTTTAAGTTTATGTATCCAACTCTGTAAGAGCATGGTTTTCATAGACTTAGGTGGTGCTTGAAGGATTACAACTTCACCCGGATATATAGGAAAATCTTGATCATATAGTTTACCTATATTTATAGGATCTAAATCTCTTGTGAAAAACTCAACAAGCTCTTTCTCCATAGCTTTAGCATCCATCATATGTTGAGACTTCTTAGCTTTATAGAGCCTACATGTAGATTGACAATGATTATCCATATGAACATCAGTACAGCCATAATTATAACCATTACCTTTATGTCCTTCATAACAATCAGTAACTATCTTATCCATTTCTCCTTTATTGAATGAATGCATAGCAGTATCTAAATCAACACGTTTTCTCCAATCTTCCATAACAAGTCTAACTACATGTTCTGGATATCTCCATCTTAGGAATCCTGCTACACGTAAAGCTATTTGATGTCTTGATCCTTGACCAGCACCAGCCATCATTGTCTGAATACATGGATACCATACAGGATCTGGAGTTCTACCAAGTGTAACAGTTTCAAATGTTTTATCACTTGCTATAGTTTTACGTTTTAATACATCAAATATAGGTTCACATTCTAATGTTTGCCAAGCATAAGTATTTCTCTTGCCTTTAGCTATATCTTGTATTTCTGTTATAGGTTTATGTAATTCAGCTTGTAACAGAGGTACTTTCCATAGCTTTGATTTACTATTAAGAGTATTAACTACCCTTATAAGTCTGGTTTTATCAGATACAGATACATCTGCATACTCATAAATACCTTTAGCTGTCATCTCATCTTTTACCATTAGGTGTAGATTTGGTGCAGGTTTCCATCTAAATGCTGATCCGGGTATACCTAAATGAAATCCTGTTCCAGAAAAATAAGCTTGATATGGAACACATAAATCATCTAGAAGAATACCTAAACCAATTGTTTTTTGTCGAGCATTATCAGGATTTGTACCGTCAACATCAAGAATAAACTCATCAGGCATATATAGCATTCCATCATATGATGCAAGAGTTCCTTTCTGTTTTACATAATCAATTACATGATTATCATAATCCCATAGGGACATGAAAGTATCTTGTGCCATACCTGCCCATTTCTCAATGTCATGTACATCTCCAAAATGATGTCGATTTGCTAATCCAAAAGCAAATTCTTTAATCATTTTTCTCCTTTGTTTCGAGTTTAAAAGTGCCTATTTCATAAGATTCAAACACACTTCGCAACATATTATACAAGCATTTTAATTGTCTTATATCCATTTCTTCAGCAAGACAATTTTCCATAATACCATCTACTTTATATTTAAGATTTACAAAACATGTTTTTCCTAGATATATATTAAAATCTAGAGATTTTGGACTATCTGTTGGATATTTCCCATCCCATTTAGGAGTTAAATCCCAACTATATGATAAACAATTTACACTCATTCTTTCTCCTTTAATTTTTCGTAAAGACTCCACATTATGTCAGAGAATATAAGTTGATTCTTTTGACATTCTTTATAATGACCTTCCTGAGTTTTTTGCCATAATCTAACTATATCATCAAGATTCATTATTTTTCTCCTAAAAATTCTTTAGATCTTATAAGCAGACATCGTTCACCTTCTGTCAATTCTTCTTCAGGTAAGTCAAGATATCCAACTATAGATTTAATAATCTCATTTGCTATCTCCAATCTATTGCATACTCTACGCAATTCATTACCAATATCTTTTGATAATTCTTTCATATATTCTCCAAAGATAAGAGAAGGCTACATTAATTTTAAGTTGAACTGGTTGGGCCGGTTTTCTTAAAATCTAGATGTAGCCTATCTCAAGGGTTATTGTTAGAAAGGAATTTCTGCGTCAGTACCAGCTGTAGTTGTAGACGTTGTATCTGTAGTAACAGTACCAACAACATTGTTATTGGTATTCTTTACTGTAGATTGACGCTTTTCAACTCTAGCTTTCATACGTGTAACATCATCTTCAGTATATGTTAGATGTTCTGTTTCTTGAACTACAGGAACCATATCATATATTTCACTATATTCCTTACCATCAGTTTTACTTGGTTTCTTGACGAATAAAGCATTGATACGAGTACCAACTAGATTCTTTACTTCATCATCATATTGAATTACAGGATTCTTACCTGTAGGATCATTTAAAACACTAATAATACCAGCACATGTATGCCTGAATAGATTAGCAATCTTAAATTCTTCACCACTTGTTTTATTGACAGTTTCAAATATACGATGATGCATATTCTCAGGATAACCTTCAAAATGAAGATCTATAATTCTTTTACCATTCCATTCACCATCAGTAGCTTCACTTATAGTAAGTTCATGCCATCCAGCAGTGTATTGTCCGGTACCTGTATTCTTTGCCATTGTTTTTACAGCCATTTTATGCTCCTTGGTTAGTTGTTACAGTTTTAACGTGATTTTTAGTAATACCCTTAGATACAGATGCTGCATTTCCATCATCATCGTATTGTGCTATACCTGTGATTGCAGATAAACCATATCTACGACCATATGTAATAACAGAACCAACACTTTGAGCAGTAGCTTTCTCTATTGGCATTTTAAGTTTGGATTTAATCCATTGACCTGATTCATGTAATAACATAGTTGTTATGAAGAACTCTCCCGGTCTAGATTCATTTCCTTGAATTACAGATAATCCATGTTTTGTTAAATGAGGAAATGATGATTCAATTACAGTATGTAAATCAGCATAACCAGAATTAAAGAATGGATTAATTGATTTCTTTTCAGCACCTTTCATTTCAGACTGTGCCTTGGACAAAGCAGATGCAAGTTTATCAACTTTATCTGATTTCCATTGTGTTTCGGTATTTTCAGGAGTGGAGTCTCCTGTAGAATTAGTAGTTTCTTCCACTATTAGGGTCTCCTTTATTTAAGGGGTTATTTATTTCTCAGCTGTTTACGCTTAATAAGTTCGAGCATTCGCCCTTTAATTATGTTGATAAACTTTTGAGGTTTTGAATCGTTTAGCGAACGAAGATATAGTTCTAAATAGGACTTTATAGCTATATCTTCTAAATTCGATTCACTTTCCATGTATTAAATATAGTGTGATTTAGAGCACATCTGCAAGGCTTTTTCTGTATAATTCCTCAAGTTTTTTACCTACAGCTATGATTTCTTCCCATGAATAGGAAAATTCACTAAAACCAACTTCTTTAGTAGTAGGATATATTTCCACACTAGGTTTATTCCTATAAGCTAATGCTTTATCATTACCTATTTCATCAACTATTACTAATTTAGATTTCTTATCACTCATCAGGTTTTACCTCCGTAATTTGTAATGTTAAGTCAGCAGCATTACGTAAAAGCTCATTAGCCATTATAATTTCTCTGACATGTTTTTCATCTTCAGCACCAACTTGTATTGGATAGGAAATTAGTACATCATACAGTTTTATTTCGCTCATTATCTTTCTCCTTAATTAGAATACATATATGACCATCACTCCAATTTAGAGATTTAGGTGGTTCTTTACTATCAGTATGAACTGTATGTCCACACTCACATTTATAAGTATCACTCATCTTTTAATCTTCCTATGTAATTTTTAGTTATCATTTGTTTAATAATGGGAGTTACTCCCCCGGTATTCTTTTCAGAAAGTTTCCGGAGGAGTTTATCAGCCCATTCTAGTTGTTCTTTGCGACTAGAGAATTTACGCATTATTTAAGAACTATTGGTTTTACATATTCATCACCAGTAGGTGCATTTCTGCCATATGAATTGCCTGCTTGAATTACTATATCATCATCTCTCCAAGTTAAAGCTGCTTTTACAGTAGCATTAGCTAAAGAGCTAATAGACCATCCACCATTACTAGTATTAGGTACACCTTCAAAATGACTTTCTCCTGTAGAGGGATTAATCATCTCTAGATATAGACCTTTATATGAATCATTATTGTTAACTGGATCATTCATTTGCCTAACATTAGAGAAATCAGGAATATCAACATCAAGTAATTTGTAATGACGTCCATCAATAGTATCTTCATCTACAACTTCATGATTTAATGTAGCAAGTATAGCATTCATGCCATAATGCTCTATTATATTACTTCTAAGAGTTGCATTACGATGTCTAAATACATCATCAATAGGTACCATATCCCAATTAATATTTTCTACTCCAACACCAACTTCAGGTTGTTTCCATTTTTGAGTATTTCTATTCCATCCACCTCTAGCAGATTCAGTATCACCACCAGCTTTTCTATAACGTTCAAGAGCTTTAGTATTCTCACGATTAGCTATATAATTACGTTTACGTTGAACTCTATCTTGTGTTTTAGCTGTTTTGTATACTTTAGCAGAATCTTTATGGATCTTATTAGCTAATAGTCCAGTTTTAAGATCTATTTTCATACCAAACCAAGGTGTAAATTCATTACCATCATGAGTTTTCATAAAGTAAGCTGATCTACAATATCTTATTTTATAAGAATATCTAGATATAGGGCCAACTCCTTGTCTCATAAGCTGCTTAACAAGATCACCAGAACCACCTCTCCAATTACCCCATTTTTTATCTCCTGTGATACATAGTTTATAATCTTTAATATAACCTACTATATCACCAGAAGTAGTATCATGGCTATATGAATTATAGATGACAGTGATATCAATAATATTTTTACTTCTTTTTGTAAAGAGATATATTGTATATCTGTCACCAGTTTCACCTTTAAAATATACTGTATCTCTGGAAGTACCATGCTCTATAAGCCATTCTACTTTAGAATTACCAATATATTTAGCTAAATAATCTTTCATTTTAGTCTGCGACATATTGAGCTCTCCTTGTAATATGGTTAAATTCACGAACTATCTTTACTACATAATTACCGGGTGGCAATGTAATAGTATCATGCTCTTCATGTTGCACTTCAACAGATTCATTATGAACTTCAAATGCATTAGGTATATCTTTGCCAGCTTCACGTTTATAATTCATATGTAATGATACGCCTGCATCTTTAAGCATTTCTGACATTTCAACTCTATGTGTATGTCCAGTTACTTCTCCAAATGCAAATACAGCTTTGGTATTAGTTTGTCCAGTATAATTAACTATAGGATAACCTTCACCACCTTTATTTTCATTGCTGTATTCTTTAAAATCTTCATCATTTAGTTTATACATAACAACATCACCTTGTTGATATTTAGTATATTTAATTTTCTTTTTTTCTTTTGACATTTGATCTCCTTTTTGTTGGTTTATTTTGTTTTTCAAGTAATTCTTCTTTACGACATTGTATCCAAAACTCATAATCAGCATGACCGTTATATAATTCTGGATTTCTTATCATACTTTCTTCTAACATTCCTTTAACTTTACTCATTTCTTATGTAACTCCTGAAATTTGCTATTTTCTTTATCTAATGGTATTATTACTTGGTTACCATCTTTAAAATTAAAATGCCAATATAATGTATGATCATTAGATTTATTCCATACCTTTGTAGGATACAAGATACCTTTACATGTTTTCCAAAAATCAGGATAACCCTGTTTTTCCATATACATGTAAAATTCTAATTTTAGTATTTCTAATCTTTGTTTTTTTATATTGGTAATTAATTGTTTCATTATCATCTCTATTTTAGGTGTACATAATTTACTCAAATTTTTTTCTCCTTTTCTCAAATTGTCTTAATCTCATTGGTATAACTACTGTATTATTACATTTTTCACAACATCTACCTTCATTTATAGGTTCAGCATTATGTCCACCATCCCATATACCATCAGAATCTGTCTTTATTTCTAAACCACATATTGTACATTTCATATTTTCTCCTAAATTATCCATAAATATCTGAATGACAATCTGGATGATACCAACCTTCTGGCATATCTATTTTATCTTCATCTTCACACATTGGCTCTTCACATCCCATACAATCAGTATGATCCATCATGCTCATTTTACATTCATCACATATTTTACATTTCATATTTTCTCCTAAATTTTGGGGGAAGTGGATCGGTAAAGAACTCCTCCCCCCACCTGATCATCTCTGCCTCGAAACAGAGATTTCCCAATTAATCACAATTATTATCACAATTCCATCTTGCCACACCATTTATACAAGCAAATCCATAGAATCCATAACCGGCAGGATGATACCCTGCTCTTTGTTGGAGCATCATAGCATCATCCTCGGTTATGTCACCAACATATTTAAAGTTGATATTGCCCGGACTTGTGGATTCTTTCTGATATGATAGCTTTCTTTCCATAATTCTCTCCTATGTCTTCTTCTGCAATAATCTGAGCATAGATATTTTCTACTCTTTCAGATACATGCATATTTTCTAATG
>Ga0080013_1000708_pt1 | contig 46272 bp, 95 predicted proteins | sample ETNvirenome_6_85_FD_69236 | JGI IMG/M metagenome (GOLD analysis project Ga0080013, IMG submission 69236) | Marine viral communities from the Pacific Ocean - ETNP_6_85 (SPADES assembly) (version 2) | ecosystem: Environmental > Aquatic > Marine > Oceanic | place: Pacific Ocean | collected 2013-06-19
AACCAATGATATTGGGGTGCTTAGAGATGATGAAATCGTTTGTCCTAACTATACACATGATGTACAATGCAAAGACTGCAAGTTGTGTAGTGGCAATGGATATGAAGGTGCTAAGAATATTGTTATACCAAGCCACGGCTCTTGGAAAGGTAGATTTACGGAAGTAACAAGCCACGCTTAACGTATCTGTTAACATAACTACATAACGGTTGGAGATTGTTGAACTTGTTAAGGTTCAACACGTCTTCTTCCGTTATTGCTGAAGACGTTGGTATTACATGGTCAATATCCCATGTCTTATTTGGCTCGATAATACCGTCTTTTGGATTACCGTAATTATCCCAGCTCATCCAAGGTTCAAATTGCGATTCAATATGTAATTTGAATTCGTTAAATGAGCAACCGAGTATGTCAACACATTTAGATTTTTTAGTATAACCACCTTCAACTATTTTAAGACGTATTAAACTCCTTACGTTTTTCTTTAGTCGGTATAATGAGTCGTGTTTCCTTTCATGGTATCGTTTTAAGTTGTATTGTAACTTAGCTGTTTTATTCTCTGCATACCGATTACGGTCTTTTTCTCTCATCCAATCTCGATTATCTTCTCTATATTGCTTATGGTATTCAGTTCTAACTTCTATATTGTCTTGATAATATTTGGCATTCTGTTGCCTTATTTTATCTTTCATGCATAATTTACAATGGTATTTGTATCCGTCTGGCGTATTTTTATTCTTATAGAATTCGTTAAATGGTTTTTCTATTTCGCATTTACTACATATTTTCATGATTAGTTTTTTATATAAATAGTCATAAATTTATTAAAGTTTTCCTACGCATGGTAGTTGGTCGAAGAGATTTGTTGAAGAAAAAGTTGCAAGTTAAGAATTAATTACCTATCTTTACAGTATGAAAGTAACAAGACAAGTAATCGAGATGTTCGAGTATCTGAACAAACTAAGAGAAAGTGGTGTAACCAATATGTTTGGAGCAGCACCGTTCTTAGTGGACGAGTATGGTATCCCAAGTGGTGAAGCACGTAAGGTGTTGTCTGCATGGATGGAGCATTTCACCGAGGATGGTTACGACCACCTATTAGATACCGAGATATAATGACAGTTAGAGCAGAATACGTGAGTGAGTTTGACCATGGTAACGCATACGAAAGCTATTGTGATTTCGATACCGAAACCAATGATGCAAGTAATATCGAACAGATTGATGTTGATGGAGATGGTGATATAGGTTCACTGGTTGATGAGTTCATTCGACTTGCAGATGGAACTGAATTAAGAGAGTTCACCATTGAAGGTGAAGAATCATACCTTTAACCCATACACATTTGTGTACATGGAGTTGGTGGTTCGGATATTTATACCTATATTAGCAGTATGAAAGCAACTAAGACATTTAAGATTGGTGAGTACGCCACCGGCGGTGTGATAACCGCAAACGTTAATGGTAATGACCTTACCATCATAGCTAAGGACTGGGACTTCAGTGCTGGTTCAAACAAAGGTTCAAACCAAAGCAAGGCTAAGGAATTCGACAGGGAAACCGTTAACTGTAAGACGGACGGAGCGCAACGCTCAATATCCAACTTCCTTAACGACCTTACCACGTCATACTACGCTGATACGATACTGGATTGGGCTGAAACCAAAGGTATCAAGTTCGAGAGTGGCTACGGGTACGGCTTTTAATAGCCTAACCCCAGAACCATTCTGGAACCATGTGACAAAGGTAGTAAAAACTTTTGTAAAATAAAATTTGTATGGTAAACTACAAGATTAAATGGGAGATTGATATCGAGGCTGACAGCCCAGAAGAGGCTGTTGGTAAAGCCCTGGAGATTCAACGAGACGTTGAATCACTGGCGAATATCTTTGAGGTTACCGATAGTGAAGGTAACGTAAAGGAAATAGATGTTCTGGCTTACGATAATGGTGTTGACAATATCCGATACGTTAATAAGGTTATTAAAAACCATGGAGAATTCTCTACATTTGACGTTGAAGCTGAGGATTCACCAACCGTTACCAACTTAGGTAATGTGATGCAGTTGGCTGAGGACTTTCATGAAGGGTACGCCACTTGTACTACATACATAGGTAGTCGAGAAGAAAGTCAACAAGATGTGAGTTATGAGGACTTACTTAAAATAGACCCATTTATCCTTGAACATATCGCTTCATTAGCTGAGAATTGGGAAGCTGAATCCCTAAAGACAGAAAAAAGAATTTCAGATTAAGTTTGGTAGTTCGGATTTAATTACTATCTTTGAGGATACTGAAATTCTTTCACACGAAGTAATTGATAGCAAATGAGCGACAAACGATATACTGAAGCAGAATTGTTAAAGAAGTTCAAAGGTAAGTACATTAACACTTACCGACATTACGACTACGAAACGCAGACCGCAACCTATGAGGTGCGTAGTGTTAAGCGTACAATTCATGAGAACCATAACCTACCTGAAGTAGAACTAAGTTACTACAAATGAGAGTTAAGAATGAAAAGAAATACGCTTGTTTTGATTATACCGATGGGTGTAATGGCGACCCTGAAAAGAATATCCACCAACGTGGTGATGTTGTAATCAAACCGTTGTATGGTTATGACGGTAACACAGATAGAGAAGTGTGCAATGAGGTTGGGGTGGTTCTTCAGGTGCATGACGAATTCGAGCTTAGAACTGATATGTTCGGCAATGAGAGTGTCAGCAACCTTAGACTGGCAACCAAAGAAGAAGTAGTCGAATTCAGACCAATCTTAGCCGTTGAAATGGGGTTCGGTAAAGTAATACTAAAATAAATTTGGTGGTTACAATTCTTTTACTACCTTTACAGTATGGAAAAAGATACAGAAATAACAACGGTGATTTTCAGGTTCGATAAGGAGTATGGGGTGTATGCTCTATTCCCTTATAGTATTTACGACACGTCAGGCTTGATAAACAGCTACGCTCACGTTGGACAGCATAGTGGTGCTGACTATAACCATTGTGTTGATACAACCCGACTGGCAACTGAAGCTGAATATAAAGACCTATTCAATGAGTTAGAGAATAGTGTAGGATATAACCTGAAGGTGGCAAAGAAGCGTAACTATTACCGACATGCTGAAGCCTTAACCAATGCAAGGCTATATTAATATGAAACGTAGAGATGTAGTACACGTAATTGTAATCGAGGCAAGTATGCCTGAAGTGATTGGTAGCTTCATCCATTTTCCGCACCTTAGTGTGGATACTGTAGCTGCTGACGCTGAAGCGTTATTCAGGAAAACTGCTGAACATACTGGGAATTATACCGAAGATGAAATCGAGTGTGGTTTAGAGGATGGTCTATTGAATAATGGTGACTGGGGTGTATTCATCCATTGGTCAAATATAGATATTCTTGGGTGAAGTTTGGTGGTGTCAGAATAATTACTTATCTTTATACTATGGAAGAATTTGAAACACAATACGGAGTAACCTATATGGGCGATGTCCAGAATGGTGAAGAAGAAGAATTCTGGGTAGACGGTGAAGGTCTGGTAGAGCTATGTAATGAAGATACATATTCTTGTGTAGATGTAGCCACACCTGAAGGTGCTCTTGATTTTCTAAGAGAAGTTGGATATTCAATAAGGGTTGAAAAGATACCAGTAATTGATTCAGCGGGATTTGATTCTGAAGGTATTAACCATTATCAAGAAAAATTGAATTTTTACAAAAGAAAGTTAGATTAAAAGGGAGTTTGGTTAATTAAAAATATATTACTATCTTTGTAGGGAACAATTAAAACACACATAATGTCAAACACTAAAGAAGATAAGTTAAGGAAGGCTTACAACCAATACGACCTACAACAAGAGGTAGTAGATAAAGCCAACATCAATATCGTAACCTGTGGTAACTGTGGTACGGTATTACTTCACCGTCTTGAATTAGAAGAGGTTGAGTGTGATATATGCGACTTCGTTAGTGACCCTGCTGATTTCCCTGACTATAATTGTATTCCCAACCAATAAAGTTTGGTGGTATCAAAATAATTACTATCTTTGTTGAAACGATAAGAAAACATGGGACAATTTACAAAAGCAGACGTATCAATAATGTTCAAAAATGGTGTACCTGAGGCATTTGAAAGTGGTGCAGCACTCAAAGAAGCGTTACTGGGGTTCTTTTTAGAAACCAATCCACAACACAAGGGTAGAGTTGACATTTATATTACCGAGCATCTTTACGAGGTTACGGGTAGGGCTGTTGACTTAGAGGTATATTCCGAGAACTACCACAACTGTGAGTTCCAAGCTGACTTGATACGGGATTACCTTGTGTCTAAACACCCAACTGAGGTGGGGTTCTTTTCGGTTATTGGTTATACTGCGGCTGACTTTGGTAGTACCTTTTCGGATGAGGATGATTGGAACTATTACGTAAACGAAAAGTAGGGTGGATGGTATCTTGACAAGTGAAGATGACCCGAAGGACTACAAAAACTATTGTAGTCCACTGATATCTGACAATGAGTACAATATCATTGAACGGATAATAACGTTAGAGGCGCTTGCATATCCTATCACTGATGATAGGATAATCCTACATTTGTGATAGGATACTAAATTCGGGAAGGAATATAAGGAAAAAAAACCCAGTTATTTGGGGTTAAGGAATTAATTACTATCTTTGTAGGGAACAATTAAAACAAACACAATGAGAAAAGTAACAGTACACGTTAAGACAAAGTTGGTTATCCTTATGGATGAGGGTATCGAGGTTGATGCAGTTCTTGCAGACATGGACTACGACTTTACGACCAAAGGGTGTACGCATCAAGGCGATGCAGACATCATTGATAGTGAAATATTTGATTACGAAATAATTGATAGCAAATAAGATGGTAGTTCGGATTTATGACTATTCTTATATAGTACACTATTTAATGTTATGGGTATCCAAGATAAAGTTATCTGGTCTAACTCTTGGGGTTATGAGGTTGGATGGATACAAACTATTAAAGAAGGTGAGGCTTTAATTAAGCTCATCTGTGATGCTAAAGATGGTGTTCACGTGAATAAACCAATGGATGAGCTTGAGATGTTCACCGAAGAAGCTTACCAACATTATTCAAAACTATTTGGTGGAAAGTTTGGAGAATAGAAAAGTTTTACTTACCTTAGCTGTATGAAAAAGATATACATAGTAACATTACGAGTGGATGACTTCGAGGATGGTAGAGATGTCATTGCTGGTGTCGATGGAATGAACTTCGAGGTTGGAACCCATCTTGATGGGGTGATACCTTAGAAGTTAAGAGGGCTATTGATAACCAACTGGGTCTGAACGATGACAATGGTGTATCGGTATATGGTGTGGATGACTTCGTTGAAGCATTTAACGACCAATACATTTCAGATGAGAACCATTGGTTAGGGTATGTGCAAGTATCTTTCAGAAATTAAATAGAAGAGTTATGAAAATGGATGCAGTTAATATAGTCTGCAAAGCGATTGGCAAAACTATTTCCACCAAAAGTTTGGTAGTTCGGAATTAATTACTTATATTTGACACTATGAAGATAACTGTAAATTCAGAAAAACGAGAAGCATTGGTTGCTGAGACTGTGACTGAATGTATTAACGCAATCAAAGCACACGCTGAAGAGGGTATTGATAAGACCGACCTTTATGTCCAAAAGGGTATTGCTCGTGATGTTAGAAGCCGTCTGAAAGAAGAGGTTGAGGATGTGGAATTCCTTATTGTGAAGAGAGCGCCCAATGAGTTTACGGGGCGAATGAATTACTACACTACTGAGACCATTGGAGATGAGTCTCACTTCCGAGTGAAAGTTTAATTTGGTAGTCTGGATTTTATTCCTATCTTTGTCATGAACAAACAACAAAGCCATGACAGTTAAAGCATCAACAGTAGTATTTAGCCACCTATCGGACATCCAAATGGAAGTCAATATGGTTCTGCCGGAACACTCTATTGTACATAAAAGTGAGTTCATCAAGTTCATCATCTTTCATGTGAACGATGACCTATCAGTAGAGATAGACCCTGACGCATTGTGGGAAGACTACCTTGCAAAACGAGAAGAAGCTAAAAAAGGGTAGTTAATTTGGTAGCGTCAGAATAATTACTACCTTTGTTGTATGAGAGAGTTTAGAGCAAGACAAATTGGAGAGAAATCATGAGAGAATATACATTTAGAGTGACCGCTACCATCACTAAGGACATTACGGTCTTAGTAGATGAGGATGCTATGGAAGATGACGATGCTGCTATGGAACTGGCTAAAGAATACGCTCACGAGAACTTTAACACCGATTGTGATGGTGAAGAGAAGTATTTTGAGAGTAGTGAATTTGTTAATAAAACAGCCTAACAGCTATTGCTTATACACATTGTTAGGCACAGTTAATTATGATAACTAGAACTTACATAGGAACAATTAAAGAAGAAGCTTACGGGTATAGAATGGATTACGGTTATGACCCAAGCCTTAGTTTAGAGTGCGAAAACGGTGAGTCTGTGGCTCTAGGTAATTCTAGGTTTAACTCTTTTTTTGCTGATAAGGTTGGAGAAAGGATAAAACTTACCATTGAAGAATTAGAGCCGCTTATAGAGGATGAGGACTAATTGTGCCTAACAACAGATAATTAAGAATCTTTTACATACCTTTATCCCAATGGAAACGAATTACAACATTAAAATATCTGGTAGTGGTACTAAAGGAGAAATTCTAAGCACCCTACGAGAACATCTGGGAAGCCTTGATGTTACCCCAGATAATAAGTTCGATAACATACGTTGGGAAGACCACATTTTATGTACTGAAGTATCTGAGGGTGACCCAGATAGGAAGCTCCAGATTGATGTATACCGGATTTCAACAGGTAAGTTTCTGGGGGCAAGAATCACCAACTATCCAGTACACGCAATGGGTGAAGCTCTTAGAGATAACTCAAGTGAAATAAACAAGTTAGTTGATGAGGTTTGTGCGGTATTCGGTGTCAAGGGTGATGACCGAATGTTCAAAACTAAATTAGTAGACTGATGGTATTAGGATACATAGTATTTATGGGTGGGATGGGTGCAATAGCTTACTACTCTTTTAAGGATGGTGTCTAACACATTTGTGTGCTGGATAGTTGGTGATTTGGTAGTGTGGAAACTAATTCATATATTTGAGGTATGGGAACAATAGGGACATTCATAACACTATCAATCGCATTTATGGTGATTGCATATAACACAATTCTAACCGATAAAGACATCATGCGATGAAAAATCAAAAATCAGTATTCGAGTTTGGTGACGAGTATGTATGTACTCAATTCACCAATGTTGACCCTGACTATACGGGTGTAGACATCTCACTTAACGATAACCACATTGGTCAAATCGTTGGGTTGGACATTCCTGACGATATTGACGATATTGAGTCTAACATCGCATTTGACACTGAGGTTGAGGATTGGATAATTGAAAACGAACGATAAAATGGTTGAGGTTTGGTAGTGTGGAATTTTATTCATACATTTACCATTGAACTAAAACAAACGGAATGTTAGAACTAAAAAAGGTAAAAATCCACAATGATATGTCTGAAGAGACTACTTGTTTTTCTGCTGAGATGTGGGAGAATGGTAAGCTAATCGGGTATGTGAAAAACGATGGTAGAGGCGGTTGCGACCACATGACACCAACAGGTGCTGACCCAAGAGCGTGTCGCAAATATGAGGACAACTACAAAGAAAGTAGTTACCCTGTTAGCGACCTATTGGATGAGTGGGTGACAGTGTCAAAACTTCAGGCTAAGAACTTGGTCTTTAAGGACAAAGATGGTGAGATGTATTCGATTGGTTTTGGTAAGTTGTCAATAGCACAAGCGAAGAGACACCCTGAAGGTATTGGTAAGATTATGTTTGCAAAGGTCAGAGAAGAAAAGAAGGGTTCTAAGTTCCTTAATAGGAACGTATAATATAAGGTGCGGTGGTTTGTTCAGGGGGTTGGCTAAGGTCAATCCCCACTTTTTTTATATAATGTTGTTTTATATTTGGTGGTGTCAAATTAATTACTACCTTTGTAGAGAACAAACAAAACAACAACAAGATGTATAGATTAAACGCAGTACAACAAATGGCAACCCGATTGATGGGTGAGGTATTCACAATCCAAGGTCACGAAATGTCAGGCAACAGCCTTGGGTACACATTCCACTTTGATAACGCACGACAACGACTTGGATGCTGTAGCTACAGTAATAAGACTATCAGCCTATCTAAGTACCTTTGCCTTGAGAACCTTGATAAGGTGGATGGTAAACTTACCGATACAATGCTACACGAATTGGCTCATGCGTTTGCACGTGAAATTCATGGTAGGGGCTGTAGTCACGATTATCGATGGGTACGCATAGCCAAGTCAATCGGGTGTGATGGTCAGCGTTGTTACAGTAGTGAGGATGTAAATGCGGTAACCAATAGCAAGTACACCAACACTTGCCCTGCTTGTGGAAACACAACGCCAAGCCATAAGAGAAGAAGAAGAAGTTACGCCTGTACACCTTGCTGTAACAAAGCAGGTGGTGGTTACAGAGCAGAGTTCAAGCTAATCGTAACTCAGAATTACTAAGAAGAAAGGGTACTCTGAAAGGGTATCCAATCTTTTTTGTCTTATATTTGGTAGTCTCAATTATTGTCCGTATATTTGGGCAAGTCAAACAAACACTAACCAAAAACAGAGAAAGCATGAAAAGGAATGGAAAGACAACATGGAATACAATCGTAACATCAGAGACGTTTACAATAGTGAAAAAAGGCTCGGACAACCACTACGACACGTATGACGAGCGATTTTATGCCGGCTCATGGCATCGAACGCAAGACAGCAAAGAATATCTGGAGATGATAATGAAAAACAGTCCAGAGAAATTTGAAGAATGCGTAATTGAAAACAACGAAGATTAAAATGAGCAGCTACGATGTTTGGTTGACAACACCGCCCGATGATGGGTTGGATGAATGGGCTGAGAAGGTCTATGAGGCTTACAGCACCGATTTCTATGATACTGTAATCGGCACTACGAATTGGGAGGGTTCTGACTTGGAGACGGATTGGTTGGTGAAGCTGTCGGGCAGAGCACCTGAGATTGCCGCAAGGATTATTGAACGTGCTTACCTGATTTGGTTCAAGAAAATTGCTTACGAATAACACCTATAGATCATGAAAGTATCAAATTGGTTAACCGCAGGTAGGCGATCAAAGAAAATGGACACGGCAACCGTAAACATTCATTGCAATCCTTCGGGTAGTTTAGGTTCTTGTTCTTGGGGAGATTACGTTCAGTTTACTATCTACTCAAAAGAAAAAGGGAAATTTATTAGACTTGAGATGACAGTGGAAGAGGCTGAACAACTACGGGCAAAGTTTAACGAGGGAATGAAAAAGTTTGAAAAGGACACTAACTAACCAACAACAAAATAGATACAAGAACATATGGCACAAACTAAACTTCAACAGGCTCTAACTAGCCTCAAGCGAGAAAGAAAGAAACTAGTTAACCCAGCTGATGAGGCTAGACTAAGTAGTTTAAACTGGATAGCAACTTCCTCTACTTTAACAAAAGCAGAGCAAAAGGAATATGATTCTTTAAAGAAGTCTAAAGAAAAAATCCATAAGAAGCTTCAACCTTTTGTAGATGCAGTACTAAAGGCTGAACAACAAGAGACATGAATTTTCAGGTCTGGCACATTATGATTATATTTATATTGTAAACCTTTAAAAGCTGGTAATGTGGCTGTGGTATCATCTGTTGGTGCATTCGTTTACAGCTCCAGCAAGGCGGCTGTGGCTCACGTTCAGGAACATGCGGCGTTGAGTGACAGTAAGGTTTTTAAGTCAGGTGAGTTATATTTTAACTCATAATTTGGTAGTGTCAAAACTTATTCATATATTTGGGGTATGACAAAGAACGAAAAAGCGGCAGAGAAAGCATGAGCCACACGACAAAGTATTTCAAGAACCTCAGAATTGAAAGTATAAGATATTTCAAAACAAGACGGGGTTTAGGCTATGAAGCCAAAACCGATAAAGGCAGTATATGGAATGATGGCAATGGTGGATGCACATATTTTGAACCCCGTTGTAATAAAGACGGTAGTATCCCCGTAGAATTAAGAAAATACAGAACAATATCAGAATGGGATCTGGAAAAACTAATTGATATACATGAGGGGGTGTAAGTGTTATATGCTTTTTATTAACAGATAAAATTAAATACATTATGGCAATAGAATTTAGCATTAACGGATTATTTGATATGACAATATACAACTACCACACTGAAACAGAGGTGGAGAAAGATATTGAGCAAGGAATATTGGACAACTTACAACAAGGTGAATATATAATTTCAATTGACAAAAAGTTAATATTTGACATTAACGATTTGCAGAAACCTTTGTATAAGTTTAGTTTAGATGCCACCGATGCAGTAGATTATGAATTTGACGAATTGTAATTGCATATAGCTTGTGTTATATGCTTTTTATTAACTAATTAAATATAATGTTATGAAAAATGAAGAACAAAATTTATTAGAACACTCTTTCATGAATCAACTTGAAACTGATTTTAACGACCAAGATTATGATGCAATGAGCGAAATGATTCAACTTTTAATTAAAAATGAGGACAATAAAAAGATAATTATTGAATACCTAAGTGATACAGCAAAAGAGAATTTGATAGAAGGTAGGACAAATTGCAGATTCTAATTGCATATAACGTATACGGCTATGAATTGAAGCCGTATAACAAATGTTCAATTCAAAGAAACAACCTTAACAACGGCTTTTATTTATAGCCATTGTTAGCAACAGTTAATTATTATGAACGAAAATATTTATTTCCAACCAGATTTTGGAGATGATGATACCTTAATCACGCCTGATGGCGTTGGATTGTGGAGTTATTATGTGTATGCAAATTTTGATAATGCACGGAAAGATTTTCCCGATAGACAAATAATTGCCTATAAGGGTGATGATATAGAAAGCCCATACTTTATTGATGGGGATGACAACCACTAATTGTTGCTAACGGTTTTAACTCATAATTTGGTAGTGTCAAAAGTTTTACTACCTTTGTTTAACAATTAGAAACAAACATTAAACAAAATCAAAACAATGAAAAGAAGTACATTTATCGGTATCGGAATGGTTCTAACCGTGTTCGCAATTCTATTCGCATCATGCGGCTCACGTTCACAGAGAAGGTACGAAGAACGAAAAGCCAAGGCAAATGCCAACACAATGGAGGTATTTGAAAATTCGAGTACTAAACCAGTGATTGTGGAAGCGTTGGCAACCGTTGGCAGTCACACCTTATATAGTGTGGAATACGAGGACAAGACGTATCTAATCGCGGGTCGTGGTACAAGTGTCGCAATCATTGAGCATACTAAGGTGGTTAAACCTAAAGTTGCAGAACCTTCTAAACAGAGTGTTGCCACGTTGGATAACCCCGAAGTGAACCCCCCAAAGATGTAGCGGATGGTAAAAGTAGTTACCATAAGTACTTGGAACAACAGTTGAAGATACGTACCGACTACATCGAAGAATTTGGTGAGGAAATGGAGTACGCAGACCGAAAGGCAATGCAAGAGGAAATGGCAGAAATTGCAAATGGTATATCAACCATGATTATTGTCAAGGCTGAATACAACATGGCGATAAACCAACAGAAGGCTATGAAAAAGAATATTGATAGGTTGTTCCCAAAGCATAAGAAGAACAAGAAACCAATCTCACAAAATGTAAGTTTGGTTGACCAAGGCTCAATAGCTTCAAGATAAGGTACATTGCGTTATGCGGAACAGGAGGTCTCATGAGCCTTTAGCCTTAGCAGGTCTGGGTGGGTTCGATTCCCACAAACGCAACTCAAAAAAAGATTTGGTAGTTCGAATTCTTTTACTATCTTTGTATCATAATCAAAAAGGAAAACATGGCAGTAGATTTAAGATGTCCAAATTGCGAGGATAACCTTGGTAAGGACACAGAGAATTCAAACCCAGCTTACTGTGGTAACTGTGGAGAAGATGACATTGATAACCCAAGAGGCTATAGAGATGACGAAGACGAGGACTAAAGTAGAAACCCTTACTTGGGCATACATCAAGCGAGAAAGTGGCTTATACGAAGCCTCTGACAATAACGGTGGTCTAACCTTTGGTATCCACTACATGGATGATACGGGTCAGGATGTTCAAGATGCTGAATGGTATGTAACCGAGGATGAACGTGCCAAGGTCATTAAGACTGAAGACTTGGACGTAATCGGTAACTTTGAATTGAAATAAGATTTGGTGGTTCGGATTTAATTACTACCTTTGTTTAACAATTAGAAACAAACATTAAACAAAATGGCAAACCGAATAAGCGATTTATCATCAGGTGAAATGGTGGATATGCTTCACCAAGTAGTTGGAGATTCTTTCATCTACGTTACCTTCCCTGAAAGTCAGGAGTACATGGATGAAGACTGGTTTGAGGATGAAGCAGTTTTAGATGTGAATGGTGAGGCAGCTTCTTATTTCATCCCAACGCATTACGTGTTGAATGTTGAGCTTGAAGATTATTGAAATTAAATTTGGTAGTGTAAATTATTTTACTTACCTTTACAGTATTGAGAGTGGGGTTTTAATAGAGTCAGGTCAAGGAGGACAGGTTTCCCTAAGTACAAAAAACGATAAGGACTGGAAAGGATTTTGCTGAAGTCAAACAGCGTTTGTTACCACAAAAAAATCAAATGGACAACGCGATGTGCAAACTCACTTGTGAGATTCGTGTAAGGGGCGGCTACTCTCAATGTTGCCACCCCTTTTTAATTAACGAAAGAATTTGGTTATGTAATACTTATATTTGACGTATGGAAACAACAACAGTAACAAAACAAGACGTTGAAGCGGCGTTCGATAGACACACAGCGATAGATGTGGAGATGGAAGAGGCAGCCATTAAGGTGGAGCCTAGAGAGAGTAATCGCTTCTGGCTTACCAGAGTTCAGGGAGAATTCGCTGAGGGAGAGAAGCGCACAAGTAAGCAAGGTGTTAAGATGGGAGACTTCTGGGATGCACCTTATGAAGGTCCTTCATGGGGTCATGACCATAAGCGTGGATTTGTATTGTGGAGAGATGGTACAAAGTACATGGATAAGAGGGGTCTGACACCTCAACAAATGATGGAAGACTCAGAACTGGAAAAGGTTCTATTCCAAGGTGAGGGTTTCAGAATCAGCCTCTTACGCACCGAGATACGACAGCCTACCGATACTCATTACGGTTACAAGATGCTACCTGCTAAGTATGCGTTGATTGATGATGCGACAGGTGACATTCTGGTATTGGAGAAGAACAAGTCCAAGTTCACCCAGAAAGCTGTGGGTACATACGATGAGCCTAAAACGGTAGTTGATGAACTTCAGGTCAACCATAATAGATTTAGGATAACCGTGGTTAAGTCAACAGATACCAAGCGAGTGAGAGAGTTGGATGTGGCTTATGGGTTCTGTATGGATAACGCAAGTGATAGACATCTTGACCAAGCAGGGGATAATGTCTGGGTTGTTTACTTCCATGGTTTGAAATGGTCTGGTATGGGTTACAGTGTTATGAAAAGAAATGCTACATGGTGTTTCTACCGTGGAGAGAAGAAACCAACGTATCTGGAAGTATTAGAGTATATTGTTAGAGAATACTATTACTATTCAAGTAAGGGTGTGATTGATGTTCTGGAAGATGCGAAGAAGAATGGTGTGGACTTGAATACCGTGGATATGAGGTGGGAAGAGAGTAAGTGTAGTTCGTTACCTAAGTTTATGAAAACACTCAAGACGGTATTGAACATCGACAGCGTACAGCTACATAACATGCTGTTCCCTGATGTAGAACCAAAGAACTATAGGTTTCGTATCACCAGAACTGATAATATCCCATTGACCGAGCCGCATCATTTTAGAGATAAGAAAAATATTATCAATGAAAATTTGGTGGTTCGGATTTAATTATTACCTTTGTATAGAACGAACACCTAAGACAAGCGTAATGGTATATGAGATAACCAACATTGACTACGACACGGATGGTGAGGATATAGACCTACCTGAAGAAATGACAATCTTTATACCATTAGCCTTTAGAGAGGACGAAGTGAGTATTGATGAGTATATCAGCGACACCATTTCAAATGTTTCGGGGTTCTGCCATAAAGGTTTCAGCACTGAATTGATTTCAGAATAAGTTCGGTAGTTCCAAAAGTATTACTATCTTTGTAGAGAACAAAAACAAACACAATGGGCGGATTTACTAAAATGTTGATAGGGTTATTTTGGGTTGGGTGTGGTATTTACGCATACAACGTTGTTAACCCTGACTATCCAACTGAGTTGGTAGGATTGAGTGGGTTGGGTATTGGTCTTATGGTTTTCATAGGCATACTCCAAGTGATTATGGGTATTGAAAAAATGCAAAAGGGAAAATAATGTCAGGCGAACTAAAACAATGTGGTTTAATGTTGGCTAACGTAATTTCGACCAAAGAGTAATCAACAAATAGTAAGCATGGAAGAATCAAACACATTAATCGCAGACTTTATGGGGTACGAAGTCTTGTATAGACCATACTCAAATGGGTTTATAGAATTGTCAGAAACAGAACTTTGCGATCTTGATGACTTAAAATACCACACCGATTGGAATTGGCTGATGCCCGTAGTGGAAAAGATAATGCACCTCTGTTTTGAGAACGACTGCGCTGATAAGTGGTATGAATTAGTAAATAAGGTTCCTTCCAAATCAGGGGTGTATGATGAAGTAGTAGGGTTCATCAAATGGGTTGAAGATAAATTTGGCGGTTAAGAAATAATTACTATCTTTGATGTATGGAAACAGCAATAACAATAACAGCAGTAGATGGGAACTCAAGCGATAGCATGAGTAGAACCTTCGCAACGGATGGTCAAGCATCACTTAAGGATATGGTTGAGGTGTGGGAGAATGAAGATGTGCCATATCGCAAATATGAGTTGGTTACACCTGACTATTTGACTGACTACGAGCAAGAGGTGCAAGAAGTGTTGGATGAATTAGAAATATCTAACTAAGATGGACAGCAACGAAGTAGTAGGTTGGGGTACTAATAAGAATGAAGGTGGAACCTTTCAAGGAACTGTCTATACATTCAAAAGTCTTAAAGACATTGACCCTGAAACTGGAACGTATTGCACCAAGCATAAATTGATATTCAATAGAGAATTCAAGACAAGGCGTGCGGCTGTCTACCATTGCAAAAAGACGGCATTAAGAGAAAGAAAAATTAGGAAGTCTGGAAACTAATACTTACATTTAACATATGGAAATCGAAAGACACGTTGGTGAGTATAGTGGGTTGACATATAATCAGCTATTAGCCAAAATACACGACATACCACATTTACTGAAGTATGTTAACGCATTATTTGATAACGAGGATGAAGTTGTTATCTTTAGTGATAACCCATTATGGGATGTTGAAACGCACTTTAATGACGATGGTGGTGCGGTTGTAGCCATATACGAACCAAGTGAAGATTTACCTGATTTGGATATGAATGGTTGGTCAATTTCTGACGTTCACGAGTCTTACAACGAACTATTTGGTGGTTTCGATTATGAGCGTGTCACAGTAAGTAGTGGTGAAGTCTTAGTAGTATTGGATGAGTGTGATTATATCGCGGTTCATCTATTAGATACCGACAAAATGGTTGATGGTATTGTAGATAATACTTGCAGACATTTCGGTGGGTGGAAAAAGATGTACCCACATTTGGTGGTTTGAAAACTTTTACTTACATTTGAGGTATGGATGATTTTAACGCAGTAGGACTAGCAGAAGGTTTCGTAGATGCCGAAAGCGAAGAACAAGTAGTCGAAGCGTGGCAACACCTATTAGATACTGGTTTGATGTTCAAACTACAAGGTTGGTTTGGTAGAACTGGACACCAATTGGTGGAGAAGGGTGTTATCGAGGATAAGGAAAATAGGTTCGGATTAAAAAAAGTTTAAGAAATACTTGGTAGTTAAGGAATAATTACTATCTTTACAACATGAAACGATACAACTACATAATAGTACGGTCTGACAACGTTTGGTCAGCGACAAACATTGCACCTCTAACCGTAAAGGAGATTGAGGCTGAAGTGAACGAAATCAAAGCGGAGGTTGGTGAGGGTATCACCGTTACCGCTTACTACTTTGAAACTGTTAATACGATAGCGGCATGAGTAAGATTCTAAGGAAATACGAGACAGTAACTGACCTAATGGTCTATGAGGTTGACCTCACTGACGAACAAGCTAAATTGTTTGAAGAGGATGAGGATAATTTCTTTGATACCGTTGACCTTGATTGGGAATTCCGATACGATAAGGTAGGTGACCCTGAAGCTGAACATAAAATAGTTGAAGATTAATTTGGTAGTGTCAAAATAAGCACTTACATTTACAGTATGGAAAACACAGACAGAAATTCGGAGATTGCGAGGAAAGTTAAAAACTTCGTAAAGAACATCAGACGAGATGTTGTAACCGAGCAAAGAACACAGTCGCAGTATGCGAAACGTAGAGCCTTAGCCGCAAAGATTGCCACTAAGCGTGTGGTAACATCGGTAGAAGTGATATTGGCTGACAAACCAACCGATAGCGTTATCGCCAAAGGAATTTTAGGGTTGCGAGATGAATTAACCGCAAAGGTTAGTGAGTTGAAAGCAATCAAAAGCAATCCCGATACTTCACAGTATCACAAGCGTAGAGCAAGGGGTGAAGAAGTTGCTACTGCAAGTGCGTTAAGTCGTATTGAAAAGTTGGTAGCGTAAGATTACAGGTTGTTGTTGGCTTGTTGTTTGTTGTGGAAACTGGGGTAACGAAAGTTACCCCTTTTCTTGTTTAGATGATGGGGTAACGGTAAACTACGCCAAGTTTGAAGGCGCGGTGGCTAAGATTTAGAAAATACTTATATTTGTTGGGAAAAACCAACAGTAAGTCTCGTATTAATCATTATTATTGATAAAGAAGTTTGGTAGTTCCAAAAGTTTTACTATCTTTGTATAGAACAAAACAAACACAATGAAGCATTATACTGGTAGAGATTTAGGTGAAGACTTCCGTTCTTTCTTCAGAGCAGAACGCAAGAAGATTAAGGCAGCACTTACACCATTAGGTTGCACCGACATTCAAATGTCACGTCAATTCTATTACTACTATGGTTTCTTTACTGCACCAAGTGGGCAAATATACTACTTCAGCATTGACGATGTTAGACATGGTTTCGACAACGGCAAAATGTTGTATCGAACAGCCACAAGTTACAAAGATTTTACAGGCGGTGCTAACACATACATTGTGAAATCTAACCTACGTGACATCAAACTGAAATAAAATTTGGTACTTTAATAATATTGTCTTATATTTGTATTGACAATGGGACAAGATAACAAACATAGAGTAACCAAAGAGCAAATCCACAAGATGAACCGAAAGGTGTCACGCGAAGAAAACTTCGATGATGGTTGGGTTGCATCTCACCGTGTCCACAAATCAGCTAAAACATACACACGCAAGAACAAACGCAATGAACGATATTAAAGGGTATTGTATATTTCAACCAGAATTCGGTGACCCAGTTATTCTGGTGAACTGTACGTGGTTGGACAATGACACAATCATGGGTTCATTCACTTATAGGTCAGGTACCAAATGTTATGACAAGCAGTTCATGGTAGCCAAAGCTACAACCGTAAGCATTGCCAGAGACTTTGTTCAAAAACGTTTGAATAAAGATTTGGTAGGGGTCTGGTAGTTAAGAATATATTACTATCTTTGTTGTGAACATTAAAACAAGTAACAATGGAAACAATCGTATCAGTAGAAGTAGATGGAAAGAAAATTGAGTTGTATCAATCAGAAGGTGATTCAAGAGATTGGGATAACTATACCAAACTAATCTGCTTTCATGGTAGATACAATTTAGGTGATAAGCATGAATACAACCATAATGATTATGATGGTTGGGATGAGATGGAACAAGCAATTTTAAGAAAGGAGAAAGACGTTGTTTGGATAAGTCCATTATATTTGTATGACCATTCAGGTATTACAATTTCAACAAGTCCGTTTAGTTGTCCTTGGGATTCAGGTCAGGTTGGGTTTGCTATTGTAACCAAAAGAGATATTAGAAAACTACAAGGTTGCAAAAGAGTAACTAAAGATATGATTGCAAAAGTAGGTGATTGGGCTGAAAGTGAGATTAAGACTTACGACCAAGAATTATGTGGTGAAGTATATGGATTCAGCATTGAGGATTCAGACGGTGAAGTTGAGGATAGTTGTGGTGGATTCTACGGTTCAGACCTTAATGAGAATGGTATGGGTGATTATCTTGAACAAGAACAGATTGACGCATTAACTAATGTTTGGTAGTTAAGAATATATTACTATCTTTGTAGGGAACAATTAAAACAACAAGCTATGGATAACTTTGAAGAGTGGAAAGAAAGTAGAAGTAAAGCAGACGCTGAAGCTAACAAAATGCTTATCGTTTATATGATTATAGTATTTGTCGTTGCTGCTTTTTGTGCATAAGTGAATTTGATTAATTAAAATAGTATTCGTATCTTTGTAGGGAACAATTAAAACAAACACAAAATGTCGGACAGAGAAATTATTTTAGGTCTTATGCTTAAATTGGAGGATGAGAACATCAATGTAAGTGCATTGGCAAACAGAATTGGTTACAAGAAGTATAAGAAGTGGCAGAAAGCACACGATGCCGCATTCGATATCTTGGAAGAAGAACGAAAATAGATTTGTGTTCTGTGTGTTTAAAGCCGACCACCAAAAGGGTGGCGGCTTTTTTAGTTAATTTAATTTGGTGGTTTAATATATTATTAGTATCTTTACACTATGAGAAACAACGAAGACATAAATTTAACTAAGAATGGTAAATTCTACAATGTAAAAAAAGCTACATTGTTATTGGTATCGGAATTCTTTAATTCCTACGGACTAAAACGTAGAGCCTATTACAAGAGTGCTACGGGGATATTCTTTGAGACATTTCAGTATGTTAAAAAAGAACATAGTATTGAATCCTATCAAGACCTTACGATTGAGCAGAATATTCATAAGGAAACTATTGTAGAAGAAAAGAGCTTTAAGACTATTCAATCCTTATTTGAAATATCAGAGAAGGGTAATACAATACCAATAGATTTCGGTGTTAACTGCCATTGTATTTATCGTGGTGGTCAACCCCTTAGTTTATTGAAGGTGGTTAATAAACCAATAGAGTTCAATCAAGTGGTTGAAGTTTAATTTGGTGGTTTAATATATTATTAGTACCTTTGTTGTGAACATTAGAAACGAAGAAGATGAAGTCTAAAGAAACTATTGATGGTTATACTTTTGAGTATAATGAGGAACACAAATTCTACGAATGTAGAGGGGAGGTTTGTTATGATGATGAACACGATGAAATGCCCGAAGAAGGACTTTGGAATGCAGCCTGTAAGTTTGCACGACAATTAAATAATCAAGGTGTTGATGCTGAAGTTGAGCATTCTGAAAAAGGATGGGTAGAAGTATGTATAGGTTAACTCAAATAAGTTTGGTAGTTAAGAATTAATTACCATCTTTGTAGGGAACATTAAAAGATACAGCAATGCAACGAGTATTAAGATTTGGTAATGATGGTGATATAACACATATACTTGCGTGTGTGATAGATGGGCAAGGACAATACATTACCAAGGCAGACCATGATAGGTTTATGGGTATCAAATACCAAGATGTCCTGAGTTACTATTCAGATGAGCCTGAGAATGAGTACATGAGCCTGATTGAGGATATCTCTGAGTTGGTGAGTGGTGAGTTAGATATTGACACCTTAAGGTTCAGGTTGTTACGCAACCAAGGCTTAACTGGTGAGGTTGTGAAAATAAATGGATAATAGTTTGGTACTTTGAAATATCTTTTGTATATTTGTACCATAGTTCTTTGAAAGTATTGAAATTAAGATAGTATCTGACACTAAGTGGAAGTCAGACTAAGTTATTCCAGCATTCGCAAATAGTCAGCACCGAAAGGAAAACGACATTGGGAATTCAGATAGTAACCTAAAGAACCTTCGGGAGTTACGGTTGTTATCTGTATGGGTGAGATAAACAAAGCTATCTTTTTTTAGAAAACATTTGGTAGTGTCAATTATTATACTTACCTTTACAGTATTGAGAGTGGGGGGTTTTTTAATGCAAGGTCAGTTCCAAGGACGCTTCGTTTCCCCTAAGTACAAAAAACGATAAGGACTGGAGAGCGTGTTGGGTGAGTGTCGGTCACCATTTGAGGCTTCAAATAAAATCAAAGATAGACAAACGATGTGCAAACTTAATGTAATGTTAAGATTCGTGGAAAAGGGGCGGCTACTCTCAACAGTGGGTCGTCCCTTTTTAATTATAGAATATTTGGTAGATTAAAGATATATTACTATATTTGTGGTGAACATTAAAAAACACAACAATGGGATATAATCACGAAGCATACCAAAGAGAGGTTTTAACCAAGATGGGTTTGGATTTTGATAAGTTAACTGACGAGCAAAAGTATATGGCTTTAGAGCCAATGGATGCACCCGAAAACTATCATTGTGATGGTGAGATTTCAAACAGAGAAGCTGATATTCGTTGGGGTGCAAGGTTGAAAGAAGTAGGGTTTTCAGCACTACAAGTATATAACATCAAAAGATATGTGGGGTGATTTGGTAGATTAAAAATATATTACTATATTTGTATTGAACATGAACCCACAATTACACGTAGAGAGCGTACTTAAACGATGTTTTGAGGTCTACCCACCTAAAGGTCGGAAGCACAAGAAGTTTTTTAAGAACCTTGTTAAGCAGGGCAGTATGCCTGAGAAGATGGCGAATATGATTACCAAGATAATTGAGAACCCTAATTGTGTGTATGTCGTGAAGGCTGATGGAACCTTGAAGATATTAGACTAACTATTATTTGTATGGTAAGTAAGAAGATTGTGAGTCACAACATTGTGAGTTAAACCAAAACAAAGAAGATGAGTAGATCTATAGAAACTAAAGACTATGGAGAAGTAGAGGTTAGTGTTGTTATGTTTGACATAGACGGAACTAATTTAGAAGAAGGTATAGAAATAAAGGGGGGAGAGATAGGTCTTATTGAGGTATGTGGTTGGAGAGATTTAGACGATCTATCCTCTAACGATATTAACAGTCTAATAACCCAAAATTGGGGTATTTCATAGAATTGTTCAGTTAATTTGGTGGATTAAAAATATATTACTATATTTGTATCAGTTAAACAATTAAAGAAAAAATAAAATGGGTTATACTCACTACTTAAACATTGAAAAGAAGCCGCTCACCAAGGATGAGTTTTGTAAGGTAGCATTTGATATGAAGCTAATTGAACAGCATCTAAATGATAACGATATTCAGCTTGGCTCGTGGGATGGTGAAACCGAAGGTGTTGAGTTTGATTTTAACGCATCGCTCCCCGAAGCGTTTAGATTTAATGGTATTAAAGAAAACTCACACGAAACCTTTTCACTTAAAATAGGTGATGAGGGTTTTAGTTTTTGTAAGACAGCAGGAAAGCAGTATGATATTGCTGTTTGTCTTATATTGTTATCGGTTAAGTATCACGTTAGACGAGCAAAAATATCAAGTGATGGTGATAACGAAGATTGGAATCCAGCATTTGATTTATTCAAAACCATATTTCCAATGCGGAGTAAAACATTCAAATTCAGGGATTGGGTTGAGAATAGTAAAAAAAATGATGGTTCGTTAGCCGTTGTTTAAGAATATATTACTATATTTGTATCAGTTAAACAATTAAAACATATTATTATGGGACAGTATTATAGACCAATGATTTTAGATTCAAAGAAAGGAACACCAGTAATTTTTGCATATTCTCATGATTTCGGGTGTGGACTTAAATTGATGGAGCATTCTTGGATGTTGAATGGATTTGTGGGTGCATTTGAAAAAATGTTAGTGAATAACCCTCAACCTGTTGTATGGGGTGGTGATTACGCAGATGAAGAACCAAACGGTGAAAATCTTTATAGTATGTGTGAGAAGGCGAACAAAATCAGCCCTTCGGAAGATGCGAAAGCGTTACCAAAGAAATTCAAGTACTTGATTAACCACGATAAGAAAGTTTTCGTTGACAAAACAAAAACGCCGTCAGCTAACGATGGTTGGCAAATACACCCGCTACCATTGTTAACCTGTGAGGGTAATTTAAGGGGTGGGGGAGATTATCGTAGTGATAATGGGGCTAACTACGTTGGTTCGTGGAGTAGAGATAAAATAGGTGTAACCACTAAAAAATCAGACATTCCGAAAGACTTTAAGGAAATAATACCCAACTTTTCTGAATAATTACTATGATAACCCCCCGTCCATAACCATATCTTGGGACTAAGTAGATAATTTATTTGGTAGTGTTAAAATAATCACTATCTTTGTAGGGAACAATAAGAACAACGACAGATGCAAGAAAGACCACTAAGTGAAATCGCAGCAGCAATCAGAAAGGATTGGGCAGACGTAAACTACGCAGCAGCGCCTTACCTTGACGCAATGGATACGCTGGATAGTATCAACGACAACTACTTCCAAGATACCGCTAAGAGCGTTGTTGCCTACTTCCTTTGCAATGCTGAAGGCTGGGGGGGCGCGGCAGCCAAAGAAATCAAGCTGGAACTAAACGGCTTAATCAAATAAGGGTGTGTGTTTGTCAGGGGGCGATAACTTCAAACCCAAACAAACTACCGTACACATTTGTGTCTATGGGGTTTGGTGGTTCGGATTTTATTACCATCTTTGTACAGAACAATTAAAACAAACACAATGAATCCATTATTAAAATCTGTTGAGGGTACAACACCACGAGAAGTTAAATTTGATTTGACTGACTATAATAATAATGAATATCGCTTAACATTTAAGAAAAATGGTGAAGGCGATTACAAACTATCGTGTCACGGACAAGCATATGGTAATTTCCAAATCAAATACCCAATAGACGACTTAGAGTGGATTGCCGATGATGGTAAATGGTCTGAAGTACATGATATGATTAACTCAGGCACCAGAATAGTTATGGGTGTTAAATGGCGTTAATAGTATTTAATATTGATAGACATCGACCAAATCAAATGGTCTAACTATTAACACCATACAAAGGTAAGAAAAACTTTCGTAAAAAAAAACTTGTGAGTTAATTTTTTTTATCGTACATTTGATGCCATAACTAAAACACATACACACAATGAAAAATTTATCGCTTATCCTTATCGCAGTAATTACACTTTCAAGTTGCACCAAGAATATCATAACAACGTCTGATATGGACGTTACCGTTGAAAGGCAATCCGCATCAGGCGCAAACAATATCTTGCTTGCGATCAACGCAGAATACACACCTAAGACCTTTGGTGAGAATATAGAAGAGTTTTATCTTGACATTATCATTACCGCAACACCGATGGTTGATGTATCAAGTGAGCAAACATGGTTGGAAACGGTCAACCTTGACCCAGTTACCGAAACCGTTACAATACACTCATCTGAATTCATTGCTTGTCGTGGTAAGGTCGTATATGGTCGTGGTCATCACTTCGCACCAATAATACCGAGCAACCAACAATATCTTTACACATTTGTGTGTGAGTTCCAAGTACGGAACTAAAGATAATTGAAAATAAATTTGGTAGTGTCAAAAGTATTCGTACCTTTGTATCAAACAAAAACAAACAACAAATGGTTTACGCAGGTATAGTATTAGGACTTTATTTCTCATTCATAGCCTTCAGGGTCGTAACCGTAAAAACTTAAGAACATGAACTACCCACCCTACCTTTAATCGCAATCGTAACACTTTCAAGTTGCACCAAGACATCGTATCAACAAATAAACACAGACAATGGAAACCTGCCCCATAATTAGATAATTGAAATCATACATTTTACGTGTGAACACCAAGTACGAAGCTAAGATAACAAAGGACAAGCCCCGAAAGGGGTTTTTCCTTCACCCAAATCATAGCAACGTGTACACTTACTGTTGAAAACTTTTTTTCACTTTATGTCGGGCGTATCACTTTTATTCTTACCTTTACACCCGTTGGGGAGAGTGAACCCCATTGTCGTGTGCATGATGTTAGAAAACCCATATCATTATTATCCAGACCACCAAATATCTTCGCTTATTTAGAATGGATATAAATAACGATTTATTTTCACTCCAATGTCGGGCGTATCGTTTTTTGGCTTACTTTTACCGTTGAACAAAAACAAACACAACAAAATTATGAAGAACGCTAACATCACACCAACTCTCGACTTGCTAATCTCTTTTTCTAAGACAAGTGGCGCACAGTTCGTATCTGTTAAGAACTACGAAAATTCCAAAGGTGAAGTTGCAAACCACGTTGTTAACTTGAACGTGAACTATGAGAACGCCAAAGCTAAGGACATTGAGTACCTTAAGGACTTGGACGTTTCAACACTTGACGACAAAGGACTTGGCAAAGACCTTATGGAACAGGCAAGAGTAGCACTTTTAGGTGCGGCAATTAGCCCCAATAAAGCACGTAGCAAAGGACAGACCGAAGCGTACAGAACCATCTGTAATGGTGTGTCGGTTTATATTGGTCAGGACGAAACTAAGCAAGGCGAAATTAAGCTATTCGCAATGGCGGTTTCTAAGAAAGTTCTTGTTGAAGGTGTTTATCCTACCGTTAATAGCCGACCTTTAACGATAGCTAAGAACATCATCAAAAAGGAATTGAAGGCTACGAAGTTTCGCAGGCTAACTTTGGGTAATGTGGGTACGGTTAAGGTGCAAGGCGAAGAACTGAATTTCGCCAACTACTGAAAATCTATAACAAAATAATTGAAGGGTGCAAGGAATTGCACCTTTTTTTTATACCTATATGGTGTAGACTTTGTTATGGTGTATACCTTGTTATGGTGTATACCTTGTTATGGTGTAGACTTTGTTAATGCGTTTAAGCGACCCAATGCTAAAGCGATGTCCCCATATACCATAAAGATAAGATAGTTTAATAGACACAATGTTAACGGGGGGAGGGGGTGGTTTATACCCTACGGGGGACCCCCCTCCGTAACCCCTCTTATATACCCCCCCGTACACGTCACCAGAGACCCCACGATGTGCTTCAGAAAAAATATAAAAAATTTTCCCAGAAAATGGAGGACCACCCCCTTGTTTTCTATAAATGGTCAAAAAAATATTTTATAATTTCTGTGGATATTTATGAGTAATGAACCAGATAATGAACCACCAGACGGTGGAATCCATTAAAGCTCGGTTACGGTCAGAGTTATTGACTGGGTAGGGGTAATAAAGTATTGTGTGAATAAATTTGCGTATTAAATAATAAACACCTATCTTTGCTGTTATGGAAACAACACTACGACAATCAGTACACGAGGGTTTAGTCCCCATTATCCCAGCACTACAGACCAAGACCATAGGATGGTTACAGCGCAAGTATCCCACTGTTAATTTCGACAATGTGGATATGATATTCTCTGCTGGGTTTGGGGGTTCTAAGTATTACAGGAATGATGGTGGTTATAATCCCAAGTACGGTAATCCGGTTGCACAGATATCGACAAGGGCTACATTATATCTATATGATATGAAGCGGTTAAAGTTAAAGAAGACCAAGCGTCAGGTGGGATATTCTGCTCAGACGGAGTGTGCCATTGTACATGAGTTGACCCATCATGTTCAGTATGAGATGGGTTTACCAACTGGTGAGTCTTTGACTACTGGGAATGAGTTGGAGTATTTGAAGGAGTTCTATCCTGAGCATTACGTTAAATTGGTTAAGTAGGGGTTGCAGGTTTCGGAATAAAGTGGTATGTTTGCCTTATGGGAAAGAAGCAATGGAATAGAGTTGAGGAAGCAGAGAAGCGTGTGATATTCGAAGGGTTTACTGTTGAGAAAGGTAATATTTCCAACTTGGAACTGGGTTTAACGGCGTTCGTTAAGTCGGTCAATGAGGGTAGTAATTCCTATAAGGGAATGTTCACTAAAGTATCCACGGTTGAATTCGTTGGTGTTAAATTGAAAGAAGGTGTTGAACTAATCTGAATAGATATGGAATTGTCACAGATTTTCTTAACGATTTGTATGGTTCTGGCTGTCGCCAGTCACTTTGGCTATCATCCATGGAGTAATAAAAACCTAGCAATACGCAAACCAAAATGGGTTAGTTTATTGCTAGGTTTTTATTTTGGGTTGATCTCTATTGGGTTTTGTAGTATCTTTTATTACATAATACGTGCCGTAATAGATATTATTTAACATGCCAGATTTACTAAGAAAAACATCACCAGCGCAAGAATACTTGCGAGAGCATTCACCACAGGAAGTTAGACTGATGGAAGGTTACCTTCAGAAATTCAAAAACAGATCAGTGAACCATTTAGGTGGTTTTGACATCAAGTATGAGCAACCGATATTCAGTTCTGCTATAGGTGCTGACAGGTTTTACTGGGAGTCTGTGAAGGTAGAGTTCAATAAGTTCTTCAAACATTTGGATATGTCAATTTAATTCCGTATATTTGTAGGATGAAAACAAAAGTAGGTGATATTGTATTTCGCGAGGGTGAGTTCGTTGAGGTTGTAAGAATCGAATGGACAGAATCCACTATTAAGAAAAGAATACCTTCGGGTAAGTGGTGGAAGCCAGATAAGACTGAGGATACCGACAAGAAGAAGAGACGACTTAAAGGTGTATGGTGGGACAAGTTGGGTATTGACGATGGTATCATACATAGCACTGAGTTCTCCAATCATGAGAATTGGGATGCTATGATGCTTGAAGCTGTCCCATTATTGAAACAGGCTAAGATTGCCTTGTCTATGATTGAAACAAAGGAAAAAGAAGAAGCTGATGGGGTTCCAAGCAAGAGCTAAAGGTTGTGATTGACGTACTTACGTTGACTCAGGTATACGAGGAAGACATCTCCGACAAAGAATTGATAGAGCATTTCGGGTGGGAATGTGATTGTGGGTCTCCATTAGAATTGCAACACGGTGACGGTTCTTTTGCTCGTGGTTCAGCAGCTTATACGGTTCTTGCATCTTTACGAGAAGAATTCGCATGAAGTTACAGACAGTCAGAGAGTTTGTTAAGAGGGGAATCGGAACCGATTTTCTCATGGTACAGGAATACACTTATTTTCTGGACTGGGCTTTAACCTTGGATATGTTCATACCTTGTGATGTTAACGACATCCCATTAACCAAACCAGAGGTTAAGTTCAAAAGTCCATATCCTGAGAATAATCTTGGTAGTTATCATTGTGGGTACTGTGGGTTTAGGACAGGTTTTACACCAACGGCAATCCAGCATCAATGCGTTGATTCTGAGTATCGGAAACAGGTTGACCTGTTAGTATTCAAAGGTTTCAAGATTGAGAGGTCTAATTATGGTAACGACACGATGGTCATCCGAAATGATGATGGTTGCAAACTGGAGTTCAACACGCAGTACGGTACTATTTGGGACATATCTTATGACCAGCCGACTGAGATAAAGATAGTGAGTGACCTAATGATTCATGAACCTGTGTTAAATTATGCTTGGTAGGTTTCTATATATATAGAAACCAACCATGGCTAAGAAAAAGAATGAAAACTTGGGGATTTACAATAGTAGAATGGTCAACCGACTCCGAAGGTAAGGTTGTTGGTGTCATTTTAGAGTGTGATAACGGTGAGCGACAATTCCTCACCATGGAAGAATACGTTAAATTTACAAATGCTAGAGATGACAGAGAAAGGTGTAGTAAAAAAGTGTAATGGGTTCACTTACGAGTGTTTGGGTGAACTAGAAGAACATGATGTTGAGGGGTTCATTGAAACCTACCGTAAGGATAAGAAGAAAGCTAGGGTTAAAATCATGTTGAATGGTGGTAATGAAAAGCCGACTACGAAGAGGATAGTCCATTATTATCGCAACAAACATGATTGGAGCATCATTCTGTATGTCAAGACGTGGGGTATAAACAAGAACGGAATCATATATTCCAGCGAGAAGAAGGTTGCCAGAGTTGTGTACAACAGCAAAGGTCTTTGGACTATCTGGAATGGTGGACGGGTTAAGTCTTTCCAAGGTTGTGATGTAATGCATTTCGATACTGGTGGTTTCACGACCCAAAACCAATTCAATGCTATAAGGATTGTTAAAACTAAGATGATTGAGCGATTACCTTACATTGAAAACTTATTCAAAAATGATTTCGATAAGATTTCCTTCAACATCGTTAAGAATAGGAAGCTGTACCAGTTAAAGAGGTTGGTTCGGTACCAATTTTGTATTCCGTTGCGAGTTTACAGCGAGATTTCTAACAATTCTCATGGTTCATTTTTAGACCAAATTAAGAATAATCGCTTTTACCTATCGAATCTCGATGATATTAACCTTGAGTGGTTTAAGGAAGGTAATAGAACCCTACTTCATGACACCATGAGGTTTGCTAGAGCTTTGAATAAGAAGGTAAACTGTAGGTGGACGATAAAAAGACTTGAATCGGAACACAACAAGTGGTCAACTGAGATTACTGAGATACTGTATAAGGGTGATGGAACACCACTTACGATTGCCGACAAGTTCAAAGAGTTCGAAGAATTCTCTGGCTACAAAATGCTTAAGACTGTTGATGAGTTATTCTGCGAGGGTATAATACAGCGACATTGCGTTGCAACGTATACACCACAGATAAACGCTGGTAATAGCGCCATTTATCATGTTGAGGGTTATACCTTGGAGTTAAATCCAGCTTGGGGTAAAGGTGCTGTCAGAGTTGCCCAATTCAGAGGTACTGGTAATAAGGGCGCACCTAAAGAGTTAAGCGAAGCTGTTAGCGAAGCTGTTAAGTCGTTCAACGAAATGAAGGAGAAGGAGTCAGCCGCAGACCCTATAATCGATAAGGTCAGGGTTGAAGACTTGGTTATGGATGACTTACAGTTTTAATAGTCCACAGGTGGTGGTGTTGAGCTAACAGGTGGTCTTTCATAACCATCATTAACTTTTCTTGGGCTATCGACACGTTCATATAGTCGGACGATATCTTTATCCTGTTCTATATTAAGTTTGGTGTTAGGTTCAACCTCTTTATCGCCCAATTCTTTTATTTTAGCTAGAATTTCTATCTTATCATCCTTCCTATTGCTTTCAGCTTGGGTATACAGACCGAAGGCGAAGCCTAGAATTGATATGGTACCAGTAATCAGGGTTCCCATCATCCATTTGAACAATTTGGTACTGAGTGTCATGCTACCTTTATCGGCAACCAGATTTTCTGCTACGTTGAGTGGTTTGTTTTGCATTGTTAGTATTTTGAGTTTAAATCCCAAGGACTTATTTTTCTGTGGGTAATTCTGAAGGTATTATATGGGCTTTGAGAGTAGAAATGTGTTATCATCTTAGCACTATTGTGGTCACAAACTATTTTTGGTAGATAAACGTTAATCTGATTAACTGGAACCATGTATCGATTATTTTCGACCATAAAAACATTAACATCTTTAGCGAAGGTTATTGCTGGTTGAACACCGTTAGAGGTTCTAAGGTATGAATTTGAAAATGTGAATACCATGTAGTAATATTGACCTGATTTTACTTCTTGACGGATTACCTGCCACTGAAAGGACCCCCATTCGCCAGCGTTTTCAATAATCCATGGTGTATGTTCAACTGGTTGTGATTGTGCGAAGGTTACAATAGATGTAAATGAGAGGATTAAGGCTAATATAAAACGTTTCATGATGTCATTTTAAAATAAATATTTGGTGGTCTGGATAAAAACCCGTATCTTTGTAATCTAAACAACTAAAACCAAATTATGGCAACAGCATTAAGTAAGGACGTTACGAGAGAGTCAACCGTAGAGCACGATAGTAGACTAATCAATGTCACTTTAACGGCAGACCAGAAGGTCAAGATGAAACCAAAGGGTATGAAAACCACAGGTGAAGTGGAGATTGGTATCTTGGAATTGTATCACCAACTATGTGGGTGTGAGGGTGAAACCTCTGAACCTGAAACAAGGGGTTCGGTATCTTACAGTAGAAAAGAGGGTGGCAAATATGTTCAGCCCGACCCTAGAGTTGCAAAGGCAGTTCTACATGACTTTAGAAGTCAGAACGCTATTTCTGGTTTGGATAGTGAGACCTTGGCTAAATTCGACCAACTTATTGTAACCACTTTAAACAGCTACAAGTGAGTTACAGACCATTACCAGATAACGTAACCATAAAGAACTCTGGAATTGAAGGTCTTGGTTTATTCGCAACTAAAGATATATCAAAGGGTGTTGAATTGGGGTTAACCCACATTCCAAGCGAGTTTGCGGAAAACGGATTTGCCAGAACACCTTTAGGTGGATTCTATAACCATTCTGAAGACCCTAACTGTGTCAGTACCACTTTTGGTGGGCACAAGTTTTTGGAAACTATTAAAGACATAAAAGCTGGGGATGAAATTACAAGTTTCTACACTCTCTATGAGGTTTAGTGGTTTGTCAGGTAAGTGACAGATACATTCTAACCCATTGCAGAAGTCACATCTCCATGGTTGGTCGAATTGACAGACACACTGTCTTTCTGTACATGTCTTACACCAATCATACTTCTCTGGTTCGTGGTCACCCATTTAGCATTAGAGTAAAAAAAAAGACCCACTATGGGTCTCCTTTACGTGCCACACCCTAAAGGGGGTGGTCTAATTCCGCATCAAATTTGATTGATGATGTCATGACATTTTATGCTGTGTCACCACCCATTGTATCTCCCGACATTGGGTATTCCATACCTACACCGTCTTTATCGTCTTCACTAAGTTCTGAGTCCTCTACCATCATTGCTGGGTCATTGTACGTTGTATCAGTAGACAATGGAAGTTCCATTTGATTTTCATCCTTGTATTCTGGTTCACACACACATAGTGTTAGACCACAGTTGACGCAGTCATAAAATTGTTGAGTCGTTGGGTCACCATTCACTGATTCTGTAGAACACATACATGGGTCTTGGTGACAGTTTCCACAGTATGATGGAGGCATTTCATAACCCATGCTTGGTGTGTTAGGTTTAACAACGATTAAATTCTTAAGCATTTCACCAATGTTGAAATTATCAAGATTTAACCCAACGCTGAATCCGTTTTTACCTACTTCACCAAGTAGTTCATACACTTGCAGTCTAGCAATTAACTTTATTGCTTCACCGAAAGCGTCTTTTTGTTCATCAGACATATGCTCAAAGAAGCCACCCTCCCCAAGTAATAATCTTTCTAATTTTTGTTTTTCTTCTTCAATTTGGTTGTAGTCCATTTATTTAGTTTTTTTGGGGACGTTATGAGTTAGTCTCAATGATAAATAGTTCTGGTTTGTCATTAAACTACAGGTATTGTAGAAGTTTTACAAAGATGGTGCGATATTTACCAATAAGATGAGCAAAAAGACTAAAAAAATTAGGGTGACCGAAGGTCAATTACGTATGATTACCTTGCTGGAAGATAACAGTGGTGCCGTGGATAGTGTGATTAACAAAGCGAAGCGTATGGAAGCCGTTGTGGACGGTTTATGGAATAAGGTCACGTTTCTGGGTATTAATGACATACTAGACCAAAAGGATGCTTTAGAGAGTTATATTGAGGACATGTATAAATTAGATTCAGCAGCATCCAGTTTAGGTGATGAGAAGGAATCTATATTGAATAAGGTTGAGTTCGATGACGCAATGTCAGAATTCGATGTATTTGTTGATGGTTTAGTTAATAATATCCACGCTAAAACCGATTTATTAAGGTCTATTATCAGTCACATGCTTGAGATTGACAAGGTTATGGCTGGTTCCAGAGGTAGATTCCCAGACCCGATAGAGGTTAGGTGAACTACCCACCCATCAGAATGTGGGTGGGTTTTACGCTCCGTTAGATAAAACTTGCAAATTAGATTAAAAACCACTATCTTTGTAACATGAAGAAGTTTATAGTGGCATTTTTAATCACGTTCACATTATCTTCATGTAATTGGGTTAGTGATGACGTTATATCGGGTACTTGGGTATTGGTTGGCGGTGATTTCTATCTTGAACGACATTTCACACACGAAGTGGAAGTAACAGACCACTTTGCTAATGGTTCTAATAGTAGTTTGAACGTTGATGGTCAGGATTACCCCATTGAAGTTTTACTGTTGGATGAGACTAAATGGACGTTCTACCCCCAAAACAGGGTCATAGACGAGTTTTGGCTCAATAATGACTCCATACACCCATACGCACTCAGTCAGTTCAGTACAGACCAGTTTACGGTCTTTGAGTACCCTGTCGGTGCCCAACAGATTGGTGGTAGTGCAAGACCCATACGTATTTTGCAATCAGATAGTGATTATATGAGGGTTAGAATACAGGAAACTGTGGGTTCTATTGATGGTTGGAATGTGACGTATTGGTCTATCTTGGAATTTGAGAAGGTCGCCTCTTGGTAGCTTTTACTTTTCTGGTATCAAGTAAGTACCCTTTCATAGCTTCTTCAATAATATCATCACTAACTGGGAAGACATCTTTAAGTGACGCAAACACCTTTTTTCTAATGAAACTACGTTCGTTATCAACCATATATGCAACAGTATTGACATCGATTATGATACCTCTCTTGAATTTGGTGTTTTGTCGAACCTTGGTCACTGAGTACCCTTCTAATAAAAACCCTTTGATTATGTCAATCATAACTTCATCCATACAAGTAAATAGTTATGACTAATGACGAAGTAATAGAGGTTAATTTCATGGGCATCTTAGCTGAGATGTCGGTGATGTATTTTGACCATATGAAGCGCAGTAAAAAGAACATGGAATTAACCCAAAGGTCGTTTGAGGCGTTTTGTGAGAGAATCAGGATATATCTGTTCAACCCACCACTACCTAAAAAGAACGCATCTATGCCATCTGAAGAGGTGTTCATATCGTGGTTATTAATGGAATTGGATAACGAATTCGGTTTGGGTGGTGATGTTGGTGAGAAGATGGGCGCTAATTTAGTTTTAACTTTTTTCACCGAACGCTACTGGGCTGATATTTATACAATACAGAGGGAAGCCAATAACTACTTATTCCCGAAGGGGTATTATAATAAACTAAAAAGTAATTTATAGGATGGAAATAACAAGTAAAAACGCAGAGAGCACAACACAAGAAGGTGTTGTATTATTAGATTTTTGGGCACCGTGGTGCGGTCCTTGTAAGATTTTAGGTCCTATCGTGGACAGAATTGAAGCAGACAACCCTGAAATCGTAGTTGGTAAGGTAAACGTTGATGAGAATGCAGAATTGGCACGCGAGTACGGTGTGAGGGGTATTCCAATGTTGGCTTACTTAAAAGGTGGTGAGATTATCAAAACCATGGTTGGCGTTCAGTCACAAGTAGCAATCCAAAAAGATTTGGATGAACTAGTATAACCTTGCTTGGTATTTATATGTGAATGAATAAGAAAATCATCATAAGTAAAAACCAGTTGGGTATAATCGTTGAACATCTTAATGAGGTCACGCTACGTGCAGGTACCGTCAACAAGATTACAACCGATTTAAACATGAACTATGAACCACAGACCGTTACTAAACGTAAAGGTGGTGAGTACTTCGAGGATGCTGGGTTTAGAATCAAAGCTGACGATTCATTAACAGATGGTAAGAGCTTACTACGATATTTGAGTATGAAATACGATGATGTTGGGGATGAGTTTCTGAAGCAAGTCATCAGGGACTGGTCAGACGATGCCATAGAGGATGGAATGTTAACAACTAAAGTTTCGGTAGAGGAATGAGATGAAAGCTAGAATACGTGAAATACTACAGACCCAATACGGTGATTATGACAGTTACCTAGAGGTCAAGTACAAAAACAAGATTCTAGAAACATTAAATACTAACAACAAGAAAAAAGCCCAAGCTTGGCTGACCTATAATCAGGTCGTATTAGAATTAAAACACAACATCAAGGATTCGCTTAAATTGCGCGAATTACAGTACCGTTTAACTGATGCTGAGAACCCAAATCGGGCATGTCTGGACGTATTATCCGACATTAAGAAAAATACCCCAGAATTAGAACGGTTATACTACAAGATAATGAACTTTTAATTGTCGTTACCCTACCCACCGTGATATTTATTATGGAATAACATTCTATTTAAAACCAATTCAAAATGAGGTTAAATGATTTCACAATAGATAGTGGTTACGGAGCTAACAACCATCTAGACAACGCATACAAATATTTCTTACTGACAGTCAACGGATTAGGCGAATCGGTCATCCAACGTTGGGAAGTTTACAACATGATAGCAGACGAATTATTGTCGCTAGAGTTATACAATAAATTCGAAGAATTAAAGTATCGAGTTACGGGTAAAGAGAATCCGAACTCTGCAATTATTGATATTTTAGATGGTATCGAACTAACAAACTTGTTACACAACCTACTTGGGTTGGTTTACGGTTATTTAGAAGAAGATAAATATTCAAAGTTCTACATTTAAGTTTGGTTTTTAAGGAAAATTTCAGTATCTTTGCCCAAATGGGGAAGAAGGTATCTACCGACAAACGTATAAACTTTCTAATTGACCAGTTCAATGTCTTCGATATCGAAGACGAGGACGAAGTCATTGAGGAATACGTGGGTGAAGGCTACAATAGCGTAATCCAACTTAAAGACCCCTTGAATGATAGTGTCATTGCGTACTACGCTGAACGGTATCGAAATGCCAAGTCAAGTAAGATAATCAAGAAGGTATCGGTTGAGGTTAATATCCTTGGTCGTATGATTGCTGCTGACCCAACGAATAACAAACAATTCGTTCAATGGATGCTCAAGGTCTTCACCAACATGATAAAACATGGTGACGACCACGATGCAATGCGTTTTGCTTGTGAGGATTTACCCATGGCTAAGGAATATCTTGAGATATTTGAAGCTAACAAGAGGAAACAGACGTTCGTAAAGTTCTGTAAATCCAACTTCAACCTAAATCATATACAGGATTACACGAATATCAACCAATATAATAGCCTTACTGAGTTATTTGACTCTGTTGACCCGTACATAGAGCGTGATGTGTCTGGGTTAAAGAGTGCTATGCAACGGTTTGTGAATATGGGTGACGCTGAGATAATGTTTAAGGACAGAGACTACATGGTTTACATACCTAAAACGGTACATGCTGCTTGTGTTTTCCATAAGTTCACCAACTGGTGTACAGCCGTACCGAATAACGGTATGTTTAAATCCTACACTAAGGACAATCCTAGACCAAAAAAGAAACCTTCGGTAATCTACGACATAATACCGACAGCCGTATTCGAAGGTACGAGTGAGGAACTGTACCAACTCCACTTTGAGACTGGTCAATTTATGAATAGGCGAGATAATCGCACCAATGGTGAAGAGTTATTCAACCAAAGTGCTGGTTTGAGAGGTTATTTTGCTGGTGAGTTACATAAACTTTTAGACGACACCAAAGCGGTTTTCCATTCTAACAATCAATATATACAATGGATATATAAGTTCAAAATAGGTTACTTGATATTCGACCTATTGGACTACGGTATATCTAATCTTAGGTTCAGAGATAAGGATTTGTTAAAGATACCAGATAGTATCAATAAGTTCAAACATATAAAACAGTTATCTATTACTGGTTGTAAACTTGGGGAGATTCACAGCAATATTGGTGAATTGGTGAACATGCAGGTATTGAGTTTGAATAGGAATAGCATAACAACGTTGCCAGATAGTGTCGCAAATCTACAACAACTCAGGTTCTTATCTCTGAATAACAACCCAATGACAACCCTACCAAAAGCAATCTCATCATTGGATGTAGCTAATGGTGGTAAACTTACTAGGATTGCTACCAACAATTCTAAGTTAGTTAAGGAAATCGAGAAGTATTTACCTAACGCAACCATAATCAACAACAAAAAGGCTGAAATTCATGAAGACATTTGACTTACTTACGAGCGATGATGAGAAGATAGCAAGTATAGTGGCACACTCACAAGATGAGGCTGTTACACACTTCTGTTTAGTCAAAAAACTATCAGAAGAAGATTTACTTAAAATCTTTGAAGTTTTAATTCGAGATTAATTTGTACTTTTACTCTCTGCGAACATATTTATTTAGTGAAAAATAATCTAAGCTTATTAAATATTCCAAGCATGTCAGACAAAAAAGTAAAAGTAGTTAGAATGCACGAGAACAAACTGGTCGATATTATTGACGGTTTGGTCAATGAAGAGGTTGCAAAGAGAAAAGTAACGTGGTTAGCAGAACAAAAGGCTGCTAAAGAGACTTTGATTGAAAGTGAAGTTGCAAACCTAAAGAAAGTGGTTGCAGAACTAACAAAAGCGGGTAAATAACCCAACCCAAAACACATAGAGTAAAGCCGAGAAGTGAAAACGCCTTGGCTTTTCGTGTTTTTATCAGCTAACGTAAGCCATTAGGCTATGCGTTGTGCAAGAAGCCCACACATCTTTTTAGTGTGTGGGTAGTTCACAATTGGGTTGAAAGTAGCCAAGATTGATTGTATCTTCGTGTAACAACAATAACAATACATGGAAACAGAGCGTATAATCTTACCAGTCGGTAAGGCGTATCAGCGTGTGATGCGCGAGAAGAAAGCCAAGGAAGAATCACAACAAGACGGAACCCCAATCTGGGAAACAATCAATAGAGACATCAGCAATGCTGTTGTAAGACCTATTGAACGTAGCATAGCAAAACAAATGGTAGAAGAATACGAATGGTTAGGTTGTATGCCAGCAATTTGTATGTATTACTTTGGTATCTTCTATGATGACGTTTGTGCTGGTGTGACGGTATTCGGCAAAGAGTACAGTGAAAACCTTGGGCATTGGGATAAATACCACTACACTGGTCGGATGTTATTATTGGCTAGAGGTGTTTGTGTTCATTGGGCACACGAACATTCAGGTAGTAAGTTAATTATGGAGAGTATAAAGCAATTACCAGAGAAGTTTGACGTTATAACCGCAACAATAGACCAAGCCGCAGGTGAAATAGGTACTATTTATCAAGCCTGTAACTTCACATATACTGGTAGTATGAGAGAATCGAACCCAAATATCAAGAAAAGTAAATCTAAGAGTAGATTCGGTGTTAGAATCGCTTGTGATAAATTCCCAAATGGGAAGATATATGGTTCTAGGTCTATGAGGGCTAAGGTTGGTAGTCAGAAGAAGGAAGATATACTTGCTAGATACCCTGATGCTGAATTCGTAACACAATACAATAAACACAGGTATTTCTATTATCGTGGAAGTAAGTCAAACAAGAAATACTTACGAAAACAAGTAGCTCATATGATTAAATCATACCCTAAACGAAGTTAAAATTTGCTTTTTAATAATTAATCACTTATATTTGTAGGATGGATAAACGAGTTTTATTAATAGCTGGGGGTATAATCCTCATACTGGTGGCTATGTTCTTTAAGGATGTGAGCCTCACTAAAAGGGTTACGAGCTTAGAAATCACTAGAGACTCTATCGCAACCGTGGACACTATTGAAATAATTGTACCAGAGGGGTTTGATTATGTAATGGATAGGTTTTCTTTGTACAATAAAGTCACCGATACTAGCACTGTGTTAAAATTCTTGGAAGTTACTGACCACCTTGGGTTGGACGAGGACGAAGAAGTCCTCAAAATGTTAGTGGGTCAAATATGTCTTGAGAGCGCAGCAAAACAGTTTTACAGTGCTGACCATAGGAAAGCTGGTAAAGTTGTCAGAGGGCTTGCTGGAGAGGTCGGGATGACCCAAATAATGCCAGCTACGTCTGTAGGTTACCTAAAAAACCATGTTTCAGACGAAACTGAGTTATATGACCTTGGTGCTACCAACTTCGATTTCGTACATGAAAAGGGTGGTCATAGGAAAGAAGCCATCGAATGGTTAAGTAATACCGACAACAATATAATCCTATGGGGATTTATGATGAGGGATAACCTTGAGGCTAACGGAATTATTAAAGGTTTGGTTGAATACAATGCTGGATACCGTGGTATGGAGCGTTTCACCAAGAATAATAACCCTGAGAATCACTCGTACATCAGACACATCAAAGATACGCTTAACGACATTGAAAATATGTTGGTTGTTGAGGCTTAGTGCCCTCTTTGGAATACGTGAATACCATCTTTAAACCTGACTGCGCCAGCACGTTCCCAGAACATTCTGTTGTGTGGGTTTGTAGGTACATATAGTTTATTCAATGTTGGTACCACTCTGAATAACATTGGGATTGCATCTCGTATGACCTTAATTGGTCGCTCCTTCTTCTCACCACTAATTTGAAGTATCGTTGCTTCATCATCCATTTCACTTCCAGACACGTTAGAGAGTTCGATACCACCAATCGGTCTATCACCATCATAGATGAAGTATAGGGTACTCTTGGGTGTTTCGTCAGCGACTTCAATTCGACTTGCAGCTTCTTGTAGTTTCCTACGAATCATCGGGAAGTTCCCTTCCTCAACAGTTTTCAATTTTGTGTAATATTTCGGGTCTTCCATAAGATGGTCTTTAGTTATTTCTTCAGCAACTTCTTCATTATCGGTATGTTCCATTTCCACCTCAAGACCTTTATTGAATTCAAGTCTAAGTTCGTCAAGCTCCACACCATGGTGTTTTGCAACGTCACCTAACGACTTACCGTCAGCTAACCCACCACTTATTTTATCTTCATTCATAGTCTTTGGTTCTCTAATCATAGTATCTTGGAATCTATAGTCTTTATTTCTACCCTTATTCATCACAAATCCGAACCTTTTGTAGAAGTTAATTAACCCACCTTTCGAGCTACCATACGAATCTGACGCAGTTAACGTCACGATTTTATTGTTATCATCAGCGTACTTCGCAATGTCATCCATTATTTTGGTACCGTACCCACCATTCTTCGCATCGTCTTTCACAATTATCGAATGCAATCTAAGGTAGTCGTCCCTTTCAGTAATGAACAATTCATCAAGCACATCGTTGTACTTACCATTAAGCAACGCTTCAATCATATCTATAAATATAAAAGGGTCAGCTAAAAAACCAACCCTTTTGTTATCAAGATACTGTATAGGATTTAACCCTTTATGAACAGCTTGTTCTCTTTCTTGTTGTATGAGATCTTAACAACCGTATCCGTGATGATGTTATCGACTAACATATTATCGGCAACCAAGTCACCAACATACGTTTGTATGGCTCTAGCCATTGGTCTGGCACCATACTTTTCATCATAACCTTCCTTAGCTAAGAAGTCACAGGCAGCTTTGTCCAATTTAATATCAAAACCGTTCTCTTTAATCACCTCTCTGATATTATCCAATTCAATCTTCATGATTTTGGTTATGTCATCTTTGTTAAGACTATTGAAGATGATTGTATCATCAATTCTGTTAAGGAACTCTGGCGCGAATTTCTTCTTAAGGGCTTTTTCCAAGATACCTTTGTTCTTAGCTTCTTTATCAGCTATTGTTGAGTTGGTTTTGAAGCCAACACCATCCCCAAATTGAGCCAATTCCTTAACACCGATATTTGATGTCATGATAATTAGACAGTTCTTGAAGTCAACCTTACGACCAAGGCTATCAGTTAAGTGACCTTCATCCAGTAATTGTAGTAACAAGTTGAACACATCTGGGTGAGCCTTCTCAATCTCATCAAATAAGACTACAGAATATGGTCGTCTACGAACCTTTTCAGTCAATTGACCACCTTCTTCATACCCAACATATCCTGGTGCCGCGCCTATCATTCTAGAGATTGAGTATTTCTCCATGTACTCACTCATGTCCATTCTAATAAGTGCATCATCGTCACCGAACATCTGTATTGCCAACTCTTTAGTAAGCTCAGTTTTACCAACTCCCGTAGGACCTAGGAATATGAAACTACCGATAGGCTTCTTCTTAGATTTGATACCAAGTCGGTTTCTCTTAATCGCCTGACTTACCTTATCGATTGCATCGTCCTGTCCGATTATACTCTTTTTAAGGACTGTTGGCATGTTAAGTAATCGTTTGTTTTCTTGTGCTGACACTTTACTAAGTGGGATTCCAGTCATATTGGATACTACTTCGCAAACTTCTTCTACACCAACAACGGTTCTCTTATTATCGAGTTCCTTCTCCCAATCTACCTTCGCTTTATCCAACTGTACCTTAATTCGGTCACCTTCATCTCTAAGTCTAGCAGCTTCTTCGAATAATTGTCTATTAACCACAATCTCTTTCTCAACCATTATTTTATCTCTCGCTTCTTCAAGCTTAATAATTCGTTCTGGTTTATCTTGTGATAGGTTTGTAGCAGCACCAGCTTCATCCATCACGTCAATCGCTTTATCTGGCATCGCTCTATCGCTAATATATCGGTCAGACATCTTAACACATTCTTCAACTGCTTCATCTGTGTATTTAACCTTGTGATGTTCTTCATATTTATCCTTAATATTGGAAAGTATTTCGACTGTTTCATCTAATGTAGGTTCTTTTATCAACACTTGTTGGAATCTACGGGTTAAAGCCCCATCTTTTTCTATGTTCTCTCTGAATTCATCGAGCGTTGTAGCACCGATAATCTGTAGTTCACCGTTCGCCAAAGCCGGTTTGAATATGTTGGAAGCATCCAATGAACCTGATGCGTTACCTGCACCAACCATGGTGTGAAGTTCATCAATGAATAGAATAACGTTAGGGTTATTCTTAAGTTCACTCATGATTGTCTTCATACGTTCCTCAAACTGACCTCTATACTTTGTTCCAGCGACTAAAGATGCTAAGTTCAAGGAACAAATTCGCTTGTTAGCTATTATGTTTGGTACGTCACCACGTTGTATCTGTGCGGCAAGCCCTTCAATGATAGAAGTCTTACCAACTCCAGGTTCTCCAATCAGAACTGGGTTATTTTTCTTACGTCTTGCTAGTATCTGAGACACCCTTTTGATTTCTTTTTCTCTACCAACGACTGGGTCAACCTCACCATTCTTAACCACTTCAGTTACATCCCTGCAATGTTCGTTAAGGAACGGTGTGGGGTTAAGGTCGGGTTTACCTACGACTCTAGGTCGTTTTGGTTTGTTAGGTCTTCTTGGCGCTTCTCCAGTATCCTCACGTTCTTCATCGTTAGGTACATCATCAAAACGATTCTTAGTAATCAGTGATTCCTTGAACTCGTTATATGTAATACCAAATTTCTTAAACAGGTTGTTAATTGGCGCTCCCGACTTGAGAACTGCCAGAAATAAATGTGTTGTGTGTATTTTTTCGTCACCAAGTAAATTAGCTTCACCTTCACAACTATCAAATATACGTTTAACATTCTTACTGAAGGTTATATCTTTCGGTTCATATGGTCTTGGTGTAAGGTCTTGGTTATATGTTTTACTATACAATTCATCGTATAATTCTCTTACATCCACCCTCATAGACTCAAGTACGTCAATAGCCTTATTGTTACCATTTGTTATGGTAGTCATAATTAGGTGTGGGATATGCACATGATACCCATTATGACTTTTCACTTCATTCATAGCTTCTCGAACGATGCCCTTCAGCTTTGTCCCAATCTTATCTTCTTCTTCCATTTCGTTTCTCATGTTAGCACAAATATACTTCAACGTATATTAAAAATCAACTTGATTTTCTTATATAAATACTGTAGCTTTGTACCAAACCAGTTCATTTAAGACTAGAATTGGCTATAAATAAACATAAACATTAAATAAAAAACAACAAATGCTATTAGAAAGAAATGACAAACCAGGATTAGTTAAATCCCTTTACAAATCAAGCAACATCCTTGCATCAACCTATAACCCTAAGACTGAGGTTCTAGAAGTTATTTTCAAAGGTGGTTCAAGATATGCTTATAAAGGTGTTGGAAATACAGATTATTTCCGATTCGAAAGTGCAGAAAGTCAAGGTAAGGTGATGAACACTGTTATTAAACCTAACCGAGAGTTTGAAAAGCTTGAGCCAGTTGATGAGGCTAAGATTGTGGCAGCAGTCACCAACGCTAATCAGGTTATAGAAGACGCTACAATAGCAGAATTTATTAATCGATTGAATAAAGGTATCGAAATGTTCGAAGGTACATACGACCTTAAGTTCATATTGACTGTTAAGAAACTAACCGAACAAACACTTTCAGCGTTGGGTTACGAAGCACCAGAAGAGAAATGATATATAAAGACGAAGTATTAGAGATGGTTCAAAACTTCGGTTTTGGTCTTCACGTTGATTACGACCAATGGGAATAGGTGGTGGTGCTTCCAATTTAGACCTTAGAAGCATATCCATTATTGAAGTAGAGTTAGGTATAGATATTCTACACAATTTCACCAGAGAAGAATTAGGTTTAACTGGTGAACCGATTGAGAGGAATGTAAACAGAGGTAAAAAATGAAAAAGTTCAGCGTTTCAATGGTCATAATTGCGGCTCTAACAGCCGTTACCATCCTAGCACTGATGTTATTAAAATTCGGAACATGAAAATAGACGCAGAAAAAGGTACACGTGTGTTGTGGTTGATATCAGCAATAACACTGATTGGGTTGGTATTAATTAATATAGTGAACTACCCAACCACTAAAGATGGTTGGGCTTCTACGCATCACGCACAGGCTAATGCCTCGCGTTGAGATACGCTGGACTTGTTCCTAAGCCCAAAATTCTTTATATTATTTGCTGCATTAACATCTCTGTCATGTTCAATGTTACAATTAACACATGTCCAGTCCCTACCTTTTAAGGTTAGTTCTTTATTGATGTTACCACAGTTAGAACACGTTTTACTACTTGGGTCAAATCTGCCAATCACAGATAGATTTTTTCCTTGCCAGTCAGTTTTGTACTCAAGCATTGTTCTTAATTGTCGCCAACCCATATCAGATATTGCTCTTGCTAAATTATGGTTCTTAACCATATTACTAACAGCAAGGTCTTCAATACAAATGGTATCATAACTATCAACAAGATATTTGCTTATCTTGTGAAGATAATCTTGTCTTTGATTGCGAACCTTTTCATGAAGCAATGCAACAACCAATTTTTGCTTTTTGTAATGATTGCTCCCTTTTTGTTTTCTTGAAAGTGAGCGTTGTTCGATTCTTAATTTTCGCATTGTTGATTTAAAGAAATCTTTGTTCTCGAATTTCTTTCCATCTGATGTTATTGCAAAATCTTTAATTCCAAGGTCAACTCCAACAGCAGTTTGTTCAGTTATTGGTTTCTTTTTTGGTAATTCTTTTTTGTTATCAACAAGAATACTGACAAAATATTTATTTGTAACTGTCCTTGATATTGTAACCGTTTTTATAAGTCCCCTAAATTCTCTATGTAAATCAATTACAACCCACTTTAATTTCGGTATTAATATTTGTTTATTATCTTCTGATAACCTAACACCTTGTGGTAATTGAAAAGATTGTTTCCCATGTTTATTTTTAAATTTTGGAAACCCAGAGCCTCTAAAAAAAGCATGGTATGCATTATCAAGGTTCCTCATAGCCATCTGTAAAGCTTGTGATGGTGTATCTTTAAGCCAAGTACATTCAGTATTCTTTAATTCTGTTATCTGTTTATTAAGGTCAAAACAATTAATATTTGTCTTATTTGCAGCATAAGCAGAAATTTTAGTTTCCAAACCTAGATTATATACAAATCTTACTTGCCCAAATATATTAGCAAGATGACTTTCTTGCCCTTTCGTTGGAAATATTCGATATTTATATGCTTTTAACATTAATTTTTTTACAGGTTATATCTATAAATATGTAAGAAAAAGTAAAAAAAGACAAAAAAATTAGATTAATTAGAAAAAAAGTTGTATATTTGTTTAATTAATATAATAAAATGAATCAATTAGACTTAGATTATCAAAATTTATTAAGAGATATTCTTGAAAATGGGGTAGAAAAGAATACCCGTAACGGACAAACCATTTCTGTATTTGGTAGGTCTATTAGATACAAATTTAAAGATGGTAAATTCCCACTACTCACAACAAAGAAAATGTATTTCAAAGGTATTGTAACTGAATTATTGTGGTTTTTACGTGGTTCGACACAAGGGCAAGAACTAATTAAAGATGATTGTCACATTTGGGATGGTGATATGTATGCTAATTACATTAAAGAATATGAAAAATATAAAAAAAATTCTAAATAATTCAGTTTTTATTTGGTTTCTTACTATTTATAATAAAAGTAACCACAATGAAACTAAAAGAAAGAATAAAATTAGATTTATGTAAAAATAGAGATGGTAAATATATTATATTATCACCAAAAATAAAAAATATTGATAATGATTTACATGATAGCATCTTAGCATCAACATCATTTCTAGATATGCACCAACCTAAATTATCCGACAGAATAAAGTATATTTTACATGATATGTCTGAAATTAATAGATGTGATAGTTGTAATACACCTATCCTAAAAATAACAAGTAAATATTGTAGTCAAAAATGCAATAATAATTCAGAAGATACAAAAAGTAAATTTAGGGTGGCATACAATAAGTTGTCTGATAATGAAAAAAAAATAAGAAATGACAAAAGAACTAAAACAGTTAATGAAAAATATGGTGGTTACACATTACAGAGTGATGAACTTTCAAAAAAAATGAGAAAGACTATGGTGGAAAGATATGGTGTTGAACACGCATTTCATAACGAAAGTTCTAAACGTAAAGCAATTAACACATGGATTAAAAAATATGGTGCTGATAATCCAAGAAAATCTATGGAGATAAAAGAAAAAATAAAAGATGTGTTATTAAGTAGATATGGTGTTGATAATGCGTGTCATATTAATACTAAAAAAAGGATTGAAAAGGGTATAAAAACAAAAATTGAAAATGGTTGGATAATACCAGATGAATTTTTATCGGATTATCAGAAATATCGTAAACAAGTTAAAAAACTAACTGAACAAACATATAAAAAGTATGGACATATTATAAATCCTAATAATTTTAAAAGAGTGACTAATGGTAATACTGGGTATCAATTAGACCATAAGTATAGCATCATTGAAGGTTTTTTAAATGACGTTGACACTCATATTATTAGTAGTATACATAATCTTGAAATGTTAGAGTGGTCTAAAAATAGAGATAAGGGAAGGCGTTGTTCAATTAAATTAAATGAATTAAAAAAATTAATAAGTGATGAAATTTAATAAAGAAGATTTAAGTAGTAATGGTTCACCATTATCAAAAGAACAATTCATTGAGAAAATCAAAACCGATGATGAGTTTGCTAAAAAGTGGGGTGAGTTAGGTCCAATCTATGGAGCACAATGGAGAAATTGGGAGAAATATGATTTAACTATTGATAATGATTTTGGAAATGGTGAATATGGTGGTGGATGGAATACCAAACAAATAGACCAAATATCTGAATTGATTAAACAATTAAAAGATAATCCAGATTCACGTAGGCTACTTGTATCTGCTTGGGCAGTTCATGATTTACCAAAAATGACTCTTCCACCTTGTCACTATGGATTTCAAGTCTATACAAGAGAGTTGAGTTACGATGAAAAGGTACATGAGGCTAGAAAAAGGTTTGGTTTTGAATTAGAGGATGGTACTAGAACATTTGATATTAACACTAAAGAATCTATTGAATTTCTGAATTCCACTCAAAGGGCAATCTCTCTAATGTATAATGCCAGAAGCCAAGATGTCCCATTAGGAACACCATTTAATATTGCGTCATATGCGTTATTATTAGAAATAATCGCGAAGATGGTTAATATGGTTCCTGATGAATTAATTACCAATATGGGTGACTGTCACATTTATAAAAACCAAATTGACGGCATTATAGAACAATTAACTAGAGAGCCTTATCCATTACCTAAATTAGAGATTAGTAATAACATTAACTTTGATGGCACGATTGATGATTTTGTGAATAGTTGTTCAAAGTCTGATTTCCAAATCAGAGAATATGAAACTCACCCAACAATAAAAATGCCACTATCTAATTAATGGGTA
>Ga0080013_1000709_pt1 | contig 46271 bp, 49 predicted proteins | sample ETNvirenome_6_85_FD_69236 | JGI IMG/M metagenome (GOLD analysis project Ga0080013, IMG submission 69236) | Marine viral communities from the Pacific Ocean - ETNP_6_85 (SPADES assembly) (version 2) | ecosystem: Environmental > Aquatic > Marine > Oceanic | place: Pacific Ocean | collected 2013-06-19
GTTGCTCAAGCCTTCCTCAATTCTGGTCTGTATCTTTTCAACCTGACCACTCAGATGCTCAATCAACAGGTATTGCTCTTGATCCGCGCTTGCTTGTCCTAGTTCACCTCTAGGCCACTTAATCCGAAATTCATTGTTCTTGTTTATGTCTGCTTCAAGCGTAGATATCGCTTGCTTTAAATCTTTACGAATTAATTGCTCAAATGTTTCTAATTTATTGAGCCGCTCCTGAATGCCGAAGAAAGCCCAGACGCCAACACTCACAGCGGCCACTATAGAAATTAAATTCCTAATCGGCATTGAGATAGCGGAACTATCGCTTACCTTAATTTGATCACTACTCCTTCTACCTCTGCCAGACTCTTCGGCCATTTACTTCCCCAGATGTTCAACGGGAAGCCACTTGTCGCCTGTCTTACCTGTATCGTACTTCCTTAAAACCAACTTCCCTTTCGCACATTCCCACCGGGTCCCCACCGCATTACCGTGGGAGCGCAAGATTTTACGTTTTACTTTTAAACATTCCGCCATACCACCACGGGGAGTGAACTCCTTCAACTGCCCGGATATGAACATGTGCAGGATCCAGCCTGCAAAGAGTTTTTCGTCAGCGCCTTTTGCTACATTAGGATTGCCAAAAAATATGATACAGCAAAAGAGCAATAATAATAATTTTCCCATAATCGATGTTCCAAATCGAATTGTTCCCACCGAACGTGTTTTCCCACCATTTCAGGATAGCGTCCATTTATTTTTTCCCGTTCATATAGGCGGTCATACCCATGTACGCACCCACCACACCTGCTTGACCAATGTAAAACAAGCCAAACAAGTCGGACAGCGCCTTGATCCGTCCGTCCGGGAAGATTGGCAAAAATACCATAAGCGTAAACACAATCATTGAAATCATGGCAACCCACGCCATCTGACGTTGAGCGTCCGCCTTTTCGTGCTTGTCGAGAACTTCCGCTAACGCCAATTCCTTGTCAGACACAATGCCGTCACCGTCTATGTCCAACGCATCATGCTGACTACCGCTCTGTAATTTCTTTTGAGCCATACGAAAGCCTAGCAGATTTTAAACTTCCCGCCGCGTTCTGCATCGCCCATACCGCGACTTGTTCCGGAAGTCACAGTGCCTTTTGAAACATTAGGGGTAGCTTCTTCCTGCGGAGGATTATAAGGGACAAAGCCTTGACCTTTTATGACTTCACCTTTGCGAATAACGCCTGGAGATCCTTTTTCACTTGCCATGTCGTTTCCTAACCTTGCTGCTGTTGTTTCATAATTTCGCGCTCGCGGGCCGCTTTTATACGAGCCGCTGCAATATCTTCTGAGGATTGAATTCTATCCTGACCCAACTCCGCAGTCATAGCGGCTTTTTGTTGATCCAGTTGCAACCGCTGTTGATCCATCTGATTTTCCGCAGCATCTCTTTGAGCCCTGATCTGCAAGTCCTGTTCCTTCAAAGCAATCAACGGATCCGCTTGATCTTGACCGCTAATCTGAGAACTAAGCTGCTTAACCTGTTGCATACCTTCTGCAATAAGTTGCGCCACCTGTCCTTCCGCTTGCATCATTTGTTCTTGTGACGGTTGCTGACCTTGAAGTTGCTGCATCATTGCCGCCGAAACCTGCTCCTTCGCCTTTATGGACACGTGTTCCATGACGTGTTTTTGGAGGGCCATAGCCACCGAAGGAATTTGCATAACCATTCCTGAAGATCCGAAAACCAAATGCGCCATAATGTGTGCGTCATGGTTTTGTCCTTCAAAAGCCATCAAGGGTAAATTCTCCAAGGAATCTGAATTCTCTAGTGCCGGATCTTTCGGAACCGGATCACCACCCTCCGTTGGTTTCAATACGCCATCCACATCCTTGATGCCAATAGCTTTGTACATACGGCGGTAAGCTTCGTGCATATTGTGCAAATCGGGAGCCGACTGCGCCAACTGAAGTTCGGTCTGCGCCAGCGTGACCCGTTGCGACATGGAGAAGATGTTGGGGTCCGCCATTGGGATAACATCAACCCGATCATCGAAATCCTCTGCCTTAACCGTGCGCTCTGCCCCTACTACATTGTAGGGATACTCCGGCGGCAGCGACTGACCAAACACGTCCGCCAATAATACAAACTCTTCCTTTTGTGCATAAAAGAGCCGCTTGTGTATGGCCGACATGACTTTTGCACCTTGCTCCAAGAGAGCAATGGTCGTACCGACTGCGGCTTGCTGATTTCCTTCTCCTACCTGAAGATTAGATACCGCTGCAAAACGTTGACCTGCTTCAACACAAAAACCCATCAACTGAAATAAGGTCTGATCCGCTCCGGTGTATGGAAGCATCATCAAGGAATCACGAATAGCGCCTCCTGGTACATCTACATCGCGAAATTCTCCCGGTGATAACGGATCGTCATCATTCCGTATACGAAGACCTCGCGCCTTAAATCCAGCGGGCAAGTTAGCCAATGTACCCGCGTCAATAAGCTGGCGAAGGGCGGCGGTAGCCGTGCGGCTCAACCCACCAATCATGTGGATTAAACTAAGCCCATAGAATCCAAACCCAGGCAAAAACTTAAAGTGGACGAAGTACTGGTTCTTTTTGTAGTTGGGATCCTCCGGAGTATAATTACGCCGGATGCTTAAAAGTTTTCCATTGTCCTCTGTAACGGTGACAATATAAGGAAGCTTAATACCCGTAGGCTCGCCTTCCCCATCCGTGTCCTCATAGCCTTCCAAGTCCAGATCAACATGGCATTCTAATAAAGTAACATCTCTATCCAGGTAAGTAGGTTCCACCCCGGAAATTTCGTCCATTTCCTCTTTTACTTGTGAGGGTTCTGCCTGTGAGGCCGAAACCTCTACATCACTATAAAAACCCGCAACCTGCTTCTTGCGTAATTCATTCTCTGTGATCTGGATCACATGCGTTACGTTTTCCGCCGTCTCCAAATCCGTAGCCGTATACGGCACGATAAGCTGCTCTGCTGGAACAAATTTACTTACGGCCCTCCCCAGGAACTCGTCATAGTAAACCTTCTTAAATGTAGACCCGGATAACGGGAGATAGAACAGCATCTGGTCGAATTCAGGCGTGTATTCCTTCATCACGCACGTAATCTGATAATTCATAAAGTGCCTGACGCGATCCGCCTGATCTTCGACCTCCGGCGTGACTTTACCTATAATCTCCGTCCGTACCGGACCCCCAGCGGGAAGAAGTTCGCCGAAAGCCTGCGCCTGAAATTGCGTGACCGCTTCCGCCAATAAAGGATGCGTCACACCCGTTGCGCCACGGAAAGGTTCCGTCCGGTCTTCGTACTTAAATCCTAAAAGCTCCAACCCCGTGCGATAGGCGTCTTCCCAATCCTTACGCCCGTCCTTGTTCGACTCATACTCCTCCAGCAGTTCCGAAGAAACCCTGCTCGCTACACCATCTTCCAGCGTATCTGCAAGGTTGGCGTAAAAATCACCCGTATCGGGAGCCGACATGCGCGGTTCAAAGTCAACCAGAACCCCACCGTCTTCCTCCAGTTCTATGTTTAAACCGGGAGCTTCAATGACGGTCTCGTCTTCCACGAGAACTTCCGCATCCGGTCCTTCCTCAAGATCAACAGGAGGAATGGCATCCCGCCGCTCAACAAGGGCGCTCGTACCAAAGTTGCTGCGGGGTAAAGGAGAACGGGCCATGCTTACCGCCTCAACGACATGATGCCGCCGCCGCGCATACCCCTTCGACGCTTGGCAAGTTCATACATGGTCTCGCCCGCTTCGCGAACCGACATGCTACCCCGTGGAGCGAGTTCCCCCGCCGACGTACCACGGCCAACGTATCCGCCACGCGCCCGCTGCTGCGGGAAAACCTCTTCCAATGTTGAGTAATCGGGAGCCGTTTGACCTTCTACCGGCAAAAAGGATGGCCCCGGAAAAGAAGACCCCATTCCGGCCATCGCATTATATTCATTTGTACCAACGGGTGATGGAGGATAATCAGGATCATCATAAATTTCATACCTTCCTACTGGTCCCCCCGGTCCCGGAGGTGCGAGTAACTTTCCGCGATTATGCGGCATAAGTCCTTGTTGCTCACGAACTTCGTTAACAGCCCTTTGGCTAACTCCAGCATTTATAGCCTCCATAATCCGCTGCACCAAAGTAGGATCTCCCCTGGACGCTGCTAGTAACTCATCCATATGACGGGTAACAAAATCCCGTTTTTGATCTGCGCTTCCGCTTTCAAGAATTATATTAAACTGTTCAAGGAGACGCGGCTCTCCGGGAGGTACACCACCCGACGTATTCTGTGCTATCAGGGTTTCGGATTCAACCAAATCCCCGTCTGCATAACCAACGGGCCGAAAGCCCATCATGCCGCCACCACGCATCCCAAGGGACTGCTTGTATTGTTCCGCTGCCGCCATACCCTGCGGCGTATACGCAAACTCGCGCCCTGCTACATTAGGCATTTCTCTTTCTCCTTCTCTTCTTCTTCCGGTCCACGCCCTTGATCGTACCCTTATTCCGTGAGGCGTGAAAAATTTTCTCGCCGCGCTCCGGACCATACTTCTCGGTCATTTTGCGCTTGATCTTTTCGCCCTTTGTCGTTAGCGGCATTTCAACCTACCATTCTTGGTTGCTCATATAAAGGCTTGTCTACAAGACCGCCTTCGGCCCATTCAAAATCTTTTTTAGGGGTATCCATACCCCCAGGAAATGCCTGTATTGTATAATTAGTACCCCTTATAGGATCATCAGGATCACGTTTCATTAGACTTCCGCTTTCCCAATCCCCTTCACCACTCCTTACATCGCTCATTATAACCTGTTCCGCATTCTCTCCGTACTTTGCTATGACTTCTGGTAGTTGAGCAATTTCGTTAACTATCTCACTATGGATAAAGTCATATGAATCTGCTGCAAAGACATCTCCTGTCTTTTTATTTCGTATATAACGGAATCCCTGCATAGGATTCTCTGTTTCCTTCGTTTCAGGATTATACGTGCCGTATAAAAAGGGAGCCCTCTTCTGTTGTATTCTTTGTGTTTCTCGTAATAATTGTTGGGGTAGCATATTTATATATATCTCTCCCCTTCTTTTCCGCTCGCTTGGTATTACTTTAGAAGAAGAAACCAACCTTCTACCTACATTTATTTCACGGGCAAGGTGGCTTGAAATATGATGTTGCAAGAAAGTAGTTTGACCTATTTCTGTATCTTCTGCTTCTTTTGCAAGTTCAACTAACTTTTCATAAGATATAAGTTTATTGCTTTCCCTGGGGTGTGGGTATCTTTTTGTTTTCAGGGTAGAAATAGCTTTATCTATTTCTTCTTCCGTTGCTCCTTTAAATTTAGCTGCCCCATAATACCCTTTTTGAGGCTCATACGTTGTTTCTAAGAAATAAGACTTATCCCACTCACTAAGATGAGGCGAACCGTGTTTCTCAGTGGGGGTATCTTTTAGCCCTTGTTCTTTTTCAAAATCCCTAAGTGGCATATACCGTACCTTTTCTGGCGCATATTGCTGTGCAAGTTTAGCCACGCTCATATAAGGATTCTGTAATCTATGTTTTACTACTTCCTCTATTGAAGGCTTCTTCCAATTAGGATCAGGTAAAGGAGGCATTGCTTCCCAACGTAATTGCGGCAGCGTCACAATACCCTTGGGTTCTTGGGCCGTGGGCATTAAAGCTTCCTTGGCCCAATCCAAACCACCGGCTCCCTCCGACTCGAACAGGTTTCGACGCTTCCAGGCCAAAGCCGCTTCCCAGGCGTTTTCAAAGCTACCCCAAGCTTCAACGGCATAATCCTTTGCCTGTTGTTTCTGTTCCGGACTGAATGAATCCCACCCCATCTGCACGAGAGCAAAAAAGGGAGCCCTCTTCAACCCACCAATACCCCGCCTCAACGAAGGCTTCGGCTTCACAGGAACAGGAAGATTAGAGGGCTGTTTGCCAGGAGGACCCTTACCAACAGAAGGTATCTCACCCGCGAGCTTTGACAACACTTCCGCACCGAACTCCAGGCGCGGTAAAAGTTTGTCTGCCGTTTCACCCGCCTGTTCAAGGTCCGTGGTCCCTGGTTCTTCAGTGGGTTTCTCTACAAAACCGCCTTTGGCCTTTGACAGAAAATCACTATCGGCATCCGCAGGGTCAAATTTAGCGAAACTAGACCGGATATTCTCAGGCTCGAAAACAACCACTTCTTTATGAGCAGGAAATCCAACTCCAAAAGAACCTGATCCGTCATCTTTAGGATCGAACTCCAAAATAACGCCATCGTGTCCTTTCTTTTTTAATTCAGTCGTCCACGCATCAGCGGCGGCTCTTGCCTCTTCTTTTCCTTTATCAAAAGAGATGTTCTTCAAACGCAGCTTGTCGTTTATAGATGCGTAATACGGGTTTTTTAATTTTACGTGGACGGGTAAAATATTAGGCCCTGCATTCGACGTACTAGGTTTCATGTTCCCATAAATCGACGCTAAAGACGGATCGTCTGTAAGGTAAACGCCCGTGCCAAGCCAACCACTATCCTTTCGGTTTGGGTGAGTTAGACTAAAATACTTAATATCATCAGAAGTACCGTGATATAAAGTCTCGTCGAGATCAAACCCCATGTCCCGCGCTCGTTGCATACGGCTGGCCGTGTCATCCCACAGATTAGGCATTGCCATGGGATCCGTTGGCCCTTGGGGCGCGAGCCCTAAAGCTTCCTTGAAGTACTCAAGACCCGACTTATCCAGCCCGACCAGTTCGTGCATCTTGTTCTCACGCAACCAATCGACCATCGCCCCCGCGTCGTCCGTTGCCTTCTCCTTGATGTCTTCCGGCATTACATCCCAGAAAGTCTTTGCCATCGCTACTAACGGGAATATCCTGCTCTTCATCAAGCTCCCAAGACCACGGAACATCTGACCCTTTCCCGTGCGCTTGTCCTGCTTTACAAGTTCTTGACCAGGAGGCCGCTTCTTGCCTCTTTCTAGTTCGTCTGTAATCTTTGAAGCAAGGCCCGCCGCCGCGATTCCCTTGTCTAAAGTCGAAACTTTTGACATGTCTATGAGAGGGTCCGTGGTCCCTGGTTCGTCGCCAACCAAAGAGACACGAGAACCAGGAATTATAACCTCATGCTCTGTAGCCGTTCCCATGCCTGGACGCAAAACGGCATTTGGAGCCGCTAAGATGTCTTTTTTATTTACCGTATAAGCCTGTAGTCCTTCTGAACCCGTTCGATCCAACCAGGGCAATGATTTTCCCGTAAAATTTGGGTCAAGTGTAAAAGATACAGGCTCGTCCCCACGCAACTCTCCATACCTATAGACAGTTATAGTGTCCGGACGATTTTTTAACCAAGACTGAGTAGCGTCGTAAACCTGCTTAATTGCTGATTGTTGCTGACCAGGGGTAATGTTATCCGTACCCGCTACATAAGATAGCGTATCAAACGCTTGCTCCTCATCTACTAAGGCTCTTACTAGATCTGGATTATCCGCATCTACTAAAGATTTGGCGATACCTTTAAATGGATACGGTTTCGTGAAATCGTCTGCAACCTTTGAACCAATGTCCGTAGCCATGATGCCCTTTTCTAAAACCGAAGGGTCCGTGGGCCGTGGCTCGTCGGGCCGTGCATACTTCTTAATAGCAGAATCTAACGCTGAATTAGCTTTTTCTAAAGCAGCACGGTCAACAGGATGGCTTTGATCTAGCTCTGCTTTTAGCTCCTTAAAGGCGGCAGACAAGTCTACAATATCTTCAACGCCTACCTCATCACTATACATATGAGGCTCTTCTAAAATCAAACCTGTCAGCTTCCCCATCCGTGCGTCATGGTACTCAGGACTGTTCCATTGGTCAACTTCCACAAAAGCATCTGAATAATCCTTTCCTGCTTGCCGAAGGATATTGATCCTCTTCATATATTCTTCGACCTCAAAGCCTTGTTTGGTTTCAAAACCCTCACCCGCATGCTCTTCAGCGTAAGTAAGAAAGGGTTGATTCGGATAAGCTTCCTCCACAATATCCCTGACACGCCGCCACTCTTCCGCGCCACGGTCTTCTAACTTGCTACGTTCATTCAGAACTGCTGTCGCAGCGTCTTCTAGTACAAAAGACTCAGCCATGCCTAAATGCCCGTCTCAATGGAAAACGGAAACCGCCACCTGCACGAAGACAATACAATGGCTACAATGAAAATTGCTACCGCGATCCAAAAACCTACCGCGAACTTACTCCGACCCTCCTTCGGAGGATATACCTTCGGGATGATGGGCTCCCTAACCACGGCCCATGGCTCTGTACAAACCACTCTGTGAAATCTGCGGCAACGACGCCAGACCACCCGCTGCAAAACGAGGTATGTGAGGAGCCACAGTTGTGTCGTAAAAATCGGTGGCCGATTTTACACCTTCGCTAACCAGTTCCGTTGCCTTATCAACGGTCCCTCCTGGGTCAAAAGGTGTATGATAACTAAGCCCCTTTTGGTCCAAACTAAGTGTAGCCCCCGTTACCGGACTATAGCCAAAGTCTAGCTGAAGACCTAGATCTTGTGGACCAGACTTTCCAGCCCCATAGTGGCTGATGTCCGAATGTGCTTTACCGGAAGGGTCCACATATTGCAGAACATCACCCGTACCCAATTGAAGATCCGGACTCACCCAACCGCCACTAGCAATAGTCCCAGCAGTGTTAAAACCCAGTTCAAAGGGTGACGATAACCAATCCCACCAAGTAGCGTCTGGGTTAATGCGGAAATGTCCTGAAGAAGGCTTCTCTGGGGGAGGTTCTGGGGGAGATTTTGAGGGAGATTCTTGGTATTTTGACCAGCCAGGAACAGGTATTGAACGCACAATACCGTCTTCACTTCCTTCAAGAACAATAGGGGGGACGGTTCCTGCTTTGGCTTTACCCGTCCCTAATATTAGCTGTGTTTCAAATGAATCCTCACTTGAAGGTGAAGGACCAGGACCTTGAATATCCCCTGCCATTGTAGCTTGTTCTTCTCCAGCAGGAGAGGGGCCACCAAAGCCACCAAACTCTTCATCATTTATCATACAAAACTCCTACCCGTAATAGCTGCGAAGATACGTGGACGGCTCGGAATCCACCCAATCATCACTCGGAAGCTGTACAAAATTACCCTGACGATATCGCATCAAGGCTTGCGTGGTGCTGTCAACAAGATCGTCGTGCTCGCCAAATGGAAACGCGGCACACTCGTCACGAACCTCGTCCGCCCAACGTTCGTCCGGAGCCCAAATCATCCCGCTCTCAAATAATGGCGAAACCGAATGAACCCGCGTTACCTTATCGTTTCCCTTGCTTGGTGTAAAGTTTACAACAGGGATCCCCAACTGCCGAAGCTCATGCGTCAGCGGCATCCCCGACGCCTTCGCCTCCACAATGACCGTCTCCGGTTCCCAGAACTTGTACTGCTCCAAAGCCTGTACCTTCAATTCCGGAAAATCCCACCGCCCCTTCTTCGCATCCAGCAAAATTAAATTAGGGGGTCCCTCCTCCTTCGGATGAAAAACCCCCCACGTCGTAATCGCCGAATAATCCGCCGTCTCCTGCTTGGAAAACGCCGTGTCGTAACTCTGTATAACGTACTCCAACTTCGGAACCTCGTCCTCTTTCCAAAGATTCCACCACTCCTTCTTTATAATCGCACCCTCTTCCGAAGTCGGATTCTGCTGCCACTGAGCATTCCACTTCGCAACCGACAACGAAGCACGTACCCCCTCCAGTTCCGACTTGGCCCAAAACTCAGGCCAACACGCCTTCCCCGAAGGCATGATAGCCGGAAACTCCACTACCTCCCACTGGTCCGAATGCTCGTCATAACCCTGCGCCTTGATAACCTTCGCCGTCAAATCCTTCAATGACCACCTAGTCATAACAATAACAATTGCACCCCCAGGCTGGAGCCTCTGCCGGGGACCCGACGTGTACCACTCATACGCATGCTCCATCGCCGTCTCCGATAATGCGTCCTGCTCCGAATGTGGATCGTCAATTATCAATAAATCAGCACCGCGTCCGGTAATCGCGCCCCCTACACCAGCAGCAAAATACTCCCCACCATGGTTCGTGGACCACCGTCCCGCAGCCTTACTATCAGCCTGTAACGAAACATCATCAAAAATGTTCTGGTACTCCGTCGTCGCAATAAGGTTACGAACCTTCCTTCCAAAATTTACAGCAAGCTCCGCAGTATGCGTGGTCTGAATTATCTTGGTCTTCGGTTCACGTCCAATGATCCACGAAGGCAACAGATAACTCGCGAACTCCGACTTCGTATGTCGAGGAGGCATGTTAATAATGAGGCGCTTGTTCTTTCCCGTCGCAATGTCTTCAAACTTCTTCGCAATCATCTTGTGATGAGCGCCTACAATAAATTCAGGCCAGACTTTTCTAACGTACTTTAGATAATCTTCCCGACACCCCTCCACTTCTTCCATCTTCGCTAACCGAAGCTCAAGCTTCATGCGACGCTCTTCAACTTCCGGAGTCTCAGTTCTAAGCATAAGGATCCTATAAATTGTTTCACGTGAAACATTGTTAAACTGGGTCCCATTTCTAGCAGATTCCACCCCAGTTAAGCGATACGTTTTTTCACGGTATTATTTTCGCGGAACAAGGTCAGGGCCATCCCTCGGCGGGCGCGGGCGGCGGATCGCGCGGCGCGGCCCCTAAACCATTGGTTTCGTTGACTGAATCGCCGGTTTGGACCCTAAACACCCGCACCATGGTGCGGCATCGAACCGGGCGGCATCGAACCGGGCGGCATCGAACCGGGCGGCATCGATGTTTGTCTGCCGCATAGACAAACACGCAGACAAACAAACGAACACGCAACCGGGAACCGGGCCGGGGTTCGGAACCGGGTTCGGGTTCGGGAACCGGGCCGGGGTTCGGGAACCGGGAACCCAGCACCATTGCCCGCCATACGGTTTGCCCTGGACAGGAGGCGCGGCTCCCGCGCCAGGATTCACTGATAAGAACGAATCGACCGAAAACCGTCGATATCGACTCGAATTGATAAAAATGGGGGCCGATAAACGCCCGCCAAGGTATCGAGTCCGACTCGTCCGGACCCAAAGTACCTGGAAAAATGGCGGCGCTGGACAAGCAAATAAGAAAACGCAACGCCCGCCGCGCTCGCGAATCGGCTGCACGGGACAACATCGAAGGACCGGACCTGCAGCCGGCGCGCGCAACCCGGTCGGGACAAAAGAAAGCGCCCGCCAGGATCCCCCGGCGGGCGCAATTCGATGGTATCGAGTCTTGTTATTAAGCGGCCATGGCAACGGGAACCGTCGCGACCGTTTGCCATTGATTAGCGGGCAAGTCCAAAACCTTGCCCCCCAATTGTTGCCAATCTGAAACGGAGTCAGCGTCCGCCTTATTCGCCGCCGCCGTTACCGCATTGACCATTGTTGCGCGACTCAACGGTTCATTACGATAACCGTCTTGCTGCAACGTTTGCATGAGTCCATCCAATACGCTGGACGTTTCCGCCTTGCTCAATTTAAGAATACCGCCCAACGCCTGGACAGCCGGTTGCGCCGCCGCTTGACCATTGGCGACAATATCGCCCGCCGCATTGCGGAATTGTTCCAGGACAGTCTCAAACATTTCACGCGATGCATAGTGCTTTGTGATATCGCCCAACTTGGACGCCAAGGCTATATTGTCCAGGCGCTTGGATTCGTCGGTTAGAATATTCCAGGTTTCGCTATCCGAACGCGAGCTAGTCAAATGCGCCGTGCGGTTCTGATTCGTTGTTTGCATCCCATTCAGACAAATAAGAGTCCAGACTAATTGAGCAACGGACACGCTACCATGACCGGTTTCGCTATTTTTTACGACAACCCCTTGCGCCATTAAATCCCCCACATTCGCGCCGTGGCCGGTAATTGCCAAGGATTTAAACCGGGCATACAACCGCTTATCGGTAATGTCCGCATTGACTATTTCCCATTGTGCGGGGGATTCCATCAATGGCGGTAAAACCGCTTCCAATAAATCCGGGTTATCGAACGTTTTAAATTTATCGGAAACAACGGCCCGCAATATGCCAGTACTGGCGGGCGCAACTAAACTCGAACCGTCCGAAAATGATTCACGAATCAACGGGTCATATGTATGCTGCGAAATATCAAAGGTTCGCAGCATAGCCTTGCGGGGTTCCGACTCATGTATACGATTCAAAGCATGATCCAAAACATCCGGATAATCCGCCTGCAACCGGCGGGCGGTCCTAACGTCGAGTCCCGCCTTAACCGACAATTGATCAAACGCCACGTCATTGGCGTCGAGTATCTTAGTCGGTTCGCCGCCGGTTGCTTCCAGCACAACTTGCGTTTTATTCGGGCCGTTTTCATTTTCCAAAGTCCGAACCTGTAAAGCACTTGTGGCCGCGATAAAGTCCGACTTGCGGGCCGCTTGGTCCTGGACCTTTTTCAATAACGTTTCAAGCGTATGTTTTTTGTTTTCCATAATTGACTCCTAAAATGCGCCGCCGGGGAATCCGACAACTGATAAGAAAATATCAGAAAACCCCCATAACACAAGTGTATTTTTTAAAATTACAATAGAAAACGCCCGCCGAATAACTGGCGGGCGTCCAGGGGAGGGACATCGATGGCGCTATATCATGCCCATGTCGGCTAGAACGCTAAATTCTACATGACTCATGGGTTTGTCTGCACGCCCTAGATCCCCCGCTATATGCGGGCGAAAAATAGAACCGGGCGCGAGTCCGCTCGCAAACCTTGTAATTATTTCTGCCTCCGTTTCGCCTTGTTCTTTTTTCGATAGGTTGCGCCAATGTATGGCGACATTACCGCCCCCGGCATAACATCCCCCCGCTTGGTTTACATCCCCCGCTTTTTTCTTGCCCGCGCCATGCGCTGTAAAAATGATTCCATATTCCCGGTCATGGCGGGCGCACAATGGAATCCCGTTTCCGCAACGGGCGCAACCGATATCCTTATTTGTTTCATTAGGACAGCGCACAAATTGAGCGCCATTTATTTTTATTCCCGTTTTCTTTTTCTTATCATCCCAAAACGACTCTGGCACTACAGTAACCGTTGCAATTTTCTTTTTTACATATTGCGCCGCCAGTTTAATTTTATCGGCGCTGTAATTAAAAACGCAAAACCCCGCCTTGTTCTTTTCCGCCCATTGCGCTGGCTTAAAATGAGTGAATAAAAAAGATTGCCCGCGCCGTGGCACGGCCCGCCGCACGGCCCGCTCATATTCCCGGTCAATTGTTTTGGTTCCCGTTTGTTTTGGTTTAAGGGCGCAAGCGTCCGGACATGTTCCGAACATTTCGCCGGATCCGGCCCTATAGGCGACGGCAATCCCGGCAGTTTTCTTGGCTTGGCTTGTCGCTGTACAATTTAACATTAGCTGACTCCTATTTTTTAACCTGGACGTAATATATGGGATAAATCCTAGCGCATCAAGAAAAAAAGACTCCCGCCGCTGAGACGGGAGTCCAGTTTACGCTAGGGAGTCAACTAAATATGGCGCAAATTAAAAACATCGCTGGAAACGTTTTCGACAATGTCTTTACAAGCTCGCACGGTATCCTCATTTCGCAAATCAAAATTGCCGCTTTCAAAATCCCCGGCCCAGCGTTCAATCAGCGCGAATAAAACCCGCGCTGTATTTTGCTGAATCGTCCGGTGCTCGCGCCGCACTTCGTTTACAAACGTTTCGGAATCAAAATTCATTACATTACATGCACGGTTTAGATCAGCCGCCGCCATTTCGGAACGTTCTTTCCGATCTAAAGAACAGTTAACCGTCATGGCGAATCCTCCTGGTCTTTTTCCTCCAGCCAAAGGGCCAACCGTTCAAAGACACGGCTTAGATAATCCACAAGCCAATCCATCACGCAGCCTCCGACAACTCTAGTTCGTCTAAAATAATTTTTGCTGCTTGAACCCACGCAGGACCGTGAACAAAACTATTTTCCATCTCTTGGATTACTGTCTCCTTGTTTTCGACTATTGCTTTACAATGCTTAAAGACTGCATCCATTATGACCAACTGCGCCATAGGTCCAGCTTTTGAAAATTCCATTATATGCGTTATGCGTTCTATATTTGTCATGTTACTACTGACTCCTTATTAATGTACAGGACTTCTCTTATATATCATCCAGCGGACAAATCAAGCGGAAAAATTCATCCCAGTTATACGGCTCTTCAAAAACAGCCATAGCCTCCAGGGTTGAAAACTTATCCAGGCGAAGGTCAACAGCAGCGGAAGCAGGAAAAATGCTAACAGCCAAAGAAGGCTCGCGAACGACAACAAAAGCACGGCCATGGGCATGGCGACTAAGCCAAGCGCACTGATGGGGGGAGAGATCGACCTTCGAAGCTCTGCGCTTGACGACCTTAAGTTCGAGGAAGCTAAACGCGCCACGCTCATCACATAGCAATACGTCAGGGACTCCTGGCGTGGCCCAGCTTTCAAGGCGCGTGGTCTCAATTTTTCTTTCCGTTTTTCTTAGACCGTCTTTTATTACTCTCCACAACCCCGCTTCCCGGTTCAATGCCGTCGTTGGAATCTTGTTCTGGGACTTCGACGGCTTTGAGTTCGATAGTTGGTTCAAAATCTTGTCTAATTCGCTCAAGCTCTTTCTCCACGTCTTCCCGGCTCATCTGATCGATGCTGCCGTGCCGCACTTCTGATTTACTTACATATATATCGCCTTGGGCCTGACCCCTACGGTATTCCGCTTGGACGGCGGCGCTGTATGCTCCGTTTTCCATGGCCTTGTCACGTATGATCTGAAGATCGCGTATGTGGCGTTTATACTGGACGCCGTACTTCTCATCCAGTTCCGCTCTGTATCGTTTGATTTCAGCAACCACATGCGGACAATGGCGTTCGTTTGTAAGCTCATAAGCTCTCGTGTGGGCGCTTGCGGCGGGATAGCCAGCACGAATAGCCGCTTCCCTCATGGTCATCAATCCATCGTTTGAGACGAACTCCTTAACGAATTTTTCTTGCCTCCGCGTCAGCTTTTTAAGCCTTTTTTTCCGTCCCACCAGTTGATTTTCCATGTTTTCAAAAAACCCTTCAAAACACCAATTTATTGTTTGTTTTCAACGCTGTCCCGCCTCTGTCCCACAAACTCGACCTAAAAGTTAACAAAAAAAATCGCGTTTTAGTTAATTTTCGGTAGTGAAGCACGAAAACGGAAAAAAACAAACTGAAATTAACTAAAAATCGTCCCATAAGCGATATTATGTGCAACGGGTGATGGGACAGTTTTTTGGTCTCCAAAGCATTGGTATATAAGGCAATATTGACTCCGTCCCACGTGTCCCACCAATCCCTCCTTTTGAATCGAGAAAATAAAAAAGTCATATTTATAAATATAGCTTTATAGTGGGACGCACGGGACGTGTTTTGGAAACCTTTTGAGTGAGCCCGTGACCGTGGTGCGTGGTTAGTGGTCAATCTGCCAGCATTTTTTGATATTTTTCCAGCATTTCTAAAGCTGTATTCCAGCAACTGGCATGATGGTCGCCGTCGTATGGATCTTCTTCTGAAATCGAAGTTGGCGGGTACACGAACATGTCTCCGTAGCTTCGATGCACTTCGATGTCAGCGCCGATTTTATCGCGCAGTCGATACACCTTGGCCCGTATTTTCGCGTTCGGGTCTTTTGGTTTACGGACATCGATGTCCGGTTTTGTGACGCTGTCAGAGGTCAGTTCGTAGACATCAGCCACCCGTGCTCGACGTTTTACTTTTTTGTCTCTTATGGAAACAATTTCTCCGGTACGTCCACAGACGTATCGGTTGCCACTTACGAGTTGCCAGTGCCACCCTGCGGTAACCAGGAAAATGCGGTTAGCTCGTTTACCGTGTGTGAGCTTGAGCCACCGCGCCAGCGTAACGCCGCTAGACCGTCCGTACCTTGAGCCTGTAGGGGCTGGTACGAATGTCATCTTGATGTTGCACGATTTGAGTGCGCGGCGCACGTTGGAAGTGCTCGTTCCTTTTACTGAACGCTTACCGCTCTGTAGACGGATGAGCCTAGCGGCTTCTCCGGTTGTCAGGGTTGTGACTGCCGATATTACAGACGGGCCGCAGTATCGGTTTTTGTCTGTCCCGTGCTCGACGGGACGCATTTTGAGTTTTGCCATGGTTGACTCCTTTGTAGAGGCCACGGGCTCACTTAAAAGGTTTTCGTATTCACAATGTCAAATAGCGTGGCTCGCGGTTGGGTCCGCTGCTCTTCTTGTATAAGTATTATCCCATATAAAGGTTAACAAAAGGTTAATAAACCCATTCTTTTTGTGGATAAGTGTATAAAGTTGTGGATAACTTTTGGAACGAATCGGGAACGCTAAAGGCCAGCCTCGTCGGCGGCGCGCTCGTCGGGTCCGTAGGCTTCAGTTTCAGAGGTGCTCTCTTCGTCGCACGTGGCGCAGTAATACTGCGGGATGTAATTAAGTTCGTAGACGAACTCTCGCGTACCGCCGCACTTGGGGCATCGTTTATCGGCTGACATAAAAGATATGTTCTCCTATTTGTTTGCAGGGCCGGAAGCGCCGCGCCCAAGTGGGTTGGACCGTGGTGGCGTGGTAGTGGGTGGCGTTCTCCAGGCCCTGCATAGTGAGGCGGCTGTCGAGGACAATTTTGGCTAACGAACGCGCCGTGGTCCACGCTTCGGGGTCAGTGGGGATTTCTGGTTTGCCGTCACAGTAAAACGTGAACTGGCATTGCCATTTGTAAACCCTGCCGTCGCTGAGACGGCCTTGGCGGACCACGCCGCAGACGGTGGACGGGTAGGCGGGATGATCGACGCGGTTACGTATGACCACGCCAACGGCCAGCATGCCCAGGACGCCTTGACTGCGGGCTTCAAAGTACATGGCCTCTGCCATGCACGTCTGGGCGTCCGCTTTAGCTGTCGCGGGGATCAGGAGAATTATCAGGGGTATCATTTTAAAAGTAGACAAATGCTTTCCTTTTCAAGTACGGCTAGTAGTCAGTAAAGTTTATGGGTAACAGAGCTACCGTTACCGTCCATCTACCTCTACCTCACGCCAGCCGTTGACGGCACTCTCCAATGCGTGGCCCTTTGTTTGTGGTCAGCTACACCACTTCTGAATCATCGCAGGTCAGGCTGCGACTAGGCTTGGCTAAAAGCCCCGTTCGTATGTTCCTCCGTGTCATCGTAGACGGGTTGCTTGCACGCTGTACATACCATGCGTCCTTCGACGGGCTCCAGGCGCGTAACCTGGCCGCACCAGGGGCATGTAACGTGGTCAGTCACAGCCCCGCTCTATTGGACAGGTTTGGGACGGTTGCCATCAAGGAATCGTAGTCAAACTTCTTACCTACACGGTCTCTCACTCCGCACATTTTTTCCCCAAAACCCTGCACGACGCCATTGTAAACAAAGCAGGTCTCAGGCACTTTGGTTCGCTCAAACAAGAAAGCGATTCCTTTCTGGGTTATCCGCCAGAGCATGTCCTCGCCTTGCGTGACCAAGCCCCAGTACCTCAATTTCGCATGGTCACCGCCTGCCGCATTCAGTTGGAGGGACTTGACGGCACCAAGCTTATAAATGTTGCATAGATCCCGGACCATGCGGCCCGTTATGTGGCGCGGGTAGACGCGGACAAATTGCCCGCAGCACGGACACGTTGAATTTTCCCCAATTAACTTTTTATGTTCAAGCTCTTCTCGCGCTGCAAAAAGACTATCATTCATGTCGGACTCCTCAACTAATTTTATGCTGGTTCAGAAAAGCGTGGCAGAGGGCTCGCAACGAGGTCTGTTCTGGATGCTCTTCCTTGTTGCTGAGATGCTCGCTGGCTTCTCTTCGCAATCTAAGAATCACGTCGGCTGGTACGGGTTTCATGTCATCTCCTCACACAACAATGTCTATGGACACTGGCTCGTTGACGATTTCTAGGTTGGATTCTTCTTCGTACCGCAGGCAAAGGCTGCTTCGGTACGGATTTTTTGGAGGCAAGGGCCGGAAACCCTGACGGTAAACATCAGGGTCCGGTTCCTTGTAGTAAAGAAGCTTGAACGTCACTTCTTTTTTTCTTTCAGCTTGAGACCTTTCAGCACTGCCGTTTTGATATCATCTTCGCTGGTGGACTTCTCCACTTCGTCGGTGATGTCGGTTTTGGTGCCGTTGGGTCCGTAGACAACAAATTTAGGCATCTTCTCCTCCTTTTTGGTTGGTGTAGTCTTCGGGGTATGTTGCGGTCCGACACGGCGATAGCCGCGCCACCACAGCATTAGTTTATGCCAAAGCAAGCTCATGGAGCGTCGTCTTTTGTCAGAGCTTCTCCGGCTTTCATGGCGTACCACTCGACGCCATCAGAGATGCGGGCCACGTCACGAATTTCTTCCAGGGCCTCGCGCAGTGCTTTGATGCGGGCATCCTTGGCCACAATCGTCACCATGTTGTCAACCGTTAGCTGGACAGCTTCGTCGCGTTGCTCGCGCACCTTTTTGATGCGCCACTGTGTCTGCGTATCTTTTGCCGCAGACATTAACGGGCCGTTAAAGTTGTCAGTCATTTTTTCAGCTTCCACAAAACGAACGGCTCACCGCAGGGTTTGCCTTCATGCATGCATTGCAGAGGCAGGGCCTTGGACCGTGGGTCCAGAGGCTGCTTTCCCGTATAGTGCCACGTGTAACCTTGCTCGCGCTCTTGGGCGGCTTGGTCGAAGAAGTCGGCATTGCCCGTCAGAAACAATGCCGATATCACTACTGCTAAAACTATCATTTGTTTGGATTCCTTATTATCCATTTGTTGATGCGGATGTCACTTTTGCAACCCGGACAGGTAAGCTTGGACCACTCAAGATGACCAACAAGCTGTTCGCGCTTGCAATGAGGACAGGTAATGGGGACGGGGTACTCAAAGAACGAGGGGAGGTGGACAAATTTTTTCAAATCACCAATCGTCAGTTCGTTCTTCTTTTCCAGGACGATGTCGGACGCGCCGCCGCCGTCGAGGTCCTGGACCTCAAAGCGGCGGTGGAAGGCATCCACGAAAGATTGATACAGATTGGCAATCATCTCTTCCCCCTGCTATGCTTCTTTTTGCGTGAGTACTTCACTCTCGATTCTACCACACGCTTGCGGTAGCGCGGGGATCGGAGATTTTTTGCGACGGGGTTTTTACGGGTCATTGGTTTCCCCTTCACCATGAAGTGGGCAGGCTGGGTCTGGAATCGGGCTGTATTCCAATTCCACACAAGAACAGTCGATCTCCTCAGTGAGCGCGTCCATCTTAGCCAGTTGCGACACTACTATATATTTGACGTATTCTTGCACGTCCTCGCGCACCTCATGCGCCCCGCAACCGTAGTTATTTATCCAGGCCGTCGCGTCAATATCAACCGTGAAATCAACCTGCACCTTCATCAGTTGATCTCCCGCTTAAAAGTCTCACGGATGGCGTCGGCTTTCTCAAGCCAAAGCCTTTTAAAGTTGGGGTCATTGGCCCGTGCAGCGGCGCTCTCGCACCGCGCAACCCGGCCCATCTGATTGACGAGCCGTTGGTTTTGAAAAAATTCTTCTAGCAAGTTAGTTGACATTACGAATCCTCCTCTAGGGGTTATCCCATATGTACAGGAGGGTTGTCAACTAGTTTATTGAGGGAGGGTTTTCTTCCAGAAATGCTCTTGCATCTTCTAGTTCATCTTCCTGGCATCGGTAGCAACATTGTTGCACCATATCGGTCATCGACGCGAAGCACCACGGGCAGAAGGCCACTGGGCAGATTCCAAATTCTCCAGCAATGCCGCCTTCTGCTTCAATGTCGAAGACGCTGTCGCAAACAGAGCATTTCATGTTGGGAAAAGAAACGGCCACCCCCTCGGTTATAGGGTGACCGCTTCGAGGTCCGGCTGCAAGAAACTCACGCAAGGAGTCAAACCAACGTGAGACAGGGAGGAGAGGCGCAGCCGTCTTAAAGAACAAAACTTGTGATCGCAATTGTGACCATATAGCAGATGCATGTGATGAGCAATACCCTAGCCATGATTTGACTGCGGCGGTGGTTTTTCTTCCACTGCTCAACGAACGTGGTCCTTGGATTCATTAAATTTCTCCGTGTCGTTACCCCAAATAGACCACCCCTGTCTTGATTGCCGTGCAAAAAGTTCAATTCTGGGGAGGTCACCCATGAGTTGCACGATCCTGTCGGCAACTTCGTCGGGTTTCCTAGAGTGCTCGCGCCGGGGAGAAATAACAAGTCTTTTTACATTTTTTGAAACGCGCTTGGGTTTTCCTTTCGTACCTAACAAACAGAGTTCTGGGTTGGCCCGCGTCCAGTAGCCAAGGCCCGTGAAGAAATCCGCTTCGGTCCAGAGCGACGGCGGTGCGCTCTTGTTCATTTTAGACCAGTTGAAGGCCACGGTTTTATACTTGAAGCCCCACGCTTCCATGAGCTTTAAACCTTCAGGAAGGAACGGGTCCGTAACCCAGAGGAACAGAGCGCAGTTGTCGGCGGCTATGTCGGATACGGGGAGAGCCCTAATGTCGGCCAAGCTCATGCAACCGTAATGCTGTTCGGGTGAGCGGCCTTTACCTTCGGCGCTCCACGTCCGGAACGTCCAAGGCGGATCTGCATATATGACATTAAATTTTTTAGCCGGAAAGGAGAGCGACAATGAGGACCACTCCGTAAAAGGCAGCGGTTGCCAGCACAGATGTCATTCCTTCACCTCTTCTTTTGTAGCCAAGAATTGTTCAAGAATGTAGGTGAACTCCCCGGATATCGTCCGGTGCTCCTCTTTTGCCATTTCCGTCAAGAGCTTGTAGCTCTTGATGGGTATGACCACTGATTTCCATTTACTCGCGTCCATTGGTTTTTCCTTTTACAGTTCTGGGACGGTATCGGATTTTTCCGCTTTGGTCAAGTCCCCCCAGGACGGTCCAAGCGATATATCGCATGGGGTAGGAACGGACAGTTCAACGGCATCTTCCATAGCTGTGCAAAGCTCTCGCGCTTCCTTCTCGTCGGCTACCGAAAAAGCCAGTTCATCGTGGATCTGGACAAGGGGAATCTTTTTCTTCTCTTTATATATAGCGGCCATTGCAGCCTTGGTCTGGTCGGCGGCGCTGGATTGGATCAGCCGGTTCAACGCCTTGTAGGTGTACGCCCGCTTGATGTTGTCACCATATTCTATGTGCGCCTCTTCTTTTGGAAGCGCCCTGGAGGAGACGAACAGGTTGGGCTCCCAAAGATCAAAGCGGCACTTGCGGCCAAGCAGGGATCGGACGAAACCGCCCTTGTCGCGGTGCGATACCTTACGCTGGACAGCATCCATCAACTCTTTCACGAACGGAACGTCGCCGTGGTACTGGCGCATGAGGCGTTTAGCGTCATCCGTTGTCACGTCCAATTGCTCCGCCAGTTTTGTCTGGCCCATGCCGTACATGATGCCAAGGTTGATGGTCTTGGCTTGCTTACGTGGGATGGAGCAAATGTCGGCCACCATCTGGTGGAAGTCCGTGTCATCCTTGGTCCGGTAGGCGTGGACAAAGGCGTCAGAGCCGGTCAGTCCTTTGTTGGTGAGGCTTGCAAAGTGGACCAGGATGCGGGGTTCTTGCTGGTCAAAGTCCATCGACGCCCACTGCTCTCCCTCCTCCGGTAGAAACAGGCCGCGTATCTTTCGCGCCATGTCCGGGTTGCGAGCGGGAATTTGCTGGAGGTTGGGGTTAGCCATGCTTATGCGGCCCGATACCGTACCGCCGCCCTCACTCCGTAGCTGGTTTATATGGCCGTGGATGCGGTCCTTCTCTGCATAGCGGAAGATGCTCGACAGGAAGGTATTTCCAATCTTATCGTACTCTCTGGCCTCTGCAATTTGCTGGGCAATCGGATGCTCATGCTGGGCCAGGAAATTCTTGGTAAAACTTGGGAGTCCGGTCTTGGTGCGCCCATAGGGGATCTTCAGTTTGTCGAACACCTTGGCAATAGACGCCGCTGCCCACAACTCAATGTCGAGGTCGGTTTGCTTTTTGATGTCGGAGAGGATCTTTTTGACGTGAGCAAAAAGAGACTGCTTCAGTCGTTCGGCTTCATCCAGATCTACCCGCACCCCGCGCCACGTCATGTCAATACAAAGAGGAAGCACTTCCGATTCCAGGTCAAACACTTGCCACAAGTCTTCTTTTGCAAGCTCTGCCTTGAACGTCTGCCACAACTGGAGCGTGAGCCGTGCGTCGGCCTCCGCGTACTCTCCGACAAAGGTGGCGGGAAGCTTGTACAGTTCTCCCTTTGGATCTACGCCAAATTCTTGCGCCGCTTCTCTTAGTGCGGCTTCGGATTTCATCTCACCCATGTAGTCGTAAGCGACGGCGTTGAGGGAATAGCTGAACCTGTTCTCGTTCAACAAAGGTGCGGCCAGCATGGCGTCGATGATGCGGCCCTGCGGTTTGATGCCAATGCGCCGGAGCCAGCCCACGTCGTAGGCGGCATTGTAAAAGATCTTATCGGAAGGGTGCTTGGCTATCTCTTTCTCAAACCACTTGAGGACAATCTTGCGGTCAAGGTTGCCGCCGCCCTCATGCCCAAAAGGTAAGTAGGCGTTAAACCCTTCATAACAAACAGCAATTCCTACTACGTCGCCGTTGCCCGTGGGCCAGCCTGGACCATGGCTCTTGAGCCGTGGGTCTTTGGTCTCCAGGTCTATTGCAATTTCCTTGACGGCGCTGGGGGTAGGAGGAAGCTCGTCCACCGGAACCCATTCGGTCTTGACGCCCCACTTGGGTTTTTTAAGATTCTGTTTCATCTTCCAACTCCGCTAGTCTGCACTCGTAGCTGACACCGGAGTACCCCGCGCCGTCCACGTAATCGTCCGGATTGAACGAGCCCAATTTACGTCTGGCAACCTTTAAAAGTTCCATTAAATTCGCAACGTCAGATGCCGATAACTCATCGACATTCCACAAGTAACCGTTCCACAACCGCGCTATGTTTTCGTGGTTTTCCCACATACTACCGTGGGTAGCAGAGCGGTCACCTCCAACCAGCTTTATAGCTTCTTCCAGTACCGTTTTCGCCGTCATCTAATGACCTTTCCTCGACTTGTAATCCAATGGAGTTGGCGTATTCGATGCCCTGCTCCATGCCCCAGCTAATTCCCCTGTCCGTGTAGACGGCACAGAGGTCAGCTACACCGTACCAGTTTTGTGCTAGGGTCATGCCCATCTCACGCTGGTCCGGTATGTTGTCGTCCAGAACTTGCGTGTACAGTAAGTGCGATACGAACGGAGACTCGCCTTGCAGCAACGAATGCCACATGCACTGCCGTGCGTAATCAATGTTATCGACTAAATCAAAACCCTTGTAGGGACTTTCTATAATCACTCTAAATTCTTCGTTTTTCATATTGCCCACCCTCTCTGTGAATCCTCTGGCATTTTTAAAACTAAATTCTGCTTGGTTCGTGTAATGCCCACATATAAAACGCGGTGGGCGTCGTCGGGATTGCGCTCCATGTCTTCCAGAGCTTTTCCAGACAGGTCCGTGAACAGGAGGACGTTGTCGGCCTCGCCGCCCTTGGCTCCGTGAATGGTGGACAACCTCACATTCGGTTTTTGGAATATGTTGATACCCCGATTGAGGAGAGCCGTGGCGTAAGCCCGGTCCTCATCACGGATGCGGTCAAGCGCCTTGTCCCAAGTCACGTCAGGAAGCTGTAAGCCAAAGTGCTCGCGCAAGATGCCCAACGTAAACAAGTCCTGGTCATTAGCGCCACTCAACATTTTCTTAGCGCCGCGCATCAGCTTGCCGTCGCCGCTGGAAATAAAACGGTACAGGTTTTGTGCATCCTTGAAGGACACCTCATGCCCCTTGTTAAGTTGGAGATGGTTCCAGGAACTGATGGCGTCACGCACCTTCTTGCTGAGAGAAGACTTGTTGAACCGCTCAAAGAATTGTCCCGTGGAGCGCATCTCTGCGGCCACGGCGTCGAGCATGTAATTGGCTTGGGCCATGACCAGCCAGTTGCCGTCCCCAAAGTCAAAGCCTTGCGGATCATAAATGCGTGTAACGGAGCCTTCTTCGGTGCGCGGCTTCCACTGCTTCTTTTGACGGTTGCGGATACGGGACGCCACAGAATTGGCGACGCGGTGAACGGAGCGGGGAATGCGGTAGGATTGCTCCAGGACTTCCGCACCGCCGGATAGCCCAATAAAATGATCTATGTCGGCCCCGGCCCATTTGTAGATGCCTTGGTCATCATCGCCTGCAATATACATGCGGTCACTGCGCTCATCTAATTGGGTGGCAACTTGCCACTGCAACGGGGTCAAATCCTGGGCCTCATCTAGGAAAACTACTTGGAAATATGGAATATGCCCCGCACTGGCCGATAAGTCTACCATCATATCGGTGAAGTCTTTTAAACCCTGAGATAATTTAAACCTCTGGTACTCTTTAAACACGTGTTCAAATTCGTAGAACGGCATCTGAAGATTGCAAAAGTTGTAGGCATACTCCGGCCCGTGGAGCGTGTTCCGTGCTATGTCTATGCAGCGCATGATGGGATGGTTGGAGCGCAAAATGCTGAAGCCGTCGTCTTCCACGCTTTCATTTGTAGAGGACAGGTCAACGCCTACCGTGCTTCCAAATTCCTTGAGGTTGGAATCGGACAGGATGTCGGAGTTGTTCAAGCCCAGAAGTAGAAAGGCTAGGCTGTGCAGGGTTCGGAAATAGGTGAAGTCGTTTTCCGGGTCCAGACCAAAGCGGTTGACGGCGCGGTCCCGTGCTTCGTGCGCTGCCTTCCGGGTGAACGCAAAGTAGCCAATGCTGGTTGGCGGCATCCCACCAGCGAGGAGTTCATCCACTTGGTTGAGCAAAGTAGTGGTCTTACCCGTACCGGGAGGACCAAAATACCTAAACATGCGACGGGCGGTTTTGTATGACCCGTGGGCCGTCTGACTTGAGGAAAAAATCCACCTCATAGCCCAACGTGTTAAGGATTTGCTCCACTTTATATATAGACAGGTGGCGCGGAACTTTGACGTTTTCGTATTCGGCAATTGTGCGTTGCGGCATGTTGGCTTTCTTGGCTAATGCCGCCATGCTTAGACCGGCCTCCTGTCGTATCTCGCGCAGTAGGATTTGCCAATGTATGGGTACGATGTCACCGTGCATGATTCCTCCTTTAGAACGGTACGTCCTCATCCTCAAATTTTGAACTAAAGTCTTCTTCAATCTTGGCGAACGCTGGTATTGACCAGCAACGAACGGTGCGCCCTTGGATGCGGAACTGTTCAGCGCGACCATCCATGTCGCGTAGGCGCTGGGCAATCTTGTTTGACTTGTACTCAAAGAACTTGTTGCGTTTCAGAAACGCCTCAAAATCCTTGAGCCGGAAATAGGTGCGGCCTTCCTCTTCATCCGTCCACGGGCGGCGCAGAAGGATCTCTTCTTTATCCAGTGCCGTCTGCATGTGCGTCGAGAACTCCTCAAGGAGGTCATAGAACTGGCCGCGTAAGCTGGTATCATCTGGCGTCGAAATAACCGCGCCTTCCGTTTGCACCATTTGACTGAGGAGGTTGTTCATCCCCGCTTCCCATGCTTGCTTCGCCATGGTGCGCGGCATGAAGTTGATTTGCTCCATGCATAGGATTTGAAAGCGCGGCTGCTTCTGTAAGGCTTCGGTATCCAGTTCAACCGGAGAACCGTTCACGTCGAGGAACCAGAGCGGCGGCTCGCTGTCATACTTACGGAGGTTGGCTACGGTTGGAGTGTTCGTCCCTCCCCCCACGCCATGCTTGCGGCTGCGGCATAAGTCCTTGTTGCAGAAATTGCAGATGGGCTGGTCGGCGCACTTGTACTGGTAGTCTTTCTTTTTGACTTGGTCGGCTACCACGTTGACTTCTTTCAGATCAAGCGGTGGATTAAAGACTTGCTGGTTGTACTCCAGGATCTTCTTTTCCCAATCGTCGGGGCTCGACTTGCGTAGGTATACGCCAACGTTAAAGAGGCCGTTGTTGCGGGTGCCTTCCGGGAAGCCCTGTCGCAGAAGAGCCTGTAAGCAAGGAGGGCCGTCCTTGAGGCGCTCGTCTATTTTGGGTTCTGTCTTGGACAGGAGTGCGTCGAGTTCTTCCTGGGTAATGGCAATGGCTTCGGCCATGTCCAGAAACTCTTCAAGAGTGGCGGCGCTGCCGTCCTGGTTGAAGGCATAGCGCAACCCTCCATCCTGTTTGAAGTAGGGGAGGTTCAGGAAGTTTCCGGTATCGCCACGGTCAACCAGAAGCTTGATCTGCTTGGGGAAAATCTCCGTGTTGGCTGCATAGCCCAGTTCGCTGGCAAGTTCTTTCAGTTTCAACTGCACCTTTTCGGCGTCAATAAAGTCTTTAAAAAATAAGAATAAATGTGCGCCACCGGATTTACTGCGGCAGACGATCAAGGGGAGCTTTTGTTGGATGATGTTCTTGATTATTTCTGCATGGTCCAAGGGGTATTGGTCTATGTCGATGGCACCCCAGACGCATACATTGTCTTCGTTGATCGGAACAACGCCAATGCTGACCTCACCCTTCAGGTGGGATTCATAAGTGGCCTTGGTCCGTGGTTCGCGGACAATTTTGTAATTGCCCTTTTGCTTACCGTTGGCGTCTTTAGTGGTCAGGTCCACTGCGCCATAAGCTTTATTCAAGCCACGGAATAGCCGTGCAAATCTGTCAACCGTATTCGTCATGGGAAAACGGGGGAGGCTCGCCCTCCCCCTTAGTTCCTATTAGAACGGCGTGTTTTCGTCAGAAGAAGAGCCGTCATCCTCGCGCACATGCTGCACTTTGACCTCACCTGCCTGGATAGATTGGGCTAGAAGACGGGCTTCCGCATAGAGGTTTGGATCTTCGATGACAGCATCTTTAATTATCTGCCACCCGTGCCACGAACCGCTTTTGTTTTCCTCACTGGCCGTGGACAGATGCCAAATGTGGCTGAAGCGAGGCGGTGTGAAAAGGTTGCCAGTGGCATCCTTCATTTTGATGGACTTGATGGCAGAGTTCCACTGCTTCGACTTCTTGAACTGGGTTGCTTTCATGGGGAGCAACGCCTGCTGTGCTACGCCATCTGCATCAACAACCAGAACATAATGCTGTGCAGTGCGCTCAAGATAACGCCCTCCACCATCGACAACCATGTCCTTGTTGTCTTCACTGCGCTCTGTTTCCGGAAGAGAATCGCCCGTCTGGTAGATTGCATAAGGGGCTCCGGTTCCGGTGCCGCGAGGCTCCCACTCAATCCACTCCAAGCGGTAGGCGCAAGGAATGACCCGAATGCCGTCTTTGCCCTTGATGACCTCTCTCGTCACGCTGTTGAAAATGTCGCCAGCCTTGGCACCATCCAACTCATCCAGTTGATCGGACATCTTTTGCAGGATTTTTATGAAGGGGATGGCAAGATCTTCAGAACCAAGATCGTTGACACCAATTCCGGCATCCGCTGCAAACAGATCCGTGACTTCCGTGGAGAGCGCAGTCTCCTTCCTTTTCGCTACGGCTTTAGCCATGATTATTTACTCCTCTTAATGGTTGCTCGTTGACTTATGAAAGCGCCGAATAAATCCAGCGGGACGGCGTCACCCGCTTCCACACGTTCCCGGAGCCAAGCCTTCAACGTCATGGGCTCAACCTTTTCCAACTGGTCGGGAGCGTATCCTTGTGAACCGCACAGGTTCATAAACTCTTCCGCAGCTTCATCTTCGCCGCGTCCAAAGGTAACGGTGACGTTGTTCTTTACGAGATCACCAAACTCATGGTCGCGCAGCCACTGGAACGCTTCTTCACGGCGGTCCTTTGGAATTGACGCGGAGTAAATAGGCTTCACCGAAATCTCTGACCCATCCGTTAGGGTGAATTTCTGCAAGCCCATTTCTTCCAGAGCTTCTGGAAGCTGCTCGTCGGTAATTTTATGGAGGGCGGCTTTCGTGTCTTTCATGGCCCGCTCTTGTTCAGCAAGCTTTTGTTCCAACGTGGCCGCTTCGTTTGCCAGCCTAGATACGCCATCAAGTTGGCTGTCATCTAGCTGATCTATCTTGTCGGGGGAGCCTCCGCTATCGGAAGCCATCTCTGATAGAAGATCGTTCATCGTGGTTCCTCTTTCTTGTTTCATTAATCGGTGGTTGACTTAACCATCGAAGTCCCTTATATGGGGATATATCAAACAAAGCAAGAGAAATCTTCAGTATGTCGGAATTTATTTTTAAGACCCAACCCTACGCGCACCAGAAGGAAGCCTTCGACGCAAGCGCCGACAAGGACAACTATGCGCTGTTAATGGATATGGGGACGGGCAAATCGAAGGTGGATATCGACACCACGGGATATAATTTTGAAAAGGGTAAAATTGACTTCTCCCTTATGGTAGCACCCAAGGCCGTGGTAGCCAACCTTGCAAACGAAATAGAAACGCATTTGCCGGAGCGGATAGCCCGTCAAGTGGTCATCTGGAAACCCAGCCTCACTAAAACAAAACGAGACGAGCTTCGGGAGCTTTCCAAAAAAGATCCCAAGACGTTGAAGTTTTTGCTGATGAACGTAGAAGCTTTCAGCAGCAAAAAAGGCGTGGACGTAGCAGAGTATTTTGTCAAAAATTTTGACGTGTTTATGACCGTCGATGAATCCACCACTATCAAAAACAGAAAAGCCAAACGCACCAAGGCCCTTTGTAAGATAGGCGAGCAGTGTGTTATGCGGCGCATCCTGACGGGCTCTCCGGTCACCCGCTCCCCCATGGACCTGTACAGTCAAATGGACTTTTTAAATCCACGCATACTGGGTTTCAAAAGCTACTTCGCTTTCCAAGGCCGCTATGCGGTTGTGCAGCGACGGACCATGGGCGCACATTCTTTCAACCACATTGTCGGGTTTCGCAGGCTGGACGAGCTTACAGAAAAACTGCAAGAGCACTCCTACCGGGTGCGGAAAGAAGACTGCCTGGATCTACCAGACAAGGTGTATGTAAAACGCGAGGTGGAACTGACCAAGGAACAAACGTCTGCCTACACGCAAATGAAGCACCTTGCACTGGCGCGATTGGGCAGTGGTGAGTTAGCCACCACACAAAATGTTTTGACACAGATTATGCGGCTGCAACAAATTTGCTGCGGTCACCTAACAGACGATGACGGTACTATACATGAAGTGAAATCAAACCGCCTGTCGAGTTTGCTCGACATTTGCGACGAGATACAGGGTAAGGCGATCATCTGGGCGACATGGTCCATGGACATTCGTTCGATCACTGAGGCCCTGCGAGACCGATTTAGCGTACTATCGGTCTCACCGCTCCACGGTGAAACACCTGATTCTGAGCGTCAACAGATCGTGGAATCTTTCCAGGATCGACAATCGGAATTACGTTTCATCGTGGGGCATCCCCGCACCGGAGGGTTTGGGCTGACGCTTACAGCCGCCACCACGGTTATCTACTATTCAAACAGCTATGACTTGGAGCTTCGGCTTCAGTCAGAGGACCGCGCCCACCGCATAGGGCAGACCAACAAGGTCACTTATATAGACTTGATTTCCCCGAAGACGATTGACGAGAAGATTGTCAGCGCGTTGCGCGGCAAGATAAAGATAGCGGATCAGATATTGGGGGAAGACGTGCGGGATTGGCTAAAATGATATACATCGAAGTGTGGGACTACCGGTTCCCGAATGAAAAAGATCATTTCAAGTCGCAAAAGCAAAAAGACAAATACCTTGGGATTTGGAAACGCAACGCGAGGATTCTGCAAGAATACAGGGAAGGATTAAGCGCCTTAAATCTTTCCAAGAAATATGGTTTATCCTTATCCTGGATAAAAGTAATTTTGGTACGAGAGGAGCGGTTACAGAGTTATTTGTCCAGTATCCCAAAGGAAAAAGTGACCGTGTCAGATTTGGGTCCTTTTCGGTTCCGAACCGGAAGATGCTTGGCAAACGAAAACCTTCTTCATCTGCCAATCGAAGAGTTCTATCAATCTCAGAACGCCCGGTCTCTTTTAGGAATACCCAATTTCGGCAAAAAAAGCCTGCATGAAATAGCCTTATGCTTAAAAGAAGAGGGTTACGATATAGCAAAGTTTACCCTACCCCAACCGTCCTTATCGTGGATTGGGGAAGATTTAGACTAGGTCCGTCCAGCTACTGCCGTCGAAGACACGGGCCGTCTTTCTTAGATCCTCATTTATAGTGTAACTGCAATGGACCCAGCCACTGGCGGGTTGGCCTTCCTTGTAAAACTCCAGGATAAGCTGGTCATACTCACAGTTCTCTTTTACCCAGAGAGCCACTTCCTTGTTGGAAATTCCGGGGACTTCAAAGTCTACGGCTTCTCCCGTGGTGTGTTGCGACTTGTCCGAAGAACCGATAGCACGGTTTAGCTCCAGGCAGCGGAAGCCGCTGTTGGGGATAAACGGTATGCCGTAATAACTGCGGACGGGTTCCAGGATTTTGTCGCAGACAAGGGTGAGGTTTTGTATTTGCTCTTCGTCGGGTTCGTTGGTGATGCCCTGTCGTTCTGCCGTACTGGATTTGGTTAGCTCGCTTAGATAAAAATGGTCCGAAAGCTTCATCCTACCATCTGCCTTGGCTTACAATTAACCGACATAATTCCGCCATCTTTTGCAAACACCGGATCCATTGGTCCAAACACCTGTTGACCACGTTGCATGGTATCGGGGGAGGCAGCGGCTACTTGCTGTGGCAACGGCTGAACGGGACTGACTTGGCTTAGTGCAGAATCAGGAGAGGGAGGACGCATAGGTAGCGCCGCCACTTGGCGCGTGGGCGGTGCTTCGGGAGCCGCTTCCGTTACGGGGCCTAACACGGGGCCTTCTAATTCCTCATATTTTGTGGGTTCTCCAATCTCGTATAAGATACCGGGAGCCCGTCCCATTCGACGTAAGCGTTTTCCGTTTTTGGTAATAAAGCTTTCATGCGCCCATAATTTAAATCTTTGAGGAAAGCTTAATCCTTCAGTAGGAGAAACTAGCGGAAATTCTGCCATTGCTTCTGCGGCCAGTTTAGGATTCATTAGCATGTCTACAATAAGCTTCTCAACGGCAACTCCGCGAATGGCCTCTACCATTTTTATAGCTTGCCGTCTACCCACGCCTGTTAGAACTAAAGCACTTACTATGTTGTCCATTGCTCTGGCAGTAAGACCACCTAGCATTCGACCAATGTTCCCCGCCAATTCTGGGGAGCCCTTATCTTGTAGCGCAACGCCTCGTTGTGCTGCTTTGCTTATAGCAAACTGGTCTTGGGCTCCTTGTGCAATTTTGCTAAAGAGTACAGGTGCTTCTTCTCCATACAGCCCGGAAAGAAGTCGAGATATCTGTGGGGACTGAGAAAGTTCCATAAGCTTAGTCGGATCCCAAAGCCGTACATCCGTTCTTAACGATTGCGATAGTCGTAAGGCTTCCTGCGCTGCGGGACTCCCGTCACCGGCTCCGGTTACGGCTCTTTTTATAAGAGCTTCCGCCACCGCTTGTTTAAAACCTTCTAGAGCGGGATTGCTACCATCCTCTAGTCTTCCCTTTTCTAGAATCTTTAAAGTGTTATTCAAAGTTTCAACGGGCTTACCTATTGGATTTTCATAAGTTTTTAAAAAGGTTTCTCCCAACGTCATAGGATCAGGGTTATCTAAAAGAGTTGCCGCAGAAATAATTTCTGAATCTTGCTTGGCGGCATTTTCTACAAGAGTTCGGAATCCTTCCTCTGTAAAGGTTTCGTCAAAAGCTTTGGCAACGTGCAACTCTTCGATTATCGTATCTAGATTAGAAGCTTTGGCATTCTTTATAGATCTAGCCACACGCTCCGCGTTAGCTAAATCTTCAAAACCCGTGTCTTTTCCAGTAGCTTTCGCTAACCATCCGATAGCCGCCTTGTTATCATTTATCCATTTGGAAGCCGCAGATGAATTAAATTCGGTGCCACTACCAAACTGGCTAAACCTGTCCCAGAGCGTGTTTCTTACTATATCAATATTAGCGGGAGTGTTCTGTGTTCCTTCTACAACTTTAAACCCGTAAGATCGACCTCCATCACCCACAAGCATTCTTTCAAAAGGAGGTGGGGGAGCTTCCGCATATTTTTGTAAATTAAAGTCTGGATTAAATTCTGGAGAAGTTGTTCCGTTATCATTAACCACCATTCGGACAGGGGTGTTATCTCCTGTAGTTATTGGTGTTAAAGCATTTTCCAGTTCTCGTAAGGCAACGTCCTGCTTGCCCCTGTCTTTGGACCCTGGAACAAGAGTGTCTATTGTTCTTTCGATAGGAACACGTGGTTCCCCTGTCCTGGTAAATCCACGAAGTTTTCCAATACTCCCCTTTTCAAAAACATGCTTTTTGAGGGCGGTTGCTCTTACTGCTGCTTGTCTCTGTAAAACATTAAAGGTAAAGTTTTCGGGGTCCTCAATGGCTCGCTGAAGATCACTAATTGTGTCTGAAATTGCCCGAATCTTTTTGGCATTGCTCGTGGCTCCTTGTCCTACTTCATGGGCCAACTCCCGTTTTAGATGCGAGATGATGTTGTGAACCTCTTGCCCGCTCCGGCCAACCGGAACACCGTCCACTGTTTTTACACCTAATGCACTGGTATCTAGTATTTCGTCGGCAACGGTTACCTCTGCACCTTCGCTGGTGACCTTGGCTCCCATCGTAATGTCTAATTTGCCCTGCGCCTCAAGAAGAGCACTTTCTTGTTTTCTTAGCTTCTCCATCGCTCTGGTGAGTACGCCTGCTTGCTTGTCATACGCCTTACGCGCCGATTCTGGCAATCTCTCGCGCCACGCTGGACCCAACGTAGCTCCTTCAGCAAGCGCACTTTGTTCGCTTTTTATGTCGGCTATGAGTTCGGCTCGCGACCCTCTAAATGAAGGAAAGTGTCCAGCCCCTACGTCGTACAGTTCTTTTTGTAGCTCTTCTAAACGGGCCTTCACATTGGCTTTCTCTATGTCCTCTAGTTTAGCTTGTTCGCGGCTTACAATAGCGTCTTGAGCCTCCGCTTCTCGCCGCAAAAATGCCAGTCGGTTTTCTTGTGTCGCAACTTTTGTTGCGTCGGGTCCCGCGCCCTTTGCTGCCTGCTCTACTAACGCGGTGCGGCCCGCAAGCATCCAGAGCCACTTGCTCTGATTCTGTGCTTCTCCAGCCTGTCCCCGAATGGCGGCTGCTTTAGCTGCAAAGTGTTCACCAATGGGAACACCATCAATAAGAAGTTGTGGTCCAAGATCTTGTCCGTCGGGAGTTATAAAGGACTCCGTCTTAGGTGCATCAAAATTATCTATGCTTTTCCAAAGAGCGTCTTCGTAAAAGTCCATTTCTTTGTAAGCGGTCTCAAGTTCTCTACGAATAGCAAAGTCAAAGTTGGCTCTTTCCTCATCGGACATCTTCTCAGGCATCCGTTCTCTCCAGCCCTCTACTCGCATTTGAGCATCAGCAAGTAATTCGTCGCGGACTTTAGCTACGCGACTATTAACTTTGTCAAAAGCCAGTTGTATAGCTTCCAGACGTTCCGGAGAGATGTTGGTGCTTTGCCCTTCTTGAACTGCTCTAAGAATATTATCAGTATAGACATATTCCCCAGTTCCTTTTCCTATATTCCAATCTTCTTGTAGAGAAAGTTTTTTGGGATCTCCATCGTGCTTTATTCCACCAACATCTAATTTAAGAATAAGGTCATCTAGAGCATCAAAAATTGAGTTACTTCTCTCTATCATACGTTCAGAATATTTTGCATACGCCTGTGAGCCTATTTTCCCTTCCGTTATTGTCTTTAGGTGACCTTCCTGAAAATTTGCCCACCCCCTAAGTTTTTCAATCACGTGTCTTTGAGCGGCAATCTGTTCCGTAGTTGGAGGACGGTCAGAGCTAAGAGCTTCTGCAAGTTTAGCTTCCAAAACATTTGCTTCAGAACGGGCCAATTGGGGCGTTGTGTAAGAAATCCTCGTAAAAGGATCCATCTCGCGACCTTCTGTGAGAGCGAGGCGAAGTTGCTGAGTAACATCTAATATTTCTGAACGGTTTCTCCAATCAGAACCCAAAGATTGAGGTGTTTGAAGAGCGTGGGCCGCAGCTTTTCTAGCCCCGGAAGGTGTAAGACGTTCGGTGAATCCCCTAGCCATTTGCAGAGGCCACTTAACAATTGGCGTTTTTAATCCTATGTCCCAAGCAGCACGGGTTGCTGTCATGCCGCCAATAGGAAGAAGAATTCCGCCCCCCGCCATAACCGTGTTTTTCATCCATTGAGGAGCGTCGGGGTAAACGGCATCCAACACCTCTATGGAGGTCACCATGCTTCCTCCAACTGCCGTTCCCATGATGGTTTCATAGGCGGCGGCAGTCTTGGGCCGCGTCATTTGCAATTCACTTATCGCATTTAATACCGACTGATAGGTAACATTTTCTGCCGATTTAGCGAGTTGAACGGCCAACTTTCCAATAACGGCACCCTCCATAGGAGCCCCCGCCGTTATCTGAGTAATAAGAGATATATACTTCTTAGCTTTGGTGCTTTCATCTGGCGTCATATCAAAAGCAAAGGGTTGCAAAAGGGTTGCAACCCCCACTTTTTCTCCACCTAACACTGGAACGGGAATGTCAAAATCAAACACTGAAACAGATTCTGGAACCGTAACACTCCCTACTCCAGACGCTATTCCTTTACGAGCAACGTCACCGACAGCTTCAAAGCCAGCAGCTATTTGTTTAGATCCCAACCAAGGATCAGCGGACGAGGCATACCTATCAGAAGGTATGTTTCCCTCAAAACCTTCCGCAGCCCATTTTGCCAAATTTACAGGTGCGTCCACGCCTACTCGTAAAAGCAGGTTTGCAATCTCCACAGGAGCCCCAGCAAGATTTGGTACCGCTTTTTGTATCGCAGGAGAAATTGTTTCCTCCCATAGAGAGCCCTGATCGGATGGCTGGTCCACAGATCCTACATCTTGCAGAACCACGGCAAGGGCATCTAGTCCCTCTTTTGAAGAAAGATCACCAGGGGGAAACTGCATCATGGGAAGGGTGAAACTAGATCCCCCTTTCGTTGCGGTGTACGTCCAGTTGTTTCCACCAGCATCTGGAACGCCAGAAGCAGAATCTACTGTAACGTCGGGATAAAGAGGGTGTTTAATATCTGCCATGTTATCGGTCCAGCTTATGCTCTCTCTTCAACCAATCGGTATTAAACCTAACTAAATCGCGGTTATTGGGGTTTTTCAATCCGGCCTCGTTTACAATTGTTGTTGTCCACTTGTTTTTTTGAGCGTCCCAAATGGGTTGTCCGTTTGTGTCCAAGACCATAAGCTCATAGTGGATAGGTTGTCCAGGAACCGACGTTGCTACAAAACCAAGGATACCTTGGTCTCTAAGTTGTGTTTGATTTTCCTTTGAATAAGAAGGAACGGGTTGTTTAGACACTTTGTACTTACTGTCTGCCAAAAAAGGAGAATAATAATTATTTTTTCCTTTGATCTCTTTTAAGTCAAACCCAAGCGAAGCCGCTTTTACGAGAAGCGTTTTGGACGGCGAAAAATCTCCGACACTTTCTAACATTTCTTGGATGCCGGATTTTAGATGTCTATCCAAAGCATTTATTTTATCAACTTCGTACTCAAAGTTTTGTCCTGCTTTAGGAAGCACTCCTTGCATTCCCATAAGATCTCTATTCGACATCCTGGAGCCTTCGCCTGCTCCCCGTAGCATTTGTCTAGCTACTATTTGATTCATAACAGGAAGAGTTGCAATAAATTCATTTGCCGCTTTCTGTCCTTCCGGTGTTCGGACCCATGCTCCTAACTCTAACCCAAGTAATTTTCTTCCTGCTACCTCCAAAGGTCCGGTAACAAATCCTGGCACTCTGCTTCGGCCCATTAAAACCCGCATTTTGGAAATTTTTTCATATGCCTGAAGAGCCTGTCCAAGTTCTTTTGCGGCTTCCTTGTTGCCTTTTTTATTTTGAATAGTAGTCCTGTTCTCGCGAACTTTTTTTAGAGCTTCCGCTACCACCGCGTCTCTTTTTTCCGGAGTGTTAGCTTGAGAGGTTAGGGTGGCTGCGAGAGACGTTCCTTTTGACAGAGCTTCCGCATCTATACGTGTTTGAATAGAATCTGGGTCATCGGATAAACGGGCAACCTCCGCTGAACGATTGTTTAAAGCTTCTCCTACTTGTTGCGGAGGCAGATTTGGAGATAAAGGAGCAGGAGACGTGGTATCCGCACCAAAAGGAACCCCAAGCTCTTGAAAAACCTTCAACCGCCCAATGCCGTTTTTATAATTAGCTATGTTTGGAACAGGCATGTTATCAAGAGTTTCGGCGGCTACGGGTTGCGTATTAAAACCTGTCGGAGCCGTCATGTACCTCGTAAGTTGAGCCTGCTTGCTTTTAAGTTGGGAAGGAGGCCGCTGCGCTCCTGGTGCAAGAACAGGAGGTTTCAACCCATATGAATGCAAAGACCGTTTAAGAAAATTAGTTACCGCCCGCTGATTTATATCTACTGGATCCTGCCCTGCTTTGAAGCCTTTGTCGTATAAGTTAAAGTAATCGGTTTCAATCATACGGAGAATACGTTTTCCATCATCGTCAGAGAGAGGCGTACCATTAAGATAGGTAAACGGTTGTTGGCCTGCTTTGTGTCGAAACGGGTCAAACTTAATAGAAGTGTCAGCCAGTGCTCCCGCTTCTTGAATTGCGGGAAATCTGTTCAGGAAGCCTTCAAAGTTGGCTTTGGCGTCCGCGCTATCCACACCTTTCGGATCTTTAGGCGCAAAAGGCTTCAAGTACATTTTGTACGAGCCTTTTGCGGATCCTATTTTAATTTCTTTGTTGTTGTCAGCGCGAACTTGAGTTAGTGCTCCATTTTTAGAGACAACTTTTGTCTCAACCACCGGACCAAGAATTAATTTTGACGGATCGTTAGGGTATTTAGGGTCTTGAATGTATTCTTGTGCCAATCCCGCGTCCGAAACACTAGGCTTAGAATCTTTAATAATCTTAAAATAGCTCTCAGCGGGCATAGCCTGTGGGTTTGCTATCTTTTCAGCCCCAGGTATTTCTTTCAAAGAATCGTATGCGATATCGGATCCTGTCCGTATCCATCTCCCCCCTTCTTGTCTAAGTTGGATTAAGGAACCGTCTGGGTCGTAAATACCCTTCCGATTTTTGTCCGTTAGAACAAAGTTGCCCGTAATAGTTGGATCCGTTTCCGGATCTGGCCCAAAAACTTGACCTTTATCATTAACTAAAACCGCATTTTTTCCAACGCCTTCTACAATTATGGGGCTTTTGTCTTTTGATCCAACTGCATAAAAATTATATGCACCATCACGATAAACGTAGTTTACTGGAAACGGGTCTCCTATAGGTTCATTTTTAGGGCTTAATCTTTTTGCCCAACCGCGAGTACCTTGTTTGTCAGAAGTTCCTGTACGTTTTTCCCAATCAGCCCTTGATATTATGGTTTCATTTGGTTTCAAGGTATACGGCTGATTACTGTGCAGGGTATTCTGCCCCCCCTCCGGACGGAGGCGAACTTGAGTAGGAGCCTTTCTGTCTTTTGCTATCGACGGAACTACCTTCCCCTCGTCGGTTTTCTTGACTACCATATAAGGCGTCGTTCCAAGCTTCCCCCTTGTTTTCTTTGCTAACGCGGTAGCTAAACTCAAAGTAGCTGTCTCTATATCCTTCTTTCCGGCAGCGGCCTGGGTATAAGCAGCCAGCTTTACTTGACGGTCTTCGGCCTGCTTGGCTGCATCTATTGCAGCCTTCCTTTCCATAAATTTCGTAGCAACGGGGATCAGGTCGGCACCGACAGGAGCCAGAAGTTCGCGCCCTACCGTTGCAAAAGGAGATTCACCCCTTTTAGGAGTCGCACCCATCGACGCAAAACCACGAGACATAACCCCCAAAGCAGCTTGTAGCTTGGCGGCATCTTGGGCTTGCTGAAGCTGCTTGCTGTAGTCCGTGCTACCAAGAATTGCTTGTAAATCCGCAGCGCGAGAACGAACATCGGCCAACCCAGGGCGACCGCCCAAATTGACGGCGCTGCTTCCAAAGACCTCTCTTATTTGTGGAACAGCACTAAGAATACCTTTAAGTAAAGGATCTATTGGTTTCGTAGGCTTAACTTTTGCCATCAAAAACTCCTAAACGATGCCTTGGTCCATGGGCAGGGGTTCGTCCATCTCTGCCATCATACGCATGTCGTCTATTTCGGAGGGCCTGTCTGTTGGAGCCATGCCGCTGACGGCATTAACCAAGGCCCCCGTCTCAGCGGCCATGTTGTCCGCGACGGCGCTCTTGGTAGCGAGTTCCGTAATGCCGCCGTCCATCTCACCGACTTCGGCCAACTCTTCCTGCATCAGGGCTCCTATGCCTTTGTCTATTTCGGCAAGCTGCAACGTGGGTTGTACCAGAGCCAGCACTGAATCCGGAGTGTGGTCTGCATCTTCCCAACCAACCACGTCCGCCAAGCGGTTGCGGTAGGCTTCTATGTCCGCGCCGTCATCCCAGACGGCATTCATTATGTCGCGATAATCGCCTGCGGTATCCAATTGCGCCATAGTGGCAGAAGCTTCCTCACCAGCGGCGGCGTTGATTTCTTCGGCGGCAACCTCTTGCGTGGCCTGCGACATGTCCTGGCTTGCAGCCTGCAAAACTTCGGCAGGCAGCATTTCTGCCATAGCAGCCATTTCCATGTTCGGGTCCATGCCTTGAGCCATACCAGGGTCCATGGGCGGTGGGCCGGGAGGCATCATCGCCATTTCGGGAGGCATCATACCCCCGTTAGCCATTCTGAACATCCGTCTGTTTAATACGCCTGCCATGATCTATTCCTTAACTAAATAAGCCACCAAGTTGCTTGGTAGCGGCCCCCGCTCCAAGTACACCTACGCCCGCACCCGCCGCTTGCTGAAATATGGACGGCGTTGGCGCACTGGGCGCTACCGTCGTACCAAGCGTCATTTGCGAGGACGGCGCACCTTTATACATATCGGAAAGCCAACTCAGCCGCTGATATGGTTCGTACAGGTCCTGATATAGATTCTGACGTTTAGCATCTAGTTGCTGTTGCGCTATGTCGCGCTGTTCCGTACCAAGTGCCTGCAACGTTGCAATGTCTTTAAGACCAGAAGTCTGAGCGAGTTCGGCGGCTCCAAGTTGCTGACCGCCTATGGCCGCTTCCGCTTTGCCCAAGTCCCCGTACAATGCGCCAATACCACGCAACAACTCCGACTGCGCTTGTTGTCGGCGCTGCTGGTTTTCAAAGGAAGACGACGCCGTCTGAAGGGCTTGCTGATAATTTTGCGAATAAAGGTCCGCTAACGTCCGGGACCGTACATCATGGAAACCGCGTCCCAGTTCAGCGCCCTCTACACCAAAACGGCTTCCTCCAAAAGCCTGCCCTGCACCTGCGGCCATCTGGTTGTACTTCATGGCCTCCTGACGCTGTAACTCCTTCATCGTCTGGTCGATGACTTCTTGTTGGTACGGGTTCATGTAGGCCGAAAGGTCGTCCGGACGGAACATTTGTGCGGAGCCTTCCGCCGCCGTCCGCGCTCCCGCAAGAACACCCGTGTCGCCAAGCGCGGTGCCTATGGTCCCAAGACCACTTGCTAAAGTTCCCGTACCCGTCGTCAGGTAATCCTTGTAACCCCCAATACCTCCGGGAGCGGTAACCCCACTTGCTACACCCGTATCGCCATACAACTGTTGTTGTATATCACTGAGACCTGCGACTTCATAATCGGGAAGATCTATAGACGTGTCGGCTATATTTTTTGCGGATTCAAGAAGGCCCAGCTTGATGGCTTCAATTTCTGGGGCTTCACGGATAATTTGTTCTTGGATAGTTTTATCAACCATGATTAAGCCCTCATCTCAAAGTTACGCATCATGGCGTACATGTTTTTAGAACCGTTGCGGCGGTCTGTCTCAGGGTCCCCTGTAGGCTTTTTGGCGGCTCCACGTACCGCTTTGCTCGTCATAACAAATTCACCGTCCGAAAGCATGGCGGGAATGTCATCGGAACGCTCCGTTCCCGGTCCGTTGATGGCCCCATCGCGGCGTGGGAAGGACGCCAAACCGCCCGTTGCTGCCGTTGCGATAGGTGGAATACTTGTGGCATACGGATTATATTGCGGCATTCCTGTGGAGTCTTTCCAGAACTCTCTTATCTGATATCGTCCATGATCCCCTTCCTCCATGGCTTTTCGATACAACTCCACGCCCGTATCCTGCCCATAACCTGTAAGCATATCCTCTGTGACATCTTCAACAGGAGGCGTGTCAAACGCACCAAGGCCGTAAGCGGCACCGGCAGCAAGAACAGCGGCGGGACCCCACTGTTGAAGCATTCCTGGGTTGGCCTTTTTAAGCAATCCTAAAGCTACTTTTTCAGCCCCCGCACGTGGGATTCCGAAACGATTTACTAAGTGTGGGTTTGCTTTATATATATCATCCAAAGTTAATTCCGGAGCAAACGGAGTATACTTCTGACCCCAAAAACTGTCTGAAGGTAACGGAGGCGTCACAAGATTCCTTCCGGTTGACAGACCTCTACTTGCCTCCTTCGCGATCACCGCTCTAATGTTCGGATTCACTCCACTAGCTCCCGTTCTGTTGAGAAGAGCTGTTTCGCCAGCGGTAGGGAGTTTTGCGGGAGCAAGTCGAGGTGCGCCCGTGGAGGTGTTTGAACTCAAAACAAGTGGAGGAGATTTAGACACGGCCTTTAGTTGAACGGGAGTAGCAGAAGCAGAAGAAGGTGCCGCACTTATCGTGCCTGGAGATTCACCCGGAATCACGGGCGGCTGTATAAAGCTATCCGTGGGAAGAGTCGCTCCAGGAACTGACGGATCTAAATATGGTCTAGCGCCAATAAAGTCTCCAAACTCACCCCTTCCCAAGGTATTAACTTGCTCTGCGAACGAGCGATTAATGTATCCTTCAGGACCCATCCCAACCGTCTGCCCCAAACCTTCTTTAAACCCTTCAAATCCCGTTGTTGGTTTTGGCCCATAGCCAAACGCACCCTTTAAACCCCCTGTAAGGCTGGCTATGCCACCACTTATAAGTCCATCTTTAAAGGACTGCTTCAGGCTTTTACCAGACGCGAGAGAACCAAGACCACCACCGATAAACGAAGCGCCAAAGGTTCCTGCGCCAAAAAGACCCGGCATCGACGCGCCAAGAAACGGGATACCAAAAGCTGCTGCCGCTAACGGTAGAACAACAGGCGCGGCCTTCTTGGCAAAACCAACAACCTTCTTGACCGCCTTCTTAACGGCGCGGAAAATGCTCTTGAAGAAAAATTCCGGCATACCCGTAGCAGGGTTGATGCTGTTCAATTCATTACCGACAATGAACTCTCCGGGGTCCAAGCCCATCTCGCGCATCTGCCCGAACAACAGTTCCTTGACCTTTGGGTTCGCCTCCAGGACTTCCATCGGAACTACCGTTTCCCCTTCGGCAGCGTGAACAACGTAGATGTCTCCGTTGCGGCCATATTCCGCAAGTTTGTCTGCTTGTTCTTTGAAGGATCCTATGCCAACTGGAGCGAGGGCATAATCAGGAGAAACGTCCGCAAAGGACTGTAGGCCATTAGATAACGTCGTATGAGTTTGTTGCATCATTACGAAAGCTCCAAAACACTGGCAAAGACATAAATCTTTGAAGCCACATCACAATTTAAAATGAGCGCATCGCTGGATTCTAAGTTAAACGGACCAGCAAGAGACGTTTGTGCGAGAGTTCCAAGACTTATCTTTTCCAGCGTAGCTGTAAGAGAAGCGGAACTGTCGGTTATCTTAGGGTAAATTACTATAGTCCCAGAGTGACTATTATACAAATTTATGTTGCGTACAACGGCTTGAGTAATCCTTGTCGGATCCGTCTGAACGGCAGGACACGTGTAAATTGTTACATCCCCCGTAGAGCCCACCAAGCTCGTAATATTTTTATATGCAACCGTCATTACTCGTTAAACCACATAAGACCATGCGTTTCATCTTCGCCGCTAACAATGGCAGGAAATTCCAGCTTCGTTAGCGCCATTTCAATGTCCCTGAGTATTCGCACAAAAGCTTCCGGATCATAGTCTTCCGGTGCATTAGGCATGGAGTGATCCAGTAATTTTACCATTAGCGCCGCCCGTCCGGACGCACTTCCAAACGCAAATCACCCAGCGTCCACGAAAAGTCCGTTGTAGAGCTTTCTATTCTTAAAACAGCTTGTCTGGCGCGGGCTCTTAAAAAAGATTGTTGCGTGGTGCTTGTGACGGCATTCGTGGAATTTGTAGTAAGGCTATCTCCAGGATAGTTCCTTGTTTTCACAACATAATTAACGGTTCCGGAAGATCCTCCACTTGTATCATTAATGGATACGTCAGGAATCAACCGGCTAATAAACATGTAATGATCACCATCCGGAGCCAAATCAAAATCAGCGGATTCAATGAAGGAGTTCATCGCAGCCTCGTCCGCATTTTGACCATACTCTTGAAGGTACACGTAATTGACACTACTTGCTGCACCGCAACCTCGCGGGTTGTCGTGAATGCCAAAATCAACCCAAGCAGTCCTGGCTAACGTACCAAGATCCCAAGTGCTTTCTGTAAAATTAAATTTTACATATCTGTCTATATCCGTGGACGATGCGCTTGCATAAAACCAGAAGACCTCGTCAAACATCCTATTGGACGCGGCAAAGAACTTGTGGCTTTGGGTCAAATTAATGTCATCAAACACGTACCTGAGAAGCGTACATGGAATAACCTGCACCCGTCCGGAATAAACGTAGAAATTTTCCCGGTCCATCCAAAAGGCTTTGTCGCCAACGGTGGCTACCGCATTTGGACCCAAAATGGAGATGTTGTTCGCCAGCATACTAATAGTAAAAGTATACGGTGGACCCGTGAACCGCATGGCATGAAGAGAGGAATCCGTCCAGATGAGCATTTCCTGTCGCGTTTTCTGGGCCGACACTATTTCAGAGCCCGTGGCTAGGCGTTGGGAACCTGCGGTATTTGTAGCCGTAGGATACCAATCAAACGGGTTTTCCTGGTCACTCCATCGCACCATTAAAAGATCTTGGTCCGTTTCGCCAATTGGGTTGGCACCAAAACAAACCAGATGCCTGTCCGCACCCGAAAGCATTATCCGCCGCGTAACCGTAGGGGCGCTCGTAGCACCCGCAGGCCAATCTTCAAGACTGACGGCCCGCGCTGAAAGACCCAGAGTTTTGTCCCAATAGTATGGAGTTCCATCAAAGGCATTAAAAACAAGATCTTCGCCCCAGTTGTCCTGAGACCAGAGACGTATGTTGGAGCCTGCCGTTGTTGTTATATCCGCAGCTTCGCCCCATCCCACAAAATCATGGGCTTCTTTTACTGCCGTTCCATCGGCGTGAGCCGCTGCCGTTGTGCCACGAACCTCACGGACCACCCCCGCATCCAGGGTCTGTGACGTTTTCCCCGTATACTGAATCAGTTCTTGCTCAATCTGAATCAGTCCAACATAGGTTGCTGCATCCCCACTCGTATGTGCCGCTGCCGTTGTGCCGTCCGTTCCACGGGTCAAATCCGATAATACATTACTACTGTTATTCCCGTAGCGGATTTTCTCACTGTTGATAAGAACAGTTCCCTGAGAAGGAAAGCTTGAAGAACTAGCTAATGAAATAGACGTACTAACATCCGTTAAATTTGCTGCAATTGTAGTCGCAGCCGTATCAAAGTCCGACGCAGAGGTTAAAATTATAGAGGTGGCAGAATCACTTATTGAACCATTAAGCGTGGTTTCCGAATACGTCTCAACTGAGCCACCCCACAAACCTGCGCCCCAGCCTGTACCAGGAACCACGATCCCAAGACCGGCACTAATCTGATACGCCGCTTTGACAGAAGACCCTCCTCCAGCCGTGCTGCCTGAAGACGCACTCCCTGCCGTTGTCACCGTATAACTATTAGAATTAACAACAGTTAGTTCAAATTCCAAGTTAAGTTGAGCAGCAGTAATACCATCTGTCGTTGTGGCCCCGGAAAGTGTTACATAATCCCCGCTTCGCGCTCCATGGTTAGTATCGTTAATTGTTACAACACCACTGCCCGAACTGCCTGTAACAATAGGATTAGCCCCCAAAGTTACCGTTTTTCTAAGAGGAGTGATGTCGTTATACGTTCCACCTTCCTCTATATAAAATTTAGCTTCTGTCCCCAACCCCATGTACTTAGAACCATCCATTGCAGCCCAGGCATGTAAAGATCGTCCGGTGCCAATAATGGTACTCGTACTTAGTTTTGACCAACCGCCCATTTTTTCAGGACGGCCCTTACGAAATCGTATTAAATCAGAATTATACCACCCATTTTCATCCCCATAAGACGTAGTCTCACGATTAACACCAGGACGAAATGAAATTTTAGAAAAAGGCATTAAATTTTACTAACTAATAAAGCAATTATTGTACCCATAGCTCCTAATAAAAGAGCCGTACCCGTCATCATAACTGTTTCAAGACGCTTTAGCCTTGCATTGACCTGAGAGTATCGTTCCTCACATAAGGTCACATGCATAGCTAAATCTTCCATCTCACTCATCATCAGGCCAGTCATGCATAGGAGCGTTACCTGTAGCCTTTCCATCACTATCGACAGGAACTACAAACATGGCTTCAAGGGCCGCAACATCCGAACATGCCTTGATGGCGGCTTCTATCTTGTCGCAAGCGGCTCTGACCTTATCGCGATAGGTGGAAACCTTGGATGAGATGGCCGTGGTTTTTTCAGCCAATCGTGTAACGTACCAATCAGTTTGAGCAAGGAGTGACTTCGCGGTTCTTTTAGTGTTGGCTACCCAGACACTTTTCAAACCTGGTGCAGTAACGCCGTCTGTTGTTACGTCATCCATACTTTTAGCCGTTTTGGTTTTCCATGCGCCCGTAACCGCATCCGAACCAATCGTGTACTGGAAATCACTGTATGTATGAAACCGCTCATTTACACTAGTTGCAGAATATGGGTAGATACCAATATCCTTTAATTCAGAAGCACTCCAGGAACGGAAAATTGTTGCTGGATGATTCACATCATCTATACGAACAACCCTTGGTGAGTTGATAATTTGCGTCACCTGATCTGCTTTTACTACACACCATGTCATAACTTACCTCGCTCTCGATTGTGCTACACCACTACCGCCAAATGGATTCTCTGCCCATGCCATATAGATATAATCAACTCCACTACCATTAGTTCCCGTATGACCCGCAGTTCTAGGTTTAAATCCATTAGAAACTATATCTATATCATTATCATTCCCTGGCGTATCAGCCGATTCAGCATTATTAAGATTAGCATATAAAGTTCTTGTGCATGGATTATATGTATTCCGAACTACATCTTTCATAACCCAAGATTGTAATGCATCTAGGTTCTTGATAATGACTAAGGAAGGTTTAAAGCCCGTATAGATAAAAGGACCATCTGCCAAACCATTACCTACATAAGATCCAAATTTTGAATAACCTTCTATTTCTGTCCAAGCATAGAACAGATGACTTTGACCTGATTGGTTTACATCCGTGCCAGTTCCAATAGAGAAAGTATCAGTAGCTGGACCAGAATCATTCCAGTTTATAGCACTCGTTACACCACCAGAACCAGTATATGAAGTAGCATTGAATTTCATACCAACCGTATTTCCAGTTGTCTGATGATATACCCTATGGTCACCCGGATTACTCTTAGGCCAGACTATAATAAAATGTGGTATTGCTCCTAATCCATGCCCAACTGTAGATGCTGATCCACTACCATTATAAGTTCCTATACTGAACCCAGCCGTTGTATTAACTCTAACAGTACTCGCTGTTCCCGGTACTCCTGTAGAAACACTACCTGCTCCTATAGCAGTTTCTGCCCCATCATTAGCCCATTGCCATAGAACAAAGGATTCAGCGGAAGTATTAACTTCATCCATATTTCCTATCTGAACACCCTGTTGTAAAAACCGCTGAACAGAATTAGTATTAGTAGTATCTGCGATTGTGGATAATAGGTTGGTCATATATACATATCGTCCACGCACACGATCTTGAAATATACCAGCATCAGTGGCATCACGGTTCTTGATCCAAGATAAACCTGTAATGCCAGCGGTGTTTTCTGCTAGGTTGTCTTGTTGGATAGCTACGAAACCTTCTGTATCATTAGATGCACCAATAGGATATGAAAAAGTGGTTGCACCAAAATTGC
>Ga0080013_1000710_pt1 | contig 46227 bp, 48 predicted proteins | sample ETNvirenome_6_85_FD_69236 | JGI IMG/M metagenome (GOLD analysis project Ga0080013, IMG submission 69236) | Marine viral communities from the Pacific Ocean - ETNP_6_85 (SPADES assembly) (version 2) | ecosystem: Environmental > Aquatic > Marine > Oceanic | place: Pacific Ocean | collected 2013-06-19
GGCGCGAGACGTAGCCTGGGTTTAGCTTGTTCTCCTTCCACCGGTTGCCTGCGTATGTCTTTGACTTCTCGGGTGCGTTCGGCATCGCGTTCTCAATAAAGTCGACGATACGTTCGGGAAGCCCTATGTCTCGCAGCCCCTCTGTTAAAACTTCTTCTCGAAGATACTCAAACCAACTGCCTGTGGAAATATCCATTAATTTACCTCACCATTATAAATAGTTGTTTTTAGCAGTATCTACGCAAAAGCCTTGGTCTTTAATAGTTTAGCAGTCTCATTCCAGCATTTCACTTCGACTACGCGGCCATTTGGGTGCTGGCGCAACGCTGTTGCAAGAGAATAATCCTTCCCCGGAAAGGTGGTGCGGTCGCCAACAAAAAGATAAATATTTCCCACTTATGGCCTCCAAAACAATTGAATGCTCACTATCAAGAATGACAAAAAAACACACAACATGGTTTTAGTCGTGAACATACTCTCATTAAGAAAATACCATGTTAGGATCGGGAAGGTAAGATAAGACATCCCAAAGCCCAAAAGACGAGACGTCCACGCCTCAGTGGTGGCATCTACGGCCAACTTGGTGCCATACCAAAAGCAGATACTGGCCGGAATTCCATATATTAATGCTGCTTGGAGTGGTTTGTTCTCCCACCACTTCCAGATATAGTGAGAGTATAATTGAAACCAGATCATTGTCTGTGCAAAAACAAACAACAAGCACGCACTCAACAATTTATACGATATCATTTCTTTCCTTAAAAATTATAAATCATTAGGTGAGAAGAACTCTCGTAATCGCTCGTTTCAATTCCATACTTACTTACAAATTTGATGTTGTATCCAGAATATAGTTCAAACAGCTTCGGGTGCTTGTCATAACACACTATAAACTTTGCTCCAGATTGTTCTAGATTTTGTTTTAATTTTTTATGATTGACTCCATATTCCTCAAACCCGGTTGACTTCCCGTGATCGAGCCAATTATGTGAAAATCTACCAACTGGAAATATCAAAACTTCTTCTTCAATTTTCAATTTATCAAAACAGTCTAAACAGTTGTCATCATGATGATAGGCTATGTTGATTTTTTTGTCTATTTGATACAGGGTGCGGAGCTTGTCAAGAAGATTGGCGCTATAACCCTCAAGACTAAAGTGACCACTCGATAGGCTCCCTTGCTGCGAGTACATATTTAATAGAACAAACAAGGCCGACCGTACGTAGGGATCTTTATATGTGGGCCAGTTCTCCTGAAACAAATAAATTAAATTGACGTCTATTTTTTTATGAAGCCATGACGCTTTCTGGATAATGTTGAAAGGGTCTGCAGATGCACACTTCCAGAATTCAAAAATGACATATTTATTCGTGTGCGCGGTAACTGCATGATTGCGCGATTGAAGCCCCATCTCCAAATTTCCAGAAAAAAATAAAAATGTTTTAACTGGGCACTCAGCCGGTAAAATTGAATCTAATAAATCAATGTAATTTATGTCAGCAGTGTTTTTAAGAGGGGAGCGCATCTTCAGAAACTCTCTTCTTTGCTTCTGTTAGTTTTTCGTTTATTTCGCTTAAATCACTAAACAAAGTATTAATGTCTGGCGCGCCTTGGGCGCTGACTTCCTGCGTGTCCTCGGAGGTTTTTTGAGGCTGTTGACTTTGATTTTGGCTTACTTGGTGCTCCATATAAGATTGAATTATGTTGGCCACGTCCGAAAGCATAAAGTCCATCCGCGCAAGACGCTTTCTGGCTTGATCAATCTGTGTCAAACTCTCCACTGAAAAAAGGCTCTCTTCTTCCTTGGGTTTTAGATCCGACAGGTTCTCTGCAAGTTTCCAAAACTTTTCATATAGCCTCTCGGTTTCTTGTGGCAGCTCTTCCAGCTCAATAGTATAACTAATACTAACTCTTTGATTTTCCATATTATCCTCGTAGCAGCGTCTTGCCGCTTGTGTTCAAAGTATCTTCGATCATCTCTGGGGCGCCTACCACAACAATTTCTGTTCCAGTGTGCCCTCGATTAATTGTCAACTTAGAAAAAGTATGATTCGGGTCAAGCCCAGAGTGTACCTCGCCCCTCTCGTGCAATTGTTTTATTCTCTTTTCTTCCCGGATCATTACGACATGCTCCGGATTAACAAATACTTCACGTAATAAATAATTTTGATTAGTGGTTAGTGTGGTGTTGGTACACACTTCAGTTAATTTAACTAGCATACTGTTCCTCTATTGGGTAAACACACCTTCTCTCCACGACAGCTTCTTTGCCTCGCGCATAAATAGTGTATGTCCCGGCTTGAAAGCGGGCTCCGGTAGGAGTCTCTTTTAAAAAGACCCCTACAATTGGCTTCTCAGTTCTGTCAATAAAAATATTCTTTTTATCAAACAATATTACATCTTGCGGGATGTAAACCAAATCTCCATGTTGCATATTTTACTCCGTTTGTATAATTCCAAAATTGGTGGTTATGAGGGTGCCTGCGCAACTGGCGGCATTTTGCAATGCAGTTTTGGTAACCTTAACAGGATCGATAATGCCTGCGTCCATCATATTCACTATGCGCGATGCGCGAAAGTCCCAACCCACGTCGGCGTCGGCGGCCATGACGCGCTCCACCACCAAATCTGCGGAAGCACCGGCATTAAAGGCCATCTGTCGAATGGGCTCCTCACAGGCCTTTTTAACTATTAGGGCTCCATTAAACTGTTCTTCCTCGAACTCTTTTGTTATGATTGCCATAGACTGACAAGCGCGCAACAAGGCGACGCCGCCACCAGGAACCACACCCTCTTCTTGTGCAGACCGCACAGCCTCCAGCGCATCTTCTACCCTGTGTTTTCTTTCGATCATTTCCACTTCCGTTGTGCCTCCCACACGAATCACAGCAACGCCCGAAACGAGTCGAGTAATGCGATCTTGGTGAAATGCTCCTTCTTGAAGGTTGGCACTGTTCTTGATATCAGACTTCAGTTTTTCAATTCTTTGTTCAATCTGGCTATGGTCTGAGTTGCCCCCCACAATGGTTGTAGAATATTTGGTGCTCTCAATGAATTTGGCTGTACCCAAATCTTTTAACTGCACATCTTTTAATTTCGCCGTGCTTTCGCGAGAAATAAAGGTGGCACCAACAGAGAGGGCCAAATCATCTAACGTAGCTCGGCGCTCCGCACCATAGTTAGGTGCCTTTATGCCAGCAATTTTTAAAGTGCCGCGCATCGCATTCATAATCATCGCGGCTAGCGCCTGACCTTCAATGTCTTCAGATACAATCACCAGAGGGCGGCTCTCTCTTGCAACCATTTCTAATATGGGCAAAATCACGTCAACCGATTCAATCTTATAATCTGTAACCAGAATGAGAGGCTCTTCGTGATACATGAGGGATCGGCGATCATCTGTGATAAAGGCGCCCGCACAATATCCAGAATCAAATTTGAACCCCTCTTCAACATCGATGGAAGTTTCCACCGATCTAGACTCTTCGATTGTGATGGAACCATCTTGGCCAATGCGATCAATGGCCATGGAAACAAGCATTCCAATCGACTCATCATTATTTGCAGAAATGGAAGCAATATGGCGAATATCCTCCAAGCTCGTAACCGGAGTGGCCATTTCTTCTAGATTTCTTAAGACTTCTTTAACTGCCTGATTAATTCCCCGCTGCAGTTCAATTGGGGAAACGCCCGACGCTATGTATCTTTGGGATTCCATAAGTATTGAGCGCGCTAAAACGGTGGCCGTTGTTGTGCCATCACCCGCTGTCGCGTTCGTTTCTATTGCGGCTTGTTTTATAATTTGAGCGGAGGCGTCCTCAAACGGATCATCCAGCGCAACGAAGTGGGCAACTGTAACTCCATCTTTCGTGATAAACGGAACTTTTCCTTTTTCTTGAAGAAGCACGTTCCGCCCACGTGGACCCAGTGTAGAGGCTACATTGTCTGCTAAAATATTAGCACCATTAATTATTTTCTGCTGCAAAGAAGTTGTATCATCGTATGCTCTGCTCATTCATACCTCGTGTTGATATTATATTATAATCTCTTAATGAGATTATGTCAAGTTATTTTTCTCTGACATCTTCAGTTTTGGAAACAATGTTTTCTGCATTGCTAACGGCGTGGCCGGCCTGTGTGTCATTTTTCAAGCCGCCGGCAAAATAAGAGTTTAAACTTTCAGAAAGAGTCCTAAGTGATTCAAAAATTTCAAATACTTGAGCATTAAGAATGTCGCGCACCTGATTAATGATCTGAGACACGTGCTTGGTTCCCACGTGAATTTCGCCCAAGTATTGTGCTCCGGCGCCACCCTTAACTGCTACAAGCTTTTTAGGGTTCTTCGGATCCACCACTTGTTTGGACTGTATAGATGGCGCAGATTCATTGGTAGCTTGTTTCTGATTAAGAGAAAAGTGCAGTGTACGCAAATATCCCAAAGAATTACGTAAGGCAATTTTCTTTTGGGCGGCGCCAAGCTGACTGTACATTTTGGCGGATTCTGCTGGGCTCAGGAATTCCCCCTGCTCTAAATAATCATCGAGCATTCGGTTGCGTTCACTTTTCTTTTGCATGGGCTTATACTTATCAACGATTTCAGCATTCGCATTTCGAATTGCCTTGTCAAGCTGCGTGCGAAATTCTTTCACCATTGCTGCACGTTGTTTTGGGGTGAACCCGTTGTCATCGGAAACTTGAAACAATTGCTGCAGTGCCATTTCGCTCTCAATCGCATAATATTTCTTTTCTAGCCAGTCTTTGACGGCTTTGCTAACCATTCCTGACCGGCCGCGGATAACTCCTTTATCTATTGTTTGTGTTTCTCCGGTCTCATCATCTTTAACTTTAATGACGATTGGAGAAAAAAGTGGGTCACTTCCATCTTGGGACCACTGCAGGTCGCTTAATAAATCTTCGCGGGCTGGAGCGGAAAAGCGGTTTAGCCACGAGGAAGGGTTTGCCTGAGCAATGGCAGATATCTGATTGCCTAGCGCTGTTGTAAATTCTACCTCCAACTCCCCAGCCGGCGGGAAAAGTTCTTTTTCTGGGAGCCCCAACACATTATCAATACCGCTTCGCTGGCCTCCCTGCAGGGCGCTCACTACGGCACGCGGCAAGCGGATACACTCTTTAGATGTAGCCTTGCTGTTAACCAAAATAGCCAGAACATTGTCTAGGGTAAAATCAAATTGCCAAAATTTAATAGTGCCTTCCTGCTTTAATTCTTTGCCCGAAAGTGCCTTAGTACACACAACATAGCGCATAGCATTTCCAAACCCGGGCCACTGTGGATCAATTAAGTCGTTCACTAGATCGGAGTAACTTCCGCCCACCTCTAGTTGCCCTTCTCTATATAGCTTTAAGCTCACCGGAATATCAGTGCCGGTAGCCTTGTCAATATAATCTGCAATCGTTCCGGAGTTAGCTTTAATTTGTTCTCCATCAACGAGCGCTGCCAAAAATGACTCAAAGCTAAAGCCCGCAGACGATGCATTAAAGTTAGTGATTACCTTCGTTAGTGTCTTATAAAACACAAGATAGGAAATAGTTTTGGCAATTAATTCTCCTCGATCAGAGGCTTCTGTTGTGAACTGGGTGGCTCCGCTAGAATAAAAACTAGATATCGATTTTATTCTTTCTTCAAAATTGCTTCCGTCCACATTGTTGAGGAATTGAATCAGCAACTGCCTCTGTGGGCCGCTCACCGGCTCACCTTCCTCTGAAGTCCGGACGTCTGACCAGCCAATTTCAGATACTGCAATATCTGGGATCATGCGCATGATCATTTCCTGCGCGGCGAAATCATCGACCGGCACCGTTGGGGCACTCTCTTCCTTTAGGTCAATCTCCAGAACGTCCTCAATCATCTCCAACAGAGATTGAAGGGCCGTGCTGGCCTTCTTCTTCTTGTACTCTTCTTGTAGTATACTTTGTAAGTCAAACATTCAAAAACCTCAAATAATTATGTCAGCTATACCTAATTCTACAGCTTCTTCTGCAGATAAATAGACGTTTACTTTGCGTTCTATCATGTTTTTAATTTCTTCTCTGCTCATTTTTGTTTCTTCAACCAAGGCATTCAGATAATCATCTTGCAATCTTTGAATTGCTTCCATCTCGTTTGCCAAATTGTGAAGAGAGCCGTGACCCCCTCCCATCACTGAGTGGATCATGACTCTACAATATTTTCCTATTTTTCTCTTGCCTTTTGTTCCCGCCGCCAGAAGCAGAACACCAGCAGACATAACCTTACCGACGCCAACAGTGTGTATCTCTGTTTCCTCTCTTATCTGTCGCATCGTATCGTACATTCCAAACATGTCATCGGCAGAGCCGCCGTATGTTGAAACATAAAAATCAATTGGGCGTTTATTTTCATCAGACTCTTCAAGCCGATTCAGCTCATTGAGGTATAACATTGCGTGTATTAGCTCGGCAATTTTTTCTTCTACGACGTCCGTAAACAGACCAATGGTGCGCATATCCGGCTCTGGACCGGGCATCAATTCTGCCGCCTGAGAAGCGTCTACAAAAACCACGTTGTTTTGTTTTTCCTCTTCTTTCATAATATCATTTACTATTTCTCTAATTTTTTTGATCACTATTTCTCCAAAAACTTAAAATTGAGCCCTTATATCTCGTAAGAAAGGCCATCGAGGAATCCCAATCAGTAAATTCTATAGTGTCCCTAAAGAGACGCGGGTGTTGATTGATTAGTTGTGTGATGGCGCGATCTTTAATCAAGCGCACTTCTTCATCAAACTTAAACTCAAACGAACTTATCTCTGGTGACTTTCTTTCAGTCCGAAGCATATGCTCTAACGCAATTTCTCTGGAGTATGAGAGGTTTTCTAATGACTTTATCATTACTGACAAATATACCAGCTGTGCCGATCTCAACAAGCGCACACTTATCCTCGATGCACTCAGAAAGTAAATAGTTTTACACGTAACATATCCAAAGACAAAAATCAGCAAACCCAAAAGCCAACTCATCTATTCCTCCTAAAACAAATAACCACCGGAACGTATCCCAGTGGTTATTATAACATCCCGTAAAGTTTTTGTCAATTTATTTTGCCGTGATTTTCTGAAATATTCTCTCGGCTATCTGGGCACTAATGTCCTTTTTGTTTTTCTTTGCATGCAGGCGCGCTGCCACTCGGCGCGCTACTTCTGCAACTAATTCTTCTTCAGCTTCGCCGCCCATTTCCATATCCTCGGGGGGCCCTTCTAGCCCTTCTTCTTCGTCTTCCTCGCCGCCTTCGGCGCCCAAGTCATCATCCATCTCCACCTCGACAGGCTCTTCGCCCATGCCGGCATCTTTAAGTGCGTCTTCAAGCGCAGTTTCCAGCGCGTCCATGAACACATCAACGGAGAGCATTTGCCCTTCGCCTTCGAGGTCTTCCATGCCTTCTTCGTCTTCGAGGTCTTCCATGCCTTCTTCGCCTTCGAGGTCTTCCATGCCTTCTTCGCCCTCTTCGTCGCCGGCATCACCAACATCAAGACCGCCGGCCATGTCGACATCCTCTTCTTCCTCTTCCTCAACGTCTAACTCATCACGTTGGCCGGGGTACATCCCCATTTCTTCCAGGCGCGGTGCGCCAATGCTATCGAGCCGGGCCAGCTTCATAAATTGGCGGATTTCGGCTTCTGTTAAAAGTGTCTTACGGGACATAGATTCTTTCTCCTTAAATTTAGAATTCCACATATAAGTAGTATTCACATTTACAATGTCCAAAAATAACTAAGAAATTAGACGACTGTTTTTCATTTTTTTAAGCGCTATTGTTTCTATCTGTTTGACTCTCGCAAAAGAGATTCCCAAACGATCTCCAATCTGCCTTAAAGTCATACCTCCGTTTTCATAAATTGAAATTAAACAACAATTCTGTTCTTCTTTAAAATCTATAAAATATTTACAATCAATTTGGCTGCAATTTGTTTTACTTTTTCTACACTTTCTGCCGCACTTCAACAAGCCGTCTTTCATAGGTCGGGGTGTTCCTCGGCTATTAAATCAAATATGTCTTCTATTTGTTCTTTTGCTAGCCCCAAATCATGTAGGTTTTCATTTCCTTGCTCTATAAGCCGACGATTTTTGCTTTTCCGCTGTTTGGAGAGGCCGGCCATTTCCGTAACAAAATCAAGAATTCTTTCATCTCCTTCAAGATACCCCGTGATAATGTTTCGAAAAAAAGCCGACTGCTTTAGACCATCATGCTTTAAACGAAGAATAAGCTGAGCGTGGCGATGGTCTGTGTCAGAAAAAACAATTCTCTTTTTGTTTTTACCATAAGAATCTTGCTGGTCCATTTACCACTTCCTCTTGGTAATGTGAGTTTTGCTTTCGCTAAAGCCGGCTGCTGTTTGTCCCACGAACTCTGCTTTCGCGTGTAGTTCACCTATGTTCCGGGCGCCCGAATAAGAAAGCCCAGAACGAATGCCCCGTTCGATGTCGTCCATGATTGGCGTAACGGGGCCACGATAAGGCAACGTGGTAGAGACTCCCTCAAAAGAAGAATATTTTCCACGCCAACTGATTTGTGCTTCCTTTGAGGCCATCCCTCTATAGAGCTTCCAGCGGTGGCCATCTTTGTCGGTCATGATGTCGCCGGGGGTTTCATCTGTTCCAGCCAGCAATGACCCCACCATAACAGCGTCGGCGCCGGCGGCGAGGGCCTTTACAATGTCACCCGATGTTTTAATGCCCCCATCTGCAATTATTTTTACATCTCTGTCGGTTTGTGCACAATCAAAGATTGTCTGCAGCCCGGGTAGACCGTGGCCCGTTTGAATTCTGGTGGAGCAGATAGACCCTCCTCCAATATTACATCTTACGGAGTTAGCTCCCCAATCGGCCAAATCATTTACGCCCTCTAGCGTGGCAACATTTCCGGCCATGATATGAAGATCTTCTCCCAACAAAGAACGAAGGGCCGCCATGGCCTCTTTCATCGCAATATGGTGGCCATGGGCAACATCTACACAAATAAAATCTACAGCAATTGCATTTAACACGGCGGCTCGATTTAAATAATCTCCACTAATTCCGATGGCGCCACCCACCGTTAAATTATTGGAGACCTCCTTTGCTTTAGAGATGAAACGTGCTTGTTCTTCGATTGTATTATATCTGTGCACAACGGCGACACCGCCGCAGTCGGACATTTTTGCCGCCATTTTTTGTTCAGATATTGTATCCATAGGGGACGCAATTACTGGAACTTGTAAATTTAATCCTTTTCCTAAGTCTGCTGAAATATCTATCTCACTTCGAGAGCGGATGTCAGAATACTTGGGTACCAACAGAACATCGTCATAACAAATTGTCTGTCTCATAAGGCCTCCCTTTCAATAAAATTTCGAATATCTTTGACTTTGTACCAAGTTTTATCATTGGGTTCGGGCGGATCTGCTAATAGCCTAAGCTTCGGCTTCCGGGCTCCAATGTTTGAATGAATAACAAAAATAGTTGGCACTCCATTGAACTTCATTACTTTTTCTATCTCAGGGTAATCATCGACGTTAAATGCAAAAAAATGCAAATCGCCATATTTCTCATCATTTGAAATTTCATGATAATAATCACTTAAGCTGTGACACATATGACAACCATTGGAATAAAATTTTACTACGCATGTTGAGTCTTCTCGTATATCTCCGCTAAGAATCTTGCTTAGCGAATCTTTCGATAATCTCTGGACTGGCATCTATAGCCTCCTGTGTTTTCTTAATGCAGTCTGGGCAAAACAACCTTACGGTTTCTTGCTTAACCACGACTGACCATGATTGGATCATGGCCATATCTTTTTTGTCAAATGAATTCTGACATGCATCGCAGCGTTCAGGTAGTTTGTTAAACTGGGAAATTTTTTCGGAAAGATTTTTTGAGACTTCCTTCCCCATCTTTTTTTCCATTGCACGCCTTTCTCTGCGATTCATCTATTCATTGCTCCAAATATCTGTGATAAGTTTGAGCCATCAAACACCACAACCGCCGAAGGGAACGGGGCACTATTTTCGCTGTCGCCAAATTTTAAGCGTCCTCTAATAAAATATACTTCGTCAGCTTTCATAACATAATCATGCCAATATTTAGTATCGGGACGAGCTGGAATAAGCATCACAACCATTGTGTTATCTTTGCGCGATTCTTCATATGCCTTTTTAATCCACTTATCAATTCCTCGGCCATAAGGAGGATTAACAAATACTTTAAAGCCTTCCCAGCTTTTAGAAAGCCCATCCTCAGCTTCTGTGAAAAAATTTGCACATTTTGTATTATCAATGGTTGCGCACGGGTCTAAGCTAAAGGGACCAAATCTCCAATTTAGTTTGTCAAAAAAATCTTGGGGGGTTGACCATTCACCAGTCTTAGATGAGAACATAACTACTTGTGTGTTTTTATTCACTAGTACCCCCGCTAATCGTTTCAAAGTTTTCTATTAACTCATCCATATTATACTTGTGCTTATAAAGACGATAAGCCTTTACGGCTGCTCGGATCTCGTCTGTGTTGAGCCACCCATTGGTTCGGAACTCGGAGCGCAGTTCGCGCTTCTGTTCTTGGTACGGTTCAATACAGTCTTCGATTGTCTTAAGGGAGCGAATATACTCCTTGACGTATTGTTTCTTCTCTTCATTTGTTGTGGCCATTAAGCCCTCCTTTGTTACCTATAAAATATAACATCTTCATTCATTAAAGTCAAGCTTTTTATTCAAACTTAAAGCTAACCCTTGCTTCAATTTTAAGTTCTGGGATATGTCTATGCGTTGCTAGGTTGTGCTTCTCGGCCTCCTTAATATCCAGAAACCAATCAGCGTGACTTTTTTCATGGATTATATCAAGAAAATAATTTTTACACTGCCCACAATTTTTAGCCATCATTTGATAAACCTTTTTATTGAGCCGCTCTGTTTCCGCGGCGGAGGCCTTTATTTCCTCAACCTTGCCCCAGTTCATAGAACTCACATCGTGAATCATCAGTGTAGCGTCTGGGTCCATATAGCGATGATTTTCTGCTCCAAAACTAAACAGAATGGCACCACAGGACATGGCTTTTCCCTGAACGATAGTGGCGACTGGAAGCTTAGAGTGCTTAATATCGGATATCATTGACATTAGGCTATATACTTGGCCACCATAACTATCGATAATCACGGGCACCACTGGCTGGCCTGTGTTTTGTGCTTTTCTCATGGCCGTAGAAAAATCTCTGGCGGATACCTCGTCGAACTTTCTCACACGAATTATAACTGGCAGATCGTCTACAAGTTTAGGCTCCTTTAGAAGCGGACTTAAGTATTTTATTACATTCATTGTGCTACCTGTGAAGTTTAATGATTCTTTTGGGGCTCAGTTCCTGCTCTCTGTTTCTTTGTTCTACGATCTGTTTAATCTCAGCTTCGTTTTTTAGTCGTGTGTCACTCTTGTCTGAATTGCAGTCGGCACAACTAGTAACTAGGTTGCTCAAATTATCTCTTCCTCCACTGGAGTGAGGATGGATATGGTCAACATGCAAAACGAGGTCTGGAGTATTCCAGGGCGCTCTTCCACAATAAATACACCGAAATTCATCTCGATGCAATACGGTCCAGCGGCCGCTACCTCCCTTGTTTGACGCACGACACTCTGGGGAACAAAATCGTTGGTTCAAATTTTTAATGCGGTATTCCCCTCCACATGTTTTACAAATTCCATGTAAAGAGCCGAAATATTTTAATATTGTCTCGTCTCTCGGTGCATTTCGGCGCGGAATCTTGTTGTCGTCCATTGTATTATCCTAACTGTTTGAATGTTTTACCAATAGCATATGTGCTAAATCCCCAGTTCGGGTCATATTTTAACGAGGCCATGTACGGCCTGTTAAGGCGGATTCGATCTTTGTGTGGTTTTACTCCCCAGCACCTAATGCGAGTTAGTTCGTTATTTGAATCGATCACTTCGACGATCCAGTAATCCTTGCCGTTTTTAGTCTTCTTTGGGATTATCTTACGCGGAATAAACCAACAAATCTGTAGTTCTTGATCGAACTCGGAGATGGGAGGAATATATTTTTCTTGGAGCTTTTGAACCATTTCCGCATCCACCACCAAGTTGAGGGGAAACACTCCAGTAAGGTCGGTCTTAAACTGTATAATCTCTTCTTCCGTAAAGTCCCCCTCGGGTCCATATAGCTCTAGGTTCTCCATGAACTTCTTCATACTCTTTGGGCGGTCAACCACGCAGGTTGACCAAAAGTGCTTGCGGCCCGTAAACCTATCATCTACGATATTATCCAGCGCTCCGCCGCGACAAAGGGCGTCTAGAGCCTTTTTATTTAATTTGCTATATGATACCCCCTCTCGGAATAAAAGGTCCTCAGCGTTCATAAACGGGCGATTCTCCAGGACTTGTTCAATTGCAGCCATTCCAAGGCCCTTGATCGAAGTTAGTGGTTGAATGAGGGTTTTACCATTATCACTAATCTCCCATACGGTGCCAGACTTATTCACATCTAGGGGCGCAATCTCAAATCCAAACTTCTTTGCAATGTTGATCGCCCTCTCCTTGCGACTCTCGGGCTCCTTGTCAAGAAATGCTGCCATCCACTCGACTGGATAGTAATTCCACAACCATGCGCATTGAAACGAAATAATGCTGTATGATACGGCGTGTGATTTATTGAAGCCATAGCCGGAGAAGTATTCGAACTTATCCCACAGTGCCTGTGCCTCATCTCTGCCAATACCATTGTCTCCGCAACCTGTGATAAACTTATCGTGCAACTTGCCCTTTACAGAGCTTTTGCCTGTTCCTTTCTTTGTCAATACTTTTCGAAGCATGTTGCCTTCATCGAGAGTCAGGCCACCGAGCTTGTGAGCCAGAAGCGCAATCTGCTCCTGAAAGATGAGGAACCCAAACGTTTCCTGCGTGATTTCCTGCGCGTCATCGTTCAAATATTTAATGTAATGCGGGTTCTCTTTTGCCTCTACGTATTCATCGTGCACATTCGCAGCCAATGGCCCGGGCCGATAGATTGAGGTAATAGCAGACACGTCAATGATATTACGCGGCTTTGCTCGGACACAGAACTTCTGTGCACCCTGCTCTGTAAACTGGAATACTCCAGCCCACTTTCCAGTATGGAAAATGTTCTCATAAACCTCTTGATTGCTCATATCGATTACATCAGGATGCAGGTTTTTATTATAATATTCTCTCACCTGTGAAAACGTTGGCTCCTCGATATCATGATGCCGTTTGAGGATGTGATAGATGGCCCCTTCCATCATCTTTAGAGTAGATAAGCCCAACAAGTCGAATTTAATGAAACCCATTGGTTCAAGGTGTCGAACGTTTTGACCCTCAGCCCATGGTGCCTGACGCACACCTCCAGAATTAATCAGGGGCATATTCTCGTTCAGGTTTTCGGCGATCACAACACCACCAGCATGCCGAGAGCATGAGCGTACCTGGCCCACCAAGCCCTCAACGTGAGTCTTGACTGCTGGGTGCCTATTCAGATACGCCTGCAGTGTCGGCGAAAATTCCATCACCTCTTCCCAAGTGGGAGCATAAACTCCAGCCTTGATGCCGTGCTTTCGCTTAGCTTCCGGGGTGGCTTCACGGATCATAATAGAAGTAACGGTATTAACTTCCGTAAATTCAATATTGTATAGTTTTGATATATCCTTGATCAAAGACTTAAGCTGGAGTGTGTTCCAGTTGGAGATCGGGGCTACGCAATCTTCCCCCCACATGTCTACCAGTTTCTCTTTCAACGCCATGCTATCGGATACATCATAATCGATATCCGGATAATCTGTAGCGTCTGAGCGTAAGAAGCGAGAGAACAGGAGCCCGTGCCTGATGGGATCAACCTGGGTAATGTTTAGCGCATATGCTACCAACGAGCCGGCGGCGGAACCTCGGCCCGGGCCCGACAGCATTGTACTAGTGGCAACATCAACAATGGATTTCATAGTAAGGAAATACTTTGAAAAGCCGCGATCATCGATCACGTTTAACTCACGCTTAAGGCGATCCGCATACTCCTTGTTCGTATGTAGGCCCTTGTTCTTTAGACCCTCTAGGGCAAAATTAACGAGTGCTTGGGTTGCCGTGTAACCTGCGGGCACTACAAATTCGGGAAGGCGCACTGTATTGTCGGGCAGGAACGATTCGATACGCTCGAAAGCGATGCGGTGTGTTTCCTCAATACTTTTCAAGACTACTGCATCGTCATACTCAAATCCCGCGGACTTAGAGTATTGCTTGTAGCTTTCCCAGATCTGATCACCGTTCTTTGGATATAGCTCGTATCCAATTTCCTCAACGCCCGCAGGAAGTTGGGACTCTTCCTCAGCCCATGAGGGTCTGCCCTTCCCAAGCCAGCCTAGGCGCTTGTAAAGCTCTCTGTCTTTCCATGCGTCAGGATTAGGGTAGTGGCTATCAGCGGTGGTGACCAGCCTAACGCCAAACTCTTGTGCAACTTGAATGATATACTGATTCAATTCGTGCTGCTCTTTAATGTTATTCCACTGAATCTCTGCATACCAGCGATCTCCGAAGATCTCTTGCATGCTCGTGGTTGTCTCGCGCATTGCCTTTAGAACGGCGTCAGGGCCCTCCTCGCGGTTTTCCCAGTAGTTACCCGCATATATTCCACCAAGGCAAGCAGAAGAGGCTATAACTCCCTCATTATACTTCTTCAAGAGAGCGTAGTCAATGCGAGGATATCGATAGAAATTCTCTGCCTTATAGGATTCAGATACAAGCTTAAATAGGTTGTTCAATCCAGTCTGATTCTGAGCCAACAGCACAAGGTGGCGCCGGCGCTTGAGAATCCCTTGAATCCTCTTGCTGTCTCCTTCGTCTTCGACGGTGGCGCCGGACTGCTCATCCTTTTTAATCGAGCGGGCCTTCTTCTTGTCTTCCATCGCCTTATTGTAGGCTTCGTGCCATTCTGAAATAGACGGTGTGAAGTAAGCTTCGCATCCGAAGATCGGCTTAAACTCTTTGCCTGCTTCTTGCATCTTCTTCGCATGCAAAACCTGATAGGCTAAGCCGTTCATGTTGCCGTGGTCTGTTAGCGCTAGCGCATCACACCCGTTCTCGTACGCAAAATCCATGTGGGCTTGCGGGTACCCAATTGCATCAAAAATAGAACCTGCCACGCTATGCGCATGCAAGCCAACGAACTTGATCTTAGAATCCAATCGATTCATTTACTTACCCTCCTGAAGTATATGGTATTTTAACATGCTGGTGGGGCATTGTCAAGTTTTTAGCCGGTGTTTCTATAACATTATTTGATGCAAGAAAATCCCTATATCCAGCCCAATTAGAAATATCAAAAAACCATGGCAAATCAACCTTATTGCAGGCCTGTTCACCAACTTCTTCAAAAACATCGCTTAATTCGAACTGGCGGGCGGACCAACGCTGCTCTATAGGCAATTTTTGGCTCGGGAAGCGCTGGCCGGGTAAAGGGGGTAAATATTCCCTTGTTGTCTTTTTGTTCACTGCTCGTCGGCATAATTTAAAATCCTCTCCTGTCATTGTGAATGATAACGGCAAGTTATCTTTTACGGTCTTTCCTTCGTAAGAAAGAAAGAAATTTTCTTCTTTAATGGATATTGCATTTCGGTGGTATCTGATACTGTGTATGTCATAAATCCCAAGCGGAAATGAAACAAAATATTTCTGTGGTGTCACCCAGCGTGAAACTTTACTGGCGGTTTTCCAAGCAGAGTACATCCCATATAAAACTGACCACCCATAAGAATCGCGTCGGTCGCGATCTTTCGGATGGATCGGCACATAATAAATAGGCACCTCTTTTCTTTCTTCTGAGCTAAATCTAGAAATTCGGTTATAATATACCGGGTCGTAGGTCCAATCTCCAATTACTTTTCGTATAATAGGTGCGATATCATCATTGGCTACAATCCAAATGGTGTTGCAGCCTGCCATAGCGCACTCAAAGACTGATTTTTGAACTGCGGTGAACCCGTGTCCGACCGGCATAAGGCAGTCAGGTGTTGGAAGATCAAAATCAGTTTTTAAATTTGCTAGCGGAATAATACCAGCTAAGTGCAATTTATTGCTCATAAGTCTCTTAAAAATCTATGGTAGGCCACACAAGCTTCTGGTAAACTTTCAAGCAAACTTTCTTCGCTATCTTGCGAAAGTAGTATATTGGCGGCTTTCGATTCGGGTTTATCTGCTGGCTCGCGTGTTTCGCGTCGAATGCTAGTTGTTCTAAATTTGTAATGTTTCGGGTTTCCTGCTGTGGTGTAATCATGGGCGAATGTCCCTTTCATTCCTCTGCTCTCCATTTCGTGGACGGTCTTAAAACGCGCCATCGTTTGAGAGTAATCAAAATCTAAATATTGTTCTTGGTTTAAGACTGAGACAGCACAAGCATCTTTAACAGGAGTATTTCCATCAATACGGTCGGAAGAATAAAACCATATCTCGCTGACAAAATCATCGTCTGTGCGAATAAAGTCGATCTCATGCTTGCCGCCTCTATTAAATGCAATATAATCATAACACATATACTTATGTTCGTCAAGTACTTTTTGCTCTACAAAGCCCGTTGCATGGTCATCGCCAAAGTAGGTACACTGGTTAAACTTGAACTCCATTATTTTAGAATATTCGTTGGAGCACACTATGCTCTCCCCATCATACCGAAGACTATGGCACAAATTCGAGAGCGGCGCCTTACCGTCAAGCGACAATAAAAAAAGCAATCTTTCCCAGAGGAACTCTTTCGTGATGCCGACATTCTTTTCGCCCGCAAACGTCGTTAAACTTTTTGCAGCTCCAGGAATTTTAAGACAAGACAAGTCCAGCTCTGGCTTTAAATAATCGAACCGAAATGGTCGCTTTTCCTCGGTGAAAAAGATTGGGTACCCGTTATTGAAAGCATACAAGACTGCTGCAAATGAGCTTCCAATCACTATATTATCATATTCAAGCAACTTAGTTCCCAATGCCGGTGCGATCATATCCTCCTAGTTGCCAAGTCGGGTGCATAATGTGAAATTTTTGTCTATAATGCATCCAGCCTAGGGCGTGGCCCAATTCATGCTCTAAGACGCGTTCTTTCCTGGCATATTTTGGAAGAATGTGTATCTTTGCTTTTACTATATCACCTTTTTCTGGATGTGTATATAGTCTCGTCGATGCCATGTGGCTGTCAGCAAATCCTGTTTCCGGCAACGTTACCAATATCTCACCATAGGCAGGCGTCATACACATAGAAAAAGGATCTTTGGCGATAGTTTCAAAATCATAGCCGGCGGCTTCCCAATATTTAACTGCATGTGTCATACGATATATCGAAACTTCGGTTGCGCCGCATATTCTAATTTTGGGCTTCATCTTCCACTTGGCCTTTTGTTGTGGCTTTCCGATGGCAAAAGCTTCAAGAGGTTCGACTTGGTTAACATGTAATATTGGATAATCATATGTTGTTGGTGTAAAACAACTTAATAAAATTAGTAGTAAGCTCATGTAATAATTAGAGAATACTTAATTTTAGTCGTTCTTAATATCCTCTAAAATATCGATGTTGTATTCAGTTTCGTCTAAAAGGGTTTTAATATCTAAACCTGCGCAGTCTATTTTTGACTTACTTATGTGGTAGTGGCTAACAAACCCACTGTAATTTCCGTATGCTACTTCTTGCACATACTTCGTGGAGGTTTTTCCAAATTGACTTACGGGCGTTTCATATGGGATCCCCGTGGCGCCGTGGATGGCCTTCCAAAGCGCCTTTAATGCCCCTATCTGGGCCGGATAAAATCCTAGAAATGGATCTAGCTTGTGGCCGTGCACCCAAGCGTTCTCCACCAATGGGCGCTCGCCGAAGCCATTCTTTATATACCAATCTTGATACTTTGGATAATATGCGTTTGATATTTCCACCCCTACAGATGGCCGGTTTGTGCGTGAAGATCCGGCATGCCACGCTGAATGCTGCATATCAAGAGTCTGATATATCGTGCCGTCATTGTCGATAAGAAAGTGAACCGAAATACCGCGCCGATCTAATACTCTTTGACATGATATGGATGAAAGGCAAACATCCCAATGGTTGACAAAATAGCGAATCTTGCGCTTAGGGCGCCCTGAATAATCATAATAGTGCCCGGGCTTTGTTTCTAATCCCCCTTTCTCTGACCATAAAACAAACTTATCCCACTCAATAGGGTGAAATTCTCCATTATAAACAATATAATTTGAGTAATGGCAGTCTGTCGGCTTATAATCATCAATCTCAGCTTGGCGCTCAGTCCACAGACGCCGAAAAGTCATAGGGCCGCAAAGGCCGTCGCCGGAGAGGCCGCGGGCTTTTTGCCACTTTTTGATGGCCCTTGTAAGCTTGTCATCAAAATATTTCTCTCCGAACCAGCTAGGTTCCCACCCAAGTTTCTTGGCAGATGCTTCGTTGTAAAAGTGTTTGTCCATACATGCTGGCTTCCTGTTTATTCAATTATTCCCACGACATAATTATCTAAAACGACATTGTAAATAGTTCCACCAATACTTATTTCCTCAATCATAGTGCGATCCACCACCAACTTTGCGGCAGTCGGAACATCAAAACGAACGTCCTCCGAAGAACCAACAACGGCAACTGTAATAAACCTTTCTTGTTGCGGCTTATAATCCTCTGGGAGCACAATAAGAGACTCCTCTTTCTCCGCGTCGGGGCGGAGATGTTCAATTAAAATATACCTATTGACTGGCTTAAACATTTTGTAGTTCCTTCATGATCAGTTTTTCTTGGATATGGTAATCGGCTTTACTCAAGAAAATGTCTTCGCGACGGGCGCAGTGCTTACAGTACATTGTCATGTGTACATTTTCACCGTGAGTTGAGCGAATATTGCCTACCGGAACCCAATAGCACTCGGCGTGGCTGCTTCTACACCTTCTTTTTACTGTGCTATCTTCCATTAAATGATTAAAATTCACACTTCCTCCTGTATCGTGCACGTATCGTTGGTACAAAACTTGGTTCCAGAACCTCCATCTTCATCATCAAATCGTTCAACGGGAACAGTTTTAGAAATTAACTTTTCATATTTCTTTTTGGTGATTGCCTCATAGGGAGCTTGCTCGTATCCAGTTTCCTCATATCTCAAAAAAGAGACGGCTTTGAGACGCGTCTCGTATAATTCAAGAGCGTTCTTAATCTGCGATGCCTCTTCTTCTTTAAAAGATACTGTAACAGATACTGAGTTGTCGGCCCAATAATGCTGATACTGGGCTGCAATTTCAAGTTGTTCCCACATTGAAATATCTTGTTTTCCTTTCGAAAAATAGGGCTCATGTATAGGAAAGTCCACAACAACAGTGTTGGGAGAGTATTTATCATCTTCAACATTATAGCCTGCTTTTTGTAGTTTGTCAATTAACTTTGAAGTTTTCGAAAATCTAATTCTTCTAATGTAGTATTCATTTTCTGGAAAATGAATGCCCGGAGTTGAGCCGTTTAATAGCGATACTGTTCCAGAGGGCTTAATTGATGTCATTCTTACTGACTTGGGAATACATAGCCAGTTTGAATATTCTTCATCCAATTGTTTTACATGCTCATATGCCTTGTCACACATTTCATAAACTTCTCGGCGGCCAAACTTATTAAAGGCCTGTACAACGCCTGATTGAGATAGGCCGATTCTACGATTTTTAAGCATTTTTGCGTTAGTTTCTGGCCAGTGAGTATTAGACAGCGTAATCGTTTTACCATATAAATAGGCAATCTTTAATGTACGAAGATAATCTTCCAAATCATCATGCTTAGCGGGATAAGTCTCCACCAAGCAACACAACTCCGCATCTTCAAGTTGCTGTTCAACGCAGGGGTTGAATCCGGCCACGTTAATATCATCAAACCGCTCGCCATCTTTGAATCGACCACGAGTGCGCGCATTGTTCAGCCAAATATATCCCGGCTCTCCGTTCTTTTGGCTTTGCTTGGCATGCCATGTATAATCCATTCCAACTTCCGCATTAAAGGAGTTGTTGGAACCCCACCTATGGTGATATAGCTTTTCCTGATCGTTTTTCATTTCAAGATAACGCGTGTCATCGGGGCGCCCCATTGCCAGCGCTGCGGACCGGCGTACATTGCCCGAGACAACACATCGGCCAATTAAATTTTCAGTATCTACAATGTCTACCGAAGAAATTGATTCGCCTATTTTTGAAGAGTAAAGCTCTTTTAAATTTTTATGAAGTTCTTCAAGAGGCGCAGGGCCGCTAGATGTCCCTCCAAATCCTTTGATTACGGCACCGAGCGGTCGGATTGCGGAATAATCAAATTTAGGCACTTTTCCTCCGAAGAAGAACCCGTCAAGAAGAGTGTGAACTGAGTTTACCCACCCCTCACGCGAATCATCAATCACTAGGGTATCATTAGTATATTCGGGTTCTTTAATAGTAACGGTTCCGGCGCCTTCCGTATCAAAACCAACACCAACACCAACCATTAGTGCATCCATCATCCATGCAAAAAGGTAGCCTCCCTTCGTGGCAAGATCACGCGTGGATCGAAATGCGCAGTTAAAGAGGCCTGCGGCGGTGCGTTCTTCGATAAACTTAGTGCCCATCATCCATAGGCCGCGGCCCGGAGGCGTCCATTTCAAATTAAAGAGGCGATCATATGCGTCTTTGGCTGTTTTTTGAGCCTTGCTGTCGTTCCACTCTAATCCAAGCTGGAAAACGTGTTGTTTTTGCATGTTAAACATCCCTTCCACAACACGCCGGCAGGTTTGCCACCACTCTTCTGAGCCGGTGGCTTCGGGGTCAAACTCATTAAGACGACGCGAATATGTTCTCTTAAAGGTAACATACCCCAATGGGCCCCATGGCACCTTCTCTATCTTATATGGCTCAATAAATGTATCTGATAATCTAAATCTACGTATGTTTTCAATTGTTCTCATTTGTTTCTATTTTCCTTTTCTAAATTTTTCATACTTTGTCTGTAGTAGGCCTTTCTGCATACTCGCACTCAACGCTACAGGATTGAGAGGAACTTGCCCGGTTGACGTGGCGTTTTTTGGCATGATTCTAATTTTTGCATTTGATGGATCCATAAATATATCATAAACAATTCCATCAGGACCATTTCTATTTTTAGCAATAAAAATCTTTCCCTGATTATTTTGTTTATCCTCGATTGTTCTGGAAACAGAGAAAATAAAATCAGCCACGAAGCACTTACTAAACGCCTCAGAGATTTGTTCCATTGTGATAACCTCTGCATTCAAACCTGAGCGGTTTGTTTGCGATGCCGTCCACACCGGACACTGAAACTCAGTAGAGATTGCACGGAGGTCTTCGTAAATAGATTCCAATTCAGTTCTCTTTTCTTTCCTTGCGGTTACTGGCCTCAAAAGGTCGGCATAGTCGACAATGATCATCCCCGGCTTGATGCCTCTCTTTAACAACTTGGTAAGGTGGGATTTAATAGTATTGGTTGTTGCAGATTTGGTGGGGTATTCTTTGACAATGAGTTTTCCCTCAATGTCTTTTATTTCTTCATAAACTTCTTCTTTGAAATTAATGATATCAGAAAGAGGGTAACCTGTTAAGCAACTATCGTATCTATTTGCAATAATTGTATCCTGTAGTTCAAGCGTATAATGAATAACAGTCTTTGCCTCCTTCAAGCCTTGGGCGCCTAGATGCACAAGGCAAAAAGATTTTCCGGCGCCCGTTGGAGCAATAACTACTCCAAGTTCGCTTTTTCCAAGCCCTCCGCCACAAATAGAATCAATCTCTCGCCAGCCCGTGGTGACGGGCAGTCTGTGCTTTGGGACGAAGCGTGCCTCAAAATCAGCTAAATAATCATAACCGAAATTGTTGTCTGAACCAAGCTTAAGAGAATCGTTAATTGTTTTTGAAATCTCATCAAAAGAGCATGTCTGAAGCAACCCAACTGATTTGAGCATGGCTTCTTTTAAGTTCTGCTTACGACAAAAATCAAGAGACTGTTCTTTTATGTATTCTCTATCTTGTAAATCTTTTGTGGTAATCTTGGCAAAGTAATCTCTTACTTGCTTCTGTACGACCCGATCTTCATTATCAAGATCGGTTCTTAGAATTGTTATAATCGCTTCTACGGAAGGATGAGTATTGTATTGATCTCGATAGTTTACAATTTTGCTTACAAACACACGAAGATACTCCAATTCTAAAAAGTTAACATCGAGTACCTCGGTAATCTGATCTGCAAATGGACGATCCTCGTAAATAATCTGTACGAGGCCTTCTTGGAAGGCTTTGCCATATCGACTAAAATTGTCTTTTTCGATCAAACCGTCCCTCGCTTTGTGCCCATTATAAATATAACAAATCGACGCGTAAAGTCAAGCATTTTAACACTCAGAGTTGATTTTATTCAGATGTAGTTCAAGGTCTTTCCAATTCAGTTCTCCAAACCCATCATCGCGCATCTTCTTCATAATCTCTATCTTGTTGAAATTGCACTCAAAGTTCTCAACAGCATTACAAATAAAGTCTTTTGACTGCGGAGAAAGCATTGGAGAATATAGCTGCATCATCTTATAATTGTGTGCAATTATTTTTTGTCCCTCGATGATATTGATATGAAATTTAAGTTTTTTATCGATTTTTTCGCAATAAGATACAATATCATCAATTGTATAATCTTTGTCAGACCCAAGAAATCCAAGCCGGCGCTGAATACTCTTAAACCCTACTGACTTAATTCCTGGCAAATTATCTGATGCATCTCCCACCAGTGAGCGCGCTAGCGCCATATTGCGTGGATGCACTCCCAACTCTTCCACGATCTTTTTCTTATTATATACAACATCGCTAGTGGGTCGGTATACCACTGTTTCATCATCACAGAGTTGATAAAAATCCTTGTCATTGGAAACAACTACTTTCTGCCACCCATCATAGTAGTGCATTCGTGTGAGATAGGAGATAACATCGTCAGCTTCTACCTCTGGTAACATTACTTGCACAATAGGCATCTCGTTAAAATACTCAATGGATCGCGTCTGTTGCCAAATTCTATTCTGCATCTCCTCGTTTTCGGTGAGCGCCTTCACGTTACGGTTCAAGCGGATTGGCTTTCGTCCTGCTTTATAATTCTTGTCCATAGATCGGCGCTTGCGAGATCCGTTGGGACCATCCCATACGATCACAATCTCATTGGGCTTTGTCATGCGTACAAGCTTCTGCACGATCTTAAGCGATCCCTTAAAGCCTCCGATGGGTTCTCCATTTGAGGAGAGGCTAGGATCTACAATATAGGCCCTCAAAAACATATTGAGGGCATCGATAATAAGTACTCTTTTCATAGTTTATAACTTCCTGCGGTTTTATTATTAATAGTATATACGACGCGCTTAACTCCCACATGCTTGAGTGCCTCGTGGCACATGGAGCACGGCTTTGATAGCTTGTACTCGCCTTCTCGACCTACGCGGGCCACATATACGGTGGCGCCATCAGTAATACTCCGGTCCATCCCAAGGATGGCCCCAAGCTCTGCATGCAGCGTAGTGCGGCCGGCGTGATCACGCTGGAACCGGGATCCAAATGCGCAGTAATTATTCTTATTGAACGAGGCGTTGCGAATGGATCCTTTGACAAGTACTGCACCATGGCGATAATCAGGATAAGTCGACTGATGGGCCATGCGCTTGGCCAATTCCATATAGCGCCGGACCTTGCCAGAGTATTTGTGAAATTTGTCGGCGCTATAGTCTGATGCGTATTCTCGGGCCATGGTAGACAAAAGCCCTCCTACAAGCTTATACCTAAGTATAACGTATTGCAGGAGGGCTGTCAAGCGATTTTATTGAGGATCAGAGTAAAACTGATCAGCGCTTCCCTCTCTTTTATCAAACTTTTGTACTACTTCCTCGTCCATCAACTGTATGACGTGGGAACGGAATTCCTCATCAGTTTGTACCAGTTGCGCCCATTTAGAAGGTTGAAACTTCTTCTCATATCCATCAGGCATTGTTAGCGTATACCAAGCGCCGGCACTCTTCATGTGATCAGAAGATTTGACTGCATCAAACCAAGACTCTTCGTCTCGAATCCCAATATCGTCAGTGCCCCATAGAATACGGAATGCGCAGGTTCTACCTTGCGTCCCAAAACGTGATTTCTCAAGCTTAACCTTAACCTCTGAGCCAATGCGGAATCCTTTATCATCTTCGACAAAAGAAGCCTTCGCCTTTCGACCTGTCAACCAGATTCGCAGCGAATACGAATAATGCATTGCCTTGCCTCCGGGTGTCATATAGGGGGTGGTCATCGCAATAATGCGAGCGTTAGGGCCACTTGGAATGTTAGTCTTAAGCTGGTTGAGTACCACAAACGTTGCCTGCCTGTCGGCAATTGGAATGATCAGTTTCGACATACCCTTTGCAAGAATGCGCGCCTTTACCGCCATCGAAGATTGGGGATTAAAATCTCCCTCTACGTCTGACACAGAAGGCGTAAGAGCCAGAGAATCCCAGATAAACACCAACTGTTCGTCAGTTGCGCCCAGCAACTCTTCTACTGTCTCTAATACAAACTCTACAGAAGATGCCTGAACGTACATTAAACGGCCTAGGTCGCATCCTGCTCGCTCCAAAAAGCTTGGGTCGATAGCAGACTCCGAATCGAAGTAAACAATCATCTTGCCCTGTTTCTGGGCGTTTGCGGCTATCTGTGCAGCCATGTAAGACTTACCTGTACTCTCTAGGCCCGCTAGCTCTGTAACCTTGCCAACGGGGATCCCAGCAACATGGCCTTTGCAAATAATAGAATCAAGCCAGCGTGAGCCGGTGGGAATCCACTCCTTTACTTCTGTGGGGTTTTCACCCGTTAAATCATGCGCGACATTTCGGCCGGCCTTCTTGTTGACCAAGCTCATCAGATCCTGCATGGATACGCGACCCGCTTTTGATTCTTTAGCTTTTCTGGCCATATGGCCTCCTCCTGGGTATAAATAAAATGGACGCAGGGGGTGGATTTGAACCACCGACCTCCGGGTTATGAGGCCGACGAGCTACCAAACTGCTCTACCCTGAACATAAGTGCGGCACCCTATTTTCCCGACCGGGGTGCCAGCGGTCTTGTGCAAACCTAATTACTTGTTGGCAACCAACTCATCAAACGCTCGGTCCACGGCGCTAGTCTTGTCAGTATCTTTACTATATCGCGTGGTTTCAGACGAACGTGACTCGGCACTCAAATCGCCGGCTAGTTGCTCATCAAGGATAGCGTCGATCTCTTCGGGAGTTTTCCTCTCAAAGAGTCCATTAAAGTCGGGAATGCTATCAAGGAGGGCAGGGATAGCCTCTTCATCCTCCAATAATGGTGTAGTATTCCGACGCATTTTTAGGCTTGTCTGCGGGTAAGCGCCCGGGGCAGTGGGCTTCGTGTATGTTAGTGAAATATCGGTGCCTTCCATAGCATCGGTAATATCACCATAATCTGGGTCTAGAATATAGCCCAAAAGGTTTTCATAGGCTCGCTTTCCGTAGCCATAGATCTTGACACCCTCATCTTCGCGGCCGCGGACAACCACCGGCGAAAAGAAGCGTGCGCGCACAAACAATGACTTAGCCAGCTTCTTGCTTTCTTCGTCGTTACTTGCAACCCCTTCCTTCCATAGAGAAGAGGCAAATTCGCAAATTGGGCAGTCTTCTCCAAAGTTTCTCTTTGGACACAGGATACCTCCCTTATGTTCTCCAACATTGTAGTGGAAATACATTTCCTTTAGCGGATCGCCGTCGTTAGTGGGTACGATGCGAATTTCCGTATCCCCTTCCTCTGGTCTAAACCAGACGGACTTCTCCGAACCTCCCTCACCACGAAGAGTGGCAAGCTTTTTTCTCATTAGTTCCATGTTAATTGACATTTATTGTCTCCTTTTGTTTTTATGGTTAGAGTATATCAAGCGTTCCTTGATATCTAATGTAACACTCTCAACTTATCTTGTCAAGAGTTTTTTTGTTGTTGTATAGCGTTAGTGTGGGCAACGCAAAACCCAAAATCTGAGAGGTGTGTTTCATATATTGCATACGAAATCTTGTGGTATGCATTTCGTGGCTTTTCCTTAAGCATGTCTACAATACGTTTGTGCAACCCGACCTCATCTTCTAGTCTTTGTTCATTTATACATAAATAATAACACACATCTCGGGACATGTCAAGCTCAAAGAACCACTTTTCTTGAAGATTTTTTGGATCCAGCATCCCCAAAGAGCGTATGCGATTAATATCGGACGGCTTGGCAACTTGGCCAATTTCGGGATCCGTATGGTCAAAGAAATTTAAATAATGAACAGCAGAAAAAATGGCGTTATTTAGCGAATCATAGTAATTTTTAATTGAAATGTTCTGTATATTTTGTTCTATGCTCTCATTAGAGATTATCGTCACAGAATGCAGCAACCCTGAACGCGCATATTCCTGTAAGACCCCAAACACAAGATTTTCTAATAATTTTGGGACTCCAGTTAATAGCTCGATATCTGGTTTGATATAAAAGACATCTATCTTTTTATCTTTTATTTGTTCTAAAATGCCAAGAGAATAATTCGAACTATAAGAAGACCCAACAATGAATATTTGAACATAATCATTTAAGTCCGAAAAAAACTTTTTTAAGTCGGGAATATTGTTCTCGTATTCTTCGGGTTTCTCAAAAACTTTAAGCTTATGCTTGTACTTTGTGTTGCGTTCAATTTTACTATTTAACAAATATACGTTATAGTTTTTTTGAGCTTTAAATTTTTCAGCAATTGCGGATGCGGCAGATCCAATGCCCACTACCGATATCATAACCTTAAATCCTCCAAATCATAGTAATTTGTGCCGGCTTCCATATTAACCACAAATTTATCAAGAATATTGTTTGAAAATATTTCTTTTATTTCCGGTACTAAGTCTTTTTCATCATTACTCAGATCTATTACTATCTCGTCATGCACAATGTGTGAAACAAAAGATTTCTTGTCTTCCAAGAATCGATCAATTTCAATCGCCCTAGACATTACCAAGTCTGCGGTGGTGCTTTGTATGATATAATTAAAGGCGCGCCTTTCATCAACTTTTATCTTGCGGCCGGCTATAGTCTGAACATAACCTCCTTCGTAATATTCTTTTACAACATCCTCGCGATTGTAGTATTTTGAGTCTAAGTCTTTTGAATCGTGATTATAGAGCCACGAAAATAATAGAGTTTTTGCCTCAGATCTATCAAGAATCGCACGATTTTTGAAAATATTGTCGATGTTCCACATGTGAATATCATATTGTGGCTGATTTTTGCCGGATAAGGCTAAAAATGTTCGAATTTCTGCTCCATTATAATCTAAAGATAAGAACCAATCATTGCGCGGTTTTATTAATTTTCTCAGTTGCCTGTTCATTGTTAAGATAGGAAATGAGCCCGGGGCCGTTGCCAAGCGTCCCGTGACAGTCCCAAATAGATTATAGTCTATATACGGGCTTCCTTTTAGAATTTTATTAGCGGCGCCTCGGTGAACAGATGAGACAAACAATTTTCTACATCCTTCATTGCTAATGTTTAATTTTTGATGGCGTATTTTATGCACCAATTTCTGAGCTTTATCTAGATGATCATAATTTCCTGGTTTTTCGAAATTCTCAAAAACATGCTTCGTTATTTGATTTTTTACTTCTAAAAATTCTAACAAAAAATCATGTGGTACCAAGTCAAAGAAACAATGATCACGAAAATCAATTTTTGCTAATTCAAATGATTTTTTATACGCCGACATCTTTGACTGCAATCGACGCAGCGTTGGCTGCAGTGTGGGAGGGCAGCCTTTCTCTATGGGGCCGCCACCACAATAAAGCCACGCATACTCTATTGCCTCGTCTACCAAGGAACCTGAATATTTCCACGTTCTAAGGAGGCTTTCTGGCATTTCATCAAAATGCAACTGGCCGTCAGCATAAACACCAATACATTCATTTTTATCGTCGATTGCTTGAAAATACATTTTTCTAATTAAATATCGTCTAGGGCGCCGTCACCACCAGAAAGCATCTCTTCGATGGGCTCAACATGAAGTTGAACATCTGGGGCATCATTCGGCAATGGATTGTCTTCCAGTTCTCTAAGTCTATTACTAATATAAGTCAAAGAGCCGATATAGTCAAATGTTTTATTCAAAATATTTTCAAAAGAGTTGAGGCCTCGGTTTAAATCAAGTCGAGATATTTCAATACAGTTGTCAATAATATTATCTTGTTGGGGCGCCGAGAAAGATGATTCTTCCTCTTTAAAGCGAATTCGACAATAAAGATCTAAAAAATAATAATCGTCATAAATACTAAAAAAATACTCTGAAGTGTACGTGCTTGGAAAATTTTCGATTAGCTGAGTGCCATCGGTTTGCACGTGTGAAACCTCATAGTACACATCCTGCTTTAGTCTGTGGTACATTTCATACATAATTTGTTTAAAAACTTGAAAATATCCTTTGTGCGCTTTCTCATATCCAATGTGTAGAACACTATCGGTATCTGTTACTCCGTAAAGACCTGCGTATTCCAGCATAGGAGCAGAACCAATATCAGCTACAATGCGCCATGGAATATTCTTATCAACCATGAATCCATATTCGGCGCATGCGTTTAGAAAAAATTGCCAGTTTTTGCTATTATAAAATTTTTCAATTTTCTCTGCGTCGTTCGACGGATCCATATCGGCAATTTCAATCACAAGGCCTGAAACGTTTGCTGGGCAATAATGACTTTTAACGTATGCCGGTAACGTAAAGGGAATTCTGCGACATGTCTTAAAAATATAGGGAGTTAGCAGCGCGACAAACTTTTCAAAACTAACAAACCTGACACTATCTTCCTCAAAAAGCTCTTCCACGGCTTCTTTATAAGAAGATAGGTGCTGCTTATATAGGTAGTGAGGATCTTGATATGCCTTGTGGGCCTTTAGATTGGCTAAGTTTTTATCTGTGGAGTCGATTTCTGCTTTCAATACCTTTTTCTGAAAAGTTTTTGCTAAATCATTAAATGCATCCGAAACAAAATTTAATGCTTTTAGGCCTCTTTTCGGATCTGAGGCCTGGATGATAGATTTAAGCTCCAAAACATAATCCTTCACGACAATTGGCTCAAACAGTCTGCTTACACGACCATACAGTTGCTTTTCAGCAAATGTGAAATCTACAAGATTTGAATAAGAGTTCCAGATCGTGTCAAATTTATACAATATCTTTTTATTAAATGTATCACGAGAACCTTCAGAATTGCCCTTAACATAAAAATCTGACACTATGTTACTCCTTGTGGTTATCTTCTGGCGCGCCATGAGACTCGGTACTCTTGATCATCAAATCTTGTACAAACTTCAGGCCGGCTATTCTGCCCGCTGAAACTGAAGTAGGGGGTTCCTTCTTCGCCGTTTGATTGGATTTTGAATGATCTTCTCCGCCAATTGAACATTTTGTTACTGATTCTGACTGTTGATCTGGTTTGATAAATTTTGCCTCGTCCAAACCCGCAGGCGGCTTTGATCTCGTTATGCCATTGTGCCACATGGCAGTAATCATCGTGCGCGCCTCTCCAATGCCGTATACGTGTTCTGATTTGGTGATCAGATAATACCCTCCAATACCAAAATCAGTTAAATTCTCAATGTCCAGGCGTTTGGCTACTTCTGGATCCAAATATGGTACCCAGCCCCGGGGATCAACAAAAATAAATGATCCGGGAAACGCGTGCGGGTTTGCATAGCACTCCAAATCAACGTGATACACTTCTCTTAATTGCTGCAATCCGTCGAATCCTTCTTGTTCGAATCTCATTTCTTTTACGGACGTTCTGGTATCACGCTTAAGTTGTATTCTCTTAACAATCCCGCGATCTAAGCCAATGCTATAGTGATGGATTCCATGTTGTAGATCTTCTTCAACATTTCCGTTCATTATACCAAAAGGTGTCGCTCGCGAAGCATAAAATATTAAATAATTATATTCATCCTCAACCGCACCCCCAATAGGCGTGTTGGTTACGCCACCAGTATTTAATATGGGTTTTTTCTTCGCGGCGGATCCAACCTCTGTAAACAATCTGGAGATATACTTATTTTTTGGTTTGGCGTTCCTAAGTTCGTTAATTAATTGTGTGAGGGGGTCTGAAGGAAAATCTGGATCATCCTTGTACGCCGTAAAAACTGCCTCCCTCAACCTAACGCCTTGCTTTGCGGTGGCAGAAAAGCAAGTAGCATCATTGATAAACGAACTGGTCAATTTAACAATAAATTTCTTTACAAAAGAGGCTAAAGTAAAATCATCAGAACCTCTTTGGATGGTTTCTGAAACGAGCCATTCGTTGAAATATTTGACCGATATCGGAAGATCACCAATACTAATTACCACACTTTCACTAGGATTTGAAGGGTTAACCAACTCTAACGGACCAAGGACAATTCTCATCTTTTTAAAACTATTGTAGTACTGTCTTCCCAGCACCTGTTCGTTTTGTACCAAATATTTCCGGTAATATCCCGCAAGACCGGCGCCTTTTAGTAAATCGGACTTCTTCGCTTGTTCAATTAGTGTATCATATTTTGAGAGCCGATTTTCTATGCCCTCCAAAACAACATCCACCAAATCACTTAGAAAAAAGAACGAAACATTGGGGTCATTCGGATTAGCAACATATTTATTGACTGGCTTATTCTTTTCTTTTTCTTGCTTGTCGTCTTTACCGGCCTCCTTTTTAACATCTTTTTTGGCAGTATCTTTTTTCGAAAGGGTTCCTATGTTTAATTTTTGGCCGTTTTTCAATTCATAAAATGGACCTTCTGAGTTAAATTTTTGCAAATCAGAATCTGGAAGACTAATAAACCTAATTTTTCCCTTTGAGAACAGGCTTGTCATAACCACTTTCATCGACTGTTTGCGGTCTGACTTCACTTGGTTCATTTGCGATTTCTTAAAAGCTGTGACCGCTTTCGCATCACAAGCCATGTTTAACTGTTGTAATCTTATTTTTCTAGCGATTGCGCTCGAATTGATATTTTTTGTTCCGGAAAAAATCGAAAAGCCGACCTGATCAAAGTGGGTATCCATATATGCTTGATAATTTATAATGAACTTTATTGTGCCATCATCATCAAACCTAAATTCATGTGTTACTGGTATTAAATTAACCGTTAATGAGGAGTTGTCAATCGCATTTTGAAACCCCGGAGATACATAGCGGGCCGGCGGGGCCCAACCAATAACGGCCTTTAACCTAAAGTTCAAAGAATAGGGATCCCCAATATTTTGCCCATATGTGTTGGGATTAATCTTTTGGGCAATTTTTTTATAACTGGTTCCTCCCGTCTTTAGCGCCAAATCTGCGTATGAGTATGGAAAATTAGACGGGCCACGGATTTTTAAAATTTCATCAAACCCGTTCGCATGTAAAGTAAGTGTTCCTTTGATCATTCTTTTTGCAGCAAAAGGATCACTTCCCTCATAAGTAACACTAAAGTTTTCGATGCCCACTCCGAATCCTCTTTTATCTCTACTTTTTAAAAGAGATTCTACGCCATCCGGATCCGAGTGATCTCCCTTGCCGGCATTAGCATTAAAATTATATTCTTGTTCAATCTCATCGCCACTTTTGTCTTCCATTACCTTGAAAAGTCGAATTCTAGGCTGCAAATTGGAGATTTCAGACGTAGGCATCGTTAAAAGTTCCGTTTGTGAGTCATATATGGCTAGCCGATTTATAAAGGCAAAAGGATCACTGTGGACCATAATTGAGGCATTGCCATGGCCACTCAAATACGGCAACGTTTTCACTTCCTTGGATTCTATATTCTCAAGCTTGTATCTAACCAATTGAAATATCTTTGCCAATAGAAAACACTGCTCTTTAAATTGAATGGAGCGGGCTTTTGGAATTGATTGTATTGTTTTGGCAATATCTTTTTGAGCCTCATCTAAGGCTCCTTTCACCAACAAATCCCGGGCAAGCTTTTCGGTGTCCCCAAGAGCGTCTACCTCGGCTTTCCATGGGTTATTTGGATTGGTCGCCGGAGGAAGGGCGCCCTCAGATGCTTTATTCCAAAGTGCGTCAGCTACTGCTTTATCTGCTAGCATTTTTTTATACACTTCTTTAGCGTACGCGCCCATGTTCGCAGGATCCCCAATTTTCTTCTTAAGAGCCTCCAGATCTCCTTCCGCAATAAGGTTGTGGCCATCAGCAAAATTCAGCTGCATATCCTGATACCAACCAATCTCGGCGGCCGTGGTTGTATAGGATTCAACGCTGCTTGGTCTTGCCATGGTGTTGCCATCGTTATCGTACCACTCTGTCTTATCGTCGTTTTGTAGATAATAATCCATTGCTTTGGTAAACGCTGCCTGAGCGGCGATTTCGTCAACAGTATCTGCATCCTTGGGGATTGTAAACGACATCCATGCTGGCTGATCTGGATCTGGCATTTTAAACTCCTAAGACCTTAAGGGCGGATTCGAGGTCAACGGGTATTTCGATTAAATCGCCCGTTGCCAAGTTGGCCTCGGTGGGGGCCCCGTTATACCACGCAATTATCCACCAATATTTTGGATTACCATAATATTGATGGGATAGCTTATAGTATCTGTCTCCATACTTCCAAATATGCGTATTTGTAACTATTAGTGCACGATCTACGACGGATGGATTATATAAAGTTGGCGTTTCGTAATGAATCACTTTCTTTAAATTTCTTTTTCTTCTCAAATATGCATAATATTCGCCGGAATTGGAAAATTTCTTAGTCTTTCTGTATCTGGGCATTCTTTACCCAACCCCTGCTGAGCCGGACCAATTGCGGCCATAATCTGTGCTTGTTTGACTAACGGGAATTGATGTGAGGCCGGCAATAACGTCCACATTGTCAGAGCCAGTCAGCCAAATCTCTGAAACCTTGAGATCAAGAGGCCCAACCGTATGACGTGCCGGATCGGTTCCGGCCTTATCTGGAACTCTAAAATAATTATTCTTATCCGTAAGCCCTCTTAGCGAAAACGCAACTTTAGCCGGCGCAGCCGTGCTATGGTTGATAATTTTTATCCAAGATGTTACAGTCGGAAACTGGACCCGAATCGCGCCGTCTGCTCTGCAGTCTAGTCCACCTGTTACGTATGGCTCACCACTAACTTGATATGCGCCCACCGAGTGAAGGCCCGGTCTTAAATTTCTATAATCAGCCACGTTATTCTCCTTTTAAAGCTGTTCATTGTAAATAGTCATCTTTTTTGTCTAATCGCCGGATTCATATTCTGTATATCGAAGAGGCTATATTATTTTACCTTAATGGATGCGACTTCCGTTGAGGTAATACCCCCCTCTTCCATAGATGCATATTCAGAACCAGCAACTGTGGAGGCAATATAGGCGCGCTTTTCAGGGTTTTTTATGGTTCCTACTGCGAGCCTCCTCTGATCTCGTTTAAGGCGCGCCTTTCCAAACATGCCGGCATAGCGAGCCTTTGCGTTATCGATCATGGCCTGTGCCTGGTCACGTTTAAGTTCCTCATCTCGAATTTTTTCGACTCGCTCCTGCCAAGTTTTTTCGCCCTCAAATGCTGCCGCCCGTTGAAGCTCCACACCATAAGGAAATTTACCATCCAAGGAGGCGCCACCAACATCCCAACCAACAGTGTGTTCGTGCACCGGGCTGAACGACAAAGAGACATCAACCATTTTTGGTAAAATGGTCCCAGGAGCAGACTGATCACGGCTCTTTGCGTTACGCATTAATTTGCCACCTTTTTCGAAAACTCCATAGTCAGTATTTTCTACATTATGATTTATTGTACACGACGTTATAACCCCCAAGAGGCCAGCGTCGGACCCTCCCATGGCTTTGTAATTTTGATATGTTATTTCTCGATCAACATTCGCCAAATCCTTAGCAGCACTTGCAATACCATCGGTCTTTTGTATCAAGTTCATAACCTTAAGGCGAATCATGGGTGCTTGGGTTATTAATTGTGCGTCATTGCGGCCGGCAAGATTCTTGTTATAGGTGGGATATAAAAATTGACTTAGAAGCTGGAGCCTTCCCATGTTTTCGTAAGCTTCTCCTTCGGAAGAAGCAGGTACCTTAAAATTTAAAGTAATTGCTCGTGTGGTGTTTTTAAAAGCATAAATGGGATCGGTCCTACCAAAAACAGGTACACCAGACCAATCAGAAGTATATGTTTCAACCAAATTTGTAATGAATGCCTTAAAAAACACACTTTCGCCACTAGGAATGTGATGAAAAGATATTGCAAACCCAACGTTTGCCAGAGCATCTGTCGCATCAACAAAATTTGAGATATAGCCCGAAGTGCCAACTTTGTTGGCTCTATATTTGCTATTCCAGAAAAATCCTGTATCACGCTTGTCGTTACTGTCTGCTGCCATTTTAATTTATTCTCCGTTAATTGCTGCCGAAACAACATCTCCCAAAATTGAGAAAGTCTTCTTAGCCACCACATTGCCGTCCAAAGAGAACGGTATTGTAAACTCTTGGTTGATTGCTTGTGGGGAATTGCCGGTAACCATGTCCGAAAGTGCATCAAATGCGGCTGCCGAACGGCCGGCGACCGCGCCGGCTAATCCTGTGGCACCGCCTCCGCCGGTCATGGCTGGGGCCTGTATAGTCGGGGGTGATGCGCCCTCGATTCCCATTAGGCTTTGTGCCCATGCAGGAATTTTATCCTTCCAATAATCTAATGCAATTGTCATTTTTTCTGCTAGCATTGGACCTAGGCTTGTAAAGGGCCACAACAAGGAATCAACTATATTGGAGCCAATCCCTTCAAATACAGTCGAACGACTGGCAATTCCTAAAAAGCTTTTTACGCTCTTTATCCCCTCGTCAAACATATATACGAAAGTTTCACCAATAAAACCAAAATCAAGAGCCTCCCAAGCTTCTTCAAAACTCATTCCAAGGCTGTTAGTCATTCTGGAGATCGATTCCAAGAGGCCCATAGATAGAAAATCAATGGCCTGTGCGGCGCCATAACCTAAGCCTAAAAACCACGATCCAATCCAATCTTTAAAATCGCTTCCTGCAGTTTGTGCAGACTTCAGAACACCACTAAAACCTTGACGGACCATGTTCACAACAGAACCTATAGCAGCAACGCCAACTCCCCCCAAACGAGTAAGCGCTTTTCCTGCAATACTCGGAAGTCTGCTGAGGAATGGTCCAATTCTACCCAATCCCGCCATAATTTTCGAGACACCATTGATAAGCGGAGCAGCGATACGGGATCCCAGTTGCGCAAATTTCGGACCGATTCCTTTCAAAACATTCATTAATTTGGGGCCTAGGCTCTTAGCAAAGTTAGTAATACGGGGCCCTAAATTCTTAAACCAGTGGCCCATCTTCATTAATCTAACATTAAACTTTTGTAAACGCGAGAGCACATTGTGTTTTGCGAATTTACCTTGCTGCTTGACCCACAATTGGCCATTCTGTTTAAGGCCATACGTTGTCTTGCTGAGCGCTTTTGTGCTCTTTGTCCAGCCTGTCAGGCGGCCGATGCCTTTTTTGCCCCACTCCCAGACTTTTTTAGCCATCCACCAAACAGGTTTTAAGAGAATCGGGAAATTGCCTAATACGCCGGCAATAGCACTAAGAGTCATTAGAAGCCCCTCATTACCATCTATCCAGCTTCGCCACATATCGGCGCCGGCACTGACCGCGTCGAGCAGCGCTTTTTGCAGACCTTGGGTGGCGTCGTCGGTGGCTTGCAAGTTTGGTTCCGCTTTCTGTAGGCGACTGTCTAAGCGCTCAAGAACCCCTCTCAATTTTTCTGCTTGTTCTGTTGCGCCGGCCATACTATCGTCATTTTTGCCAATGTTGCCAGTTAAATCGCTCATATCGCCGCTCATTGCCCGGGCCAGTGCGGCCGCGTCTCCCAAGCCGGACGCTTCGGCAAAGAACTTACGCTCATGATATCCCATATCTTGGAAAGATTTGCCAGATGCATTGATAGCATCTCTGATCATTTCGAAGCGCTTAGCTGGATCGGTTTCGTCCATCAATTCCATTGCATTAACAAAGTTGCCACCCAATGCAGCATTAAGCTGGCCGGCTTGAGTTGCGGCGCCTTCGAAGGTATCAAACTTGTTGGTCATATCCAACAATCTTTTCATCTCGATGCCGGTAATCTTGCTCGTGCGCGCCAGATCCTTAAATGCCTTAACCCCATTGTCACCCAGTTTCGCCAATTCGCCGCCCATATTGGCGAAATCGCCGGTTAATTGACCAACAGGAATTCCCAAATCTTGCGCGGTGGCGCGCATACCCAACATAAGCTCATCGGCATCGTCCATGGAAACACCCATCGATTTTGTTGCCTCTTGGACGCCTTTTCCGAAGTCTTCGTTACTTACACCTAATCTATTTAGAGTTGCGGCGGTTTCTATCAATTGACCTTGCTGCCGGCCAGAAAGCATTGTAAAATCAGTGGTGTTGTTCATTAATGCTTTTGTGCTAGCGGAGACTTCATCCAGGGTGGGGCCCAGGCTCTTCATCTTCATCGTCTCGTACACATCCATGGTAGTGCGGCCAAGTTCCGCTGTGGCGCCCGTGGTTCTCATTAGTTCACCGCGCACTTTCTGCATCTCAGATACACGTTTTGCGGTGCCGATAGCAAATTGTCCTGCTGCCTTGGCTAGCCCTTGGAAGGCGCCACTAGCGAGATTCAGCGCTGTCTGGAAGATTCCTCCCTTTCCTTTGCCTATCGTCTTTATAATATTGCCAAGACCTTTTCCTGCGCTGCTTAAGTTGCTACTAAAATCTGAATATATATCCAAATTTGACGTCAGCGACTCACCAACAGATGCTTGGTGCTCCTTCATCTGCTCCCAGTATTTGGTTTCAGCGGCACGTGCTTTGTTAGCTGCTTTCTCTTGTTGTTGTAACAGCTTGTTTTGTTGTGCTAGAGCGGCCGCCTTTTCTTCTTCGCTGGCAGTGTTACTCTCAATGATAGTCTGCTGCTCTCTTAGTTTGGCATTAACTGACTCAACTTCGGCGGCTGTGCGGGCAGTAGTTGCCTTGCCCGGCGCGCCACGCGCAGGGCCACCGGCAGCGGCGCCAGATTGTTCAAGCTGCCTCTCTAAAAGCTCTTTAATATCGTCTAGTGTTGCGCCCACAATAAAGTTCCTCGCTATAGTAAATAGTAAAAGCTCAAAAAACTATTTTTTTGAGCTTTCTTTAGGGGCAAATTGTTGTGGTATTTTAGGTTGATTGTGTGAATTTAGCAACTGGAAGTTTGAATTTCCTGAAGATCTCGACTTAGAAGAGTTCTCAATAGCTTCTTTTTCCGCCTCTAGTTGCTGAATTAGTCTTTCGGCAAACCAATTTCTAAGACCAACTGGCAGGCTATATGCTTCCGAGAACGACCATCCGCCCGAATATTTCAAAAAGAAGAACGTTTCATATACGTTCTCCATATACTCAGATGTCAGGCCAAAAAAAGTCCGCGGTCAGCGGGACCTCCATTTCTTGTGAATGATCACAAGCAATGCAGTCAAAATGCTGGCTTAAATCTACATCAGGGGCCGTCAATCTATAAGCTTTTCTCAAGTAAGCTGAATCCATCGAAGGCAAATTATCTGCAACATAATTTATTGCTTCTTCTGTATCGTTTCCATTCACAGCACAAATGATGTTCTTAAGCTGCGATGTAATAATTTTATCGGCCTTATTTGACTTGCGACTTTTTTCAACAGATGCGGATAATCTTTTCTCGTCACGACCGGTTAGGACTCTAAATGTTGCTGTTAATTTTGTTTTTGGGAGCAAAACACTATAAGTGCCGTCTCCGTTCGGTGTCGCTTCTGCAGACTGTCCCGATGTGATCTTCGCATCATTTAAATCAAACGTGTATTGCTGTTGAGCACTACAAGCAGGACAAGCAATGTTTGTGGTATACTCATGGCCATAGCCAGAAACTCTTGCTGCAATTATGATCGCGTTGCGATCACCAACAATAAGTGACTCGGGGTCAACTCTCTTGTCTACCATTAGACTATGCAACACTCTTTCTACTGCAATGCCTTTCTTGAGTAATGATCGGGAAGTTAAAATATCCTCTTCCTTTGCGGTCATTTGTTTAATCTCAATTGTTTCCTGTTCATGAAGGGGATGGTTTTCAGGATAAAACTTCCCTTTCGACGGCAATTCCACAAATTCTGTAGGAACAACAAAAGAAAAGGGATTCCCTTCATCTTGTGTCGCGGCTGCCGTCACTTGCGGAATAGGGGCTTGGGCATCTTTTGTTTCGTGCTCCAGACCTGTTCTACTTCTATTACGTGACAATATACACCTCTCTAATTTTCATATTATACGTTAAAATATCTCTTGCCTTGATCGACAACTGCGGCACCTGCCATGGCAGTTTCGACGCGGGCCCAATCGTACCTTAGCTTAACGGAAAGCTCTGTCAAGCCATCCTCGCCATAAGTTAATTCGCCAAAGCCGAGTTCTGTGACAAACCCGTTCCAAAGAGTCCAAGTTTCGGTTGGGTTGCCGTCAGCATCAATTTGCGTAATGATGACCGTGCCCAAAGCACCGGTGGCTTTGGCCTTTGAAATGCTTGTTAGGTTTTCATTTGTAGCGTCGGTGGGAGGGTTATAGCCTGAAGCCTCTACAATAGCGGCCAAAGTAGCTGCCACATCTGGATCACCGCCTGGGTCGACAAGCTTCACATCAATCTCGTTCCACTCAACGGATCCGGGGTAATAAAATTTGTGATTCAAGAAAGCATGATCAGCTGTGGAAATCGTGAATCCCGGCTTCGTGCATGACTTTGCGTACCAAAGCACTGCACCTCCGTTCTGAGAATTAATCCCTGTAAATTGAACGGTAAATCTAAATTGTCTCTTTGGGTCTTTTAAAGTAATATCTTCCTTAAAAGCTGTTGACCAGAATGGCATTGTTAGTTTCTCCCTTATTATAACTTAACTAGTCTATTTAATTAATTTTAGTCGTCAAATGACGCCCCAGTTGAAAGGATAACGAAGTCAATCGCAATAAATTCGATTGCTCTCGCTGGTTTCACTAGGATCTTGGCGTACATAATGTTCCGATCAATGAGATCGGGAGTGGTTGTTGATTCATCGAGAACCAAACGATAATCGGAAATACCGAATCTAGTCTTAACATTCGCAAGGAATGGCTCAACAAGTCCCTTAAATCTATCCCACGTAGCTTGTACGTTTTGTTCGAATAGAATTTGAGTAGAAAGAATCGAAATTTGCTTCTTGAGGTAGATAACCAGTCTTCTCACATTGATTCGATCAAGGGCTGACTGACGCTCTTGGAGCGTCTTCTGTCCAAAGACCACAATTCCACTAGAGGGGAATGAGGCAATTGGGTTAATACGTGCGTCGTATAGGGTGTCTCTCTCTTTAGACGTCAATCTCTCGGAAACGCTTGTGACTGGAATCCCAGCGGCGCCCTCTGTAAGACCACCTCTGTTAAAGCCGGCGGGCGCGAACCAGACGTCTGAGCGTGCTTCGGAGCTTCCCAAAACACCCATCATCGCAACAGTAGGTGGCACCCAGACCAAGGATCCATCTCCGGAATCTCGGGTTTGAACCCACGGATAGAATGTGGCGCCATAGCTGGAGTCAATTCTTCTGTCTTTCAGGTTATTTGCAGCCTGAATCGGAGTGGTGCCGCGGCGATCTGCCTTATCGGACTTATATTCTTCGTGAGGAGGAATGTAAATATTCGCCAAATCAATTAGTGCTAATGCATCGGCACGGTCTGAACACAAGTCGACCATATACCCGGTAAGGTTGTCGTTCGTGAGGCCCGGCACCGATAAAAGGTTCATGTTCACAGCTTCCGGATCTGCAACTGTTTCTAAGGCTCTCCGAATCGTGTGATAAACATAGTTATTTTCGTCTGTGGATGAGTCCGACAGGGCTTTATTATATATGGGATCGGGTTTCGTAATATCCCATCCATCAAAGCCGCCCCAGAAAGGCGCTGTAAATCTGTTGTAATCTGCATCAAGTAGCGTCTTATAGGAGCCAGATGCGGACACTGAGTTGCCTGCGGCTCTGGATCCTGATTCATAGAAGTATGATGAACCGCTCTTGCGGACATTATCCAGCGAGAACATATAGCTCCACCCAACAACACCGCCATTTCCGGCTTCGGAGCGTGAGGGATCGGAACCAATCGAGGTCAACCACAATCTGTGATTGTCTCCAACGCTTCTATCGCTTCTTGATGAATTGGTGTCGCGTGCGGTACTAAATCCAAAGTATGCATCTGTTGGATCGGTCAATCCACCAGCAGAGGCAGAAACTCGTAGGATATCTTGTGGGAATTTAAACGAAGCAGTGGTGTTATTCGAGAGGCCGCCGAGGAGACAGCCATGCCCGTCGCCGCTTATCCCAAAGCTCGCCCAGCTAGCTGTGGCGGCCGGGAGAGCATTGCCAGGTGCACCCGGATCGTTCGCCTTCCAGTCTATTCTAGGCGCTAAAATGGGAGGACCCTGATACCCAAAGGGCAGCAGCGTAGCGTCAGAGGCGCCGGCCTCTACATCCGAATTCATTTCGGCATACACATACTTGGACTTGTTGGGATAATCGCCAACCTTTCTTAATCTCTTGTTGCTCTCATCCCATGTGGTGTATACATCCCCAATTTTTCTAGCAATAAAGCTTGGTGAAGATGGATTTAAGTTACAGTTATCAAATCTTTCGACTACCTGCACATTATTGTCTGTATCATACAAGCTTCTCAAAACTACAGAGAATGTACCGTATTCTGTAGAAGAGTTATTAGACTGTCTAATTCTTTCGATCGAAACTTTTACGTTCTTGTGTAGCCATTCGCCGTGGCCGCGGCCTTTGAGGCGGAAAAGCTTTTGCTTATTTTCTGCCACGAAGCTGCCGCTTACACCGAGATCCTGACCGATAAACCAGCCGGCCACCGCTTCGCGAGAAGCCTGGCCTTGCATTTTCGAAGGCGCGTAAGAACCAGAATTGAGTGCAACAATAATCCCAACACTAGAAGAATTATGAAGACCGTTGTTGCGAACATCTTGTTCAAAAGTTTCTCCAAGCCAATAATCAATTTCCGCCGAAGTGGGATAAAAAGCGGCAGAGGTACCCTTAAGCTGCGGATTTGTGCTAAACTGATTGCGAATAAAGTCTTGAGAATTATCGTTAAAATTGAACTTAAACGTTTCTGCGCCCTGCGCGGTGCCGCTAATCTGCAGCACATAGTTTCCACTAGAATCTTCTGAGGAGATGTAGGCTCCAGCAGAGGCGGTGACGTTGTTTGTGCCCCAAAGGGTCCCACTTAGTTGAATTGTTCCATTTTGTAGATACCATATTGCAGCACATGAGCCTGTCCCTAGATTACCAAGAACGTCAATACCGGTACCACCAGTGAATGCACTGGCGTTAACGGTGGTGTTTGAGTCCATACTCCCGCCGCTGGTGATTGTGGTGTTTCCATCACTGCCGCCCATGACCTGTGTAAGATTGACTTTTGCAGTGTCGTCGCTATCTACTGCAGCTGTGATTGTTCCGTTGTGTCCATCTGAACTGTTTATCAAGCCAACAATGTTTGCTGCGGCTGCGGCGGCGTTGGCTCCAAGGTTATATTCCTGACTCGAGGCCGCTGCAGTATAATCGTTTTTAGCCGTATAGGTTACAGTAGTGCCGAGAGTATCAATAATCGCTAGCGTTCCGTCGTTTGTTGAGGGCGTTGCGGCAAATGTAAATGTTGATGTTGCGGCAGGCCCCCCTGAGCCTGATTCGAACAAGAACATCGCATATGCGCCGCCGGCGCTGGTGGCCACAGTGCCTGTAACTTCATTATCGGTCTTCCAGCCTGCAAGAGCAGCGCTGGTGCCATCATTTGTTGAAATCTGCTGTCCCAAAAGGCGAACGTATGTAAGAGGAGCAGCATTCGACTGTAAGAACGCTTTGGCGGCATAGGTGCCGTACATCGGTGATTGATAGTTTCCGTTGCGGTAAATATCGCCGCCGGCCATTCCTGGTGCTGTTTCGCCAAACATCTCGACAAAATCGCTGTAGGATTCAATCTTAATTGGCTGCATTGCCATTCCTTTGCGCGAGCGGCCGACAACAACAGGTCCGATGGCATCTGGTTGCGTGGGCAGAAAGGAGTTGTCAATCTCATTGATAAACACTCCGGGAGATACAAACTTAAAGTTCTTTACTGACATCGTATTAGGTTCCTCTTTAGTAATGTAGTATTAATTGGTGGACAATCATCAATAAATAGTTTATGCAACTTCAAAAGTCTTGAAGAGAATAAATAATTTTAGCTTCAGTTCAGGAACTAATCTTCGATTAAGGCCGGATCACCCGGAAGTGGCACTGTTTCCCTCGGAAACGTTATTTCAACAGTGTTTTCCTCGATTTTAACAAGAGGGCGCTCATCATTTTCGCCTTCACCGATTAAATATCCTAATACTTTTATTGTTATATCAGTAGAAAACATCCTAGCTTCATCTGCTAAGTTCGACATATTGTTGTTGTGTGAAAAATCCTGCTGTATGAAGGCTTCGTATAGGTGGCCATTCCTTTTTATCGTAAATGCGTTGATCTGGCCCGTTCTGCTTATAAATGGCGCGAGAAGTTCGTTCATTTGTTGTTGATATTCCGTTTTGATCACAATTTTATAATCTATATTAATGTACACTGGGATCGGGACCGATAATGTCTGAATCACAATCTTCTTATTAGTGCGCGGAAAATATTTTTGATGTTCTTTTTCTTTTGGTAGCATTCTCATTGAATCCGCAACTGCAAAATTGCGAGTTTTATCTTCTACAATCCTTTTGGCGATCACCATACGACCTGTACGGCCGTCTCCATCTCCTGAATATAGATGTGCCTGAAATGCTCCTTTTCTGGTCGGATCTTTAACGACTCCGACTCTTTCTATGCTGGTCAAGGGCAATTTAAGAGCCCCCGCTTCATCGCGCAATTCTTTTTTATTTTTTAACTGAAAAGCTCGTTCGGGAGTTTGCCACAATACTGGCACACTAATATACCCCTCGTTTGTTTTAGTAGAGAGCTTTAAATCTTCTTTCATCCACGAAACAATCGCATAATCAATGTTTTCCAACGTAGATGCCAGCATTCCAATTTCCTGTAGCCCTATAGCTCCAGTTAACGGTAAATCTGGCAACATCGCGAAATTAAAATTATCAGGTAGCATCGAATAGCCCCTTTCTTGCTCTCTTACAGGTGGCCGCGATCTCAAATTCGTGGCTAGCCTGCCCAAACAATAGTTTTGGCTCACCTGTGTTAACTATCTCATAATAATGATTGTTATATAAAATAAAATCTCCTTCACGGACAAACAGATCCTGGTCTTCGGTTAATCTTCTTCGATGAAAGTGAACCAAAATTTCCCACTGTCGATCAACGCCAGCGCTTTCTAAATAATCTGTTGCTTCTGTCTTCCACTCCACCAGCGCATAAACCCTAACTGGCGGCAAATATGTCTTTTCGACCGCTTCCCCATAAAGATCGTGAAAATTGGTTCTTTCCATATCAATAGAATAATAAAGAACTTGTTGGCCGATGACCTTCTCGATAAGCTCATCATTAACTTGCTTGACAAGATCGCGCTCTTTCTTACCTAAGAAAAGTGGCGGGGGTGGTTGTTCGGGTCTTTTCCATTCATTTCCCATCTATTTACCCCACAAATATCGGCAACGGTGATTTGCTAAATGTGGTAGCTGCTGCCTCTGCCTTTTCGCTATCTTTCTTGACCAGTTCGGAATATTCCATCTCTTTGAGCGTTTCCATTAACTTATCTTTAAGTTGCTGCTGTTCTTCCTTTGCTTGTGATAAAAGCTCGGAATGATTTAAAGTAACACTTTCGCCGGGAATTGGTATTTGAGCAAATTTACCTCTGACCTGACCTAACATCTCTTTACACAAAGCCAAACAATATTTTCTAATCCACTGTTTTCCTATTGAATTAATATTTGCATAGGGTACATTATCATATGGCAGCGTATTCATGTTGTTCACTCCAGTGACACCATCTTCATACCCGCTATCATCTGCAATTGAGTCTGTTTCAATATAAAACTTAAACCATATTCGATCTTGTTCGTCAAATCCCCAATAACTCGGGGTAGGAAATAGTCTAAGTTTGTTATTTTTTAATTCATACGCATAATGAGACGTTCTTGTATAAATTGAATCCTCATACATTATAGCCTGCATTTTATTCTGCCATGTCGGGATGATCTCAAAAGTGGAGTCATCCGCAAACTGTCCATACGTTGAATAGTTTCCGACAACACCGACACCGCCATAATACCCGTAAAATCTCCACATAGCGCGTGGAGACCTAAAGTATACCTGTGTGACGTATATTCTCTTGCTCCCTACCTTGCCGCTGTATGGCACGGAGCCACCCCCGTCATCTGAGCCGGAAGAAGATGCTTTCTCGACTATATCTTGAAGGTCATAATCTTGTCCATCAGTCACAGGCTTGAATGAAGCTGAAAAAACCGTGCTCGTTCCTCCAAATCCAGCCATCGTGGCCAACCCATCGCCAACTTTTTTCGCGTAGGAAGCTTGAAATCTCGGATATCTCAGGCTAGCGCTAGCGGGGCCCGTCTTGAGGTTGCCTAGGTGATCAAAAGTCCCTGTAGTGTCTCCCAGGGCATCTGAAAGAGCATTCTTACTCTGGTGTAGGTTGACGATATACGAATATTCAAGCACAGCTTCTTCGTATGCCGCATATACATTCGACGGAGTAAGTTCAATATCAATAACATCGCCACCGAGCTTCTTATAAACATAAGCTACTTGCATAGAGGCGCCACTAATAAAATCAGCAGAGGCGGTATAGATACCAAACGGAACAGCACCCGTTACGTCAGACACGCTGCCCGTTTTTGTTAATATTATTGCGCTAACTTGAGATTTTGGACTAAGATTTGTCGGCACGCAAGAGCCCTCCTAAGAATAAATAGTTTCAAAAATGCAAAGCTCAACCATATGTTAAGCATCGCTTCAATTAAGCGGCAAATTCGTTATTTTTTCTTAGAAATCGTTGTTTTACGTGTATTTCTTTTTCTTGTGGTTTTTTTGGCGGGTGTGTGTACCGGGGCGGTCGACACCACCTCCTTTACCACCGCTTCAGAAGTAACCTCATGGGCGATTGCCTCTACCAAGTTCTCTTCAGCAATCTCATGGGCGACTGTCTCTACCAAGTTCTCTTCAGCGATCTCTGTAACCGTATTTTCCACGATCACTTCCGCCTCCTGATGGTGGCGGCCGGCCGCGGCTTTCTTTCTCAACATTAATCTTCTACGAGGGTTCATAGCAGTTTCTCCTTTAAAATAAGTAGTTTTAAAATACCAAAAACGAAAATCTCAAAAACTTACTGGGAAAAAAATTGACAGATCGACCTTCTTCGGTTTTAGCCTCGAAAGAAAAACCCCCTCCGAAGAGGGGGCAAAATAAATAAAATATTTTTAAGGTTCAATTAGCTTCGGTTATTCAGCGGCTAAGGTAATTCCCTCAGCGAGTCGCGACATTCCAGTGATAAAGTAATTTGTTCCATCACAGAAAAGACGTGCCCAGTCACCCTGAACAGCGCTTGTTGTGAAAACCAACACCTCTGTCGGAATAGCGGTTGCAGGCATCAACTGTGGCGTTGCATTATCTGCGCCTGTGCGGACGTGACCTAAAATCAAGTCAGTACCAGGGGCCGTGATAGTTGTTGCGGCAGTGTTATCGTTTACCCAAAACTCACAACTCCATCCGGAGCCGGCCGCGGCTACGGTCGGCAAAGTGACAGCTGCAGTAGCCGTCCCAATTGTAAACCGTTTTCCGCCGTCTGCAACTGTCAAAGTTTTATTTGCCGTAATTGCTTCCACAACGCCATGTCGTGCGTTCATAGCATTTGCATTTTTATTGATCAAGCTTCGAATTCGAGCGTGACCTATTCTTTTTGTTCCCATAATTTAAAACCCTCCATTTATGTGTTTATAATTTAGGCGAGACAAAAGATATACTCCTGTCTCACATATAAGTAGTTTTCTCCATAAAGAAGACCCCCTCCCTTTTCGGGGAGGGGGCTTTCTGTGTCACGTTTAGCCGTGCTTTTTACCTAATATATATCAAATGTTTATATATTAAGATGTAGCGCCAGCCTC
>Ga0080013_1000711_pt1 | contig 46224 bp, 58 predicted proteins | sample ETNvirenome_6_85_FD_69236 | JGI IMG/M metagenome (GOLD analysis project Ga0080013, IMG submission 69236) | Marine viral communities from the Pacific Ocean - ETNP_6_85 (SPADES assembly) (version 2) | ecosystem: Environmental > Aquatic > Marine > Oceanic | place: Pacific Ocean | collected 2013-06-19
ATTAGTTGTTGCTGGTGTTGCTACGTTTAGTAATACTGTTGATATCAATGGTGTTTTAGATATAGATGGTCAACTAGATGTAGATGAACTTGTAGTTGCTGGTGTTTCTACATTCTCTTCTCTCGTTGATGTTAATAATCGTATTGATGTAGTAGGTGGTATAACTGGTGATCAATTATACGTAGCAATAGCAACGGTTACTAATACTGCTACTTTCGAAAGTGCTATAGTTGCAGAATCTAGTTTAGATGTTGATGGAACAACTGATTTAGATGTTCTTAATGTTGCCGAAACTGCTACGTTCTCTGCTCTAATAGATGCTAATGCTCGTCTTGATGTTGCAGGTGGTGCCAATATAGATCAGTTAAATGTCTCTGGTGTTTCTACATTCTCTTCTGCTGTAGATATTAATGCTGGTTTAGATGTAGATGGACAAACAGATTTAGATGAATTAGTTGTTGCTGGTGTTGCTACGTTTAGTAATACTGTTGATATCAATGGTGTTTTAGATATAGATGGTCAACTAGATGTAGATGAACTTGTAGTTGCTGGTGTTTCTACATTCTCTTCTCTAATAGATGCTAATGCCCGTCTTGATGTTGTAGGTGGTGCCAATATAGATCAGTTAAATGTAAGTGGTATTGCTACTTTTAGAAATGGGGTTAATCTACTTGGTCTTCTCCATACCAATGATGGTGTAAACTTTACTGGTGATAATTATAATTTATCATGGGATAAATCTAACAGTGCATTAGAGTTTACTGATAATGCAAAAGCAACATTTGGTACTGCATCTGGTGGAGATTTACAAATATATTCTGATGGAACGTTTGGAATTATCAAAGGAAATGATAAACTAAAGGTTACAGGAATTAGTGAACTAAATGTTACTGGTGTTTCTACATTCGCTTCTCTAATAGATGCCAATGCTCGTATTGATGTAGTTGGTGGAATTAATGTAGACCAGTTAAATGTAACGGGTGTTTCCACATTCGGTGATGATGTAACATTCACTGCTGGTGGATTAAATGTTACTGGAATTATAACTGCTACTGAACTAGATATAGGTACTGGTGGTATTGATGTTGATGGACAGACCGATTTGGATGAATTAGTCGTTGCTGGAATAGCAACATTCTCAACAGATGTAAATATTACTGGACTGCTTACTGCAGGTGCAATCGATGGAGGATCATTCTAATGGCAAAACCAGCAAGTAGAGAGGAATTGACTAATTATTGTTTAAGAAGATTAGGTGAACCTGTAGTAGAAATCAATGTAGATACTGAACAAATAGAAGATTTGATTGATGATGGCATTCAATATTTTCAAGAACGTCATTTTGATGGTGTTGAAAGAATGTATTTGAAATATAAACTTACTGAAGATGATATTAATAGAGGAAATGCAACAAATGAAACTGGAACTTCTAATACGCTAGGAATTACAACAACATCAGGTATTTCTACCACGGTGAGTGGTATGACTACTATGACTAATAGTTTTTATGAGACATCTAATTTTATACAAGTTCCTGATTCGGTAATTGGTATAGAAAAAATATTTAAATTTGATAGTAGCACTATATCAGGTGGAATGTTTAGTATAAAATATCAATTATTTTTAAATGACTTATATCAATTTAATTCTATTGATTTACTTCAATATTCTATGGTTAAAACATATCTAGAAGATATTGATTTCTTATTAACTCCAGATAAACAAATAAGATTTAATAAACGACAAGGTAGATTATATCTTGATATGGATTGGAATAGTGAGACTAAAGATACTTATTTAATTATTGATTGTTATAGAATTTTAGATCCTAATACATTTACGGATGTTTATAATGATAGTTTCCTTAAAAAATATGTAACTGCACTTATAAAACGACAATGGGGACAAAATCTGCTTAAATTTAGAGGTACTAGACTTCCAGGTGGAGTAGAACTTAATGGTCGGGAATTGTATGAAGATGCTGAAAAAGATCTTGAGGATATTAAACAGAGGATGACTTTAGAATACGAATTACCACCATATGACTTTATCGGTTAATTATGACCTTAAATTCCTACTTCTTACAAGGATCGACTTCAGAACAAAATCTGATTCATGATTTAATCACTGAGCAGATACAAATTTATGGTGTTGAGGTATATTATCTACCTAGAAAAATATTTACTACTGATAATATTATAAAGGAGATTCAATCATCAAAATTTGATGATAGTTTTCTTCTAGAAGCATATGTTAATAATTATGACGGATATGCTCCTGATAGTGATGTAATGACAAAATTTGGATTGAAATTAAAAAATGAAATAAGTCTAACTATTGCTAAAGAAAGATTTGAAGATTTTATTACACCATTTCTGGAAGGTATATCAGCCGGTATTAGAGAGGGAAGAATTACTGGATATGACTTTGGTGATTTAGTTAGTAGACCAAAAGAAGGAGATTTGATATATTTTCCTCTAGGTGAAAGATTATTTGAGATTAAGAGAGTAGAACATGAGAAACCATTTTATCAATTAGGTACTCTTTATACATATGAATTAAGTTGTGAATTGTTTGAATATGAAAATGAACTTATTGATACTAGTATTGATGAGGTTGATAATACTGTAGAGGATGAAGGATATATTTCAACTGTTAATTTAGTTGGTCTTGGAATAACTGCTACTGCAACTGCTGGTATATCAAGTGGTTGTATCAGGGAAATATTCCTGAATAATGATGGTTATGGATACACATCATCACCAACAGTTTCAATTTCAGCTGCTCCTGCTTCAGGATTTACGGCTAATGCAGTTGCTATTACCACTACAAGAGCTAATATTACTTCTATTTACAGAATAGAAATGACAAATACGGGTGCTGGATATACAGAGGCACCCACAATAACAATTAGTGGTGGTGGAGGAGCTGGAGCTGCTGCAACTTGTTCTATATCAACTAGTTTTGGTATACAGAATGTTGTTGTAAGTGCTGGTGCTACTGGTTATTCTTCTACACCACTTTCTACAATTACTGCTCCACCATCAGGAATTAATACTGCTATAATATATGCACCATTAGATCCTTATTCAGGTGCTGGAATTAGTACTATTAGAATAATAAATTCTGGTATTGGTTATACAGAGGCACCTACTATTGTATTCAATACTCCAGGAACTGGTGTTGGTACATTCTACTATAATGAAGATGTTACTGGTCAGAGTTCTGGAGTTACTGCAAAAGTTAGAAACTTCCGTAAGGATACTGATGAAAGTGCAATTGATCCACCAACAACTTTACAGGTATCCCTAAATACAGGTAAGTTCTATGACGGTGAAATAGTCGTCGGTTCAATATCTACTGCTACATATATTGTTAAGACTCATGATCTTGATAGTTTTGATCAACCATTTGATTCTAATGAGGATATTGAAAATGAAGCAGATTCATTATTAGACTTTAGTGAAGGCAATCCATTTGGAGATTATTAATGTTAGGAACATATTTTTATCACGAAATATTAAGAAAAACTATTATTTCTTTTGGTACGCTGTTTAATAATATTAATATTAAACATAAGAAGGCTGATGGAACAATTCTTGATGATATTAAGGTAGGTCTTTCTTATGGACCACAGCAGAAGTATTTGGCAAAGATTCAAGAACAGGCACAATTATCAAAACCAGTTGCTATTACTTTGCCTAGAATGTCATTTGAAATGATTAATATTCAATATGATCCAACAAGAAAAACAGGAGTGACTCAAACTTTTAAGGTTAAGGATACTACTGATGATAAGATGAAAAAGGTTTATATGCCTGTTCCTTATAATATTGGATTCGAATTAAACATTTTTAGTAAATTGAATGATGATGCACTACAAATTATTGAACAGATAATGCCATATTTTCAACCAGCATTTACATTAACCGTGGATTTGGTATCAGCTATTGGAGAGAAAAGAGATATACCTGTTGTATTGGATAATATATCATTTCAGGATGATTATGAAGGAAGTTTTGAAGTAAGAAGGGCACTTATATATACATTACAATTTACTGCAAAGACATATTTATTTGGTCCTGTTGCTAAGTCTAGTGATGGATTAATTAAGAAAGTTATTGTAGATCATCATTCAGGAACAGATACTTCAGCTGCTAAACGTGAAGTTAGATATACAGTTGTTCCAGATCCAATTAGTGCTGGACCAGATGATGACTTTGGATTTACTGAATCTTGGACAGACTTTGGTGATGGTAAAGATTATAGTCCTACAAGACAAACTGATGTATAATGAGTTATGAAGAATGATTATGCCAGTATTGATAAATCTCTTAACATAGAGAATGATATTGTTGAGACAGATAAAAGAAGATCAGAAATAGAAGTTATACCTGAAAAACCAAATGAAATTCAAAAGGATTATGAATATACTCGTGCTAATTTATATTCACTAATTGAAAAAGGGCAAGAATCACTTAATGGTATAATGGAACTTGCTGGAGAGAGTGCAAGTCCAAGAGCATATGAAGTTGCAGGACAGATTATTAAGTCAGTTGCTGATACTACTGATAAGTTGATGGAACTTCAGAAGAAAGTTAAAGAAATTGATGAAGACAGTATCAAAAAACCTAGTACAGTTACAAATAATGCATTATTTGTTGGTTCTACATCAGAACTTTCAAAAATGCTTAAAGATGGATTTTTAGATAAAAATTGATATATTATGTCTGATGCAGTCTATCTTGGTAATCCCAATTTAAAAAAAGCAAATACAGCACATGAGTTCACAGAAGAACAAGTTGTTGAATTTATAAAATGTAAACAGGATCCTGTATATTTTGCTATAAACTATTTAAAGATTGTTTCTTTGGATCATGGTTTAGTTCCTTTTAAACTATATCCATTTCAAGAAAAATTAATTAGAAATTTTCACGAAAAAAGATTTAATATCTGTAAGATGCCACGACAGACTGGTAAGTCTACAACGTGTGTGGCCTATCTATTACATTATGCTGTTTTTAATGATAATGTCAATATTGCGATTCTGGCAAACAAAGCATCCACGGCTAGAGATTTACTTGGCAGATTACAACTTGCATATGAAAATTTACCTAATTGGATGCAACAAGGTATAATATCATGGAACAAAGGATCATTGGAGTTGGAAAATGGGAGTAAAATATCGTCAAACTCTACTTCTTCATCTGCTGTCCGAGGTGGATCCTATAATGTCATCTTTCTTGACGAGTTCGCATTCATCCCGAATCACATTGCTGATGACTTCTTTGCCTCTGTTTATCCTACTATCTCGTCTGGACAAAGTACTAAAGTAATCATCGTAAGTACCCCTAGAGGGATGAATCATTTTTACCGAATGTGGCACGATAGCGAACGCGGCAAGAATGAGTATGTACCAACTGAGGTTCATTGGAGTGAAGTTCCTGGTAGGGATGAAGAATGGAAAGAGCAAACTATTGCTAACACATCAGAAGCACAATTTAAAGTTGAGTTTGAATGTGAATTTTTAGGTTCAGTTAATACTTTGATTTCTCCTACTAAGTTAAGAAATCTTGTATATGAAGAACCATTAAAAAGAAATGCTGGTCTTGATATTTATGAACATCCAAAAGAAGAGAGTAATTATTTAATTACAGTTGATGTTGCCAGAGGATTGGGTAATGATTATTCAGCATTTATTGTTTTTGATATTACTGAATTTCCATATAGGGTAGTTGCCAAATATAGGAATAATGAAATTAAACCAATGCTATTTCCTAATATTATTCATGATGTTGCTAAAGGGTATAATGAAGCATTTTTATTAATAGAGGTGAATGATATTGGAGATCAAGTAGCAAGTATTCTTCAGTATGATCTTGAATATGAAAATTTATTAATGGCTTCCATGAGAGGAAGAAATGGTCAAATTGTTGGTCAGGGATTTAGTGGTAAAAAATCCCAATTAGGTGTTAGAACAACTGCAGCAGTTAAGAAACTGGGATGTAGTAATTTAAAAACCTTAGTTGAAGATGATAAGATAACCACAGTGGATTATGATATTATTTCAGAATTAACAACTTTTTCACAAAAACACAATTCATTTGAGGCAGAGGAAGGATGTAATGATGATTTAGCAATGTGTTTAGTTATATTTGCATGGTTGTGTGCACAAGATTACTTTAAAGAAATGACAGATAATGATGTTCGTAAAAGAATATATGAGGAGCAAAGGAATCAAATAGAACAAGATATGGCACCATTTGGATTTGTTCAGACTGGATTAGAAGAGGAGAGTTTTGTTGATGGTGATGGTGATAGGTGGCATACTGATGAATATGGTGATAGATCTTATATGTGGGATTATATGTAATGGATCTAGATGATCAGGTTGAATTAGAACATTTATTATTTACTGAGAGAAAATGTAGAGTCTGCGGAAGTATAAAAAATTTAATAGAAGATTATTATCTAACACGTAAGGATAGAGGATCTATGCAATCTTCATATTCTTATGAATGTAAGGTTTGTACTATAAGAAGAATTGTTGATAATAGAAAAAAGAAATCTCCTTTTATGGATTGGGAATATCCTGATTGGTAATGTTCACGCACTATTTCCCCGTTGTAAATAAAGCTTTTAATAAATATTTGTAGAATAAATTTGGACTGCGAGGGGAATTAAAGATGCCATTAAATCTAGCATCTCCTGGAATTATTGTAAAAGAAATAGACCTGACCCAAGGGAGAGTTGATCCAACATCAGATAAGATTGGTGGAATTGTAGGACCGTTTGAAAAAGGTCCTGTAGAATTACCAACTGTTGTTGAAAATGAGAATGATTTAGTAAACAATTTTGGAGAACCACATAGTGCTGATAAGCAATATGAAGGTTGGATGGTTGCATCTTCTTTTCTTGCATATGGAGGTACATTAAGGGTTGTAAGATCAGATGATGATGATCTTAAAAATGCTGTTAATAATAGTGCCAGCTTAAAAATTAAAAGTACTCAAGATTATGAAGAACTTGGATATGATGAAAATATTATTCCTACTGCCGTTACTGTTGCTAAGAACCCTGGTTCTTGGGCAAATGGTATTAAGATAGGTATTATTGACGCAAAATGCGATCAAATACTAGAAGTTGCTGGTGCAGGTGCTACTGTTGGATACGGTATATCACAGGCAATTACTAAAGAACTTCCAGGTGTTGGGGCAGGAACAACCTTAGACGGAATTCTGAAAGGTATTATTACGCAGGTTACGGGAAATAAAGTTGGTGTAAAAATTGTTTCCCATGTATCAGCAGCTGGAACAGAAACTGCTGTTGATTATCAACCAGGTGGTGTTTATCAGTTTATTACTTCATCAGGTACTGGTAATCCTGCTTCTACGATTGGATTTAAAAACAGTAGTGGAACTGCTACAGGAATTTCTACATCAGTCAATGCAACATCTGACTGGTTCGATGCTCAAGATATTGCAGTTTCAACAAGTACAGTCGGTATAGGAACATCAACAAAGAATATTAAGTGGAATACACTTGTTGATAGACCAGGTACTTCAGACTTTGCTGCAGCAAGAGGAGCAAGATTTGATGAACTTCATGTTATTGTACTTGATGGTGAAGGAAAGATTACTGGAAATTCAGGAACAATTCTTGAGAAGCACATAAGTCTTTCGAAAGCAAAAGATGCTGAATTCTCTGCAGGTTCTCCTTCTTATTGGAGAAAATATCTAAAGTCTAATTCAGAATACATTTTTGGTGGAAGTGCTCCATCAGGACTTACAACTACTGGATTCAGTGCCAACTACGTTCCACAATCTGATTATGGTTGGGATCAAGATGCCAACGGTATTATCTTTGGTGGAACAGGAGTACAGAATCTAGTTCTACAAAATGGTAAGAATTATGATGGACAAACTGGTATTGGAACATCAGGTGCCCTAAAAGCAACTGTTTCTAAGTTATCGACTGGTTATCAACTCTTTGAAAATAATGATGCATATGCTGTAGATTTCTTATTGATGGGTTCTGGAAACTATTCACAGATAGCAACACAGAATCTTGCTCAACAAGTTATTGCAGTTGCTGATGCTAGAAAAGATGCAATTGCATTTATCTCTCCATATCGAGGAGCATTCTTAACAGATACTGCTACAGGAACTGTTACAATCAATAGTGATGAGGATATGACTACTAATGTGCTTAATTACTATGCCCCATTAACGTCTTCATCATACGCAGTATTCGATAGTGGATACAAATATACTTACGATAGATTTGCGGATACATTCCGTTATATCCCCCTTAACGGTGATATTGCTGGTTGTTGTGCTAGAACAGACATTAACAACTTCCCTTGGTTCTCTCCTGCTGGAACAGCAAGAGGTGCTATTCTAAATGCAGTTAAGTTGGCATATAATCCATCTAAGACTCAAAGAGACAGACTTTATTCAGCAAGAGTCAATCCAGTTATTTTCTCTGCTGGTTCTGGAATTATCCTTTTTGGAGATAAGACTGGACTTGCTAAGGCATCTGCCTTTGATAGAATTAACGTTCGTAGGTTGTTTATCTTCCTTGAGAACGCAATTGAAGCAGCTGCTAAAGATCAACTCTTTGAATTCAACGATGAAATTACAAGGACTAACTTTGTAAATATCGTTGAACCTTTCTTACGTGATGTTCAAGCAAAGAGAGGTATTCAGGATTATGTCGTTATTTGTGATGAAACAAATAACACTGCTGCTATTATAGATAACAATGAGTTTGTGGCTGACATCTACATCAAACCAGCAAGGTCGATTAACTTTATCGGTCTAACCTTCGTTGCCACCAGAACTGGTGTTTCATTCGAAGAAATAATCGGCAACGTTTAATTAAAGAGGTTTAAGCAACTATGGCTACACGTCAACAACAAAATACCACTCCCTTAAGAACAATTAGTGATTTTAAGAGTAGATTATCTGGTGGTGGTGCTAGACCCAATCTATTCGAAGTTGAATTAGCATTTCCTGATGCTGTTGCAATTGATAATGATATTTTACAGAAGGCAAGATTCCTTGTTAAGGCAGCTGCCCTTCCTGCATCAAATATCGCACCGATTGAAATACCATTCAGAGGTCGTATTTTAAAAATTGCTGGAGATAGAACATTTGAAACATGGACTATTACAGTTATTAATGATACGGATTTCTCTATTAGGTCATCTTTTGAAAAATGGATGAATGTCATCAACAAAATGTCTGATGCAACAGGTATAGTAGATCCAGAACAGTACCAAAAAGATGCTGTTGTTAAACAATTAGATCGTGATGGATCTGTACTCAGATCTTATAAGTTCTGGGATATTTTCCCAACTAATGTTTCAACTATTGATTTAAGCTACGAAACAACAGACACTATTCAAGAATTTACTGTAGAATTACAGGTTCAGTGGTGGGAAGCTTATAAGGGCAATTCTCCACAATCTGGTGGTGAGGATATCGTCTAAATAGTACAATAGTAGACTAATTCAAACTTTATAATATGGCAAGACTTTTTGGATTCTCGATTGAAGATAAGGGAAAAAAATCTCCTTCTATAATTTCCCCCGTTCCTCAGAATAATGAGGACGGGGTTGATAATTATATTAGTAGTGGATTTTATGGTTCTTATGTGGATATTGAAGGTGTCTATCGAACTGAATTTGATTTAATTAGAAGATATAGAGAAATGGCACTTCATCCAGAAGCGGATGGTGCTATTGAAGATGTTATAAATGAGGCAATTGTAAGTGATCTCTATGATTCTCCTATTGAGATTGAACTTTCAAATTTAAATGCTAGTGATAAATTAAAAAAATTAATTAGAGAAGAATTTAAAAATATTAAAGAAATATTAGATTTTGATTCCAAGTCTCATGAAATTTTTAGAAATTGGTATGTTGATGGAAGACTTTTTTATCTAAAAGTAATTGATGTTAAGAAACCTCAGGAAGGAATACAGGATTTAAGATATATTGATCCAATGAAGATCAGATTTGTTCGTCAAGAAAAGAAGGACAAAAAGAATGATTATATGAACGTGAAGATGAGTTCAGAATCAGATAGTTCTAAAATAGTATCCCCTGAGATTGAAGAATATTTTGTTTATACACCAAAACCATCTTATCCAACCGGATCTATTGCTAGTAGTGGTGGAACTAAGGGTGTAAAAATTGCAAAAGATTCTATTACTTATGTAACTTCTGGTTTGGTAGATAGAAATAAAGGAACAGTTCTTTCATATCTTCATAAAGCAATTAAAGCACTCAATCAACTTAGAATGATTGAGGATAGTCTTGTTATTTACAGATTATCAAGAGCACCAGAACGTAGAATTTTCTATATTGATGTAGGTAATCTACCAAAAGTTAAGGCAGAACAATACCTTAAAGAGGTAATGAGTCGTTATCGTAATAAGCTGGTATATGATGCAAATACTGGTGAAATTCGTGATGACAGAAAGTTCATGTCTATGATGGAAGATTTCTGGTTACCACGTAGAGAAGGTGGTAGAGGAACCGAAATCACAACACTTCCGGGTGGACAAAACCTTGGAGAACTTGCCGACATTGAGTACTTCCAGAAGAAACTTTATAGAGCATTAGGTGTTCCTGAATCTAGGATTGCATCAGAAGGTGGATTTAATTTGGGAAGATCATCAGAGATATTGAGAGATGAACTTAAGTTTTCTAAATTTGTAGGACGTTTGAGAAAAAGATTTGCAAATTTATTTAATGATATGTTGAAGACTCAACTTATCCTAAAGAATATTGTTACACCTGAAGATTGGGAAGTAATTAGTGATCATATTCAATATGATTTTCTATATGATAATCAGTTTGCAGAATTAAAAGAAACTGAAATGATGAATGAGAGATTAGGAACTCTTGCAACAATTGAACCTTATATTGGAAAATTTTATTCTAATGAATTTGTTCGTAGAAAAGTCCTTCGTCAAACTGATGCTGAGATGGTTGAAATAGATGAACAGATTGAACAAGAAATTGCAGATGGTATTATTCCTGATCCTGCAATGTTAGATCCTATTACAGGAGAACCATTACCACCAGAAGGTGAAATGGGAATGGATGCACCAAATGCAATTACCAATGGAGAATTTGCACAAGATACTAAAAAGGCTGAGATATAAATAAAGAATAGGACTTATATTAAATTTTTTATGGAAGAACTTGTAAACTTGATTGCTACTGATAAATCAGCTTCTGACATCAGTGACAAAATTAAGGATATTTTGTACACGAAAGCTGCTGATAAGGTTGACAATTCTAAACCTTTAGTTGCATCTTCTATGTTTGATACTAGTAATGATACTGAACAACAATCATCCGAGGATCAAGAATAATGGCACATAAACCAGTAGGAAGTGGAGTATCTTTTGCTGTTGCTACGGCATCAGCCGCATCTGGCATCATAACTCATTTCACCGATACTGTTAGAGTACATGCACTTGGTGGAGATGCACATGTAGTAGTTGGACTTGATCCTACTGCTGCAAATTCTGACTATTATGTTCCATCTGGTGGAACAGCAACACTAAGTATCGGTAGACCAAAGTCACAGAAAGTTGTTGGTGTCACAACAGGAACAACCACTACAATTGATTTCCCTGGAGGAAGTGGAGCTCCATTTGAAGTTGGAGATAAAGTTCAATTAACCGGAATTGTTCCTACTGGTGCTAATGGTGGAACTTCAGGAATAGGACTTACAGTTGTTTCAGTTCTTGATGGTTCCTTCAGTAGTAATTCTAATGGAGATTCTGGATATTTTGGTACGAGACTTACTCTTGCTCATAATACCACCAGTGTGGGACCAATCACTGATGGTGAAGGTGAACTGAGAGATGTTTTCCAGATAGCAGCAAAAGGAACTGCTTCAGGTTTATATGTTCAACAGGTACAAATTTCAGGAGACGCATAATGAAACTTATTACGGAAGAAATTTCAAGCGTTAAATTTATCACCGAAGGAAAAGGTGCTAAAAAGAAAATGTATATCGAAGGGGTTTTCCTACAAGGAGATCTCAAAAATCGTAATGGTAGAATGTATCCTGTAGCAACTCTTGCAAAAGAAGTTGGTAGATATAATGAATCTTTTGTTAAAAAAGGTCGTGCTGTTGGTGAATTGGGACATCCTGATGGACCAACTGTAAATCTAGATAGAGTGTCGCATAAAATTACTTCATTGAAACAGGAAGGTAATAATTTTATTGGTAAGGCACAACTTCTAGAAACCCCTATGGGTAAAATTGCAAAATCTCTTATTGCAGAGGGTGTCACACTTGGTGTTTCTTCACGTGGTATTGGAACACTAAAAGAAGATCGTAATGGTCTTAAAGTTGTAGGTGAAGATTTTCAATTAGCAACTGCTGCTGATATAGTTGCAGATCCTTCTGCACCTGATGCTTTTGTTAATGGAATTATGGAAGGAAAAGAATGGGTTTGGGAAGGAGGAATTCTTCGTGAACACTTTGTTGATGAGACTAAGAAAAGGATTAATACCTTAGTTGGTCAAAAAGCACTTGAAGAGCATAAGTTGAATCTATTCAACGATTTTCTCTCAAATCTATAAGTTCTATAAATAAATACAGATTAATCAAAAATATCTAAACAAATGTCCGTTGGTAACGATTTACAAGAAATGGAAAACGTAGTAACTAAAAACGCTGCGCCTGGAGAACCAATGCAGAAGCTCACCACAGGTGGTACTCCTGCTACTTGGGAGGATCTAGGTGGGCCGACACCAGAAAATTCTAAGCCTGATGACAACTCTAATAAGTTGGCAACACCAGGCAAGACACTCAAGCAAGTCAGAGATGTTGTTAATGCAAAAGCAACAGCTGGAGATCAAGCAATTCCTAGTGGAAATGCAACTCCTGGAACCCTTAAGCAGGGAGACGAGCCGGAAGTAAAAGATGAACAGGAAGTTGTTGCCGAGGACGAAAAAGCAACTGAAGAAGTAGTTGCTGAAGAACCTACTAAAGAGGAAGAAGTTGTTTCTGAAGAAGAGACTTCTACCGAAGAAGTAGTTGCTGAGGAAGAGGTTGTTGCCGAAGATAAGATTGATGTTGAAGAAGACATCAATGCTCTTATTGCTGGTGAAGAACTTTCCGAAGAGTTCCAAGAAAAGGCACGAACAATTTTTGAAACTGCTATTAAGACTAAAGTTTCAGAAATGAAAGAAGAGCTTAAGTCTGAGTATGAAAAATCTCTAGTAGAGGAAGTTGCAACTGTTAAAGAAGAACTTTCCAATAGAGTCGATTCATACCTAGAATACGTTGCTGAAGAGTGGGTGGAGGAAAATGCACTTGCTGTTGAGCACGGACTTAAAACAGAAATGACTGAATCATTCCTTTCTGGAATGAAGAGTCTATTTGAAGATCATTATGTAACAATCCCTGAAGACAAATATGATGTACTTAATAGTATGGTAGAAAAACTTGATGAGATGGAAGATAAACTCAACGAGCAAATTAATAAGAACGTTGCTCTAAACAAAAGGTTATCAGAATCGACTGCTGATGTAATCCTAGCGGATGTATCAGAAGGTCTTGCAGTTTCCCAAAAGGAAAAACTTGCTTCTCTTGCCGAAAATGTTGAGTTTGATAGTGAAGAAGCCTATCGTGAGAAGCTAGTAAAGTTGAGAGAGTCATATTTCCCAGCTAATCCTAGTACTCCAAGAAACAATTCAGAGACTATTTCTGAAGGAACTGAGGCACCTCAAGCAGCACCGTCTGGCTTGATGGAAAGTTATCTTCAAACTCTGGGCAGAGTTTCGAACAAGTGATTTTTTAAATTATAGATCAAACTAAAACTTTATACAGGTAAAAACAAATGCAAGCGTTCAATGCTGAACAACTGCAGGAGAAGTGGGCACCAATTCTAGACCACGATGGTCAAGAAAAAATAACAGATTCTCATAAGAGAATGGTTACCGCAGTTCTTCTGGAGAACCAAGAAAAAACTTTAAAAGAGGAAGCAGAATTTCTTTCTGAAGCTGCTCCTACAAACGCTACTAGTTCTACTAGTATCAAAAACTTCGATCCAGTGCTTATCAGCCTGATTCGTCGTGCAATGCCAAACTTGGTCGCATATGACCTAGCTGGTGTTCAACCAATGAATGGTCCTACTGGACTTATTTTCGCAATGCGTTCACGTTATGCTTCACAAACTGCAGAAGAAGCATTCTACAACGAAGCAGATACTGCATTCTCTGGTCAGTCGTCAGGATTCAATAAGACTTCTGGATGGACTGATGGAGCAGTTGGTTTAGGTACAACTAACCAACAGGGTTCTAACCCAGGTGCTCTTGACGGTACATTCCCTGCTACTGCTGATGCTACTACCTACAACGTAGGTGAGGGCATGACAACTGCTCAGGCAGAAGCACTCGGAGATGCTAGTGCTAACAACTTCAACGAGATGGCATTCTCGATTGAGAAAGTTACCGTTACTGCGAAGTCACGTGCACTAAAAGCTGAGTACTCACTAGAGCTTGCTCAAGACTTGAAAGCAATTCACGGATTGAATGCAGAGGCAGAACTTGCCAACATTCTTTCTACTGAGATTCTTGCTGAAATCAACAGAGAAGTTATTCGTACAATTTATAACGTTGCTGTTCCTGGTGCTCAGGCCAACGTTGCTACAGGTGGTACATTCGACCTAGACATCGACTCTAACGGAAGATGGTCGGTTGAGAAGTTCAAAGGTCTCATTTTCCAGATGGAAAGAGATGCTAATGCCATCGCACAGCAAACTCGTCGTGGAAAGGGTAATATGATCCTTTGCTCTGCTGACGTTGCTTCTGCACTCACAATGGCAGGTGTTCTGGATTATACCCCAGCACTTAATGCTAACCTCAATGTTGATGACACAGGCAATACCTTTGCTGGTGTACTTCAAGGTAAGTATCGTGTATACATCGACCCTTATGCTGCTAACGTTGCTGCTAACCAGTACTACGTTTGTGGTTATAAAGGTTCTTCACCTTATGACGCAGGACTGTTCTACTGCCCTTACGTTCCTCTACAGATGGTTCGTGCAGTTGGCGAGAACACATTCCAGCCAAAAATCGGGTTTAAAACTCGTTACGGAATCGTTGCTAACCCCTTCGCCCGTGGCGCATCCCTTGATAACCCTGGTGTTATCGCACGTAATAGTAATAAGTACTATCGTCGTGTTAAGGTTACAAACCTTATGTAAGAAGAAAGGAAATATATCCTTTATTCAAGAGAGTGCTTCGGCACTCTCTTTTTTTATCTAAATACAAATAAAAGTAGTAATACTATGAAACCTACTCCAAAAGAACATCATGAGGCACTTGACCGTCATGCTAGAATAGTGAAGCATTTAATTGATGAAGGTTATACCGACAATGAAGAATCTGCTAATAAGATTATCATGGGTATGAGCGAACAATGGTTTAACATTATTATCGACTAATGAAAGATTTTGATAAGTTTATTGAAGAAGCAGCCACTAAGAGATGCCCTCCAGGTAAGTATTATGATGGTAAAAAGTGTATAATAGTTCCTCGTGGATACCATGTAGGTAGAGGAGGGTATATTGAACCAGATGAGAATGGTAAAAATGGGTCCAATAACGGCAATGGAAATGGTAATGGCCATAATGGCAATGGCAATGGTGGCAATGGCAACGGTAATGGTGGCAATGGTGGTGGAGGCAACGGAGGTTAACAATGGCAACAGCATTTGATAATCAGATATCAAATAGGAATTTTTTATCTCCAGTTGGATTTAAATTTACACTGGCAAAAGAACCTAAAGTTTCTTTCTTTTCAAATACCGCAAGAATACCTGAATTAAGTTTAGGAAATGCCGTACAGCCAAGTTATTTGAAAGATATTGATGTTCCTGGTGACAAATTACAATACGGTGATTTATCACTTAGATTCTTAGTGGATGAGAATTTGGAAAATTATATGAAAATTCATAATTGGTTAAGGGGACTTGGATATCCAGAGACGACAAAAGATTATAAAGATTATATGACTGATGATACAACTAATATATACGATCCTGAAAGAGAATCATTCAGTGATGGTAGTTTACATATTTTAAATAGTAATTATAGAGATGTTGCTATTGTTAAATTTGATGGTTTATTTCCGGTATATTTGACATCTCTTGATTTTGATGCTTCAGAAAGTGACATAAACTACTTTACAGCAGACGTAACTTTCAAGTATACTGTGTATAATATTGTTAAACCTGACGGACGTACTCCTTTATGAATCTTGATAAAATTCAGGAGATGTGGCAGAGAGATTCTGTCATTGATCCTGATAATCTACATGATGAATCATTAAAAATTCCACAATTACATTCCAAGTATTATACTGTTTATAATACGATTACTTTGTTGCGTGAAAAGGCAAGAGATTCGTATAATAGAGTAAGATTAGAAAGGTATAACTACTACACAGGAAAGGCAGAACCAGAGGTTTATGCAGAAGAACCATTTCCGTATAAGGTTAGAGAAAAAGACGCAATACAGAGGCATCTAGAGGCAGATGATAAATTGACACAGTTAGATCTTAAGATAAGATATTATGATGCAACTTTAAAATTCCTTGAGGAAATTATTAAGAACGTATCTAATAGAACATTCCAGATTAAAAATGCTATCGAATGGCATAAATTTCAATCTGGTTTTGGATAAATAGATTTTTAAACTGCAAGGGTTAGATTCGAACTAACAAGACCTACCACGATAATGATTGATCGGACGTTAAACGGACGTCTGTGTTTACCATTTCACCACCTTGCATTGGGTGTCAGCTGAGTGCTGACATAAGACGTTGCATACCAATACCTCCACCACTACGGGGGAAGAAATCAAATGAAAGGAATTCTTCAAGTTCCTTCTCTACTCTTTCCTTACCAAATAATTGATAAAGTAAGTCAGCATATTGACCATCAGAAATAGTATGGAATGTGTCACGCATCTGTTCCTTATCGGTACTCCTTTCAGCACTACCGATGGTTTCCATACCACCGAGTATCACATCAATCTTTTTACTAGTACCATCAGGATTTCTTCCCATGTTCCAGAATGGTGATGTCCATTCAGGGAAGTCAGTAATCATACCAGTACTAATAGCAGACTCATGTCCGTGATCTAATTCACGTACTTTGTATTTGTCTGCCCAGTTACCATAAGTTTTAATGTCAAGTTTAGGCAGTCCAAGGTATTCACACAATTCGACTTCCATTGATTTCAGGTCATACACATCACCTTTCATCTCAAACTCAAACATAGGGAAGATTGTTTCGTGTCTTCCTTCAACAGGGTTTGGTTCTGCCCTATATGACGTTGAGACACAAAAAAATCCTTCCGCAGAAGGATTGGACAACAATTCATATTCTAACCACATTTGACCTGTTTGTGGTAAGGGCCAGATATTACCGTTATAATTATAAGTGGCTACTGTTTCTGGATCTTCACAGGCAGCAAGGATACTTAAACGGTTTTGAGTATGGACTTCAAAAAAACCTTTAGCCAAAAAAAATGACCTCAATAGGTCAACAGTCTTGGTATATTTTTGGGGATCAATCAGAGCAGTCATTATTTACGAACAAAACTAATTTATTTAGTAAAGATAAATATTTGCAAATGAACATTATGTTATGTCCCATTTGGTTATATCAAAGAAGAATGAAGTGTATCTTCATGTTCAAGCAGAAATACATGTTTATTATGAATTAGCAGACCAGTTTACTTTCGAAGTTCCTGGTGCAAAATTTTCTCCTGCATATAGAAATAAACATTGGGATGGAAAAATAAGGTTATTTAATACACAGAAAGGAGAGGTATATGTTGGGTTATTAGATAAGATAATTCAATTTTGTAAAGATCATGAATATACTTATGAATTTGTAGATAGTAAGTATTATGGTCTTCCTTTTGAAGTCAATAAAATGATTTCAAAAGAGGGTGTAAAAGATTATATGAATGCTATTTGTAATTATAAACCTAGATCTTATCAAGTTGAGGGAGTATACGATGCTCTAAGACATAATAGAAAGCTGTTGATATCCCCAACTGCTTCGGGAAAATCTCTGATGATATATTCGATTGTTCGATATTACGTTGAGAAAGGGCAAAGTACTCTGATAGTTGTTCCGACGACTTCCCTAGTAGAGCAGATGTATAAAGATTTTGCAAACTACGGCTGGGACGTTGGTTCATATTGCCACAAGATATATGCTGGTAAGGAAAGGGAGACAGACTCTCAGGTAATCATAACAACTTGGCAGTCGATATACAAACTCCCACGTAAATATTTTGAAAGGTTCAATGTAGTAGTTGGTGACGAAGCCCATCAATTTAAATCAAAATCTCTTATATCTATAATGACTAAGTTGGCGGATGCTAAGTATCGTTACGGATTTACAGGAACACTTGATGGAACTCAAACTCATAAATGGGTTCTTGAGGGATTGTTTGGACCGTCCTATAAGATCATTAAAACTGACGAGTTAATGAAGAAAGGGCATTTGGCTAAACTGGATATCAACGTGCTTCTATTGAAACACTCACCGAATAAATTTGAAAATTTTGAGGAAGAGGTGCAGTATATTATTGGACACAATCGTAGAAATAACTTTATTAAAAATCTTGCTTTAGATTTAAAAGGTAATACTCTTATTTTATATGCAAGAGTAGAAGGGCATGGTTTACCTCTTTATGATTTAATAAATAATAATAACCACATTGAAAATCGTCATGTCTTTCTTGTTCATGGTGGAGTGGAAACCGAAGACCGAGAGAAAGTTCGAGAAATCACTGAGCAAGAGAATAATGCTATTATCGTTGCCTCTTACGGAACCTTTTCTACCGGAATTAATATCAAAAATCTACACAATGTAATATTTGCATCACCTTCTAAATCTAGAATACGAAATCTTCAATCAATCGGTAGAGTTCTTAGAAAAGGAGAACGTAAAACAAGAGCAACTTTATATGATATTGCTGATGATATTAGTTATAGATCACGGAGGAATTATACACTTAATCATCTTATAGAAAGAATTAAAGTATATAATGAAGAAAAATTTAACTATGATATAGTAAACATACCTTTTAAAAACTAATGGGCGAAGAATTTTATTCTATAATAAAGTTAATATCAGGAGAAGAAATATTTTCATTGGTGACAATAGATGAGAATGATGGAGATCCTGTAATAGTTCTTCAAAACCCAATTATTATGCAAATGTTCCAAAATGGTCATGGAGCACATATTAAAGTTAAACCATGGATTGAATTATCAGAAGATGATATCTTTTTAGTTACATCAGATAAAATCATTACTATGACTGAATCTAAAGATAACAAATTAATTGAGATTTATAATAATTTTATTTCAGAAGATAATAAAATGGAAATACATACACCAAATGGACTTGTACATCCATCTTCGAAGATGGGATATATATCAACTGTAAATGATGCTCGTAAATACCTTGAAGAAATTTATAATATAACTCAAGATAAAAAAGAAAGCTAATTAATCCCTTTCAACCCTGACAGAGTTATTCTACGTATAATTGAGCACTTTGTCAAGCCCGAAAAGTATGCTATAATTACTTATAAAGTAATCAAGGATATCAAATGTTATGCCTAAGAAAAAGACTGAGCATTATGTAAATAATAAAGAATTGTTGGAGGCGATGATTGTTTATAGAGGAAAAGTTTCTATAGCAAGAGGAAAATTTGTAAAAAAGTATGAGAAAGATCCTCCCAAGTCAGGACCATGGGAGGGTAAACCCCCCATTCCAAATTATCTTGGTGAATGTTTTTTAAAGATTGCTACTCATTTGTCGTATAAACCGAACTTTGTTAATTATATGTTTAGGGAAGATATGATATCCGATGGTATTGAAAATTGTGTACAATACATTCATAACTTCGATCCAGAGAAGTCAAGGAATCCTTTTGCATACTTTACCCAAATTATTCATTATGCCTTCTTGAGACGGATTCAGAAGGAGAAGAAGCAATTAGATATTAAGACAAAGATTATTGAAAGAACAGGATTTGATGAGGTTATGATGGTTGATGATACTGCTCTTGCAGGATCAAGTTCTGAATATAACTCAATTAAGGATAATGTTCAGTATAGAGGAAGTCGCTGATTATGCGGATTGCTGTCATAACAGACACTCATTACGGAGCACGTAAAGGTTCAAAGCATCTTCATGATTATTTTGAACTTTTTTATAAAAATGTATTTTTTCCATATCTTGAAGATAATGGAATAACTACGGTTATTCATATGGGAGATATATTTGATAGTCGTAAATCAATTGATTATCAAAGTCTTGAATGGGCGAAGAGAGTAGTATTTGAACCTCTTAAGAAGTTTAAGGTATATGCTATTACTGGTAATCATGATTGTTATTATAAAGATACAAATTATGTAAATTCACCAGAACTTTTATTAAAGGATTATACAAATATAAAAACTTATTCTAAGGCAATAGAAATAAAGATAGATAAATTAAAAATTCTTCTTTTGCCCTGGATTAACAGTGAGAATTATCAAGAGTCTTGTGAAGTAATTAAGAAATCCAAGGCAAAAATTGTCATGGGACATCTTGAGATTAATGGATTTAGGGCTACTCGTGGGCATATAATGGAAACGGGTATGGATGTTGGTGTATTTAATAAATTTGATAAAGTATTTTCTGGTCATTTTCATACTAGATCAACTGATGGAAAAATTCATTATCTGGGTAATCCTTATGAGATGTTTTGGAATGATGTGAATGATCCTAGAGGATTTCATATTTTTGATACGGAAACTTTTACACATACTCCAGTTAATAATCCATATAAATTATTTTATAACATATATTATGAGGATACCAATTATAAATTATTTAATACTACTGAATATGAGAATAAAATTGTTAAATTGATTGTTCGTAAAAAATCTAAACCGAAACAATTTGAAAAGTTTATTGATAAACTTTATTCTGCTGGTATTCAAGAATTGAAAATTATTGAAAATTTTAATATTCAAGAGAATGAGCAATTTGATATTGATGAGGAGGAAAGTACTATTTCAATTTTGAATCGTTATATTGATGAATCAGAATTTGAATTTGATAAGAATATTATTAAGGGTATTTTTCAAGATCTTTATAGGCAAGCTTGTGAGGTAGAATAATGTATCTTCTTAGTCTTAAAGGTAGTAGAGATGAGGGAGCATATGCAGTTCAGGATAATCATGGGCATAAAGTTTTATTTCTTTTTGAAGAAGAAGATGATGCGGTAAGATATGCTATGATGTTAGAAGATCAAGAAGACCAAGTAATGGACGTGGTTGAAGTTGATGATGAACTTGCTCTAAAGACTTGTAGGGTGCACGCTTACAAGTATGCTGTGATTACCCCTGATGACATTGTAATTCCTCCAAAGAATGATAAACTTCAAAAAAATTAAGTATAAAAACTTTTTAAGTACTGGTAATCAATTTACGGAGATTGATTTTCAAAGTTATAATACTAATTTGATAATTGGAACAAATGGTGCTGGTAAATCTACTATGTTGGATGCACTGACTTTTGTTTTGTTCAATAAACCATTTCGTAAAATTAATAAACCACAATTAATTAATACTACAAATGAAAGAGATTGTGTGGTTGAGATAGAATTTTCTATTAATAGTAGGGATTATCTTGTTAGGAGAGGAATTAAACCGAATATATTTGATATTGAATTGAATGGTAATCTCTTACATAAAGAAGCAGATGATCGTGTCAATCAGAAATTATTAGAAGAAAATATTTTAAAGGTAAATTATAAATCTTTTACTCAAATTGTTATTTTGGGTAGTAGTACTTTTGTACCTTTTATGCAATTGACGGGTGCAAATCGTAGAGATGTTATTGAGGATTTGTTAGATATTCGTATTTTTTCTGCTATGAATAATCTTATTAAGGATAAGATGCGAGAAAGGAAAGAGCAGGTTAAATCTTTAGGTCTTAAAAAAGAAACTCTTAAAGATAAAATGCAGATGCAAAAGAATTTTATTGAAGAAATTGAGGAACAGGGCAAAAATAAAATTAAAGGTAGTGATGATAAAATTAAAGTTTTAACTATAGAAAATGATACTCATATAGAACATAATGAATTAATAGAATCGAATGTATTAGACTTAATTAAGGAGCAAGAAGATCTTACTGGTGTATCTGGAAAGTTAGTGAAACTTAATAATCTTAGGGGTAAAATTACTCAAAAAGTCTCTACAATTACCAAGGAACATAAGTTTTTCACAGATAATACGGTATGTCCTACCTGTACTCAGGGTATAGAAGAGGACTTTAGATTAAATAGAATTACTGACGTTCAAAATAAAGCAAAGGAACTTAAGAAGGGCTTCGCAGATCTCGAAGAAACCATCAAGTTAGAGGAGAAAAGAGAACGTCACTTTAACCAATTATCAAAGGAGATTACAAAACTCAACCATGACATTTCTCAAAACAATACTCGTGTCTCTCTCAACCAGAGACAAATCCGAGACCTTGAAGATGAAGTTCAAAGAATTGCCGAACAACTTAAGAATAGAAATACTGAGCATGAGAAGTTAGCAGAGTTTAAAGAAAATCTCCAGAAAACAGTAGACAATTTATCAACTAGAAGAGAAGAGATCGTTTATTACGATTTTGCTTATTCCTTGCTTAGGGATGATGGCGTTAAAACGAAGATTATTAAAAAGTATCTTCCTTTTATAAATCAGCAAGTGAATAGATACTTACAGTTGATGGATTTTTATATCAACTTTACTTTGGATGAGGAATTTAATGAAACGGTAAAATCACCGATTCACGAAGATTTTTCATATTCATCATTTAGTGAAGGTGAAAAGATGAGAATTGATTTAGCATTACTCTTCACATGGAGAGAAGTTGCTAGAGTTAAAAATTCAGTTAATACCAATCTATTGATTATGGATGAGGTCTTTGATAGTTCTCTTGATGGATTTGGTACAGATGAATTTTTAAAAATAATTCGATATGTTATAAAAGATGCTAACATCTTTGTGATATCTCATAAATCCGATCTACATGATAAATTTGACAATGTGATAAAATTTGATAAGATAAGAGGATTCTCACGCAGAGTATAGCCATGAATGTCCCAAATTGGCAACACCACTCAAAAAAAGAACAGAAACGCAACTTGAAACCACAAGCATTGCGACAATCAAAATATAGAAGGCAAGCACTCAAAAGGAAACTTAAGGGTGCTTCTTCTTTAGTTACACTTGTTATTAGGAGGTTTAAAAAATGGTAAGTGAACTAGTCTTTCATGTTTATAAGAAAGACTCTCTAGAGACTAAGGTAGTGGCACACAGTTTAACTGTTGATGAGTTAGAAGAAAGATTGAAAAATAAGGACATTGATACTTCTATTCATGAAATTGTACCAATAGAACCTCAATATGCTGAGAGTGATGCCAGTTATTAAAGTGGTATAGTGTGGAGTGTAGAAGGTCTTTTTTAGTGTATTATAGACACATAATAATAAAACACTAATGGCAGTAAAGCACGAAATCAAATCACAACTTGCCAAACTTCTTGCTACTGAGGATTTAATTGTAGAGAATAAAAAAGTAGAAACTGCTCAGTTTGATGTTCATAGTCGTGTATTAACTCTTCCAATATGGGAGAAAGCAAGTAATAATGTATATGATTCATTAGTTGCTCATGAGGTAGGACATGCTCTATATACACCTGATAGGAATTGGTTTAAAGAAATTCAAATCCCTCCACAGTTTGTTAATGTAGTTGAGGATGCTAGAATTGAGAAATTAATGAAACGTAGATATGCTGGACTTGCCAAAACTTTTTATAATGGATATAATGAATTACATGATCAAGATTTCTTTCAAGTAAATAATGAAGATATTTCTATTCTTAATCTTGCTGATAGGGCTAATTTATACTTTAAGGTGGGTTCGTTCCTTCCTGTGGCTTTTTCATCTACTGAAAAATCGATTATCAATTTGATCAATGACTGTGAAACGTTTGATGACACCTTATCCGCAGCAGAAACGTTATATAATTTCTGCAAGCAGGAACTTGAAAGGCAAAAAGAAGAAATCAACGATCAGGAGGACGGTATCTCTCTTGGTGAAGATACTGGGATGGACAGCCTTGGTACTGATTGGGATGATTATGATACCGACTCTGGGGATATTGCTAACTCTAACCTGGAAAATAATGATGATTATGATTGTGAGTCTTCTTCTAATGCTGGTATTTTAGGTGATGATTTGGATGTAAAGACTGCATCTGCATTTGAAGATTCTATTAAAGATTTAGTAGAACAACGTGATTATAGACCAAATGTTTATATTGAATTGCCAAAAGTAAATTTAAAAAATATTATTATAGAAAATAAAAGAATTCATGATCTTCTTAATGAATCTTTTTCAGAACAACAATTAGAGTGGAATGATAAAGAATATGTTCCATCTTTTGGTCTTTATGATGAAGTAGATAATAAATTTGGACAATTCAAAAAAAGTGCACAAAGAGAAGTAAATTATCTTGTAAAAGAGTTTGAGTGTAAGAAATCTGCTAGTGCATATGCTCGTGCCACTACGGCTAGAACTGGGGTTTTAGATACAGCAAAACTTCATACTTATAGATTCAATGAGGATCTTTTTAAAAAAATATCTGTTGTTCCTGATGGTAAGAATCATGGATTAGTATTTGTTCTGGATTGGTCTGGATCAATGGCACATGTTATGCTTGATACCATTAAGCAACTTTATAATTTATTGTGGTTTTGTAAGAAAGTTAATATACCTTTTGAGGTCTATGCTTTTACTAATGAATTTCCTCCATCTGAAGGTACTTTACATCAATGTGCTTATTCTAAGAAAGTAGGGTTGGCTTTTATTGAAGAAACATTTTCTTTAATGAATTTGTTTACTAGTAAAGTAAAATCTAAGCAATTGGATGAACAGATGAAAAATATTTTTCGTCTTGCTTATGCATTTAATCATGAACCCCATTATTATAATGTTCCTATAGGAGTAGGTCTTTCTGGTACTCCATTAAATGAAGCATTAATTTGTCTTCATCAAATACTTCCTCAGTTCAAGAAAGAGAATAAAATTCAGAAGGTTCAATGTGTTGTCCTTACTGATGGGGAAGGTGCTCCTTTAAGATATAGTAAAGAGTTTCGTCGTCATTGGGAAGATAATCCTTTTATGGGAAGTTCTTATATACATGATCGTTGTATTATAAGAAATCGTAAAACAGGATATACTTATTCTTGTTATGGATTAGGTCATTGGGCTGATGTAACAGATTTAATTATTAAAGATTTAAGACAGACTTTTTCTGATATGAATTTCATTGGAATACGTATTCTTGGTAGTCGAGATGCTGGACCATTTGTTCGACGTTATTCTGGATATGAAGATGGGAAATATGAGAAGATTATGAAAGTTTGGAAAAAGGAAAAGGCATTTAGTATTAAGAATTCTGGATATCATAGTTATTTTGGTTTGTCTTCAAGTAATTTGGGAAATGATGATGAATTTGAGGTTGATGAAGATGCTACTAAAGCACAAATCAAAAGAGCATTTACTAAAAGTCTTAAGAGTAAGAAAATGAATAAAAGAATTTTGGGTGAATTTATGGAGTTAGTGGCATGACACAGTACGTTTACGTTTTTTCAAATCCTGCTTTTCCAGATTTATTGAAGATTGGAAAAACAGTGGATCCTAATAGGAGATTAAAAGAACTTAGTCGGAGTAGTGGGGTTCCATCTCCATTTGAATGTAAAGGATTATTTGAAGTCAAAGATATGGATAAAACTGAATCTGCCTTACATTGTGCATTGGATTCTGATAGATTTAATCCTAAAAGGGAATTTTTTGAGAAAAGTTATGAGGATATTTATCCTATATTATCTCTTTTGGGTAGAGAAGAGACAAATGTTATTACATTGGATATTGGTAGTGAAGAAGAAATTAAAAATGTAAAGAAAAAAACATCTAGAAAGAGATTTACTTTTTCTATGGTAGAGATTCCTGTAGGCAGTACATTACAGTTTCGTGATGGGAATCATGAATGTATTGTTAAGGATGATTGTCAAGTTGAATATAAGGGAAAAATTACATATCTTTCTCCTCTTACTAAAAAAATATTGAATATAGATAGACCTTTGAGGGGACCAGATTATTGGAAATATAATGGTAGATTGATAAAAGATCTATATGAAGATTATATGAAGTTAGTGGCATAAATATTATTATGGATAAACTCTGGGACGACTCCAATTGGAGAGAAGAATATAAAGGATCTAGGAATCTCTCTAAATTTCAATTAGAAATATTGGAGAATGGTCCTAGAAGTCTTTCTCAATCATGGATTCTTGGTGCAATGCATGGTGAATGGAGAAAAATGAAAGGATATAAGTATCCTGATCCTCCTGATTGCTCATCTTCATTTAAGGAATTTAATCAGATGGTAAAACAAGGTTTTGAGAAGGACAGTATAGAAAGTGTCTCTAATGATAAGTAATTAGTATTTTTTCGATTATAATAATACCATAAATAAAATGCTACATTATGCCTCGCAAAATTGCTTTGACTGATAAACAATTGATTAATGAATTACAGTCTCTCTATGGTGTTGAGTTGACTGCTGCTGATGTTAAAGGATTCTGTGCTTCTCGCAGTATTAATTATCAGACTGTAACGAAGAGATTAGAAAGATATAAAGTTGGTCGTGGTAAATGGAATTTAGAAGTAACTTTGGAAGCAGTTCAAAATATTGAACGTTCATTTAATGCTCCTGCTGTTGAACCTACTATAGAACAAAATTTAGTTCCTGATAAGGATGATACTTTTATTAAGTTTGGGAACTTTAATGATGTTAAATCAATAATTAAGGCAGGTATATTTTATCCTACATTCATTACTGGACTTTCTGGTAATGGTAAAACTTTTAGTGTTGAGCAAGCATGTGCTCAATTAGGTAAGGAATTAATTCGTGTAAACATTACTATCGAAACAGATGAAGATGATCTCATTGGTGGCTTCCGTCTTGTTGACGGTGCCACAGTCTGGCACAACGGTCCAGTCATTGAAGCTTTGGAACGAGGGTGTGTACTGCTCCTTGACGAGATCGACCTTGCCAGTAACAAAATCCTCTGCCTCCAACCAATCCTTGAAGGTAATGGAATTTTCATTAAAAAAGTCGGAAAGTTTGTCAGACCAGAAAGAGGATTTAACGTTATCGCAACAGCAAACACTAAAGGTAAAGGTTCAGACGATGGACGGTTTATTGGAACTAACGTGCTCAATGAAGCCTTCCTTGAACGATTCCCTGTAACATTTGAGCAAGATTATCCTGTTCCTAGTTCCGAACAAAAGATTTTGATAAATGTTGCTAATTCTATTGGTGTAAATGATGTTGATTTTTGTAAGCGTTTGGTAGATTGGGCAGACATTATTCGCAAAACCTTCTATGATGGTGGCATTGAGGAAATTATTAGTACTCGTCGTTTGGTTCATATTATTCGTGCTTATGCTATCTTTGGTAAAAAGGAGAAAGCAATTCAAGTATGTATAAATCGTTTTGATGATGAAACAAAACAATCTTTTCTAGAGTTATATGATAAGGTTGATGCTGACTTTAATTTAACAGAGGAGGAGGAATGAACCTTTGGGAAAATTATAAAATAGTATTAGGTCAAACTTTTGATCTAACTCTTACCCAACAATGGGCAAATTGGAGTTCTAATGGTAATGAACTTAGAGCAAATCTCTATACACATCCACACTTTATTAAATCACGAGAGGTAGAAATCTGGAATGAAAAATCTTGTATTTACAACAACATCATCTATCCTAAGACTGGAAGTAATCTTCCCTGTTTTGGTATGGATCTCATGGGATTTTTTGATAAGAAAGTTATTGTAGTATTTGACTTTCAACATCCTGTAGAAAATTATTTGTTTTCTGTTGAAGGATTACCAAAAGGAAAAGGTGATTATCGATTCTTTGAACCTGGTAATCATTTTTCTGAAAACATTTATATAGCATATTGTACTATGGATCAAGTTGATGAACATTTAGAGATGTTTAAGACTTACTTGACTAAGTATAAAAATATGCTAGAATTGGAAAAACCAACTGGGAAAGATACTGGTTTTTATAAAGACTTTGATTCTTATATGACTAAACTTGATCCAGTAGGAGGGTATCTTTCTGGTAAGTTTGGTAAGGATAGAGCAGAAAAACTTGTAACTGAATTCTTATTTCCTTATGGTTAATGCTTGGAGCTTACTTTATGATGAACTTTATGGTGATGAAATGACTAAAAAACACGAATCATATGATGATTTTGAAAATCCACTTCCAGATCAAATTACATTGACTGATCAAGAGGTTGATGATGTATATCAACATCATTATCCATCTGATGGAGATCCATTTCAGCAGAATTTTTTGGCAGATAATGATGATCAAGCAGCACATCATTTCAATCTAAATAACGAGGTTAAACAATCGGAGAATATGGCAGCGCACTATTTTAAATATCATGAAGAGGAAATCTTGAATGATATTGAGGACTATGTATCTTCTACTTATAGGGGGCATTATACTGGTACTAGTCATGAGTATCGTAAGGTACAAACTTTAGATTTGTTGGCAGCACGGGACATTGCTTCTGGATTTTGTCAGGCAAATATTATAAAGTATGGTAGCCGATATGGTAGTAAGGAAGGAAAGGAAAGGAAAGACTTGATGAAAGTCATACATTATGCTATGCTATTACTACATTTTGATGACCACTACGGTAAACCATCCATAACTACTGGAAATATTGATTTCCAAATGCCCTAATAATGAAATTACGAGACAAAACTATGAAATTAAGTGACAATACTCTGACAATTTTAAAAAATTTTGCAAGTATTAACAATTCAATTCTTGTGAAAAAAGGAAATCAACTTCGTACAATTTCTGTTGCTAAGAATATTCTTGCAGAAGCACAGATTGTAGAGGAGTTTTCTCGTGATTTTGCAATCTATGATTTGAATCAGTTTTTGAATGTTAATACAACACTTTTTCATGCACCTGAATTGGATTTTACTAATGATGGGTATGTTATTATTCGTGAAGGTACATCACGACAAACATTTTTCTTTGCAGATCCTAATGTAATTGTTACTCCACCAGATAAAGGGATTACTCTTCCTAGTGAGGATGTTTCTTTTAAATTAAGTACAGAGCAGTTAGATAAACTTCTTAAAGCAGCAGCAATTAATCAACTTCCTGATTTTTCTGCAGTTGGTGCGGATGGTAAAGTTAAGTTAGTTGTTCGTGATAAGAAGAATGATACGACGAATGATTTTTCTATTGTTGTTGGAGAAACTGAATCTGAGTTTACTTTTAATTTTAAGGTAGAGAATATTAAGATTCTTCCTGGAACTTATGATGTAGTTGTGTCACAAAAACTTCTGTCACGATTTAATAGTAATAGTCATAATTTGACTTATTATATTGCATTGGAACCTGATTCAACTTTTGAATAATGAGAAAAATTGATCCAAGTGAGTACATGCAAAAGGGGTGGGATAGTTCACCTCCTGGAGCACATCCATATGTAAGAGGATCTCGACATAATAAGATTGGTATGGCTATCATGTTGACATACTATATTCTTATTATCTTTATGGTTATTAGACTTATTATTTTATTATGAGTAATTTTATTTGGGTTGAAAAGTATCGTCCACAGACAGTAGAAGATTGTATTCTCCCAGAGAATATTAAGAAAACCTTTAGAGATTTCCTAAATAAGGGTGAAATACCAAATATGTTACTTGCTGGACCTCCTGGAGTTGGCAAGACTACGGTAGCAAAAGCACTCTGTAAGGAATTGGGGGTAGATTTTTATGTCATCAACGGATCAGATGAAGGGAGATTTCTTGATACCGTCCGTAATAATGCTAAAAACTTCGCATCCACGGTATCGTTATCATCGGAAGCGAAACATAAAGTCATCATTATTGATGAGGCAGATAATACAGGCAATGATGTCCAACTTCTCCTCAGAGCATTCATTGAAGAATTCGCAGGAAATTGTCGATTCATCCTCACATGTAATTACAAAAACAAAATCATTGAGCCCCTCCATTCGAGATGCGCTGTCATTGAATTCAATATTAAAGGAAAACAAAAGCAGTCAATTGCAGCTGAATTCTTCAAACGACTTAACTTTATCCTGGACAGTGAACGGTGCGAAAGTGATAAGAAAGTCTTAGTAGAATTAATTAATAAGCATTTTCCAGATTGGAGGAGAGTTCTTAATGAGTGTCAAAGATATTCAGTTAGTGGAAAGATAGATAGTGGTATATTAGCAACTTTTTCTGACGTAGCAGTAAATGATCTCATTAAAAACCTCAAAGAGAAGAACTTTCCGGAAGTACGTAAATGGTGTGTCAGTAACATGGACAATGATATTACTGTACTTCTGCGTCGTATTTACGATAATCTTTATGAATCCTTGGTCCCTGCTACTATTCCTGCTGCCGTCCTTGTTTTGGCTAAGTATCAGTATCAAGCAGCTTTCGTTGCCGACCAAGAAATAAATTTACTTGCTTGTTTAACTGAAATTATGTTGGAATGTGAATTCAAATGAAAGAATTAAGAGAGTACTTATTAAGATTATTGAAAGAGAATGCTTATCGTAGAGGTGAGTTTACTCTTTCTTCTGGTAAGAAAAGTGAGCACTATGTTAATTGTAAGCCTGTTAGTTTAAGTGGAGAAGGTCTTACACTCATAGGAACTTTATTTCTTGATCATGTTGAGGAAGATTCGCAGGCAGTAGCAGGACTTACCTTAGGTGCTGATCCTTTAGTCAGTGCAGTTGCTATGACATCATGGTTGGATACTAATAGAAGGACTAAACTTAATGCATTGATTATTCGTAAGGAACCAAAGGGGTATGGAACTGATGCTTGGATTGAAGGTAAACTTCCTATAAAGGGTTGTAAGATTACTGTTTTAGAAGATGTGACTACTACTGGTGGATCGGCTATTAAGGCAGTAGAGAAATTACGTGATTTTGGTTATGTAGTTAATCGTGTAGTTACTATTATAGATAGACAAGAAGGTGCTAATCATGCTATGATAGATGCAAATTTAGAACTTTGTAGTTTATTCACATTAGAGGAATTATCGAATGATAAAGTTCTTTAAGTTGATTAAAAGGTGGTTAGATTTATCACATCATGAACCTTGGAGAAAACATGAAGAAGAACAAAAAGAAACAGAGACATCAAGTAAAGTCTAGATTTTATTATATTTTCTGGGGTACTGCTACATTATCAGTATTTGCTGGACAGATGTATGTTGGAACTGGTTATCGTAGAATGTCAGAAAGTCTTGATAGAGTATTAGATGCTCCTATACGAATGGATATTGGTATTCCAAGACCAAAACATCCTATGATGGTACCAGAAAAACATATGTGGGATTATGGTATATAAAATAGAGGTTGATAAACTTATAGAACAAAAAGTTAAAACAACACCTGAAAATGTTAAAGAAGCAAATGAAGGGTTGTTTCGTAATAAGATGAATTTACCTGCTGCTGCAAAGCATTGTGGTATGACTCAGAAAGAAATGAAAATGATTTTCTGGGAATATTTGAAATACAATCCAACTACTTATGAAGATAACAAATAAATCTCTGAAGACATGTCTTAGATATCCTGGAGGTAAGTCAAAAGCAATTAAGACTTTATCTCAATGGTATCCTAAAGTTATTAGTGAATATAGAGAACCTTTTATTGGTGGCGGTTCTATTGCGATTGATATTACTAAGGCAAATCCAAATATACCTGTATGGGTGAATGACTTGTATGTGCCTCTTTATAATTTCTGGGTACAACTTAGAGATAGGGGAGAAGAACTCTCTGAGAGGGTCAGGGAGGAGAAACAGAGGACATTAGATGAGGGTGATAAAGATAAGGTAACTGCCAAGGCAAAAGAATTATTCAATAGGTATAAGGAAGAGATTGATACTTATGATGATTTTGAGAAAGCAATAGCATTTTTCATAATGAATAAATGTAGTTATTCTGGATTGACAGAGAATAGTACTTTTTCACAAACAGCATCTAATTCTAATTTTTCTCTTGTGGGTGCAGATAAGTTAGCACAATACTCTAGATTGATTAAAAATTGGAAGATAACTAATATTGATTATTCTGAGGTTATGAGAGAACATGGATCAAAAGATACTTTTATATTCTTAGATCCTCCTTATGATATTAAGGATTTTCTATATGGAAAGAATCGTGAGATGCATAAAAAGTTTGATCATGATAGATTTGCAGATGATGTTTATAATTGTATCCATAAGTTCATGATTACATATAATGTTAATGAACGTCTTTTGGAATTGTATAAAAACTATAATCTAAAGGAATGGAAATTGAGGTATTCTATGGCACATCGTGGTGATAAAGGTACAAATGAAAATATTAAAACAGAATTATTAGTTACTAATTATAAAACAGAGCCTAATACTTTATATGATATAATAGGAGGATTATAATGGTATTATCTACACATGAAAAATTAAATAAATTGCGGGGTAAAAACAATGACTTTGAGAATATTGTTGTTTATTCTTATAAGAAAAATAAACATGATCATATAAATGATCATGAATTAAATCGTCTTGATCATAGTATTCGTTCACTTAGGGAGTTTAATAATGAAATATCTGTTTATCTTTTTTGCGATGACCCTTCTCTTATTCCCCCTTATTTTAATCTTCAATATTCAGTAAGAGTTGAACCATTCCAAGAAGGATTTAATCATGATATGCTTAATGCATGGTCAATTCATAGGTGGTATAATTTAAAATATTTTGAGGATGATTTTTATAATATTTTATATGTTGATTCTGATACTATTTTTTATCAAGATGTTCAATATCTATTTGATACATATTGTACTCATGATGTATATGGTAGAGAAGAATTTGGATTCAGACATGATCCAAATCATGGTGGTGGAGAGAATATAAGAGAGCAACTTGATTTAGTTGAATCTTGTATATATGATCTAGGTGGAACGTGTGAGGTATATAAACATTGTCTTGGAGTTATTCTATTGAATGATGGTATTCATCGTGATATCATTGAGAGATTGGATGAATTATCTGAGTTGATGGAACAGTTTAAAAAGAATCAAATTCTTTTACCAGTTCCTAATAGAAGGATAGCTGATCAATATGCTGTATGGGTTATCTTTAGTCGTATGGGTGTTACAGAGGGTCTCTTTGCTGCTCAGGACGTTACACAGGGATGGATAGAACAAAAGCATAAGGATTACTTTAATCCTGTTGTATGTCATTATACTACTAAGAGAGAGCAAGAGTTTGCTCGTTCTGATTCTAAGTATTCTAATTTGATAAGAGATGTTGATAATCTATCAGAACAGATTGATCCTCATATGAAGGTTTCTATGAGGAGTGGAATTTATCTTTCTCAACAAGCAGTTGAATTAGTGGCAGAAGATAGTGGTATTGTGATAGACTCTAGTAAGGATGAAACATTCTTATGACTGAATTGAAAGATTGGTTGAACTCTATTAACCAGACAAAAAAGAATTTGATTGATGAAGATCCTTCATTGGAAAGGGAATATCCTCCATATATTATTAACAGATGTTTTTCAGGTCATCTTGATGCAATTATGTTTGCCAATGAGATGAATCAGTATCATTTTCTTGATAAGAAGATGCAATATGATTTTTTGATAAATACTTTACGATCCAAGAAGAGATTCTCTCCTTGGCTTAGACAAGAGAAAATCAAAGATCTTGACTTGGTAAAACGTTATTATGGATATAGTAACGAAAAAGCGAAACAAGCTCTGCGAATCCTAACAAAAGAACAACTTAATTTTATAAAATCTAAATTTGAAACTGGAGGAACGAAATGAGCGTGGTTCAAGAGCCTGAAGTGAAGTGGACACCTGACCAAATGGTGGAGGTGACCCTTAACGAACCAGATGATTTTTTAAAGGTCAGAGAAACTCTTACAAGAATTGGGGTAGCATCCCGAAAAGAAAAGAAGATATATCAATCGTGTCATATACTGCATAAGCAGGGAAGGTATTATCTTGTGCATTTTAAAGAACTCTTTGCGCTCGATGGTAAACACGCTAATCTTACGGTTAATGATGTTCAGCGTCGTAATCGCATTGCTCAGCTTCTTGCTGATTGGGGACTTATTGGTATTGTAGATGCAACCAAAATACAAGACATTGCACCTCTTAATCAAATTAAAGTATTAGCATATCGTGATAAAGGTGACTGGATCCTAGAAACCAAGTATAATATAGGTAGTAAGAAAAGAAAAGTTGAAGAAACTGACTAATTTTTACTAAATATAAGTGTAGAAAGGGACACCCGACCCATGAACGGTCAATTACGCAAACCAGATATGCAAGCAAGAGCAAATAAGCTCAAGAATGAATTGTATGGACGATGTGAAAGGCATGAATTAACCGAACAAGAATGTCGTGGTGCGGAGGAATATCTTAATAAAGTGCTTGATGTTGTAGACGAATTTGGGTTTTAAGGAGAATTGAACTTTTCTTAAAGGGAAGTAAAGTATTATAATATGGAGTTTTGAATTATTAGAAATTGATGAGTTTCCGAAAGGGGTGGGTTAACTCTACTGCTTTTCTTTAAGTGTTGTGCTATAAATATAGGTGAATGCCTTCGGGGTTCACAAAACACAAACTCGCTTAATAAGGAGCTAACAATGACTAATTTAGCAACGTATCATACTGCCAACCTTCCAGAATTGATGAAGGTGATAAGACAAAATGGCATAGGGATGGATGACTATCTAGACCGATTTTTTAATGCACCAATGCAAACGCCAAACTATCCACCATATAATCTAGTACAATTGAGTAATCATGAATCGAGACTCGAAATCGCCCTTGCGGGATTTAAGAAGGATGAAGTTAAAGTCTATACTGAGTTTGGAAAACTATATGTCGAGGGCAAGAAAGAAGAATCAGAAAATGTTGGAGAATTTGTCCATAAAGGATTGGCCCAACGAAATTTCCAACGAGTCTGGACGGTCACAGATGATACGGAGGTTGGATCCGTCAAGTTTGAAGATGGACTCCTCACCGTGGGTTTGAACAAGATAGTTCCAGAGCATCATCAGCGTAAGGATTGGTTCTAAATAATGGTGAGTTCGAGATGGGAAAGAGGACCGCCTTGACGGTCTTCTTTTTTATTGCTATAATATATGGAGGAAATAAAAAGAAATGTCCATTAAACTTGCATTATTAAAATCTGGAGAATCTGTAATATCTGATGCTAAAGAATTGATTGCGGATGATAAAGTTTGTGGATACTTATTTGATAAACCACATAGAGTAGAATATAGTCAGCCACTTGTTCTTACTGAAGAGAATGAACCTCCTTCAGGAGAATTGCAAGTAACATTATCCCCTTGGATTGTTTTAACTTCAGATACAAATATACCAGTTCCTAGAGATTGGATTATTACAATTGTAGAACCATTGACAATAATTAAGGAAATGTACGAAGAAAGAATAGGTATGGACAATGATTAAATGTTTAATTTTTATAAGTGGATTGGTATTAATTGCTAAGATTGAAGAGCTAGAAGAAGCAGAACTTGGAGATCCGAATTGTCAGATTTCTGATGTTTGCGTAGTTAATTCTGATGGGGAAGTAAGTTCTTGGTTGAATTGTACAGATCAGACAGAGCTATTGGTTAGATCTGAAAATATTTTAACAATTGTTGAACCAAAAAAAGATATACTTAAATCATATTTGGAAACTATTTCATGAGAGTTCTGAGTATTGATTTGGACTATATTATGGGTCCGAGTATTGAACTTTATAACAATTTGTTTTTTGATGATAATCCAGCAACAAGATGGAGAGATTTATTTGATAGATCTGATTTTAAAGAAAGTCATTTAGTTATTGATCAGTCTAGTTTGTTATTTTGTTTTGATACATTTTTAAAAGCATTAAAGAATTGTAATAGTGTGTCATTTGGATATGAGCATGATTCTATACTTTATGATATTAAGGATTTTTCTGATATTGATTTAATCAATATTGATCATCATGATGATGTTCTTGGTGGAGATCATTCTCAACAGATGGATTATGAGTCTGCTTTGAAGAAAGAATATTTTGAGGTTGTTAAAGATAATAGAGTTCATGAAGGAAATTGGATTGCATGGTTAGCAAGCCAGAAAAAAATCAATTCTTGTGTATGGATTGGTAATAAAAATAGTGGTAATAAAAGTAGAAATTCTTTTAATGGACAGATTGTTCCAAATTATTTGAATGTTGAAAGAGAAGATTATAAATTTGATAATTATAAATTCGATTCTATTTTCATTTGCCTATCTCCACAATATATTCCAAAAAATCATTGGCATTATTTTAGTATGTTCATAAAAGTTTATGAGCAATTTTCTGGAAAAGATGCTATAATACATAACAAACAATATGAACATGAATTTCGTAATCTGCAGGTGAACAATGAGATTTTACACCAATGTTCAAATGGTGGGTGACCATTTTTTGGTCCGTGGCTATGAGAATGGAAGACATTTTGCAACCAGAGAGAAGTTTTATCCAACTTTATTTGTTCCTTCAAAAAGAAAGACTAAGTATAAAACTTTAGGTGGAGAATATGTAGAATCAATTGAACCTGGTTCTGTAAGGGATTGTCGTGAGTTTATAAAGAAGTATGATGGTGTAGAGAACTTTAAGATATATGGTAATGATAGGTATATCTATCAGTATATTTCTGAGAAGTATCCAGAGGAAGAGATAAAGTTTGATGTAAGTCAGATTAAGATAACGACGATTGATATTGAGGTTAAATCGGAGAATGGATTTCCTGATGTAGAATCTGCTGCAGAGGAGATACTTCTTATTACTCTACAGGATTATAATACAAAGCAGATTCGTACCTGGGGTTTAGGTCCATTTAATAATAAACAGGATAATGTAATATACAAATCATTCAGGACTGAGTATGAACTTCTAAGTGATTTTATTAATTGGTGGATGATTGAGAATAATACACCAGAGGTTATTACTGGATGGAATAGTGAACTGTATGATATCCCATATCTTTGTCGTCGTCTTGATAGGATTCTTGGTGAGAAGTTAATGCGTCGTATGTCACCATGGGGATTGGTGACAGAAAGAGAGATTCATATTATGGGTCGTAAGAATATTGCATATGATATTGGTGGTGTTACTCAACTAGATTATCTTAATCTTTATAAGAAGTTTACTTATAAGGCACAAGAGTCTTATAGGTTGGATTATATTGCCAGTGTCGAACTTGGGCAGAAGAAGTTAGATCACTCTGAGTTTGATACTTTTAAGGACTTCTACACAAAGGGTTGGCAGAAGTTTGTAGAGTATAATATAATTGACGTGGAACTTGTTGACCGTATGGAAGACAAGATGAAACTGATTGAACTTGCCATAGTTATGGCATATGATGCAAAGGCAAACTATGCTGATGTGTTTTCACAAGTTCGTATGTGGGATACCATAATTTATAACTATCTAAAGAAAAAGAATATAGTTATTCCACCAAAAGAAAGATCAGATAAAGACGCAAAGTACGCAGGAGCTTATGTCAAGGAACCGATTCCAGGAAAGTATGATTGGGTTGTCTCTTTTGACCTCAATAGCCTTTATCCTCATCTTATTATGCAATATAATATCAGTCCAGAAACCCTCAGGGAGACTAGACATCCCAGCGCGAGCGTTGAGGGGTTATTAAATCAGGAGATAGTGATTGATGGTGAGTATGCTGTATGTGCCAATGGAGCACAGTATAGAAAGGATGTACGTGGTTTTCTGCCAGAGTTGATGGAGAAGATCTATAAGGATCGTACCATCTATAAGAAGAAGATGCTTCAAGCAAAGCAGGAGTATGAAAAGAATCCATCAAATGCTCTTACTAAGGAGATTGCTAGATGTAATAATATACAGATGGCACGTAAGATTCAATTAAACTCTGCTTATGGTGCTATTGGTAACCAATACTTTAGGTATTATAAACTAGCAAATGCGGAGGCTATTACTCTGTCGGGGCAGGTATCTATTCGATGGATTGAGAATAGAATGAATGCTCATATCAATAAGATTTTAAAAACTGAAGGAGAGGATTATGTTATTGCTTCTGATACCGATTCCATTTATCTTAACTTGGGTCCTCTGGTCGAGGCTGTATACAAGGGGAGAGAGAAAACTAATGAGGGCGTTGTCACGTTCCTTAATAAGATCTGTGAAATGGAATTTGAGCCTTATATTGAGAGTGCTTATGAAAAACTGGCATCCTACGTAAATGCTTATGAGCAGAAGATGGTCATGGCAAGAGAGAACATTGCTGACCGTGGTATATGGACTGCCAAGAAAAGATACATCTTAAATGTATGGGATAGTGAAGGTGTTCGATATGAAGAACCTAAGTTGAAGATGATGGGTATTGAGGCAGTTAAGTCTTCTACACCTGCACCTTGTCGTAGTATGATTAAGGATGCTCTTAAACTTATTATGAGTGGAACTGAAGATGATGTGATTGATTTTATTGATAAGTGTCGTAAGGATTTTAAAGCACTTCCACCCGAAGATATTGCTTTTCCACGGACAGCAAATAATTTGCAAAAGTATAAGGCATATTCTACAATATATGCAAAAGGAACTCCTATACATATACGGGGTGCATTATTATTCAACCATTATGTTAAACAGAAAAAGTTGACTAATAAATATTCACTCATCGGTAATGGAGAGAAGGTCAAGTTTCTCTATCTTAAGAAACCGAATATCATTCAGGAAAATATTGTATCATTTATTCAAGATTTTCCTAAAGAACTTGGTCTTGACAAATATATTGATTATGACTTACAATTTGAGAAGAGTTTTGTGGAACCACTTAAAGCTATTCTTGATGCGATTGGCTGGAATGTAGAAAAAACTGTAACTCTGGAGGAATTTTTCACCTAATGGATTTACCTATTAACGACAAAGATTTAGCAACAATAGTTAGTGCACTTGCATTGGGTGGGGATGCTAGATTGTATCATCTATTAAAGGAGGTTAAAGAAGTTCGAGAAAAAAATCCAGATGGACCTTATAAGAAAATTTTACGTGAAGAAAGGGGAATGGTGATTTAATGATTTTTGAAAAAGTTAGTCTTGTTACTGGTGGGTTTGATCCTATTCATACAGGACATCTTCGTTATTTTGAAAGAGCTAAAGACTATTCAGGATATCTTGTTGTAGGATTAAATGGTGATCCTTGGCTTACAAGAAAGAAGGGTCAGTATTTTCAGTGCTGGACTGAGAGGGCAGATATACTCCGTCATTTGGATATGGTAGATGCTGTTATTTCATGGGAAGATAATGATGATAGTGCGTGTGGTGCTATTTCTAAGTGTCTAGAGATTGCTGATAAGGTGATTTTCTGTAATGGTGGAGATAGGGGTAAGGAGAATACTCCAGAAGTTATGGGGTATGGTGAGAACCATAGAGTGGATTTTCAATATGGTGTTGGTGGAACTGATAAGTTAAATAGCAGTTCTTGGATACTGCATAATTATTTTAATCGACAACGTAAATTATTAGGTATTTGATATGGATTTTTTAAAAGACATTGTAAAGGAAATTGGAGATGACTACACCCAACTCGCATCCGATATATCTGAAAGTGAACGATATATTGATACGGGTTCGTTGGTTTTTAACGGACTCGTATCAGGTAGCATCTTTGGTGGGGTATCTGCTAACAAGATCACTGCAATTGCTGGAGAGAGCAGTACTGGAAAGACTTTTTTCTCTCTCGCCGTTGTTAAGAACTTTCTTGATAATAATCCCGATGCTTATACACTCTATTTCGATACTGAGAGTAGTATTACTAGGGCACTTTTAGAGAGTCGTGGTATTGATATGAAAAGATTTGTGGTTATTAATGTAGTAACCATTGAAGAGTTTAGGTCGAAGGCATTAAAGGCAGTTGATAAATATTTACAAATGTCTGAAGAGGATCGCAAACCTTGTATGTTTGTGTTAGACTCTTTGGGAATGCTTTCCACAGAAAAAGAAATTAGGGATGCACTGGACGATAAACAAGTCCGTGATATGACCAAATCGCAATTGGTTAAAGGTGCATTCAGAATGTTGACTTTGAAGTTGGGTCAAGCAAACATACCCCTTATAGTTACAAATCATACATACGATGTTATCGGTAGTTATATCCCTACTAAAGAAATGGGAGGCGGGTCTGGCCTCAAATATGCCGCGTCTACAATCATTTATCTCAGCAAAAAAAAGGAAAAGGATCAGAAAGAGGTTGTTGGAAACATTATTAAAGCTAAGACACATAAATCAAGACTCTCTAAAGAAAACCAGCAAGTAGAAATACGTTTATATTATGATGAACGTGGTCTTGATCGTTACTATGGTTTATTGGAACTTGGTGAGATTGGAGGTCTGTGGCAGAATAAAGCTGGACGATATGAAATAAATGGTAAGAAAATATATGGTAAAGAAATTCTAAAGAATCCTACAGAATACTTTACTGATGATATAATGGAGAAACTTGATGGCATTGCCAAGCAACAATTCTCTTATGGAACGAATTGAGACTACTATTCTTAGGAATTTAATATTTAATGAGGAGTATTCTCGTAAAGTTATACCTTTTATTCAACCTGCATATTTTGAGCAACGTTCGGAGAAGATAATCTTTGAAGAGATAACTAAGTTTATTGTTAAATACGGTTCTTCAATTACTATTGAAGCATTAAATATTGAGACTGAGAATAGAACTGATCTTACAGAGACTGAAGTAAAAGAAGTAAGAGAGATTAATAATTCTCTGACTGATTCTGTCGTAGAGAATCAATGGTTGATTGATTCTACAGAGAAATGGTGTCGGGATCGTGCTATATATTTGGCACTCATGGAATCTATCGCTCTTGCTGATGGACAAGATGACAAGAAAGGAAGGGATGCTATTCCTAGTATTTTGTCTGATGCTTTGGCTGTGTCTTTCGATAATCATATAGGACACGATTACTTACAAGATTATGAGGAACGTTATGAGTCGTATCACAGAAAAGAGGACCTTATTCCATTTGATCTTGAGTTCTTTAACAAAATTACGAAAGGAGGTTTACCAAATAAAACTCTCAACATTGCTCTGGCTGGCACAGGTGTTGGAAAATCTTTATTCATGTGTCATGTGGCTAGCAGTGTCCTACTCCAGGGAAAAAACGTCCTCTACATTACTCTCGAAATGGCAGAGGAGAAGATTGCGGAAAGGATCGATGCTAATTTACTTAATGTCAACATTCAAGACATAACAGATCTTCCACGTAAGATGTTTGAGAATAAGGTTACTAATCTTTCACAGAAAACACAAGGAACATTAATCATTAAAGAATACCCTACAGCAGCAGCACACAGTGGACATTTTAAATCATTACTTACTGAATTGGCACTTAAGAAGTCTTTCAAGCCTGACATTATATTCATTGACTATCTTAATATTTGTGCTTCTTCTAGACATAAGGCAAACAGTTCCATCAATTCGTACTCGTACATTAAGTCGATTGCTGAAGAACTTCGTGGTTTGGCTGTGGAAGCAAATCTACCAATTGTTTCTGCTACTCAGACTACTCGCAGTGGCTTTGCTAGTAGTGATGTGGATCTTACCGATACCTCTGAATCCTTTGGTCTTCCTGCCACTGCTGATCTTATGTTCGCTCTCATTTCAACAGAAGAGTTAGAAGCATTAAATCAGATTATGGTAAAGCAATTGAAAAATAGATATAATGATCCTACTATATTCAAGAGATTTGTTGTGGGAATTGATCGTGCCAAGATGAGATTATATGACGTAGAGCAAAAGGCACAAGAGGATATAGTTGACAGTGGACAAGAAGGGGGTTATAATATCGAAGAGAAGAAACCAAAAAAATCATTTGCTGAGTTTAAGTTTTAGATATGAAAAATCACGTTGACTTTGGTGCATATGAAAAGTTTGTAGATACTGTTACATCAGAAGAATCTACAAGTTTTCTTGCATTATCAGATCGTCTAGTGGAACTGGATGAGAAGGGTGCTAATATAGAAAGACTATTAACTGCTGCTGTTGGTATATCTGCAGAGGGTGGTGAGTTTATGGAGATTGTTAAGAAGATGATCTTCCAAGGTAAACCATATGATAAGAGAAATAAAGAACATCTAATAATTGAACTTGGTGATGTTATGTGGTATGTGGCACAAGCATGTATGGCACTTGGGGTTTCTATGGATGAAGTTGTTGAGATTAATGTAAAGAAACTTGCTAGGAGATATCCCGAAGGAACTTTTGATGAGTTCTTTTCTGAAAATCGTAAAGCTGGTGATAGATGATTGAATCTATATTAGCCAAAGAATTGTACATGGGGTACATCTTTGGCATTATGGTATTGGGTGGATTTATCAGACAGTATCATGTACTCGATGATGTATATTCTTTAATTAAAAGATATGTTAAGGATAATCGTATTATCATTATCCTTACTTCTTTATTTGGGGGTATCCTACCTATCCCAGGAAGGGTTGCTTTATCAGCACCCCTCTTAGATGCTATAGCACCACCTGATAAAAAGAAGAGAAGTGCTTTTGGTATTATAGATTATCTTTCAACACACCATTATTATTGGTGGAGTCCATTAGAAAAGACAGTTGCTCTTCCAATGGCAACTCTTGGAATCAGTTATACCACATACTTGGGGTATACTATAGTTCCTTTAATTATCACACTTGCTTATACTTGGTGGTTCATATTCTCTAAGGTTGATCCTCGGAGTGTTGTTCCTGATATGAGTAACATTAGTGATTTCAATTGGCAACGGGCACTAAGAGGTTGGGCACCATTCATAGCAACGCTATGGTTCTTACTTGCTACAGGCAGTAGTGGAGCAATCTTCTTCTTCCCTTGGTTCGGTGCTATGTGCTGTTACTACAGTCTTCTTTGTAAAGACTGGAACTGGGGTAAGTATCTTGACGGTAGGTTTGCGATCATTGCAACTATCGTTCTTGCTTTAGGTGGGGTAGTTGGAAAACTTCAAGGACCAGTAATGGAATACTTGAAGTCATCAGATTCTTCTATGATTATTCCTGTCTCTATCGTTGCAGCATTTGCAGCATGGTGTATGGGTTCATCTGGTAAGTATGCTGGTATGGCATCTGCTCTAGTAGTAATCTTTGGTCCCCAGTATCTTGTGTGGTTTCTTGCTACAGAATACTCTGGGTATCTCTTATCACCAGCACACAAGTGTTTGATGATTGGACAACAATACTTTGGTACTCCTATCCGAAAGTACTATAAAGTTATAGGTGGTCTTGCCGCTTGGTTAATCGGATATTCATTCTTAACTACTTTTGTTATTTAAATGACTCTTAATTTTTCGGATATAAGTCGAGGTATAGAATTTAAACAATTCTTACGTTATGGTGAAAATCCTCACCAAGAAGCAGTATGGTTTACATTTCCTGAAGAAGGATTAACCAATGCAAAACAATTACAAGGTAAAGAACTAAGTTATAATAATCTTATTGATTTAGAAGCAGCAATATCTACAGTACAAGAGTTTTCAGGTGAACCTGCTTCTGTTGTTATTAAACATACTAATCCTTGTGGAGTGGCTATAGCAGAAACTATTTCTAATGCTCTAGTTAGATCATTGGATGCAGATAGAATCAGTTGCTTTGGTGGAATTATTGCTCTTAATAGAGAAGTGGATGATTTATGTGCGACAGAGATATATAAAAGTTTTTATGAATGTGTAGTTGCACCTAAATTTACTGGACATGCATTAAAGATTCTTTCTGGTAAGAAGAATTTAAGACTACTTCAATTGGATGTGGATAATATGAAACTATCCACTTATAATGTTAGGAGTATTTTGGGAGGAATAGTAGCACAGGAAAGAGATAATAATCCAGTTAATATTGATGATTGGAAGACTGTTACTAAACGTCAACCCACAACACAAGAAGTTATAGATCTCACATTTGCTTGGAAAGTAGTAAGGCATGTTCGTTCTAATGCTATTTTAATTGCAAAGAATGGGGCAACACTTGGTGTTGGTGCAGGACAAATGAACCGTGTTGGTTCAGCAAATATTGCATTAGAAGCAAAGGATAATATTGATGGTGCTGCGTTGGCTAGTGATGGATTTTTCCCATTTGGTGATACTGTAAGACTAGCAAATAAATATGGTATCAAAGCAGTCATTCAACCAGGAGGAAGTATCAAAGATCAAGAATCTATTGATGCTTGTGATGAGTTGGGAATAGCAATGATTTTTACAGGAAAACGTCACTTTTTACATTAGGGGAATTATGTCTTACGCATTATTGAGTGTATCAAATAAGGAAGGAATTCTTCCTCTAGCATCTGCTTTACATTATGTTTACGGATATGATCTTATTTCTAGTGGTGGTACTGCTGCTGAAATTAAGAAAGCCGGGATACCTGTAATGACAGTATCTGAATATACTGGTTCACCAGAGATTTTAGGTGGTAGGGTAAAAACATTACATCCTAAAGTCCATGGGGGTATTCTTGCTAAGAGGGGTGATCCTACTCATGATATAGATCGTAGATCCAATGCTATTGAATTGATTGATCTTGTTGTGGTAAATTTATATCCATTCCAAGCAACTGTTGCTAAGGAAGATGTGACATGGGCAGAAGCAATAGAGAATATTGATATTGGTGGACCTACCATGGTAAGGTCAGCAGCAAAGAATCATGCATACGTTTCTATTTTGACTAATCCAGAACAGTATGAAGTGTTTATTGAAGCACTTAAAGAAGATACTGTAGATGAGTTACGTCCTAGACTTGCATTGGAAGCATTTAAACATACTGCCGAATATGATAAAGCAATTAGTACATGGATGGGTAATGAACTATAAAGATTCTGGTGTTGATATAGAATCCGGTAATGCTTTTGTTGCAAGACTAAAAGAAAAGGCACCTAGTATTGGTGGCTTTGGTGGAATGTTTAGAGTACCATCAGGATATGAGAAACCTGTATTAGTTTCTGGTGCTGATGGTGTTGGAACTAAGATTAATCTATGTAGAGTTGGTAGTGACTATACAACTATAGGTATAGATCTAGTTGCTATGTGTGTGAATGATGTGATTACATGTGGTGCTAAACCATTATATTTTTTAGATTATATTTCTCTTAATACAATTAATCCCATTGTAGATGATATAATGGAAGGTATTATTAAAGGATGTGAGATTGCAGGAATAGAACTTTTAGGAGGAGAGACTGCTGAACATCCAAGAGCAAAAGATATTGATCTCGCAGGATTTTGTACAGGTATAGTAGAAGAGAATGAAATAATAGATGGTAGTTTGATTAAGGAAGGTGATAAGATTATTGGCATAGAGAGTAGTGGACTTCATAGTAATGGATATAGTTTGATTAATGATATGTTATGGAGACATAAACTTTCTTATAAGGATAGTTATATAGGAAAGGGTACTCCTGAATTACTTACACCGACTACAATCTATGCATCATTAGTTAAAGATTTGTTAAATGAGTATCCTATTCTTGGTATGGCTCATATTACTGGTGGTGGTATTCCAGAGAATCTTCCAAGATGTTTACCAAAAGGACTTAAAGCATATGTAGATTATAACTCTTGGACTTTACCAAAACTTTTTAGTAAGATTCAGTTAGCTGGTGAGATACTAGAAGAGGAAATGAAAAAGGTATTTAATCTTGGTATTGGGTATTGTTTAATTGTTCCAGAAGAAGTAGTAACTGATATTCACCTTAGGATATATGGTCATGGATATAAGTCATGGACAATTGGACAAATAACTACTATATAAGTTAGGTCATATATAGGGTAGAATTTATGCTTCGTATGAGAGAGCAATTATTAACAGCTCTTCTGGCACATGCCCAAGGAGAGATTGCAAAACACAAGGCAAATGTAGAAATTTATTTGGAGTATCCTGTAGGTGTTGGAGATCATCCAGA
>Ga0080013_1000712_pt1 | contig 46214 bp, 39 predicted proteins | sample ETNvirenome_6_85_FD_69236 | JGI IMG/M metagenome (GOLD analysis project Ga0080013, IMG submission 69236) | Marine viral communities from the Pacific Ocean - ETNP_6_85 (SPADES assembly) (version 2) | ecosystem: Environmental > Aquatic > Marine > Oceanic | place: Pacific Ocean | collected 2013-06-19
GGGCTTACAGGGAACACAGGATTAACAGGTTCGACAGGTGGTGCAGGTGCGGCAGGTGGAGATGGAACGACAGGTAGTATTGGAACTCAAGGACTTACAGGAAACACAGGTCTTACAGGCAACACAGGATTAACAGGTTCGACAGGTGGTGCAGGTGCGGCAGGTGGAGATGGAACGACAGGTAGTATTGGGACTCAAGGACTCACAGGAAACACAGGATTAACAGGAAACACAGGTTTAACGGGTTCAACAGGCGGTGCAGGTGCGGCAGGTGGAGATGGAACGACAGGTGGGATAGGAACGACAGGCGGCATAGGAACGGCAGGTGGAGATGGAGCAACGGGAGGTCAAGGAACTCAAGGACTCACAGGAAACACAGGTCTAACGGGCAATACAGGATTGACAGGAGCAACAGGTGGTGTAGGTGCGACAGGTGGAGATGGGACAACAGGAGGTCAAGGAACTCAAGGACTCACAGGAAACACAGGTCTTACAGGTAATACAGGTCTTACAGGTAACATAGGATTAACAGGTTCAACAGGTGGCGGAGGTTCAACAGGTGGCGGAGGTTCAACAGGTGGAACAGGAACGACAGGTGGAGATGGTGCAACAGGAGGACAAGGAACTCAAGGACTGACAGGTAACACAGGACTTACAGGTAATACAGGATTGACAGGTTCGACAGGTGGTGGAGGTTCAACAGGTGGCGGAGGTTCAATAGGAGGACAAGGAACTCAAGGACTGACAGGGAACACAGGTCTTACAGGTAACACAGGATTGACAGGTTCAACAGGTGGAACGGGCGATACAGGTGGAATAGGTGGTACAGGTGGAACAGGAACGACAGGTGGCGGAGGTTCAACAGGAGGACAAGGAACTCAAGGACTCACAGGAAACACAGGTCTTACAGGTAACACAGGATTGACAGGTTCGACAGGTGGCGGAGGTTCAACAGGTAGCGGAGGTTCAACGGGTGGAACAGGAACGACAGGTGGCGATGGTGTAACAGGAGGTCAAGGAACTCAAGGACTCACAGGAAACACAGGTCTTACAGGTAATACAGGATTAACAGGTTCAACAGGTGGCGGAGGTTCAACAGGTGGTGGGGGTTCAACAGGTGGAACAGGAACGACAGGTGGCGGAGGTTCAACAGGAGGACAAGGAACTCAAGGACTCACAGGAAACACAGGTCTTACAGGTAATACAGGATTGACAGGTTCGACAGGTGGTGGAGGTTCAACAGGTGGAACAGGAACGACAGGTGGCGGAGGTTCAACAGGAGGACAAGGAACTCAAGGACTCACAGGAAACACAGGTTTAACAGGAAACACAGGATTAACAGGTTCGACAGGAGGGCAAGGAACTCAAGGACTCACAGGAAACACAGGTCTTACAGGTAACACAGGATTGACAGGTTCAACAGGTGGAACGGGCGATATAGGTGGAATAGGTGATACAGGTGGAACAGGAACGACAGGTGGCGGAGGTTCAACAGGAGGTCAAGGAACTCAAGGACTCATAGGAAACACAGGTCTAACAGGAAACACAGGATTAACAGGTGCGACAGGAGGTATTGGAACTCAAGGACTCAAAGGGAACACAGGTCTAACAGGAAACACAGGATTAACAGGTGCGACAGGAGGACAAGGAACTCAAGGACTCACAGGGAACACAGGATTAACAGGGAATACAGGTTTAACAGGTTCGACAGGCGGCGGAGGTTCAACAGGTGGTGGTGGTTCAACAGGTGGAACAGGAACGACAGGTGGAACAGGAACGACAGGTGGAATTGGTAATACAGGAGGGCAAGGAACTCAAGGACTCACAGGAAACACAGGATTAACAGGAAATACAGGTTTAACAGGTGCGACAGGTGGACAAGGAACTCAAGGACTCACAGGAAACACAGGATTAACAGGGAATACAGGTTTAACAGGTGCAACAGGTGGTACAGGCGCGACAGGCGGCATTGGGACTCAAGGACTCACAGGAAACACAGGTCTAACAGGTAATACAGGATTAACAGGCTCGACAGGAGGCATTGGAACTCAAGGGCTGACAGGTAACACAGGTTTAACAGGTAATACAGGTTTAACAGGTGCAACAGGTGGTACAGGCGCGACAGGTGGTGTGGGAAAACAAGGACTCACAGGAAACAAAGGTCTAACAGGAAATACAGGTTTAACAGGTGCGACAGGTGGACAAGGAACTCAAGGACTCACAGGAAACACAGGATTAACAGGGAATACAGGTTTAACAGGTGCAACAGGTGGAACAGGCTCGACAGGAGGTATTGGAACTCAAGGACTCACAGGAAACACAGGGTTAACAGGCAATACGGGGCTTACAGGCAATACAGGGCTTACAGGTAATACAGGACTCACAGGGTTGACGATGGTAGGGGAGGATGGGTTGACAGGTGCAACAGGCGGGACAGGAAATACAGGGTTAACAGGTAATACAGGTTTAACAGGTGCAACAGGCGACATTGGAACTCAACCTGGTGGGGCTGTTCCAGGTGGGGCGCAAGAGATTCTATTTATGAATGCGGCGGGAACTGAGCCAACAACAGATGGGAAATTCATCTATCAAATAGGAAACAATACCATAGAAAATGCGGAAGATGGAGGAAGTAGCACAGGATTACTCCATTCTGGAGATGTAGGAACACCCACAGTTTCTTTCCCCCCCTACGCATTCCAACTTGATACCAATTCTGGATTCTCTAACAGACAGGGCAAGCCTGATGAGTTTGCGTGGCAAGTGGGTGGAAACTACTTCGTAACCTATGGTTCAGGGAGTTTCGTAGGAAATCAACAGGTGGGAGGTAAATACACAGATATTCCTTTCGTTCCCCCCCGAACAGAAGTGGAATGGCAATGGTCAGATGCCGTTATAAGCACTGACCAATGGGGCAAGGTTCTCTTAGTTCAAGAAACTTCTCTCACAACCACTTTGGATGCTAGTGCCGATGTTGGACAACAAGTTTCTCTCATCTTTGACGGAGGGTCGGGAGATTTAACGGTAGGGGCTGATACAGGGGAAACTATCAATGGAACTCACCAAATCGTAATAGAAGAACGATATGCAGGTGTAACTTGTGTTAAAATTGCGGCAACTGAATGGATAGCCACAGGAAATATAGTGTGACGATGAACCATTCGTTTTGACCCTCAAACGAGGATGAAACAGGGTTTTATTAGAAAAGGTGGGATTTCCAGATACAGTCTGGTCGCTTTAAGTGTTTTTTCCATTGAAGCGTGATTTCTTATAGTCTGACTGTTGAATATCGTTGTTAGAAGAATCTATCGAGGTATTTGTATGGCTTATCCACTCACAGGAACAGACAGAGGGCGAGGGGGTCTGCGTGTAAGCACCATAGATTTGACTCCTGATGTTTATGGTGTGAATTACATTCGGGTATCGAATGGAACACTTACTGATGATGGTCAAGGTGAAGTTACCATTACCACAGGTGGTGGAGGTGGTGGTGGAGGTACAATTACCGTCCGTTTATCCGATGGTAGTGTGAGTGTATCAAGTGTTAGCACCGTTAGTTTCGATGTTGATAGTGGATTTACGCTTACAGATGATGGTGGTGGACAAGTCACGGTAGGGTTGGGAAGTCATTGGTATAGTATTTCAGTATCAGGACAAACCACTTTAACACCTTCAGGACAGGAAAACATAGAGTTTGTCGCTGGAACAAATATGAGTATTACAACTGATAGTGGTTCTTCCCCTGTTAGTATCACATGGAATGCAGATGCTCCTATGGGGGCCACAGGAGATAAGGGGCTAACAGGGAACACAGGATTGACAGGTGCGACAGGGGATAAAGGTCTAACAGGTGATTCAGGTGATACAGGTGATACGGGGCTTACAGGAAACACAGGTCTAACGGGTAATACAGGATTAACAGGCAATACAGGACTCACAGGTAATACAGGTCTTACAGGTTCGACAGGTGGTATCGGAACTGACGGCCTAACAGGATTGACAGGACTCACAGGTAATACAGGATTAACAGGTAATACAGGATTAACAGGTGTGATAGGATTAACAGGAAACACAGGATTAACAGGTTTAACAGGATTAACAGGAAACACAGGATTAACAGGAAATACAGGTCTAACAGGGAACACAGGTTTAACAGGCTTGGTGGGTGCGACAGGAACAAGAGGATTAACAGGTAATACAGGACTAACAGGTAATACGGGACTCACAGGAAACACAGGTCTTACAGGTAATACAGGATTGACAGGTGTGATAGGTGGTATTGGAACTCAAGGACTCACAGGAAACACAGGATTAACAGGTAATACAGGATTGACAGGTGTGACAGGTGGTATTGGAACTCAAGGACTCACAGGAAATACAGGATTAACAGGTAATACAGGGCTTACAGGCAATACGGGACTCACAGGAAATACAGGCGCGACAGGCGATAAAGGTCTAACAGGGAACACAGGTGCAGTTGGCACGATAGGATTGATGGGTAATACAGGATTAACAGGAGCGACAGGTCTTACAGGGAACACAGGTCTTACAGGCAACACAGGATTAACAGGTGCGACAGGACTCACAGGCATAACAGGACTCACAGGAAACACAGGTCTAACAGGCAACACAGGATTAACAGGTGCGACAGGGCTTATAGGAATAACAGGACTCACAGGAAACACAGGATTAACAGGTAATACAGGATTAACAGGTGTGACAGGTGGTATTGGAACTCAAGGGCTAACAGGTAATACAGGTCTTACAGGTAATACAGGATTAACAGGCTCAACAGGAGGCATTGGAACTCAAGGTCTGACGGGTAACACAGGTCTTACGGGTAATACAGGACTCACAGGTTCGACAGGAGGTATTGGAACTCAAGGTCTGACGGGTAACACAGGGCTGACAGGTAATACAGGTCTTACAGGAAACACAGGTCTAACAGGTGTAACAGGTGGTGCGGGAACACAAGGACTCACAGGAAACACAGGTCTAACAGGAAATACAGGTTTAACAGGTGCGACAGGAGGTATTGGAACTCAAGGACTCACAGGACTCACAGGGTTAACAGGTAATACAGGACTCACAGGGAATACAGGATTAACAGGCTCGACAGGAGGTATTGGAACTCAAGGACTCACAGGACTCACAGGGTTAACAGGTAACACAGGGTTAACAGGAAATACGGGATTAACAGGAAATACAGGACTCACAGGTTCGACAGGTGGTATTGGCACTCAAGGACTAACAGGAAACACAGGGCTAACAGGCAATACAGGGCTTACAGGCAATACAGGATTAACAGGTAATACAGGTTTAACAGGTGCGACAGGTGGTATCGGAACTCAAGGACTCACAGGAAACACAGGTCTTACAGGAAACACAGGGTTGACAGGCAATACAGGATTAACAGGCAATACAGGACTCACAGGAAACACAGGATTAACAGGTAATACAGGTTTAACAGGCAACACAGGTCTAACAGGTGTAACAGGTGGTGTGGGAACTCAAGGACTCACAGGAAACACAGGGTTAACAGGTAATACAGGTCTAACAGGCAATACAGGTTTAACAGGCAATACAGGTTTAACAGGTTCAACAGGTGGTATCGGAACACAAGGACTAACAGGCAACACAGGTCTTACAGGTAATACAGGATTAACAGGAAACACAGGGTTGACAGGCAACACAGGTCTTACAGGTAATACAGGTTTAACAGGAAATACAGGTCTAACAGGGAACACAGGTCTAACAGGTGTAACAGGTGGTGTGGGAACTCAAGGGTTAACGGGTAACACAGGTCTAACAGGCAATACAGGTCTAACAGGCAATACAGGTTTAACAGGCAATACAGGTTTAACAGGTTCAACAGGTGGTATCGGAACACAAGGACTCACAGGCAATACAGGATTAACAGGTAACACAGGACTCACAGGCAATACAGGGTTGACAGGAAACACAGGTCTAACAGGAAACACAGGGCTAACAGGTAACACAGGATTAACAGGTGTGACAGGAGGTATTGGAACTCAAGGACTCACAGGAAACACAGGGTTAACAGGCAATACGGGGCTTACAGGCAATACAGGGCTTACAGGTAATACAGGACTCACAGGAAATACAGGTGCGACAGGTGATAAAGGTCTAACAGGTTCGACAGGCGGCATTGGGACTCAAGGACTCACAGGTAACACAGGATTAACAGGTAATACAGGATTAACAGGTTCAACAGGTGGTATTGGAACTCAAGGACTTACAGGAAACACAGGGTTAACGGGTAATACAGGATTAACAGGAAACACAGGTCTAACAGGAAACACAGGATTAACAGGTTCAACAGGTGGTATCGGAACTCAAGGACTTACAGGAAACACAGGTCTAACAGGAAACACAGGATTAACAGGTTCAACAGGTGGACAAGGAACTCAAGGACTCACAGGAAACACAGGTCTTACAGGTAATACAGGATTGACAGGTTCAACAGGTGGACAAGGAACTCAAGGACTAACAGGAAATACAGGTCTTACAGGCAATACAGGCTTGACAGGAAACACAGGTTTAACAGGAAACACAGGGTTAACGGGAAACACAGGGTTAACAGGAAATACAGGATTAACAGGTGCGACAGGTGGTATCGGAACTCAAGGACTTACAGGAAACACAGGGTTGACAGGAAATACAGGATTAACAGGAAACACAGGTCTAACAGGAAATACAGGTTTAACAGGTGTGACAGGTGGACAAGGAACTCAAGGACTCACAGGAAACACAGGGTTAACAGGCAACACAGGGTTGACAGGAAATACAGGGTTGACAGGAAATACAGGATTAACAGGAAACACAGGTCTAACAGGAAATACAGGTTTAACAGGTGCGACAGGTGGACAAGGAACTCAAGGACTCACAGGAAACACAGGGTTAACAGGCAACACAGGGTTGACAGGAAATACAGGGTTGACAGGAAACACAGGATTAACAGGAAACACAGGTCTAACAGGAAATACAGGTTTAACAGGTGCAACAGGTGGACAAGGAACTCAAGGACTCACAGGAAACACAGGGTTAACAGGTAATACAGGTCTAACAGGTGCGACAGGTGGACAAGGAACTCAAGGACTCACAGGAAACACAGGGCTAACAGGTAACACAGGATTAACAGGCGCGACAGGCGGCATTGGAACTCAAGGACTCACAGGAAACACAGGGTTAACAGGTAATACAGGATTAACAGGCAACACAGGTCTGACGGGTAATACGGGTCTTACAGGTAACACAGGTCTTACAGGTAATACAGGTCTTACAGGTAATACAGGATTAACAGGTGCGACAGGAGGTCAAGGAACTCAAGGACTCACAGGCAATACAGGATTAACAGGTAATACAGGATTAACAGGCTCGACAGGAGGCATTGGAACTCAAGGGCTGACAGGTAACACAGGTTTAACAGGTAATACAGGTCTTACAGGTAATACAGGTCTAACAGGTTCGACAGGAGGCATTGGAACTCAAGGGCTGACAGGCAATACAGGATTAACAGGTAATACAGGATTAACAGGCTCGACAGGAGGCATTGGAACTCAAGGTCTGACGGGTAACACAGGTTTAACAGGAAACACAGGTCTAACAGGTAATACAGGATTGACAGGTGTGACAGGTGGTATTGGAACTCAAGGACTCACAGGCAATACAGGATTAACAGGTAATACAGGATTAACAGGCTCGACAGGAGGTATTGGAACTCAAGGTCTGACGGGTAACACAGGTTTAACAGGAAACACAGGTCTAACAGGAAACACAGGATTAACAGGTTCAACAGGTGGACAAGGAACTCAAGGACTCACAGGAAACACAGGTCTAACAGGCAACACAGGATTAACAGGTGCGCCAGGCCAGCCAGGAACTCAAGGACTCACAGGAAACACAGGATTAACAGGTAACACAGGGTTGACAGGCAATACAGGGTTGACAGGCAATACAGGTTTAACAGGGGGGACAGGGACAGCAGGGACAATTCCCGCAGGTGCGAATGAAGTTCTCTATGTGAACGCGGCAGGAAATGATGTGGATGGAGAAGCCGCTTTCACTTATACGGCTTCCACTAACCTACTTGAAGTTGATACGCTTCATTTGGCAGATGGGGCGGTAGGAACGCCAGCCTATTCTTTCGTAAGCGATACCAACACAGGCATCTATCGCATTAGTTCTGATAAGATTGGGATAGCCTGTGGCGGAACACTCATCGCGTCCATAGACAGTTCCGCAGGATTCGTCATTGAAACAGGAACAGATTTCATCCCACCACTCGGAGGGGTGGACACAACTAACCCCACAACCATAGGCACAGGCGAATTGGGTAAGACAATCCCCCGAACCAACACTACGGCTACCAGCATTACGGCAGGGTTGGGTGTTGGCGCACAATTTAGCGTTATCTTAGATACCACAGGAACACTCACTATTAGTCGGTCAGGTGGAGAAACTATAAACAATGCTACTTCTGTTTCCCTTGATACTCAATTCGCAGGGGCTACCTTCATCAAGTGTGATACTGACTCTTGGTATGCAGTTGGGTTGTTAGCATAGATTAAATAGAAACAAAGATAAAGAAGGATGATAGGATGTCGGGCGGAGGAAAATTCGGATTCGCGGGTTACGCCAGCAACAATGCGACTTCAGGTGCGGCGGCAAGTTTAGCCACATCTGCTTCAGGGAGTTATGATGAAGCCTTCGCCGCTTACGCAATAGGTGCAACAGCGACTCTGTTTGAATCAGGGTCTAACTTTTCAGGGGGAAGTTGTATGGCGAGTTTAACTACATCGGGATTCCTTTCGCGGCGCGATAGGTCAATCGGATTTGGCGTATATTGTCGAAACGGGGCAGCCGTCCCCGCCTACTCTTACCTTCTCACTCAATCAGCCACAGGAGGTTCATGGACAGGACTTATGTGTGACGACCCCTATTGGGGCGGCAGCCTTCCTCGTTGCAGTTACAACCAGCAACAAGACAATCTTACAGTCGGTGTCCCAACACCTCCTGACGCTTATCCTGATGGGGGTGTAGGCAAATATATCGCCTTCACAGGCGCACCGACAGCCCTTGATAACGCGACTATAAAACTTGAATGTGAAGTCACAGATGGGGGCGGCTCTTACTACACTACCAACCAACTAACTATGGTGATAACATTTACATGAGGTGAATCTATGAGTAAATTGAATTACCGCAACGCAACCTTCCAAGACGGTGCATCTCTGATGGACTATGCAACAAGGTGGGGAACAGAGGAAGATACAGTTTCAGGAGCATTCTGTCGGCATTGTGGGACTGTGATAGAACCTCACACTTGGTCTGACTCTATTGAGATACACAATTATGGAACAGTTCAGGGACTCACTTTATGCTCTTGCACCGCATCCGACCCCATTAACCATCACTGACCCTTTTACCATGTATGATACTCCTCGTTTAAGGGTCGTCATTTAGGGTTTGTGAAAAAATCCAGAGTTTGTTGTTCTCCCTTTCTTTTCAAGCCGAACATATCTTGTGTCCATTCTTTGAATTGAAAGTATTTTTGTTGATTATATTCAGAACATCCGAAGTTTTCTATCAAGTGTTCCATTAAAGTATTGTATTTCATTACTGAATTCGGATAGACTGTGAGGATGATTTTCCCTCCACATTTAATGTTGATTTCCAGCGATGCTGAACAGATACTACAATTAGAAGGCAAAGTATTTGTTTTTTCATTAGTTAAATTGAAACAACCACAGTCAGGACATAAGGCCACTCTCTCAGTTTTAACTACTTGCCTACATGATTTTGTTAATGGGCTTCTTCGATAAGAGTGGTTGCATTTTACACACCTTACTTTTTGTTGCCCAAAGGCGCGGATATTACCTCGCATATCTCGGAGTAAGTGTCTGTCTAATAGGCGGCTGGATTGGTCTTCATTATCAACACCATAAAGCAACGCACCTAATTTGAATTGAGCATCAACCTTTTCTCTCATACTATCTAAAGCGGTGTATGGGTTTTCTTTTGGGCTTTCTCCCACATCTTTTGTATCATGTGTAAAACCAAATCCTTCAAATTGTTTTTCTGTGCCTAAGAAATCTTCAGCAAATAGGGATTTTAAGTCTTTGGGGTTGATAGAGGATTCTGTTTGGAGATAGGCTTCTTCGGTATAGTGGAATGCAGTATCAATGTTTAATGCTTCTTTGTCTATTTCCGCAGGATTTATCTTAGTGGTGAGAATCAAGGGTGCATCCATTTGACCTCCTCTATGTTCAGAGAGGAATGTTCGGCTGAAATTGAGTATGCAATCTAACAGCAGAATGATACTATCAATGTCCCCATCACTATTCCTTCGTCTGCCCGCAATAGAATAAGGATGAAAATATCCTCCTTTAATATCACAGAATCCTATCATTCGACACAGGATTGCTCCCGAAGTGTGAGGTGCGAGAGTAGCGAATAAATGGCCGATTAAATCAGACGCATCGTTTAATTCATAGAAGGGTTTCTGGTGATACAACTTCACTAATAATTCATCCACAAAATTAGCGGTCTTCACCAATTGGTCTTTGAGTTGTGTAGGTGCTATGAAGTCTTGCGCCCTGAGTTCGCATATCTGTTCGGGGCGCGTTAGTTTCATACCTAAATGGTCGTGAGTATATCCTAACTCTTTTGCTTTTTCAACGGATAATCCTATCTCGGCGGGCTTGAAGTGGGTTAAGGTCATATCCACCATGTCGAAACGCACTGTTCCATCGCGGAAAGCAGAGATTCCATTCTTGTGTCGGAGCATTCCTTTAACGATATTCTCAGGTATCTTCTCTTTGCTTGTCAACCCTTTAACCCCTTTGATAGTAGTATCTCCATAGTTAGTGATAGTGTAGCCATCAGCCCAGATTTTACTATAATTTAATTTAGGCCAATCTTTTTTCGGAGTTTTGTATGAGGGGGTGTAGGCAAATTCGGTGGGTCTATCGCATTTGCGGCAATAAGTATCGGTGGTAAATTCTTCGGGACGAGTTCTTCTTCCTTCATCAATCTCCTCTCTTATCTTCTTAGGGTCTATCTTCTGAGTGAGGCAATCAGGACAGAATCTCCACCCTATGTTGATAGGTTTAGAAGATTTCATTGAGGCTTCCTTCAGAGAACGGCTTTTCAAGTCGTAACCTATTGGAATTAAACTGTGAATCGGAGGCTTCATTTGTCTGAGGGCTACTTTTTCAGGTTTAGCCATTCGTGAACCTATCCGATAAGTCACTCTTGGTTTAATCTCATAATCAGTCAAAGAGTTAGCAAATTCTAATCCATCGTGGAAACTATCGAGAGAACCCTTAAATTTTGAACCTGCGAGGGCTATGTTGAGTAAAACTGATGATGGTTTCCCAGAAAGGGTGTGTTGGGCGGATTGTGAGTCGTAATGAACATCTATGTTTAAGCGATATGCTAAGTCGAGAGCCTTAGTTTCGATGCAAGCCTTATTGTTGCACATATCCATTTGGAGTTGGGAACATAGGTGGTGCAGTTCTTCTGCGCTTAAGTCATTGAAATGGGCGACATAATCAGGGGCGATAGGTATCTTGTTTTCTCTTGCTTGCTTTACTGCTTCATCGAAGTCTTGTGGGTAAGTGAGGTTTAAGCGGTTTAGTGTTTGTTGATGCCACTCAGGAACATAAGGGGACGGCATCAAGGGGTGATTGTTTTCACGGAATTCGCCGAAAGGGATGAGAATCTCTCCAATATCCCAGACTTTTTCCACTATGGGCGAATCAAGAATATTCTTTTCATTGAGGGTGGTAGTTAATTCGGCTGAATCGTTAAATCTTCTCGCTGACCCATCTTTGAATTGTATGTATGGGCCATCAATTGTATCACAAGGGGAAACCACTGTGGCTTTACCTGGTCTTTCTATTTTCATTTGGGTAGCGGCGATAATGAAACCTCCTGTGGCTATCATAGATGCGGGGTGAATAGATGTGGCGGCCAATCCTGCTCCTCTTGCGCGTCCGTATCTTAAGCGGAATCCTCCGTGAGCCATTGGTTGTGAGATAGTTGGTCTTCCTGCAACAGCATCGGAAATGTATTTATCTTTCGGCTTGAATGTGACTTTAATATCTGTATTTTCATTAGGAGTAGCACAGTAATCTTCAAGGAAGTCCCATCCGTCTAAGTTTAATTGGTCGGTGTATTTCTTAAGTTTGGGGGCTTTCAGTAACATTCCTTCACACATAACCAAAAGCATTCCTTCGCGCACATTATTAGTGGGAACTCTGGGCAAATCCCTCCCTCCTGAAACTTCTTTTCCTACACCTTCTCCTGTGATATATACAGGGACTTGTTGACAAATAGACCTCATCTCATCAGCAGAGGGTTTGTATTGAAGATTAGGATAAAGCAAAACTTCTTCGATATATCTTTCGATTTCTTGTTTGGAAAGAAGTGGTTTTTCTAAGTTGAAGTCGCGGCGCAGATAATCGGCTAATAAAACTGAAATGGCTTGTCCTGTTCCTCCCGCAGAGCGAATTGGGCCAGCATAGTTGATAGCCAATGCTTTAGTCTTGTTCGGATTGTTGATGATGTGACAATCCACCACTCCTTCTAATGGGGCGACCAGAATCCCTTCAGTAATAACCGCTAATCCTGCACAGACTCCATGATAAATCGCCATTCCAATTTCTATGTCGGTTTTGGTGGTTTTCAAGTGATTAAACTTAGATTTTAGTGTTTCGTTTTCTAAATCGTATTCTTCGACAATGGATTCCCAACAGACGATTTTGGCGATTTCGATGGCGATTAATTCTCTATTACCACCTAATTGTTTATTCAGTTCGCGGATTTGCTTCGCTGTATTTCTGTGTTGGAGGAACTTCAGAAGTTGTTGGACACGCGAAGCCATATCTTCTGCTTTAGGTATCTCCACAAAATTGCGAGAGTCTAATCCCTGTTGACGACAGGTTTCTGCGACTTCATACGCATCTTCCACGCCTTGTTGAAGAATTTGGAAGTATTCGTCTTGGGCAGATGACATAATGACTTCGCTCATACCTTTAGATAGGTCAATCGCTATTTAACTACTATGTTCATCTGATGTAGTCCACTTGATAGTTTTCCTTCTCTAATAGTGTAGTAGCCCTTCTCACTTGGTCGCCTTGAAGTTCAATTACATTATTTTTGATAGTCCCACCTGTTGCACATTGGGATTTCAATAATTTGGCGATTTTTTTAACATTAGTGGTTTTATCGAAACCTGAAATTAGCGTTACTTTTTTACCATACGCTCTTTTCTCTGTTGTCATTTTCAAAGGTGTCCTTTCTTTGTCTAAAGTTTCCAATACATCATTCAAATTAGTAGGAAGAAAGGAATCTAATTCTTTCATTTTCTTCACCAAGATTATTATTTTCGACTATATTAGGTCTTGCTTACAAGGTACGGCGGCATTCTTCTTCTTGCTTTACATTTACTCGGTAGTGCATTCGGATAGGAGTATCAGGATAATATTCAGCATAGCCTTTTCGCAAGACAAGGACTTGAAAGAGGCCGACAGGTTGGAAATACTTTTTCTGTGCGTCTTTGATGCTTAGTAACTCAATTGGTCGAGCATTCATATTATCATCCACTCCCCAATTGTAATCATCATCAAAATGGAGTTCATATTTTTCAAACATATTTTCTAAAGGGGAAATTAAGGTGTCTGACGGGTTTGTTCCTCGTCCTTCATTTAGGATGTGCTGTTGAATACGAGGGTCTGTGTTGAAAGAAGTCACCAATTGAGTGTTATTTAGACTTGGTATTTCTAATTTACTCTTTAACATGAGATAAATCTGAGGAGCGTGACATTCACCAACATCTAAAGCATCTAAAGTGGATTTGAAGTTATTGAAATCTATTTGCCACCAAATCTCTGCATAATCTTTATCCAGATTCTTTTGGTTTGCCTTATTAGGAGGGACTTTCTTTCTTCCGAGTGTGTTGCCATTGAAACCTGTTAGAGTTCCATAGACTACTAATCGGTGATTAAAGACAGGGATGAATTGAGCGACCCACTTTCTTTTTACTTTCTTGATAATTGGTTGACCATTTTCTTTGACTTTAGCCATTGTTTTGACTGTGGTGTTAAGTTCTTTCGCGGCCTCAGTAGCCGATTGTCCTTTGGACATAGCCCATAAGAAATCTAATTTTTTCTGAGAAGGTTGTCGTTGTATGATGACTTTCTTGTTCTTTCCTTCACGCACAATTTTAATACCTTGTCGTGTGAGATAACGATAGACTGTTCTTCGGTCTGTGCCGACTAATTTAGAGGCAGAATCAATTCCCATACCCCTTCTTTCCATCAAAGAAATTGCTTTCTTTACTCGCTCTAAGACATCACCTTTTTGTTTAGGTAAATCTTTGATAGCAATCTTAAAATTTTTCCCCTGTCCAGACCTTATTATTTCTTTTCCCGCTTGTTGAAGGTATTTATAGACGGTTCTTCGGTCTGTTCCTACTTGACGCGCCGCCGAATCCACACCCATATTTTGTTTTTCAATTAGTGCAATAGCCGAAAGCACTCTTTTCAAAACATTAGAATTCATCTATACTCACCTATTGTCATCCTCTATATTAGGTTTCGTTTAATTTAACTATCAGAGGACTCTAATGCTTCTAATAATTCATCACTTATTTCTCCATCGCCATTAGATGTAGGATTAGAGATATTCCACCCTTCAGTTTTATCAGTTTGGATTTTGAATGAGTTGTTTGGGGCTTCATCCGATGCTACGACCCAAACATCTCCTACTTGTTGGACATATCCTTTCTCTTTCAGTTCTTTCAAACAAGAGGTAACAGTTTTGGTTTTCAATCTAAGTTTCTTGCCCAAACTTTGCACATCTATTGCACCTGCTTCTTTGGTTTCCAAATATATGTTTCTCATCACAGGTGATAAGTCCAATGCTAAATCATCCATATCGAAATGAGTGGTTAGAGTTTGAAGGGATGTGAGCATAGCACTATATGATTCTCTTATATCCTCATTCGTGATTTGATTCCTACCATTTAAGCGAGCGAAAGAACGGCAGAGATTAGCAAACTCCGCCCATTTACGGTTGTCGGGCAAGCCTCTAGCGTGGAAAACTTCTTGGAATTCTCTTTTAGCCTTGAGAGTTTCAAAAACAGATTTGATTAAACCATAAGAATCATAAATTTGGACAGGAATGCGAGATACATAACGAAGATACTCTCGGAAAAATTGTTGCCACATTTGAAGGTCAGTAACAAGAGAGCCGTAGTCATCCATGTTTTTGATAATGATTTCATCAACGAAATCTTGTTTGTCGTCTTGAGAGAGTTTTAATTGGGTGAAAATCAATGTTAATCTTGATACGATTTGAGGTGTGTATCTGCCAAAGGCTTCCATCATTTCCCTTTTCGTGGAATTATCTTGAGAGTAATGGTGAGGAGGATTACCAAGCATGAGGATATTAACACAAGTTGGTTTCCTAATATCTAATTTACCTTTGGTGAGTTGGACGAATCCATTAGCCATAGCACCTAATAATTCTCCAAATACAGTATCTTTCCATAGTTGGAACTCAGATAAGGCGATTCTTTCATTATTCATCTTAGGTAATAGACCTACATCAACAGAACCTAAGTCATCTCCAGACATAGCCCCTACTAAACCTGGTATAGTGGTCATTTGCCCTGATGAAGCAATACCGCAAGGAACTAAAGGCTGAATGACCTTCTCGACTAAGGTATCTTTTCCCTCTCCATGAGAAGTAATGATGCCGATATGGATTAGTTCGTCTTTCTTGTAAGGAGAAAGGCAGAATAAGAGAACTGCCTTTTTCAGATAATCAGGAGCAAAGAACTTTTCCCATAATGTTTGAACCATTATTTCTAAAGGAGTCAAGTTGGCTTTATTGCATTTACGGATGAATGTGTTAAATTGCCGTTCAGTTAGTTTGGACTTTTTAGAATCCTCGTCTTTCTCGATAGTATCAACAATGAAAAGACGCTTATTCTTGTAGGTTCGATATTGGCCTTTTATTCGGAGTCTTTGACCGTCATACTGCGCTTGGGCCAACAAATCTAAGGCGTTCTTGAATTGGTCAGTATCAGACCATCCACCAGCAAGTTGTTTATCTGAACCATTGTGAATTGCACAAGGGGCGGCTCTTGAACCATCGCCTACGGCAAACTCAACAATGACCCTATCAGAAGGCATAGGGGTTTTATCCCCTTTAGCCTTAATCATGGGGCTGATAGTAAGTCGAATTACATATCCTGAACCTTCACTCGCCTCTCCTGTTACGGATGAAAGGAATACTGAGTTCATATCACCTTCAGTATTACTAAAGTTTTCCACCTGCTTACTGACCCAATTACGAATATCAGCAGGTATTTTTTTAGTTTGCATGAGGAGTCCTCAGTCCTTATTCAAGTCATACAGTATTTAGGCGTTTGTTTTATCGTTATCACTATACCTTGTGAAAAGGGGAGGGTCAGAGTCCTACAAACTCTGAGCCGTATGAAATATACTATGAGTAGCATAGCATATCTTGTTGTAGGCAAGTAGCGTGGTAGTTTAGTTTCCTTAGACCCACCTTGACCGTAGGAAGAATTCTCAGCCTCGCGCACGACTCGCTAAACTGATATGAATATAGGTTAGGGAAGTGACGGTTTTAGGTGCTACGCCCCACTAATATAGCATCTGTCCTTGAGTGGTGTCGTGATAACCACAGACATACGCATGGCGAGTGGGATAAGTCAACTCAACGAGCCGCCCTTGACGGGAGAACTCGTTGAGTTGGTCGGATTAGAGGATGCGTTTCAGCAATCACTCATCGTCTTCTGGAATCCATTCCTCAAGTTGGTCTTCAGGAACATTAGGCAGAGCAACATCGTCACCAGAGTTAGTGATGGCTATACTGAGAACATTGTATTCGTTTCCATTCTTAGACATCTTCTTGTGGCGCACGAACTCAACCTCAAAAGGATAGGAATCACCGTTGCTGATAGCATTGTCGAGAGTCTTAACAAGCCTCTCCTGCTCAAAGGTGTTGCTGACCCACCATGTATATCGGCGGCCATCTCCCAAATCAGCGATGGTTACTGCTGTGCTTGGGCCATATCCCTTCTGAGAAGGAATGTCGTAGTTAGGTGTTCTGACAATAGCAAAGTTACTGTAATAGTGGCCTTGCTCTGCGGTGAATCTATCGGTGTTCACCCTGAATCGAGGGCCAGCGTTAGCGGCCCTATCTGCTTCAACCCTCTCAAGGAAGGCGGAAGCCTCATCAGTCAATACTATTGGTTCTGCATTTATTTCTGTTTCTGTTTCTGTTGACATATTCTTCATCTCCATTTTATTTGTGCCGTGTTCGGCAAACTATCGTATAGTCAATTAGTATATCAAGTATTCCTTTTACCTCTGAGAGATGTTTTCCCCCTTTATCCTACTATGCGCGTGAGTGACCCTTTTTTCTTGACTTTGGTTTCTCTATAACCAAAGGATTATATTCAAACATCTTCTATTTCTAATATGGAACGGAGTAAAATCGGTTTGGAGTTTTATCAGCATCCTGAAGGTGAGGGTAATTTTGGAGATGAAATATCTTTTATTGTGACGAAGTATCTAATGAATGAAGATTCTTATGAATTAGTGGAACACACCACACCTTCTGATTTTAATTTATTATGTGTAGGTTCTATTCTGAATTCACCACTTCCAACTGCTCATGTTTTTGGGTCTGGCCTAATGAATCGTTCTCCTTTTGTCGGTGAAAGAACCTTTCATGCGGTGCGTGGGCCATTGACTCGTCAGATACTCATAAATCACGGTTACAAAGATGTGCCAGAAATTTATGGCGACCCTGCACTTTTTCTTCCAGAGTTTTACTATCCTTTGAAAAAACCTGAGTTAGCCACATTAGTAGGTATTATTCCTCATCACTCACAAATAGAAGCATTTCATCAGATGAATAAGATAGAAAAAAAGTTTCACATTATTGACCCCACTCAAAATTGGAAAACAGTTGTTGATGAACTAACATCATGTAAAGCCATTTTGTCTTCATCTTTGCATGGGTTAGTGATTAGCGATGCCTATTCCATTCCAAATGCTTTCATCGCCCCTCCTATGTGGATATGTGGAAGTTGCATCAATACTCGTTATGATGTGACTGATTTGGAACTAAATAGATTTGAAAGGCCGACTTGTGGGTGTGGTTGGTATTACACCTACTATGAAACTTTCACTTTGCCTCAACACGAGGGGATGCTTAAATTTAAGGACTATTTCGCGAGTCAGAACAGGGATTTCCACTACATCACTCACCTTTCTGAGTTTGAAGAATCTCTGTTATACGGAGAGGGAAATATGCTCAATTTAAGAAAATTGAAAAAGAGTTTCCCATTTAGTTAGACCAAACAATGAAATAGTGGGTCTGATAACTAAGAATGGTGCTTACATGGTTATGAATCCTCTTTCACCGAGTAATCGGGAACATATCTCTCAATTGATTAGTCGTTGTGAGGCATTAAAGGCTTATGCAACTGAAGATAGCCAAGTTAAAATAGATGATATTTCCACTAATCTTACCGCTTACTTAGATTCTGATGTAGGAGTTTGGCCTCAATATCGCCTCACCGTTCCTTTTGATTTCATCCACCGTGAGTTTCGACAAAGATTAAATACATTAGAAAGTGAGAATCCTTCCGACATATTCAGTAAATCCTATCGCCGATTAGAGATTGATGGGTTTAATCCTGAAATGTTATTTCAAAACAATGCAGTTCGATTCATTGGTAATCCTAAAAAGGCGGCGGAAGTGATGAAGAAACATTTTGGAACAGAAGCCTTGCCTATGATTAAAACTGATAGTGGGGGGATATTAGTTCGATTAGGTTCACGCTTTGAAGGAAAGGACATGATAGAAGAATCGGACTTGAAGCAAGTCTTTAGTGAAACAATGGCTTCTGAACCTGCGGTCGGTAAATGGTTTGGAGATTTAATTCAAAGCGCACATACCTTCGCAACTGAAGACATAATCACATTCGGTGGTATTACCACTAAGACTGATGGTGAAGCCGCATCGCCTACGCCACCCCCATCACCTTCACCTCCAGCCCCCGCACCTCCCCCACTCCAGACAGATAGTAAAAGTTTTCCTGCGGAGTTATTGCGATTAATTGAAAGCACCAAAAAATTATGGCCTGAAAAAACCAAAGATTCAATAAGTGAACAACTCATCATGTTAGATTTAAGACCTCCTGACCCTGACCCACCTCCACCACCACCTGTTTGTAAGCCGCTTTGGAGTGAAATACCTCCTGACCCGCGTATGACTCGCATTGATGCCTACAACATGGTGGATTCAGGACGACCTTCTGCTCCTGATGGGTTTGGATGGTCAGTATCAGGATTATCTGAATCTAACGCTGAAGACACCTTTAGACAAACGCAATTAGTGACTTGGCCTCGTTTCCATATAATTTCAGGGCAAAAAGGGGTAAGGAGAGTAGTGACCGAACCTCAACCTGAAGGGTGGGTGGTAAATGAAACTAAACCTCAAAAGTGTAGTTTGTTTAAGCAAGGGTTCTTACTTCGCATTCCTTCTTTGAGTGCCGAAGCAACAGTAGTTGGATATAACATCCGTTCTTCTAATCCCGATACTTCTATTCCTGAGAAAGTAAGATTCTTCAAGGATTCCGCAGATGGGTTGTATATGGAAATTCAAGACTATAATTCTGGACAACATTCTGAGTGCGCTTTCACAGTTACTCAAGCCGCCCCGCCATATTCGACTTATAGTGGTGATTTGGCGGCGGGAAAGTTATTTAGTTGCAGTTTAACCTTTGCTGATTACAAAGCAGGTAAAGGGAAACAATATGGAAACTATGAATCTGAAAATGTTATTCTGCAAGGTAGTGGAATATCCGATGCGGATAAGGTTTTAGAAAATCAACAAATTTCAATAGAGATGCCTATTGGTGAAGTTGTTCAGCAACTTTACTCTTGGCTTTATGATTGGTTCTGTGAGAACATTCCTCGCAATCAATCAGATATGATAGGTGCATATTTGAAGACTAATGCAGGTGCTTGCCGACATAGAGCCTATATTATGTTTTTGGCTTTGAACAGGTTAGGTTTGCCTTGTCGTATGGTAGGTTCGACTTGCCACGCTTGGTCAGAAATTTGGAATCCCGACACAGGTTCATGGATGGAATTAGATTTGAATGGCTGTGATGACTCTCCACCTCCTGCGGATTGCCCTCCTTGTATGACTAAGAATCCTTTTTACAATATCATGCGAGATGGAGAACTGTTAAGGTGCTGTCCTGAAGGTTATCGGATGGAAGGATATAAATGTGTGGCGATAGATGGTAGTGGAGATATGGTGGATTCGATAGAATGTGAGGAGTGTCTTCCTCGTATTTGCCCTGAAGGGTATGACTGTAATCCTTTCTCAGACAAGTGTGTTCCCGATTGTGCTAAACTTTATGGTGCTGGTTGGCATTATCATGCTGAGAGAGATGAGTGTGTTAATTGTGATAATGAGGGTTCTAACTTAGAGTGGGATGGAAAAGAATGCGTTTGTAAGAAATGTCCTGATGATTATGAAATGGATGAGGATGAAAACTGCGTGGATGAGAATGGTTTAATCTCAGGAGATGCACCTAAAGGATTCTATTTCGATAAAAACTTGAATCAATGTTGGCCTAAAAAGGATTGTAGCAAGAAAGAGGGAACTCGATTTAATATCGTTACGGGTGAATGTGAGTGTCCACCTTTACGAACTCAAAAGGGAGGAGAAATAATTCTGACCTTAAGACGATGGAGCGCAGATACGGGGAAGTGTGAAGTGGAACGCGAATGTGGGCCTAATCAAGAGTTAGTCTATGACCCTGTGTTGGGAGATACAGTCTGTAAAGACCGTGAAACTGAGAATGACCCTGACTTTGACCCTGACTTTTACCCTGATTTTGACCCTATAATACCAATTGAAGAAGATAAGGAAGATAAGGAAATAGAAGGTATTAAGATTGATAAGGATGCAAAGGGCATTCCCAAGACACCTGGTATGCGATATGTGAATACAAAATCTGGTGCTTGGACTAATGCTAGACCAACTGATATGAAAGGGTGGATTAAAATAGATAAGCAAGACTTACAACTTAAGGGGCGAGATTCTAACAATAAACGCTATGATAGTGTTTGGAAGTTTGGAGATTTATACGGTGTAAGTGAGTGGTTAGATTCTCAAAGTGACCTCGATTTAATTTCATATCGGAAGCCTGTGGAGAATGGAGGTTATTTCATGGTTTTCTCTGTTAATCCTGATGATTCAAACGCTGACGCACATTGGAACTTATGGAAACAAAGTATCGGGGCAGTAAGAGGAGGCTTAGGTAAAGTGGATGATGGGGACAGCATCAAATGGAAAAGATTACCTAAAAGCGAGAATGGGTTTCCTGCGGAGTGGGGACTAAAGTATGATGACGGTGAAGTTTGGATGTTAACACAGGTTGAATAAGATGAGAAAGACTACGAGAACTATGATTTTTGTTGCGTTTATCTGTGTGCTGAGTATTTTAATGATTCTGGGAATGTCTTTTACTCATAATTATCTCGGTAATTAGCCTTAAGTTTAAGACGAGCCTTCTTATAGTCTATCGCACACCTTACAGTATGACGAAAGCATGGTTACGCGAGTGGAAGAAATTTACTCCTCAAGCCATTGAGGAAATCAAGAGTCATAATGATGATACACATTTAGAAAAAGAATGGATGTCCTATGTGTATGAAAAAAATGGGCGATACTATATTGGTGAAGCATCTTTAGGTGAAGATTCGGCAATTTCTATTATTCCTGCGGAAAAGGGTGTAACAGATTTCGCCGCGAAGGGACTTAAACCTGCTCAAAGGAAATGGACGATACACGGCCATCCTTTGAAAGATGGAAAGATATACAACGGTCGTCAATATTTTTCATCTGTTGATTTGATAGATGAATTTTTAGAAGTGAGAGATTCGACTAAGAATGGGGGGCGGAAAAGAATAATGCAGTTTATTGTTTATCCTCATGAACAAACCGAAAAGGGCGAAAAGGTGATTCATAATAGGGTGCGTGTATTGGAATTCCCTAATTCTCAAAGTATTATTTCGGCTATGAAAACATCGAACCCAAAGGTTGACCCTCACAAAATAACGAGGGAGAATGGGATGAATAAGGCAACTCAAAATGGGACGGCGATGAATGATATGGGCATTGATTGGTTTGCTTTCCAAGAGGCTTTGGGGAATATGGGCTATATGGGTATTGTGGATATTGAGGGTCGCGATACAGGTCACTCTCATCCATTAGCGGCTGAGTCTTATATGGACAGATTCACTTCTATCCAAAGATTTGCTCTTTTGTTGTTAGGAGTGGGTGCAAGTTTCTATGCGTATGCAGAATGGGATAAACGAGTATAAAATTCTTCGACTACGCCTTTCAGAGAGTTAAAGTCAGGATTAGTGAGAACTAAATCCCATTTTCCCTCATAATTATCCAGAGCCGTTTCTGAGATTTCGTTTCTGTTAGCCCAATGAATGTCGGCATCATAGGGGTATGTATGTTTTACTCTCTTGTGGCGGGTTTCATCATCCACTTCTAATCTTATCAAGAACCAACCATCTTCACGCAGAGCATCTAACTCATTAGGGAATCTTACATCATCACACACTAAACAGCCTTCGACATTATTCATTCTAAACTCCTCAGAGAGTTTATTTGCTTCGGCAATTAGTAAATCTATCCAAACTGAAGGTCTTATATCTCGGAACTGTTGCCCTATCTTCTGAAGCAAAGGTCTGTCTTTATGGTTTTCACGCATGAAGAAATACTCTTTAGCGACTTCTTTAACAGGTGTGGCTAAGGAAAGTTGGGTGGAATAGGAGAAAATATCTTCAAAGAATCTATCGTCATGCGGTTGTTGCATTTCGTGGTGTTGTTGTATTATGTTGGTCAGAGTAGTTTTACCTGCGGCCATCTTACCCGATACTGCAATCTTAAGCATATACTATTGGTGGGACACTTTACTTTTAATGGTTTCGATTCGATGAGTTAAAATAGTGGTATTGAGTATTGAAACTGATAGTATGGAGTATTTTAGCGTCTTTGATAATCTCATCTCACCACGCTTGACTTATCGTACAGAAGATTATGTTACTCAGCAGTATGAAAACTGTCATTTTGATATTACGAATATTAGAACTTTAGAGCATTATTCGGATAATATGGATGAGGAAGGGAATCCGTTTAGTGAAATTGATATTAGAGGGAAGAAGAAAAAACAATGGAAATGGACAGGTGGCGGTCAATTAAAACTCTATGAGAAACTTGTGGCTGATTCTGGCGCGGTGAAAATCCGAATCAAGCAGGGGTATGCTGTTATTCTTAGAATAACTGTTGATAGAGAAAATTACATAGTAGGTAGTTCCAATAATGGTTCTTATATTCGATTAAATGGGAATAGAAGTTTAGATGGATTAGTTCGTAAGGTAAGCCCTGATGACCCTAATAAATACATCGCTGATGCTCAATGGCCTGTTTATGATTATACCGATGCACCTGGTTATGGAAAAGAACAAGTGGAAGTGGTCTTAGTAGGAGATTGTGGAGATTATTTGAGCATAGATGTGGAAGGTGACTATGATGGCATTCACGGTTTCCGTTTGAAACTATGTGATGAAACTTATGAGTATGCTTTTTCAGGAGCAGGACAGGGTAATCCTCAAAGTGATGTCTGGATTGGCGTAGTGGGAATCTGTGATATAGATGAAACCAGCGAAAGTGGTGGCCGAGTAAAGTTACCTTCTTACAAGGGATATACGATGTATCGAGATGAAACTGAGTCCATAGAAGGTGATGAAGACCACCCATACAGGATTGAAGTCAAAGACCGCCTCACAGGTATGGTAACTGTTAAGAAGCAGTTTTATGCTCAGAGAAGTGAAGCGATTGCCGCGATAAATATGGCTAAGATTTGGATAGACGAACAGTTGGCTAATGAGGGTGATGGCGGCGGTGACGGCGGCGATGACGGCGATGGTGACGGTGGAAACGGCGGCGGTGACGGTGGAAACGGCGGCGGTGACGGTGGAAACGGCGGCGGTGACGGTGGAAACGGCGGCGGTGATGATAGTTGCCCTGAGAATTCTTCTTTGAACGAAACGGGAATGTGTGAATGTGATTCAGGCTATGAATTAGATAATGATACTATGAGATGTGTCGAGAAAGAATCTTCTTACTCCGATTATATCATTGTAGGCGGATTAGCCTTACTTGGATTAGCCTTACTTGGTTAAACAAAGCCTTCTTATAGTCCTTCGGTTAAGTATTACTGATACTATGTCTATAATCAGTTCGCCTTTCGACTTGAGTTCCACTATTTTCACTCAGAGATACGCTTCACCCACAGATGAATTAGATAATTCTAATCAGGAAACTCTTTATGATACGGAATCTAAAATTCGTTCTGGATGGAGAAATTGTGCTTTGACGACTTCACAAGCGAAGGATTTTCTTTGTGCGATACACTCTGATGCTTGTAATTGGAGCGATGGAGAGTGGACTGACTTTTTAGAGTATGAATTTGCCCTTCTTTATCCTGTGCGCCGATACACCGATTGTGAAGTAAGTGGGTGGAGTTCATGGTCGGATTGTGTGGGTGGAAAACAAACACGGACACGAACAATAACTCAACCTCGACTTCAGAACTGTGTGGAAAAACCCTGTGAGCAGGATTTGACGGAAGAAAAGTCATGTGAAATGCCTGATGGCGGAAACGGTGGCGGAAACGGTGGCGGAAACGGTGGCGGAAACGGTGGCGGAAACGGTGGCGGAAACGGTGGCGGAAACGGTGGCGGAAACGGTGGCGGAAACGGTGGCGGAAACGGTGGAGAGCAGGAAGGTTGCCCCAGAGGGGATGAAAATCGCGAGGCCGCAGACGAGGATGGTGAGTGTGGTTCGTGTTTAGATGGATTTATTGATGATGATATATGGGGTTGTGTGGAAGAAACAATCACCTCTGATACTGATGCTGATACTGATTCTTTGGGGGATAAACTTAAAGAACATTGGATGTTAATTGGTTTGGGTATTGTAGGATTGGCTCTGTTAGGGTGATTCGATGTGGGCTGGTTATGAACCATTCTTAGGTTATCAAATGTATAGTTTAGGTAATCAAGAAACAGGGCCATTTGAGAGTGGTGGAAACACCATTTTACCTAATATCGTGGGAGGGTGTGAGGAAGGTTTTGAAATAGACCCCCAAACTCAAACTTGTGTAGCCAAGAAATTTACTCCTCCGAGTAGCGGAGAAGGAACTCAAGCGATGAAGTTAGGTTGCACCGATTTTAATGCGTCTAACTTTAATCCTGAAGCGACCACAGATGATGGGTCTTGTCAAGGTGGAGTAACAACTATGGGAAGTCCAACTACTATGGAGGTATTGCGCGACCGTAATGTGCAAATCTTAATTGCTCTGGGGATTATAGGTTTTGTCTTGAATATAGTCTTGTTGCGCCAAGACTCGTCACCAACCAAGTAATATGGTAAGTGCATAGACTGAGAAGACTCCTAAGACTAAGGTAAGTAGTTTGGCGTTGAATTTGGTGAACATCAATTCCATGCTATCCTCATTCCGCGAACTGCGTGGCTTTCCCACCATACAAACACTACTCTGTTTTGCTATTTAATTCTATTCAAATTGATTTGCATAGTCTTTTTTATTCATATTAATCTTACGATAGTATTTGCTTGTGTGCCATACATACGGTTTTTCTTTGTAGGCTTCTTTCAGTTGATAAGTGAAGGGTTCTGATTCCTTATTCACTTCAATAAAAGGACTACTTGCTATCCGTGTTGCTATTCTCATCGCGGTTAAGTCCACCTTTCTGCCTTTCAAAGCCTCTCGGATTTGGTCAGCCGATAAGAATCCAATACTCTTTGATAGCACATACAGAATAGTCCAGAAATAACGGTCTTTTCGCACCGAAAAGGCACAGGTTTTCCCACAAAAGAGGTTGGATTCTGAATGGCGACCCCTGAGAGTCGAAAACTCCTGATTACAGTAAGCACAATCCACCATGATTGTTGCTCGCCGCGTTTGTGCGCCACCCATGCACTTCTTGTTACAATAAACATTTTGATTTTCTGTGACTTCCTTTATTCCGCGTTTGGATAAATCTATTGGTTTCTCACAAAAAGAGCAAGGAACTTCCAGAGCATCCACCATACTTAATCATAGAGGCAATTTACATTTATACTATTTAATTGAGTGATGAAGTCTATCATACCTATTGTATCGTCATATCTAACCGTTGGATTACCATTTCGGCTTGTGCTGAAGTCGGTTAAATTACAAAATCTCCACTTCTCACCCATCCCTCCCACTTTACGAAAGGCATAGACCGTTTCCACACCTTTATCCTCATAGAGTTGGGCATATTTCTTGTATTGCTCTCTTTCTCTTTCATTTAGATACACAGGAAACATCTCATTCTTACTTTTTACTTCTAATCTAATCCCCATGAATAATATAGGATGGCTCTCTAAACTTTTGAACATTAGCACATCCACACCATCGCTGTGTGCGCCTCTTTGTCCATACCACTTATCCCCCAATTCTTCACATAAAATCTTGATTAACTCGCGTTCAAACCGAGTTCTTCTGCGGTTCGACATAACTAAAGTAAGTGTGGATGATATTTAGTCTTACTTTAATGCCTCTTTGATGTATTTCGGCATAAGAGGGGCTATATTCCGAGTTTGATACCAATGGGGAAAGTGTGCATCAACTAAATATACATGACCCCAATCATCCTTTGAGCGCATCGCTCGTCCGTATTGTTGCATGATGGTTTGGACTGTTTTAGTTTGATACCATTTCTCGCTTTTCTTCATTTTCAATTGAACTTTGGTATCTCCCAAAGAAAGGAATGGTAACTTACAGATAATAACGAATTTGATGTCTTTATTGTCGTAGCCTTGATTGGCGTAAGTGGATATTAAGATACCATTTCCATCTTCTCCTTTGAAGCCTTCTAATACATCTTCTCGCTCCTTTGGATTCTTAGTGTGTTGAACTAAACGGGCGGCGGTTTCAGGGTGATTATCCGAAAGAATGTCCACCACAGCCGATTCTATCCCATCAGTGTAAGGTAAAATAAGACCTTTATGGTTTGGATAATGACTTGCTATTTCGGCTACTACATCGGCTGTTTTCTTCAAATCAGAGAATTGTATTCCCTGCGATTCCTTGTTCCAAATCATTAAGCCACCATTTCTTTTGATGGCGAAAGGTCTTTTACTAACAGGGAATGTGGATTCGATTACTCTCAAGAAAACAGTTTCATCAGGATTCAACCCTAATTCGCTCATAAATATATCATCACTCACAATAGTTCCTGACATGAAAATGCGTTGTTTGCCTAAAGACAAGAAGCAATCTTCGGCGTAATCCGCCACTGAAAGGGGTTCAACTTTTAATTGATTCTTCAGTTCATCATCATCGAATTGATAAACCCACCCTTCCCAATTGACTTGGAGTTCTTTCATCATCAAGGTAGTGTGCTGGATAAACGCTTTCGCATCACCCATTTCATCAGGTTTGTATTTCCTGTGTTTAAGCCGCGTTTCGACTTCTTTAGCGATGGCTCGCAAGAATAATAGAATCTTGATACAATCTGACCTACGAGTTTCAGGAGTAGTAGTAACCTTCATAGATTCCACACTTGGAAATGGATATTCTTCCAAAGCCAAGCCCATTTGATGAGGGGTGTAATTCTTGCCGTAAATCAAACGCGCCACTCTCTTTTTTGAAAGAGCAAAACCACAAAATTTCTCAATGGTTTCAGGCACAGTATGGGATTCATCCACTATGAGAAGGGGTCGAGTGGGGAGTGTAGGCTTACCAAATAGTTTCATCGCTGTGAGATAAGTGGTATTTCCAATAAACCAACGATTTTTCAAACCTTCTGCATACGCAGAGTAATAACCACAAGGAGTGGTGAACTGTTCTCCATTGATTATTCCTTCTAAATCCTCAGTTTTGAGTGCATGGGGGCAATCATAATCTTCTATCACCCTACACGGAGCGTTAGAAGCATTACACCCTTGTAAATCCAATTCGGCGAGTTCAGAGTCTTCTAATGCACATTCATAATTCGCTTTTCCCATAGCGGAAGCCATAAACGGGTGGTCTGAGATGTATTGCTTCTGCAAACCCTTCAAAGGAGTGGAGATATAGCAATTAGTATCGAAAACTAATGGTAGCCAATAGGAAAGTGCGCTTTTACCCGAACCTGTGGGGCATTCCACGATGATGTTCCTGTAACCTGCTTCTAATTTTTCACTAATCATAGGTAGTAGGTGTTTCTGTTCTGCCCTCATTTCGGAATAAGGAGTTTCTGATGATAGGAGTTCGTGGTAATCTCCTTCTGGAGCATCGTCTGAGAGAGGTTTTACATTTATTTTCTCGTAACCTTGAGGAGTGATAACTGTGGCTAAAGTGTGAGTGGTTAAAGCCTCACCCCCCAACCCTTTTGCACTATGATTAACAGTATCTTTCTCATAATCTTCGGCATAGTCGGTTTCTGATTCAATTTCAGCCTCGCCAACTCTTTCTCCATCCACTAAGAGTTTTAATCGGTTTTTGGAACAGTAAGAAATGAGTCTGGGAAGTAACAGGCTACCTACTCGATACTTACCCTTCCAAGATTCCCCCCTCCACCACAGTTTGAAAGTGGATTTCAAGGTGTCTTTATGTGTGAAAGTATTACCTAAAACCTCTATCGAATGCGCTGACACAATCTCAGTATAGGCAAATGGTATAAGTGTAATTCGGTTATTTGTTATCTTTCACAGTAAAACCCTGTGAAACCGTCTTGGAAACCTTTTCTTTTTCCCAGAGCAAATTGAGTTTTTCAAGGTCATCATCTATGAAAGTGAAGTAATCAATGCTATCCTGCAAGTCAGCGAATCCATCAATATCACAGAGGTCGCATTTGACTTTCAGTTCAGTTTCAAAAGCCCAACCCACACCATTACATTTAACACACACTATGCGCGTCATACCATCATAAAGGATTATCACTAAATAAAGGTGTCTTTTTGGAAGTGGGTGACAAAGCCAAGCCTTCTTATAGTCTTTCGCCCACATAAAGATGATTAGCATGGCTGTTCTCACCCCTTTCTTTGATGTCGTAGCAGGAGTCGCAATTTTGGCTGGCCGTTCATCCCTTTTAGATAAAGGTGTCTTCAAAACAGCAAACACTAACTTTACAGTTAGACATCTCCTCGCTTTGGGGTTCATCGGCTATGGGGGTTGGAATCTTTGGAAAATCGAAAGAGCGCAGGATAAACTCAAGAAAACTTTAGATGCTGAATCATTTTCCGCCGATTGGCAAACCAATGATAAGTTTTGGAATATGCTATATGAAGAACATGAGTATTTGTTTGATGAAGATGGTATGGTTGATTATCCTACGGAACAATTAGCGGCAATCGCAAAGGATATGGGTTTTGATGCAGAATCCTTTGAAGCCGATTGGATATTTTCCGATAAGTGTGAAATCAGGTGTCCTAAATGTGGAGATGAAGGTGGAATGAAAGGTTTTATGAAGGGCTTGAAACAGTTGTGGGATAGAACAGGATATGATGATTATGAATCAATTTATTGTCCTATGTGCGGAAAGGGTGTTAAAATTGTTATCCCCAAAGCATATAATGAATATGGCGAGTTCATAGGTGATGATGATTATGAGGCTGAAGATTTCGGTTGTTTTCGTTGCGGAATGAATAAGAAAAATCTTACAGATGATGGCTATTGTGAATCATGTGTTGCTTGGCTTGATTCAAGGATGCCTCCTTTTGTCGCGGAATCTGAATCTTTCTCCGCAAATCCTCAAGGTCGGCCAAGATGTTCTAAATGTGTATATCGCTACGGTATGAAAACTTGTGGGGCTTGTGGAGATATTCAATGTGAAAGATGTTTTGGTAGTAGTGGGTGGTGTAAATCCTGTCCCCCGAAGTGTGTTTGGTGTAATACACCCGCACATTCTTGTTCTAATTGTAGTGAACCTAATTATTTATGTGTGGATTGTTGTAGTGACTTGAACGCAGAATCATTCGGTGCTGAAGAAAATCGCTTCCCATATCCTGAAGCAAAGGTGACTAATATAGTGGGAGTGAAAGATAAAGCCTATGTGACTATTAGATACCTTGATACGGATGACCATTACGGCTACGAGAGGATAATGGAAGTGGATATGGAAGATGTCATGTTGGCAGAATTAGATGGTATCACAAGGGATGAGAAGATAGAGTTTGGGTTAATGCCTTACAAACAAGTGGAAGGAATGGGTATTCTTTCAGGAGATAACGCTACTGACCACATCTCAGGTGATTTTGAATGGGATGGATATAGCCTTCAATTGATTGTTGATGGGGAATGGCAAGACGATATTTTAGACATTTCTGCTACCCACCCAAGAAAGCCATTAGGAAACGACCAATTAGAGTTTATCAATGCTATGGTCTATAATTTACCACACCCGACTATCAGTAGTGACGAATTGGCCTCAATGAATTGGTTTTGGGCCGATAATGTTATGCGAGCGTTAAGTCACGATTATTCAGATGAAAATCATGCAGAATCCTTTGAAGCCGAAAAACTTCATCCCGCCCTCTATCGCTACAAAGGAAAAATCAAACTGAGAAAGGGATGGACTGAATGTCAAGAATGTGATGATTTAGTCAAAATGAATGATATTAACTTTGCTTATCTTGAGGGTTATGGGAATGCTACTGTTTGTGATGCTTGCGTGGAAAAATATCAAGGCTTCAAACGAATGGATAATTATATGCGTGATAATTGGACTTCATGGAAGGATTGGGGGGAAAAGAAAGAATATTCAAAGAAATTCGTTCCTGTGAGGAAAAGGTCTAAATGGGGAGAGAGTGAGATTTACCGTTTGAAGCACGATGGAATTATTTAAGGTGCTGAGTAAGTATCTTCTTATAGTCTTACGGCTACATACTTATGAGTAGTATGACTGTTTTCTCCCCTATTTTAGATATTGTGGCAGGAGTTTCCATCCTTGTTGGAAATACTACGACTTTAGATACACCTGTTATCAAGTTCAAGGGACTCGTCATCACTCTCAGACAGATACTTGGATTAGGATTCGCAGGAGTGGGTTTAGGCAATCTTTGGGCTATTAAACAATCTCAGAAAGAACATTATTCGGCAGACGCATACGACATGAATCTTCATGTTTGGTTATGTGGCCGTTGCCATCATGTCTTCGATGAGAAGGAAGAAGCGGATGAGTGCTGTTTGGACGAGGTTGATGAAACAGCAGAATCCTTCGGTGCTGAAGAAAATGAAGGGGAATTACCCGAAAATATGAATGGTTGTGAAAAGTGTGGGAAATCGGTGTTAAAACGAATAAAGAATAAAGACGGGCAGGTGTTTTACTATTGCACTAACAAAGAACCAACATCTTTTAGTGAGGATGGTTGTATGTATAATGCTTATGGCTCGGAAATTCGCTCAGAAGGAATGTGGTTAATAGAAGATGGAAAATCAGAAGGATATTGGTATAATGGAGTTGTTGGAAACACAAACAATCCTAATAATGCTTACATGAAAAGTCCTTGTCCTAATTGTGATAATTGGCACATCGTTAGCGATTCTTGTAGGAACTGCCTTCATTGTCTAAAGTGTTGTGATTGCTTTCAATGCGATGGATGCAGAAATATATTTAGTGAGTATGAAGATAATCAATCATACGCTTGGTGTGAATGTGAGAACAAGTTATGTGAAAATTGCGGAAAGTATGATGAGATTACTGATAAGTTCTATGGTAAGTGTTGTGAAGACCCTTTGAAATATCTTAGCATTACAGGTTATTATCCCAAAGTAGGTCGGAGCAGAAGATACCGTGTTTATACGGAGGATAGATGGAATCCTATTTACTACGGCGAAGTGTCTATGACAGGTGATGCGAGAGGAAAGTGGAATTTCTATTGGAGCGATGGTGACTACGGAATAGAAGGGGATGTGAGAAAGAATAAATCTTACTACACTCTTTCACCGTTGTATATCAATGGACACTTTATGGCTAATGAAGGGCCAACTTTCCAAAGCAGAACTCAATGGGACTGTGTTTTGGAAGCGATTAAGTATGCTTATGATTTCCAACCGCGTGTTGAAGACCAAAAGAAGAAATGGTGGCAGTTTTGGAAGGCAGAATCCTTCCATGCTGACCCGTTGCTCGATTACATCAAACAACGCGAGCGTGAGCAAAACGCAGGAACGGTTAAACTTCAAGGAATGGGGCGAATGAAGGGGACTAAGGCTGAAGATGTCCGAGTCGGAGATGTATTACTTTGGAATCAAGGAGGCTCATCTCAAGTCCTCTCAATTACACCGAAAGGAAAGAAGTCACTCCTCTGGAAAACTCGCACAGCCGATAATCGAGAATGGGAGAGGACTGTGCGAAAAAACCGTTTGGTAGTTGTCGCCAGACCGAATTCCTATACTGCAAAAAAATATCATGCAGAATCTTTCAACGCTGAACACCCTGATACGGGAGAAATCTTGGCCTGTCCTCATTGTGAACAAGAAGTTGATTGGTTAGAAACAAAAGCCTCAATCACAGTTCATTGCCCCCATTGTAGCACTCAAATAGGAAGTGATGATGGACACTATATGAACGATATTGGGGGTAAGTGGGGAACAGATGATAGTGAACTTTACGAAATAGAAACAAAAATCGAACAGGAAAGAGATAGAATGTCCTTCGGAAAAAGTGCAGAATCCTTCGCTTCAGTCGTTCTCGCCCCTGAAGAAACCACAAGTCCAATGCGACAGGCTTTAATGACTAATTATCTAATGAGAAAGTCCATGATGGATGAAGAACTGCGTTATTTACAACAGGAAGTCCTCAATGGCCGTATGAGTCGCAAACAGATGGCTTATCGGTTAATGGAGTTAGAACACAGGTTGCGAGCCGAAGAAGACCCAAAGAAGCGGCATAAAGTAAAATACTTGAGTGGGGTCAAGGTTAAACCTCGCAAGTTGAACGGCGACCTGCCTCCTGAAGTCGCGATGAAGCGCACACTAATTGGACGCGAATCTCCAGAAACCATTGAAGTCGAATGGGACTCTAATACTCAACCCATTGGTAGCGACCCCTTTAACGAGGTGGAATGGGGTGCAGAGCAAATAGAAAGGGGGCGGCGGCATCGGGTTGGAGGTCAGATAGTTGAGGAGTGTGTGGATATTCAAGGAGGAAAGGTTGACGAAACTTCCAATTACTATCGTGTGCGATTCCGCGACCCTAAAGAGTTCACTAACTTCCGAGTTCCTGTATGGGCGGCGCGGGCGGCTAATAGCATTGGATGTAAGTATTATGATGTAAAAGGTTCTAAGATAACAATGGGTCAGACCGCAGAAGGTAAGTGGAAGATACAGAGTGTAATGATTCCGAACAACTCTTTCGTTAATCCAAAAGAAGCGGCCATCATCGCTAATCACATTCAAGACCGTATAGAACGAGAAGGTAAATGGGCAAAAAAGGACTGTAAGGATAGGGAGAGGGTTTTGGTAGTTCTATGATGGATAAAAATCCAATCCGATACCTATTAAACCTTCTTGACTTTCAACCGAAGCCTTCTTATAGTCAAACAACCAATTAAAGTTAGGAAGGTAACTTCCCACAAACAAAAAAGGAGAGATAAAAATGTCAATGATGATGAAGACCCTACGAACTGTTGGTGCGGCATCTGTTCTTGTTGGTGGATTATTCCACTTAGCAGGGCCAGCCGTGTTTGACCTACCTCTGATTGGAAGTGCTATGAGCCGAATTTGGAATTTCGGTGTTGGCCCTGCTACCGTTCAGAGGCTCTTTGGCTTGGTTGCCGTCCTTTATGGCGCACACGCACTTGGTTTTGATGACCTTGTAGCAAAAGTGCCTGTAATCGGTGCGCCTGTCAAGGGAGCGTTGAACAGCATGGAACACAGTCTTGTGCCTGATGAAACAAACTCTTACTCAGTCTGAGTAAGTTAGTTTGCCGAGTCTGGTGTAATACTAACGGTGTAGCACTATGCAGATACAGGTAACTGACCTGTCTTTATGAATTGTTCTCCTTGTTCAATAGATAGTCGGACTAAGCGTGAGGCTAAATTTTTATCCCCACTTAAATCTGTGTCCACTCCTTCGGGATAGCATTCTGCTGAAAAGGAACAATACATACATTTCCAATCTCCTATGGGAGAAGATTCATTCTTTTGGAAATCTGTCCATTTTGATTTTGAAAGGAGTCCTGTTTCAAACATATCTTCCGCTAATTCATCAGGGTATCGTAAAAAGAATTCTCTCTCAGGAGGTTCTTCCGATTCCAATTTCACGGCTAACTCCTTAAATCGTTGAATTATTCTTTCCATTGTGATGCCTTGTATGGGGCGGATTTCCACATCACGGACACAGCCTCTATTTGTGATTTTGTAGGCAGGATTGGGGGTTATCTCCCCTCCAAACTCATTCATAACCACAGGGCGACCTGTATATCCTTCGGAAAGTTCTATGGCGAATTGTTTATCACGGCAATCGGAACGGTCAATGTAATAAAGAAGTGCATAGGGGCTTTCTCCATGCACCTTTTCAATAGGTTGTCTAAGATGCAAATACCACATTACTTGCATAATGTAATCTGTATGTGGGAATCCACTTGGGTATAGTTGGTTTGCTCGTCCAAACACATTTTTGTTGAATGTATATCCATATCCTGATTTTACTTCGACAATAATAGGGTGATTGGCTTCTTTGTCGAATACAATTGCATCTATTTCACCTGAAACATTGTATTCATGCGCTCGGACTTTGATATTATTCTGGACATAAATACCTCCTTTCTTCCAATTATCTTGAAGGGCATTTTCGATATGCACTCCATAACTCATTCTTCTTAACCCGATAGCGTCTATTGGTTCTCTTTCGTAACCTTTCTTGGAATACCAGATTTGGCGATGACACTTGCCCCAAAGAGCAGGTCTTCCTACTTCATCCACTACTTCACAAGATGATTGAGTAACATAGAACATTCCGCTTGACCCTCGATAAGAGGGTGCAGTAAGTTGATTGTCGGAACAGTCTGTTAATTGAAAAATGTGTCTGGCGGGTTTTTGCATAGAAATGGAAGTTTCCCCTGTGCGCTCAAGAAACTTTTTTGCTTCGTCTGTCAAGTCCATTTCTCCACCTACAATTGAAGTACAGTCACTTAGCCTATAACTGCTCTTGTTTTTCGCGGAGAATATCTAACAGTTTCTTGAACTCTCCTCTTAATTGAGAAACATCTTGTTTGTCTGCCTTTTCCACATCTGCCTTATCAGGCCAACTGTATATGGTTCTCTGATAATAAAACCCGTCTTTAACCATTGTAGCCAAAATAAGTCGAGCCTTCTCAAAATTCTTCACAGAATCCAACCGCAGAGTCCATATTTCTGAAGTATTTTCCATGAGGTCGTCTTCAGTCTTAGCATCGGAAAGATTGGTAGTGGCTAATACTGAGAACTTAAAGGTATCATCGTTTTCTTGGACAATAGCGAAGTGAACGATATACAAACCATCACCATCGTTGGCTCGCATCTTTATTTTAACATCCACTAATAGTCCATTCTCATTTAGTTTAACTGCTGCACTCTTTATCTTTTCCATATTCACATACTCCTACCAATTCTCTTAACATCACTTTTATTCATGTGACCAATGACCATTATCTTATTGTTATCCGACAATTGAAGCAAACAATAAACCTTTCCTTTTTCTTCAGGGTCGTCCTTAAAAATTATTACTCTTTGTGGGCCAGCAGGAATAGAAATTTCTGGAGAGCCAGATTCCATAATTTTGCTTAGTATATCATCCATTTTCTCAACTCGTCATATCATTGATTATCTTAGTTAATTTGCTTTCCACCAAAGTCACTAAATTATCGGCTACCACCTCTAAGTCAGGGATTTCTGAACCACCTTCAAGTTTAACTTCCATTGAAAGTTTCGGGTATTGAGTTTGAATATTTCCAAAACCGCTTTTAGATTTTACTTCCACAGTATTTCCATAGGAAACAGTTATGGTTGAACCCGCAGCATGAATAGACGCGATATGCTGAATAGTCTTTTGGGGGTCATCAGTATCAAGAATGTTCTTTCTATTGCTGGCTTTGACGACTTCGGAAGTTTTACGCTTTTTAGTGATACTGAGGAGTTCAGAATCCACAGTTACTAAGAAAACAACTTCCCCCTCACCATCTAAACAGTATTCTATATCGTCAGCCTTGCGATTTGACTTTTTTGGGCCAACATAATCCTTTTTCACTAAATCAATATGGCCGCAATCCTTCTTATGCTTACCTTCAAAACGATGTAAATAAAGGCGATGTTCAGTATTGGTAGGATTTGACCATTCTTTGTGACCATAGCCTTTCGCTGTTGTGTCAACAGACAGTTCGTAGTCAGACATACTCTTACTTGAGGCAGATAGTATATCAATCGTTAGGCAAAATTAACGGTTGCCGCACTCCCATCGTCTAATTTAACAATGGAAACGATAGCAGGTTTAGGCTCAAAACCTACCATTTTCTGAAACGAAGTCTGTCCCTGCCAAGTGCTTGATACTATTAGTTGAATATCTTGATACTTTTGCATACAATGGCCGTGTGTATGGCCTGTAACGAAAATATCAGGTGTGCTATCTATCGTTAACATATCTGTCGGCTCGGATGCAATCTGATTCTTAATCCCCCATTGTGGCGCAAGATGCCGCCTTTTCAACATCTGTTTCATAGCATTTTCAGGATGTTCGTAAGACGCTTCATTCAGATTCATCACCATGTCGTCAATAGATTTACCATGATACGAAAGCACATCTGAGCCTCCAATTTTGAACCGACAAGGATTACCTACAAAGTGGCCGTGATTAAAATGACTCTGGACTTCCGAAGATAAAACGGGTTGGGGTTCGGCCAACCTCACGGCATCGTGATTACCTGGTAAAATTATGGTTTCCATGTGGTCAGGGACTCTTTCTAAATCCCTACCTGTAATTTCATATTGTTCATACAAGTCCGAAATATCCAACTCCTTTTCTTGGTTAGGATAAACACCTACCCCATCCACAATATCTCCTGAGATGACAAGATAACCTATATTTTGAGCCAATGGGTCATCAGAATTTAACCAATCCAACATTTTATCCCACTCCCTATTGAGGAAATTATCTGCACCTCTATGAATATCGGAAATGAATGCCGCCGAGATAGGGTCTTTTTCTTCTTCTTCACTCTTATCTTTCTTGATGATATTTGGAAATATAACATGGCGAACCCAAAAGATACCACCATCTTTAGAGAGTTGACCCTCTATCCCAATAATATCATCGGTTGTTATTGTTCCAATTCTTTCTAAGACTTCGGGACTAACCATAGCATCCATTTCCCCTGAAGTATCTTCAACCACTAATCGCAAATATCCCTTTCGTGTTTTCTTGGCTTCTAAGACCATAACGACAGTTCGACCTATTGCATCCCACTTAGAATATTTCTCCCGATTGCTTACAATCTGGTCTATGGAAACGGATTCGTGGAAGTCATAGTGTTGTTCGACATATTTCTTTACTTGCTTATATCTGTCTAAGAATAAATCTCGGAATGCTTCAACTTTTTCAGATGCTTTGGTATCTGCACCTACTGTCTTCGTAATCTCAACAGTCAAGTCGTAATCTTTAGCCTTCTGTGTTATTTTTTTAGTCATACTATCACTACTCTTTGGACATAAACCCTAAAAGGAATTCGTCAAAAGTCATATTGGGGTCGTGAGTAAAACAATGATGATTGTTCAAACCGACTTTAGATTTGAAAGTCCTACCACATTTTTTACAAGTTTGAGGGGTGTGTTTTCTAAAGGATTGAGTTTTCAATAATTCTTTAATATCCACAGCCGTATCTTGTATTTTTTGATGGTCTGGATAATAACGCATGAATCTCATTTTAGATTGTGGGAATCCCTTATGGATTAAATTGGTCAATGATTTTACATCTGATGTATCAGGAACATAAAACAGATAGATAACGGGTTGGGAAGCCCCACCCTTACGGAGTAATCGCCCAATAGTTTGAATACGGGAACGCACAGAACGAGTTCCTGAAACCATTATCCCCACATCAGCATCAGGAATATCCACCCCTTCCACTAATGCTTTACATGAAAGAAGCAAACCTTGTGGGGCATAGGAGAAGTTCTCTAAGGCGATTCTCCTCTGTTTAGCCGTTTTCTTGCTGTGATAAGTCTGTGGATTAAAATGTTTGAATCTTTGTTCCAAGCGGGAAATATCATCAATGGATTCGTGAAAAACCATTATCTTTCCTGTGCGGTGTTGATGAAGTAATAAATCTAAAGCCCTGAATCGGTGATGTGCTGAATTGAGGATTTCCTTCCTTTTCTGGATTGCTACTAAGAATGAACCGACATCTTTATCAGATGTTCCATTCGCGAGTAATTTTTGACAAGTTATGATTAAATTGCCCCTTCCACCATATCTTGAGGAAAGTATCTTGCTCAAATTCACGATAGTCCGATGTGATTTGTCGTGTTCTGCTTTCTCGATAGAAGTCAAGGGTATTTGAACGGCACAGACTTCAAAATCAGAAATAACCCCTTCTTCCAATGCTTGTTCATAACCATACTGATAAATCACATCACCGATTAGCCGTGTTAAAACTTCCAACCCCGAATCTTCTCTCTCAGGTGTGGCGGAAAGTCCTAAGCACGAATGGTGTTTAACATCGAAAATTGTCTGGAAGGATGGGGCGGCCATACGATGACACTCATCCGCGATAAGAAGATGATTTGTGTAAGTTTGTAAGGGCATTATCTTCAACGCCGTATTGATGACCATAACATTGATTCTGGATGATACATTTTTAGACCCTCCACCGCATCGGCCAACTTCAAAGCCCAAAATCTCATCTAAAGCGTCAGCCCATTGTTTCAACAATGAAACTTGAGGAACAAGAACAGTTACGACCCCATCCGTTTCTTCAAGTTTTTCCACGATGAGAGCGTGGGCGACTCGACTCTTTCCAGAACCCGTTGTCGCTTGAATAATTCCATACTCATTATTAGCCTTCCATTTCTGGATGGAATCGCTTTGCCAATCGTAAAGTGGATAAGATGTGCCGTTAGAAGTGAAACTGTTCATACACTCACCGAGATAGGCCATACCTTTAAGCCTTACTCATCGGTGTTGTCGGCGGGGGCTGGAATACCCTTAAGATAACCAGCCTTAACAAAGTGGATGCGACTGTATGGGATGCGAAGAACAGAAACCATTTTAGCCCCTACCTTCTTTTCTTGATTATCCAAACCCATTTCTGTTAGAACTTCCACAATAACATGGTCGCCATTGTCAAACAGAGCATTTATCTCAGTTTCTCCTTCTGCACCAAAGGCTTGAATCCATTCATCGGAATCCCCTGCACTTCCATAATTCGGAGGTTGCCCTGCAATAAAAACCCCTCCATCCGTAGTTGTAGCGGCTAATAAAGGCATCGTCATCTCTTGTTGTTCAGGCTGGTCGGACATACTATAACCTACTGACATATAGTATTTAATCATTGTTGTATATGTAACCAACCCTTAAGTTTCATCAACTCAATCAGGTCGTGAAATAACTCATCATTAATTTGCATTATCTCGGAAATCTTAAGAAAGTCTTCATCAGATTTACATCGCTCTAAATGCGAGTAACATTCTTTCAGAATCTTATTGGCTTGCCCATTAGTTAAATCGGACACTCTTTCCATTGGATATACTTTCCTATCCACACTTTCCGCCATTCGACTCACAAACTTAGTTAGGGCTTACGCTATATTAAGTTAATTTCGTGAAGTCAGATACCCATCTAAACATAGGCTAAAATAGTATCAATTCTTAGAACCCTTTTTAGAGGACTTGTAAGTAGTTTGAAGTTCCGAAAGTTTTGAGTTGTTAATTAATGCCCAAACTGAAACCATATACCCGCGCCTCCGTGAATCCCCTCTCGCGACCTTAGTTTGACCTACTTCTATGAAGACTTTGTTTCCACCCATATCTCTCACACCCCTCAGAGAGTGGGATATTGCTCCTGTGGATGGGAGTTGCCTCTTACCACAATTAGAGCGCAAATACTCAATTATCTCAGTTGCGGTGGAAGCCCCATTACCATCTGCTCCACCATTTTCTAAAAATCTTCTAACCCTTTCTTCATACCACTTTGTTCGGTGTGCCATACTATTACCACTCATTACGAGGCGACCATCTGATATAAACTTTATGGGGAAATGTTAGTAATCTAAAATATCAGTTTGTTTAGGAATTGGTGTGGATGGTGGAGTAGTTACAGGTTCATCTTCCTGAAGTAACCATTCTAAGTCCATAAAATATGGCCCACTACAATTGTCTATGTCGAAATACCACTTCGCACCCTCTGAATACCCCCCTACGAGGAATTCTTGAAGTGATGTTGTGTATGTTAGCCCTTGAAAATGGGCGGCTACCAGATGTTTGACTGAAAGGGCGGTTTTTCTCCAATTTATCAAGACGGATTGGGATATGGTGAGTCGGTCGTCTTCAAGTGATGCAACTAAGGCAGGAATGGATTGGCATTTGCTTATGCTTAAGACCCATTCTTTGTTACTCTCGTCCCACACGGCTGTTTCCAGAAGTTTAGGTGCGGAAATACTGTAAAGTTTATCATTTTCTCCCACTACTAATTCTCCTGTATCAAGTTGTCCTTTAGTCACCCACCTCGCTACTAAATGTTCAGGGATGCGAATGATGGATGATTCTATCTTGATGCCTAATTGTGTGGCTTTCACATCGAAGACCGCAGGATTAGTTACAATAGGATTTTGGACAACCATTATTGGTTTAACCACTTCTTTACCATCTGAAGGTGATTGCCCACAGATTTTACAAAGGACTTCTCCAACCCTTTCCACTAATGAGAATGAATAGTGTTCTTCAGGGGGAAGCCCAATCAATCGTGCATCTCTCTTGGGCATTCTAACTTCTGCACCTTCCTCATTCCAACCCGAAGTCCATTCTGCATCCTCATCCCTTCTCGCCGCAGGAGAACACCAACGACAGAATGGTAGTATGGGATAAACCGTCTTCTTAACTCCCTTCCGTGTTTGGCGTGATTCAATTACGAAAGGCTTAGGTTCTTCTGATTCTCCCTTTTCCCAAACGACAGTATAACCATCCTCGTTTTTAGGGGTCTGTTTTTGGCGGTTCTTGGATAGGGTTGTAGGGTCATAGCCACCTGTTACTCCGAAGTCATCAATAGACCCGATATTATCCACTAATTTTTTAGTACCCATTCTCAAACCTCAATCTTCAAGATAAGAGTCAATGTTTGAAACCATTTCTGTTACTGCCGCCCTTATAGACTCTTGATAATGGGCCACAGGGTAAGACTTATAACGGTAATGGGGTGGCGCATTTTCACTCAAAGCGTATTCTCTGGTGATTAATCCTATTTTTATTAATTTAGAAAGATTCCGAGCGATGGTGGCTGAATCAATATTCAGTATTTCATGTAATTCCTTCCGAGAAATATCTTTCCCATTATCCACATTGGTCTGTAAAAATTCTAACAAATTAAATTGGTGTGGGGTTAAGCCTAAAACATACTCAATGTGTGTGCGGGCGGTTGACATACTCATAGTATGACCACCCGCTATATGAATGATACTGATAAACACAAAGGAATAAAAGGTAAAAGCCCGTAGTAAAGGTATGTCAGACGATAAGGGTGAAGAAGTGCAAGGTTTGGATTACTTCGCCAGAATGAGTATTTGTGGTGACTGTGAACATTTCACTCGGACTTTGCAGTTCAGCAAATGCAATCTCTGTGGGTGTTTGTTGGCTTTGAAAGCGAAGAAGAAGGGCGAATCCTGCCCATTAGGTAAGTGGTAATATGTATGAGTATGAGATTAAGGTGTTGCGCGTAGTGGATGGTGATACGGTGGATGCTCAAGTGGATTTGGGATTCCGAGTTCACCATAATATTCGTATAAGACTCTATGGAATCAATACTCCTGAAGTAAGAACTAGAGATGCTGAAGAAAAGATTCGTGGAAAGGCCGCTTCTGCGCGATTACAAGAACTGTTGGATGGGGCTGACCGTATTATTCTTAAATCACATGGATTGGGTAAGTTTGGTAGGTGCTTAGGTGAATTAACTTTGATTAGTTTTCAAGATGAGGAGGACACAAAGGAAAATCTTGTTGAAACTATGTTGGCCGAAGGTCATGGAGTACCATATTTCGGCGGCAAGAGGAACTAAGGATGCGGAAAATTAGAAATGTTCTGTCTTTGTTTGATGGAATAGCGTGTGGCAAACTTCCTTTAGAAAGAGCAGGGATAATGAGGTGATATGATGGTTGAAGAACACACATGGTTAAGAAAGACCGCATGGAACGAGAAGGATGAGTATTATACGCCCTCTATATTAGTCGAGGCTATCATACCATATCTCAAAACTAATCCAAACACATTTGATATTCACCCCTCAAAATTAACTATATGGTGTCCTTTTGATACTGAAAATAGTGAGTTTGTTTTGGGTTTGAGGGGGGCAGGGTTCAAGGTTATTCACAGTCATATTTGGGAAGGTCAAGACTTTTTCAATTATGAACCTGAAGAAGATTATGATTACATCGTATCGAATCCACCATTCACAAGAAAGTTAGAGGTCTTTGAGCGTTTGTTCAAACTCGGTAAGCCTTTTGCTATGGTGATGGGGCTACCGATATTGAATTATCAAGTGGTCGGCTCATTCTTTATTGAACAACAGAAGAAGGGTAATAATTTACAACTCTTGATTGTGGATAAGAAGGTATCATTTGATGGTAATACGGCCTCGTTTAACAATTCATATTTCTGTTGGAATGTTCTTGAGCGTGATATTGTATTTCATCATTTAGAACATAACAATTCTAATAATAATTTCATTGGTAGTCGTATGGGGAAGATATGATGAAGACATGGCGTTCATCATCTAACAGAACCCTTTGGGCGAGGCCAATTTACGAACACGAATGGCCTAAATTGATACAGGCCATGAAGGATGATGGACTTCTCGCTGTGATACAATCTGATGATTACACGATTGGTTATTCAGACTCGGTTCGCCAATCAGTTATGGGGAATGGTTGGACTGTGGATATGATTGTGCATATTTTACAATCTGCTCCTTAATGCGCTTACATAGTAAATAATGTGCCGTGAGGGTTTTCCTTCTTGAAAGTGGCGGCGGCTTCTAAGTAGTCACCCGTCCATTCTAACGCATTAGGTATTTCATAATTGAAGGGGGTCTTGGGGAACTTACAGACTTTGTAGTGAAACCTTTTAGGGTTGAAATTAGCATTCCCTTCCTTTAGGACATGATTGCGGGCTAAAGGATAACAGACTCTATGCGTTTTAGGATGCACCGAAAAGGGACACCTTCTTATCCCTTGTCTTCTCATAGGTGAAAGGTCGGCTTCACGAAAATCCTCGCCTGTGGCCTCGCGGAAGATTTTCTTCACTATGCCCCAAGTTCTCTTGGCGCAGGTCTGCAAGGGTGTTAAATCCTTCTCTGTCATATTCAAGACTTTCTGGGCTTCTTCCCAAGCGACTACCACATGGAATCCCTTGCTCCCACTATAATCAATCTCGACTTTGTTAACTCCGTATTTATCCTTCAAATGTTCTGCTATTTGACAAGATGCAATCAAAGCATCAGAATCCTCATATACATCATCCACATCCCAGACTAAATCACGCCCAATGCAAAAACCTTCATCATCTAAAGTTTCATTCCAAACCTCGTTCTTCCACTTTTGAAAGGCATTCATGTAGTTGCTGTAAATCGCTTGCTCATCCTTAGACCTCAAAGGTGGAGGCTTTAATGCAGCATTGGGTAATACAGGGGCTAAACTTCTCAGTTTCATCATATTGAATCTGATACAGGATTGATAAAGGTGAGGATATTTCTGAGGATATGAGAAATATCTCAACCATTTCTGTGCCGCTTGCGTAGTAGGCATAGATATGGGGCGGAAAAACTTCTTTGAACCTTCGGAATAAGCCATGATAATTGGCCTGTCCTTACTGTAATCTCGTAAATGGTATAACACCGACTTAGATTCATACCAATCCATCCCTGCCATAATAGATAGTAAAGGCACATTACTTATCAAGGTTGTGGGCGATTTCTTAATATAGTCGCCCTGTGAGTTATAGTTATGGAACAGCGATTTAGAGATAAGCGTGGCCGTCTTATCCCCCAGATAGGAGTCAATAAAGGGGTAATGACTATTGGAAAAATGGTGTTTCATATCAAAATTGGGAATTACGAGTGAGGGTGGGATAGATGCTTCATAGATTCGATATGTTGTTCAATGACTCTGATGAGTGTAAAAACGCCCTCGCCATGAACCGAAACCTAACAACCGAGCAAATAGACTTGCTTTACTCCACTGATGTTAGTGGTGGGATTAAAAACCGACTCGCCCGATTCCCAAAACTAACAGACGAACAGTTTAACCAATTATTCAATGACTCTGCTGTGAGGAAAGACAACCTCGCCAAAAACCGAAACCTAACACCTGAGCAAATAGACTTGCTTTACTCCACTGAAGGTGTGGATAAAGACTACCTCGCCGCAACGCCAAAACTAACAGACGAACAGTTTAACCGATTCTTCCATGTAGGTGCGAGAAAAAAATACCTCGCCATGAACCCAAACCTAACAACCCAACAAATAGGCTTGCTTTACTCCATCGAAGGTGTGAATAAAAACAACCTCGCCGCAAACCCAAAACTAACAGACGAACAGTTCAACCGATTATTCAATGACTCTGATGTGGATAAAAAATACCTCGCCCGCAACCCAAACCTAACAACTGAACAAATAGACTTGCTTTACTCCAACGCAGGTGTGAATAAAACATTCCTCGCCATATACCCAAAACTAACAGACGAACAGTTTAACCGATTCTTCAATGACCCTCGTGTGGATAAAGACTATCTCGCCCGCAACCCAAACCTAACACCTGAACAAATAGACTTGCTTTACTCCAACGAAGGTGTGGATATAGATTTACTTGCCCAATACCCAAAACTAACAGACGAACAGTTCAACCGATTCTTCCATGAAAGTGTGAGTAACAAGGAACTCAGTGTCAATCCATCCATCAATCCATTACCCGTTAACAAATGGCAATCAGGGCTTTTCAATTGGAGTTGGTAAAGATGGACAGATTCGATATGTTGTTCAATCACTCTCGTGCGAGAAAAAAATACCTCTCCAAAAACCGAAACCTAACACCTGAACAAATAGACTTACTTTACTCCACCGAAAGTGTGGATAAAAACTTCCTCGCCCGACACTCAAAACTAACAGACGAACAGTTCAACCGATTCTTCAATAACTCTGCTGTGAATAAAAAATACCTCGCCAAAAACCCAAACATAACACCTGAGCAAATAGACTTGCTTTACTCCACCGAAGGTGTGGATAAAGACGACCTCGCCCAATACCCAAAACTAACAGACGAACAGTTTAACCAATTATTCAATGACTCTGATGTGAATAAAAACTACCTCTCCCAAAACCCAAACCTAACCACTGAGCAAATAGACTTGCTTTACTCCACTGAAGGTGTGCGTCAAGGCTTCCTTCTTCGACACTCAAAACTAACAGACGAACAGTTTAACCGATTCTTCAATAACTCTGCTGTGAATAAAAACAACCTCGCCAAAAACCCAAACATAACACCTGAGCAAATAGACTTGCTTTACTCCAACAAAGGTGTGGATAAAGACTACCTCGCCAAAAACCCAAAACTAACAGACGAACAGTTTAACCAATTATTCAATGACTCTGATGTGAATAAAGACTACCTCGCCTACAATCCATCCATCAATCCATTACCCGTTAACAAATGGCAATCAGGGCTTTTCAATTGGAGTTGGTGAAGATGGACAGATTCGATATGTTGTTCAATCACTCTGATGTGAAGAAAAACTCTCTCGCCTCAAACCGAAACCTAACAACCGAACAAATAGACTTGCTTTACTC
>Ga0080013_1000713_pt1 | contig 46189 bp, 54 predicted proteins | sample ETNvirenome_6_85_FD_69236 | JGI IMG/M metagenome (GOLD analysis project Ga0080013, IMG submission 69236) | Marine viral communities from the Pacific Ocean - ETNP_6_85 (SPADES assembly) (version 2) | ecosystem: Environmental > Aquatic > Marine > Oceanic | place: Pacific Ocean | collected 2013-06-19
CAAATAATGATGCTTGATTTTCCAACACTGCGAGGTCGTGGTTATCCCTGGACGGATGACGACTTAAAAAAGCTTCGCAAAATTTATAATGCGAACAAAAGTCGGCCAGCCCTCATTATTGACACCAAAGTTGCCATGGCGCTCAAGCGCACGGTGCGCGCCTGCGAACAAAAACGGATACTTCTACAATTAAACACCAGACATAATGCCACAAAATTCTGGACCGTCGAACGCAACCAAAAAATGGCAAATTTAATAAAGTCATTTACGCCTTTCTGCTGTCGTAAACACCTTGACCACATGCTGGCGCGGCATCTTGATACAACGCCCGATGCGTGTGCCGTACAACGACGCAAATTAAAATTAATACCAGAGAAAAAATGGAAACGCGGATACAGGGCTTGTAACAAATGACTACTCCGCTTGATGAAGCAAACGACGCACTACTAAGCGAAAGATTAGCCTACGCAGGCATTGCAAAAAGCCCTGACACACCCTCACAATTTGGGAAGTTCTACCAACTTTTTGGTCCGTGGCTTTGGCACGTAGGTCGTCGCTTGCAGACGCAGCCAGCATGGCCGGAAACAGAGAAACCACGCATTGCTTTTTTGATGGACAACGCCACCGGAATAGCCCACGGAGCCAACCTGTTTAAACTGCTCCAATGCTTGCGTGACTATCCACAAGATATCGTACCTTATGTTTTCACCAGAGAGCCTGCTGATGCGGATTTTCGAGAGGCAATCGGCGATGTGCCATACTTTTGTTTTCGGTCTGACAATGAGGTGAAACGCTGGCTTCTACTGCGGACACTGGCAGAACGAAATAACATCACCTCTGTTGTTTTTGTCTCGGTCGTGCCTGGGCTGGTATTTGCTAAAGCCATTGAAGTAGCGCCTTCCGTTATTTGGTGGTCGCAGAAATGGCACACCCTGCACTGCCCCGGCGTAGGGTTGCTGACAACCACGCACCCGTTTAGGCCTTTACAAATTCTTGCTGACAAGCAGTGGCATTGTGCGCGTCAGTCGTTGCCACGCTTGTATAATCGATACCAGCGAGACATTGCTGCCGACATGAGAGAGGACTTGACGTATAACACCGTCTTTGGCTGGTTCGGTCGAGAAGAAAAGCTATTCGATAAATATTTTGTGGATAGCATTTGTCAGATTTTAAAAGCAGTCCCAGACAGTTGTTTTTTGTGGACCTCTCGCACCCCGCATGATTTTGGCGCTTACTTAGATAACGCGGGTCTAGCCGACAGGCATAAATGCATCGGCTGGGTGGATACTTCGCTGTGGACACAGGTGGTCGATATTGGTTTGGATTCTTTCCCGTTTGGCATGGGGCATACGGCTTATCAGATGTGGGAAGCTGGCAAGCCAGTCATAGGCGTGGCTAACGAAAATCCTGGTGCCCTGAACACTATGTTTCAATTGATTGAAGAAGGGCCAGCTGACCTTAAAGACGAGGCAAGTAAATTAATTACAGTTAAACCCTACACCGAAACCATTGTCGATTTTATTGACCTTGCGGTTGCGCTTTCTAAAGACACAAATATGCAAAAACAAATGGGTAAAGAGGGTCGTCTTTTTACTGACACGTATATGCGTGACGACAAACTCTTTGCTGACACTTTCAGTTCTGCGTTGTTAGAGATAATTTCGGAGCAAAAAAACAATGAGTGAAAACGAACGTGCGCCACTGACCAAAAAAGAACTTGAAGACATCATACAGCTCAAAAACGCTGGTTGGCGTTTAAGCGAAATTGCAAAAGAAACCGGCTTCACGCGAACGCGCATCTGCCGGAACATTGACGGCGGCTATTTAAAAAATCCAAAAAAACGCCAAGCACGAAACGTTATGCCCAGGTGGGTTGTCTTTGAAAACATTACAAAAGCGGAAGCACGCCAAGTGCGTAACAAAAGGAATTAATGCAATGAATAGACGAAAATTGACCGGCATGTTTGCAAGTTTATGCGTTACGTTAGTTTTTCCTAGCCGTCGCCAAACTGGTCCGACGCAATACATGACTCTCGGCACGAATCGCCAGCTTCAATACGGCATTGAATATCAACGGCGCAATCGTGTTGGTGCAACACCAACTCATAATCTTAACAGCAAAATCTATCAGCCAAAAACATTTGGAACAGTGCCGTCACCTTTTATCACGCCACCCAAGGCTTTTCCTCATGGCGATTAGCATCCAAACGCTACGCACGCTGATAAAAGTGCGTGCCTTAACAGACGCCACATCTACGTTAAAACTTGCAACAATTGGCTATCCAGATTGCTTGTTTTCACGCGACCAAGCCGAGGCTTTGCTTGGCGACGGGTTTTGTGATGACTTGCCGGTGCGCTCGGATTCGGAGCAAATCCTACGCTGGCATAATCTGCACAACGAACTAAACGGCATCTACGACACAGATGCGTTTATGAAAGCATTCAACATAGAATTAACTGTGTTTGATATTAATGAGGTACGCGGCGGAGAGATTATACACGATTTTAATCTGCCTGTGCTGACCCGCGAACATAACCAATATGATATAGTTTACGATGGTGGCTCTTTAGAACACATTTTCAATGTGTCGCAGGCGCTTATTAACATGCTGCACCTTTGCAAGGTCGGCGGCCATATCATTCACAGCAACCCTCTTTGTGTGTTTAACCACGGCTTCTACAACTTTAATCCAACGTTTTACGCTGATTTCTATTTGCAAAACGGCCACGAGATTATTGACGACATGGAAGCCATTCGTAATGAAAAATTAGGCTATTCAAGTGCAACGCTGCCTCACCATAAACGGTTCAAAATCGTCGGTGACTATTGGATAGCTGTCCTTGCAAAGAAAACAAACAGCAAGGCACTTATTTACCCGCACCAGACTAAGTACAAAGTGAATCCCGCGCAGGCAGTGTCGTAATGGCTGGAGGTAAGAAAGCTACCCCAGCGGGTTACTTGAAAACTTACAAGACAGCCGTTTTCAAGGTGCATAACCCGAGCCACCATAAAAGAGCCGTTATGCAGCACGCCATGCGGAACGCTCACCTTCTTTATACAAAGATGCTTAAAGAGTTTATGCCGGATAAAACAGAACTCAAACGTCTTGGAGAAATAAAGACTTTCGACAGAAAGAAAGAGTTAGCAGCACTTGTGAAAAAGATTAGCAAACGCCTAAAACAGCATAATTACGTTGCAGCGGGGATAAGAGATGGGTTGCTTAAAGATTTAGAAGCGCAAATCAGTAGTTCTGCTGGTTTGCAAGATGTGCAGGAAAGTGTTGGCTCCCCTACACCAACAACATTAGACCCTGGGTCAACGCTGTATCAGGAAGCTCTTGAGGACATTTCTACTTGCACCGATTTAGAAGAAGAAAATTTTTTACGGGATGAAATGGCTAGGACGGCAAAAGCTGGGCAAGTCCGACCGATTGATTATGCGAGATTTAGCAATAAGAGTGGTTTTTCTCTTTATCAAAATCCAGAGACAAAGCGTGTGATTGCGTTGATTAATATTGTGACCAAAAACTCCCGCTATCGAAAACAGGTAACGGTCAAAAACCTTGTCAGTCTCAAGACCGGCGAGTTTATGGGTTTTTCAACAAAGACAGGTATTCTTTTGCCTCTGGAATTTGGTCACGACTTCCATAAAAAACGGTTTATTGAGGAAGGCGAACCAATGACCGCCAAGCTCTATCATCGAAAAGAGCGCAACGGTAAGCCGTGTGATGACTTTGAGCTGCATGTAACGTTTAAGTATTTGGTGAAAAAACGACCGACATATACGTGGCTTGGTGTAGACCGAGGTATTTATAACCTGGCCGCTTATAGCGTAAATGATGAACACGGCACGATAGTAGACGCTGGGTGCATTGAAGGCCGTACACTGCGGCATGTGCAGCGCCAGTTGGAAAGAAGGACGGCTGACAAGCAGCGGCGACGGGGTGTAGTGCGGGGGTCCAAGCGACAGGCCCATGCCGATGAAGCCGTTCATGTTGCGGCAAACAAGATTGTCGAGGTTGCCAAGAAATATGACGCGCACGTTGTGCTTGAGAATCTAAAAAACCTCAGTGCGACACGATTTAAGACACGTATTCCAGGCACGCGGCGTGGCGGCTTTAACAAGCTGCTTGGCAGGGTTCAGTACGAAAAACTTAAGAACATTCTTGAATACAAATTGAGGAAGGAAGGCTTTGCAAAGCCCATTCTTGTGCGTGCTGCGGGAACAAGCATAACTTGTCCTGAGTGCGGCAATTGGGACAAAGAAAACAGGAAGAAAGAGCAAGCTGCCGATGGTGATGGCTTCAAGATGGATGAATTTGTATGCACGAAATGCGGTCATGCCGCTGATGCCGACGAGAATGCTGCACGTGTAATCGGTCTAAAGGGCATGTGGCAAAGACAATTACCAAAATATACCCCTGGAACAACTCTTGCGGAGGATAAGAAATTTGATGCATTTTTAAGACAACACGCTGAAAAGCGTTCGCGGTTGTAGCGGTGCAAACCCGTACCTTCGTCAGCCGCATTCTGGATTGAAGCTGTATGACCGTCCTTCGGGAAGGCTTAGCTTCTATTTGGTTTAAACACTACTGGGCGCAAGATTGTTTGACCACTGCAGTTGAACATCTGTTCTTAGAACAAAAAGCCTTTTTTAAAACCGAGATTGAATGAGTGGAGGCCCTTTTTCTGGTAGACAAACTTAAAAAGCCGCAGGTGTTACAAGACGTTATGCTCGGTCAGTTCTACAGACCTCGGTTTTGAGTGGTGAGCGAGGGTATGCGACAAACCGATGACATAGACTTGGAGTTCTACAGACCCCGGTTTTCAGTGGTGAGCGAGGGCCACGTAGCAGCCGATCTTTTCTTTTTCCTGTTCTACAGACCTCGGTTTTGAGTGGTGAGCGAGGGTTTGACACTGCAATGTTGTACCACATATGGGTTCTACAAACCTTGGTTTTCAGTGGTGAACGAGGACGACCTTCTCCCCAGCTTAGTTACCGGCAGTTCTACAAACCTTGGTTTTGAGTGGTGAACGAGGGGACCTGTTCTTCAAAGTCTACCTGGGACCAGTTCTACAAACCTCGGTTTTCAGTGGTGAACGAGGGGTGAAGCAGCAAGCCTTCCGTGGTCAACTAGTTCTACAAACCTCGGTTTTGAGTGGTGAACGAGGGGCCTGGAAAACAAGCAGAGAGGCCGGAGAAAGTTCTGCAGACCTCGGTTTTGAGTAGTGAGCGAGGGATTTGCTCGGCATAGCCGTGGGCCGCAATAGTTCTACAAACCTCGGTTTTGAGTGGTGAACGAGGATTCCAGAAATTGGCCCAAGGCCGCTCTTCGTTCTACAAACCTCGGTTTTGAGTGGTGAACGAGGGTGTGTAATGGGGGCCGTGGTTTAAGATGCGAGATTATTTATTAGATAAACAAAACGATGCCCGTGCTATTATTAACCAAATATGCCGCGATTTTGACATCAGCAAAAGCGACCTAACTGGGCATTGTCGTTCGCAGTCTTTCATATTGCCAAGACACTTGGCTTACTACACACTTTATAACACGGGTCAGTATGACCTAAAGCGAATAGCAAAAATGTTTGGCAACCGCCATCACACAAGCATTTCGTATGGCATAAACAAAATTAACAAATTAGTGCGTGCGCTCTAAAAAATGACAGGAAGGAAGTTATCAAATGTACGAGTACAAATGCACAATAAAAAGGGTTATAGACGGCGACACCTTTGTCGCTGACATCGCGCTCGGCTTTGGCGTTACTTTGCAGAAACAAACCTTTCGTCTTTATGGCATTGATACGCCCGAATCTCGCAGAAACTCCGCTAAAGGCATTGGTGATGCTCACGTAGCCCATGGCTTACAGGCCAAGGCAAGGGTGCAAGAGTTAATTGGTCCAGAGCATGAGGAATACCGGACACTTACAGTGCGTACTCACAAAGACAAGGGCGGTAAATACGGACGCTGGTTAGCGGATGTGCTTTGCCCCGTCGCTGGGGATGCCCGCTCCCTGACAGAAATACTTAAGGATGAGGGCCTAGAAAAGAAAGCAACATATGAAGAAGAAGTCCCATACGCGGCGATATGATTATGAGCAATAAACCGCAAAAACAGGCCGCAAACCAAAAATTAGAACGGCTTCAAAAAATTGCTGACCTGTATAGAACCGAGCGCAACGATGCTATAGCTGAAGCGCAAGTATTGCGGGAAAAACTTGTTGCCATAACCAAAATTGTTAAAAGCAACCAGGGCCAATCTTCTAATTAATTTGTGTCTTTATAATTGCTTTGAGATGGTCTACGTCGCGCCTTAGCCCTTCTAGTTCTCTTGCTTGGCGCTCTTTGTTCTCTGGGCTATTCATGCCGACGATGACAGATAGCCGCTGCTCTGTCATGGTTGTTGTCATGTCATTCCTGTCAAGCCGCAACTCGTTTGACTGCATATTCTTTCGCAATTCGGCTAATTGCAATTCAAGCTGCTTGATTTGATAACGGGCTATCGCTGCCGCAGACACGACGCTGGCACCAACACCCATTATCGTTAGTAATAAATCTAGTTCCATGCAGCACGACGGTCATTGTTTATCCAGCGGAACCAATCAAATAACCAAGCAACAATCCAACAACGCCTGGAATTGCCATCATCAATATTGCGGTTGTCTGGCCGGATTTGAGAAAAAACTTAAACTTGGCTTTTTTGCCTTTTACAAAGTCAACAACACGGTCATCTACTTCCCTGACGCTTGCCAAGGTTGCCAACGCCTCCTCAACAATGTCTTTCTTTTTACTCGCCATTTGTCACATCCTTTTGTTGTGTTTTACCTAGACCTTTTATCTTTTTGCCAATTCTTGGTATTTCATGCCGCCCTACGGACGCAGCTACTAACGTCAGCAACGAGTAACGATACCATTCTGGTGTTTGCGCTAAAGCCTCAAAGCCCGCAACTACAAACGGCTGCGTTGCTGGAATAAAACTTAACACCAAAGGTATGGCAAAAATAAGTGTCCAAAACTCATCTTTCCATGAATCAGCAGACGCATCTGCCATCACCTTGTCCCACTCTACATCGCTTGTTGCCAAGGCTGTCATACGCTCTTGCGTCTTTTCTTCTATGATAACTTGCCGCTTTGCTTGCAGCATCTTTAATTCAGCTTTTGCTTGCATCTTGCTTACAAAGCCGTTCGCAATCGGCCCAAGAAAAGAACCGGCTGATTTTAATATCATGCCAATCATTAAATTAGCTCGAAATGTGGGCCGTCAAAGAAAGAACCCGTTGAATTAAGGGTTGAAAGGTCACGGTCCCAATTAACGCCAGAGCGGAGATTAACGCCAATATCCCGACCACATCCCACAACAAATCCCGCAAAGAATGCAATTCTCCGCGCATCTTCCCAATCAATCGGATACGGCAAAGCATCCACTGCCAAGCTCGGCGTGCGTGTGTGCATCGCTGCTTCCAAATCAGACGGATTGTCTGGATTAAGTTTTGACATGCCGCTTTCAAACAGTTCTCTCTGCCGGTCGATTGTCCTGTGGCCTTCTAATATGCTGCAATCAACGTGGGTAATAACAACATTAAAAACCTTAATAAGGTCGGGATGGCATGTCTCTAACTTTGCCAACGATGATTTACCAAATGCAGGCATTACACCAGTGTCCATTTAATTTTGTATTTTTACTCATCTCTAAACATCCCGCCTCTAAACACCGCGCTTTGCCCAATCTGGGCTGCTACATTTTCCAATCCCATATATGTTATTAAATCTTGAATACTTAAACCTTGGTTTTGCAGATACCTTCCTATTTGCTCTACCACCTCTGGCTGTTCTTCTGCCGGTGTCGTAAGAATTTCTAGCATCCTATTTTTAATATCAGGGTCTGGTTCTTTTGTTCTAAGTACCTCCGCTATACCTTTTAATGCTCCGGCTGCTGCCAAGTCTCCGCGACCAAAGATTAAAAATCCCGTGTCTTTAGCCATATTGTTTATAAATTGTTGACTCTTTTTAAGTTGTTCGCCTGTTAAGGGTTTAGCTCTTGGTGGGCCGTCTAAGCCAAGGGACTGTGCTGTTTTCACGTTTTCCACTGCCTCACGTATTGGCCGCAACATGAAATTAAATTGATCTTCACCCATCGTGCTTTTTAATAAAACGTGAGCTTTGTTGTCGGGAACTAAAAGTGCCTTTATGTCTGGTGTTAAGCCTTTTCCTCGATCTATTTGTTGTTTAATTGCATCAGCCACGCCCGACTGCACCATTTTTATAGCGTTTGGATTATCAGCATTGTTTGCTAAGAGTGCTTCAACCTCGTCTAGGCGCGTGCCAGTTTTAAACATATTTTGTCCAAACTCGAACAACGTTTGCGAGTCTTGAGCCATTCTGTACTCATTACGCAGATTCCTAAAATCTGGAATTTCGTTATCTAGCACCCGCATTAAATTATTTTTTTCTTTAAACAACAATTGTGCTTCTGGCGTATCTTTTTTTGCTGCGCCTAATTCTCCCATTTTTCGCAAAAGAATATCCCACTCCAAAAGCGACATAGCATTGTCGCCCGTTTTCATTAACAACGGCGATTGTGTGTACTCTTCTGCTTGCCATCTTTTTGTGATGTCTTCTAAAAGCCCTATTTCTGCCTTTATGGTGTCTAATTCCGTTGCAACGGCACCGTCTTTTGTGCCTTTGCTAATGTCTTTTTGTAGTTGTCCTCGTTGCATACGCAAACTACGAAGTTGAGCTTGTACGTCTTGACCTATTTGATCGTGCAAGTTCGTGTAAAGTTTGTTATCGGGGGCAGTCGCAATATCCCTTTGCCAGTTTTGTAACGTTTCATTACGAATTCTTGGGTTGTCTATATACAATGGCATGTATTTTTTAGAAGCATCGGTTCTTTGGTTTCTAATAACCGTTTTTGCATCCCTACTTGACAAAGGAAAACTCCGAACGCCTATAGCTGGCCCTGGCGTTTGTAGGTTTTGTTGCGCTTGTCGCATTAAAGTGCTTTGTGCTTCTGGCGTTATTCTATCTTGCACATTATCGGCTACGCTCTGTGGTATGTTTCCCCGCGTTGATAACGCTTGTACCATTGGCACCGCTGCTGATTCTACCTCTGGCTCTCCTACTCGTGGCACTCCATCTGTTGGCGGTTCACCGCCTACCCTTCTTTGTGGGTCTAGTGTTGGAGGGTCTATCATTGCACGGGAGCCAATTGGCAATTCTGTAATGGGAACTCCTGCGTCTTCTGCGGTGCTTGCTATCTCCCGAACAGCCTTATCTGTTATTGCTTGTCCAGTTGGTTTAAATTTGTCCAGTACGTTTTGTGCGCCTCTTGCTGCTGCATCTACCGCCCCCTCTACTCCAGCCCCCAACAATCTGGCGGGGATGGCGTAAGGTAACATTTCTTTAGCCACCTCAACAGCTTTTGACACACCTCCGCTTTCTGGGTCATACACACCAGGGTTTGTCATCGCTTCGTAGGACGCAAGTTCTGCTCCCACAATGGGAAGCCCAGTCGGCAATGCTCTCATCAATGGGTTAGATACTGCACCCACTGTCTCCGCAACAGTTGAACTAACTGGGTTCTCTTGTCTGTATCTAGCCAAACCTCTAGATGGACTTTGTGGGTCTTTAGCAAATTGACTTACAATTGGTATTGCTGCGCCACCTGTAAATCCTGTCGCAAATGCTCCTGGCCCAGACTCAAAAAACGTTTCGGACCCTGGCATTGACCCTGGTGCCGCTCCCGTTCCTACACCACCAAAACTAGGGATAAGGCGAGGCACTTCCGTCGTTTCCTGCTCTTCTTTTTTTCGTTTGGCAGCAAGGTTTGATAAAACCGACATAATTATTGCCCTCCGCCGAACCCAAGATAGTCGTCTAGTGTTTGAGGGTTTATTATTATGTTTTTCCAGGCCACGCTATCTGGGTCGTCTACTATCAACTCTCTTTGGTCTGCAATATATTCGGGCAAACCGTATTCTACCTCGTTATTTCGGTTCATTCTTATTGCGCTGCCCGCTTCTTGCAAATCCTTAAGTATCTGTTCTTTATTTGGATGAGTATTAATATAATTTTCAAACTTAGAAAGGCGGTTTGCTCTTTCTTTCGAGTTCCCTAACTCTGTATACAATTCCCCATATTTTTGTGCGTATCGTTTGTTTGTTTCAATGCGCGTTTTCTCCCAGCTAGCCAAAGACCTTACTACTGCCCTTACCCAATCTTCTGGGTCTTGAGTTAGCCGAGCCGTATCAACTAAAGAAGATAGTTTGGGCCATTCGTTTTCCGTAATTGGTCCTATTGAAGTATCGTCTTCCCCTTTTAGTTGTTTTAGCCCAAGCATCTGTTTTGCACTTTGCAAACCGCCATCCAACTTGTCGGCAAATTGATATACGTCTTGAAAGTCTAAACCCAAATTTACAGCCGCTACAGTTAGCTCTGCAACAGTGCTTATATACCCTCCATCTGCTCGACTTTTGGATACTGGTGTAATGAATACTGTACTGCCAATTAATTTTTGTGCTGTTGGGCTTAAAACGCTTAATGCGTCTTCATCGCTTAAAACGTAGTCTGGATTAATAACTGTTTTATCGACAAATTCTTCCAGAATTTCTACGAATGGCACTACACTATTATTTTCGTCACGGCCCAGCGCACCATATATTGATTCCAAGTACATTTCGAGCGCTCTGTTTGATGATTTTTCGCCTTGTGATTCCTTTATTAGTGCTTGTATTCTGTCGTAATCTTTGTTCTCTAATTCTATTGCTTGCTTCCCTCGTGCTATTGCCAGGTCTTTATTAACGTCACTTTGCGCTTGGTAACGTCTTTCAATGTAATCCTGCTCTCTGGCTTGTTTATTTTTTTCCGCCTCCTCCAACTCCGTAGACAGTTCTCGCAAATCGTCAAGCGACAACCTGTTTAATTCGTTTGTTGGCAGTTTAAAAATGTTAGCTTGCTGCCTAAAAAGTTGATCATTGTCTCTTTTAAAATTGCCAAATTCGTTGTCCAAATACACCGAGGAAGACGCTGGCGTTGGTGCAACACCTCCAGGTGACGGTAACGTTGGTGCAGCACCTCCAGGTGGCGGTAACGTTGGTGCAGCACCTCCAGTTTGCAACCGAGGAACATCTGTTTTCACAGAATCTAATTTGTTTAAAAGATTTTGCCGCTCCTCTGTAATTCGTCCTATCCGGCCATATTCTTCGCTCACTTTTGGTGACAAGTTTACTCGTAGGTCAGCCGATAACGGAACAAAGGGGGTTGTTTGATTGAAACCCCCAGAAGGTAAATCCATTCCTGGAGTAAGCGCATTCATAGCCTCTGACCCAACATTCATACCCATCGGTTTGCCCGTTTTTGCGGCCCTTATCGCCTGCAGTGCTTTATCGTCTGCTTCAATCTGTCGCCTTTGACTTTCTTGTTGTCTACTTTCTCTTGCCAGCTCTCTCTCCGTCTCAATCTGGCTTTTCAATCTTATTAGGGCTTCTTCTCTATTAAATGCGTCCTGTTCCTGCTGCTGCGCCGCCCGGCCTTGGCGATAATCTTTAGAGAGTGCATACATAATGGCGTCAGTCAAACCTAAATTGCTCATTGTACTAGTATCCGTTTATGGTGAAGTACGAGTGTAACGATACCGCCCACGGCCCCTTGGCAATATGCGCTCGGCATCACCAAGAGAGTCAAAACCTAAATTGCTTGCGCTTGCCTGCAATCTTTCCGCCACATCTAATTCTTTTGCAGCAGGCGATTGATCGCGTAAAGCGCGGCCCTTATTGTATGTTTCAAGCACACTTCCCGCTTTGTCCATCATTGGTACATTTGGCTCTGCTACCTGCTTACCAAATTGCGCAACACTTTCCACTAAAGGCACTAAGGTCGGAGCTACTGTTTGGAGTCCTGCTTTTAAAAATCTTTTTGGCAAACGCATTTTTTTAATTCCCAAATGAAGATGTTGTGCCTCGCGTCGTTGACCGTTCCGCTGTGGTCAAATCACGATCTTCGAGGTCGCCAAATTGAGCGGTGCCTAAACCTAACAACACAGCCGCTTGTTCTGGTCCAATAGCACCCGCGTTTATAAGGTTTTGTGCATCTGCTGTAGTTAAGGCCGCACCTTGCAACCCAAGATTAGCTGCTTGCACACCTAAATCTGCGCCTTCTGCACCCGCACGCGCTGCTGCTAATGCCGCTTCTCCCTGCAATCCGCCTAACTGTGCGCCACGCTCTGCCGCAGTACCAAATGCTCCCGCACCCTCTGCACGTAGCTGACCGGCAAGCTGGCGCTGCCCAACTAAATCTCTAATGGCCTGCATACGCTGTTGCGTTTCAAACATTTGCCGTTGGTTTTCTAAGTCAGCCCTTGCTAATTCCGATTGTTGACTTAATTGCGCTTGCTGTGCAGCACGAGATAAATCCACGCCCTGGTTTGCTGCCTGCGCTTGCAACATCCTTGCTGCATCTGTTTGCCCAAGCCCTGCGGCTGTTTGAAATCCTTGCGAACGTAACTGACCTATTTGGCCTGCTAAATTTCTGCCAAATCTGTTAATCGCATCTTGCTCAGCAACTTGCTGTCTGCCGCCACCTAACGCACCACCAGCCGCCTGTGCCATTTTTTGTATATTTAAACGCCGGTTTAATGCCTGCTCTGCGTCTGCGACGGTTGCGTCTACAACCTGCTCCGTAAACGGATTTTGATAATCTGCTAGAAAGTCTGCGCCTTGTTGGCCACCTACCTCACGGACATCGCCAACAGCCACGTTGCTGATCTGCGGTGAATCATCAAGTGCGCGTTGCGCGAACTGGCTCGTCATGCCAGACGCAATGTCTCCTACGGCTTGGCCTGCGCCTGTTAATGCCGCTCGTTGTGCCGCGCCTGCACCACGCACATCGCCGCGTGCTACACCAAAGCCCCGCGCTGTATTTGCTAACGCATCTCGCGCACCTTGAAACCCGCCTCTTGCTCCTTGCAGTCCTGCTTGAGCGCCACGTAGACCGGCCTGTGCTGGATTTTGTGCTACCAGCCCAGACAGTACATCAAGACCTTGTTGCTGCGGCCCTGTCAGCCCAGTGTCACCAATCTGGCCCCTTGCCGTGTCAAAAAAGTCCATATATTCGTCGGAAATAATGGGTGTATTTCGTATGGTTCCAGAAACGGCTTTTGTTGAATCTGTTTCTGACCGGCTTTTTGATCTGCCAAAGCTCATTTCATAGTTCCTTTACTATTACGCTGCCGTAATCTTCATAATCGTCCATCGCTTTTGTCCAGCCATGACGCCCGTAGTGCATAGCAAGAGCGCACCCTTGCGTTTTTGCCCAACCCTCAATTTTTAGCGCCATCTTCTGTATCTCCTTCAATTCGCCGCCTGTTATTAAACATTCGACAATTTTAACCTGCGGCTCCTCTTTTATGCGTGTCACTATCGCTGACTTTCTGCCCGTCCAAAGACGTAATTGACCTGTTGCTAAACCAATTAAAATATCATCCTCGTTATGACTGACGCATATCTCCAATTCCTTAATTAATAAATGACGACATTCGTGCCATTTCTTCCACAAGCCATAAATCACCAGCCCATACCCGTGTCCAATACGTCCAAAATATCCGCTCCAAATCGCGCAAAAGACGGTGCGCTATTATTCGTGTATTCAATATCCATCTGCCGTCCGGTTAATGGTGCAAGGTCTACTTTTTCGGTCGATGTCAATATTGTAAATTCATCCGACTCTACGCGTGGCGCTCCAGGGTATTCGTATGTCCCAATCGTAAATTGAATGTTGCCACGCTGGTCATCAAAATCTGGAATGTAGTTATTCGCCTGCATTAGATTTGTACCGGAACCTAAATCAAAGCTGCCGCGTCTAAGTCGCCAATCCAACGCAGCGCCGTTGGCCGAATAGCCCTTATTCATAAAGTATAATTTTCCATCTTGCCCTGCTGCCAACTGGAAACGCCACACACCGGCATCCACCCATGCCGTGCGCTCCATTTCGTTAGGTGTCCAAATTGGCAAATCCGTAGCATTTGTCTTGTAATCAACAAAACGGCTACATTCTACGCCATCGCGTTTATCGGGATAGAGCCAGCCCACTTCTGAATATTGCGTTGTAACAAAGCCGTATGCTTTTTCATCCTGCACGTTCGCAAAATTATCAAACATATCTCGATTGAGCGTGCTATTGAGGTCTGCAACCGCACCGCCGCCATAAGCCTTAAAATCGCCGTCAGGCGTCATCCAATAGGCCACTCCATTTGCTATAACCGGCGCATTAGGGCCAATGGTGCCGCATCCTTGGGCCACTAAACGCCAACTGTAGACAATATTGGGGTCACGGACGTATCGGGCGGCAAATAAGGCCGTATCTGTCCACGCCAGCACCTCACCGCGCCCGTTTTTCATTGCAACAATTCGTGAGCCAGCACCCAGTCGGAAAGTGCCAGCCTGATTGCTGCTCGTCGGGGTCCACTCCTGTGACCCTGGCAGTCCTGTTGACACACTAATGCCCTGGTCGCTCCAGCGGCACAGCATTGGGTCAAATTCACTAGTTGACGGGTCAATAGAGCCGCCGACCATCACAATTTTTTCCGGTGTCACCAACATCACTGTGTTTTGCGTCGGTGCGTTCGGCAATATTTCTGCGGTTGTTAGCTGCTTTACAGATACATTATCGACCGTGCCAGCAAACGTGCTTGATTTGCTAAATTTAAGATTCCCAGTTCCCGTAAAAAATGTCTGCTTGACTCGCGCTGATGCTGTTTGCGCTGTCACTATAGTCGTGCTGCCTATCGCTACCGTTAGCGTGCCAGCCGATGCCGTCATATCAAACTCTAAAAGAAAATATGCCGACGAATTCATTGTGATGGAGGTTTCTAAGTCTGATGCCGAGCCAGCCGATGCAGTAGCCACACCGCCCGAAATCAGCCAGCCCGTGCCGCTTGTCCAGCCGGTTGTGGTTGCCATGTCTCCTGTCGTGACAAGTTCTGTTGCTTCAAAAAACGGTGCCCATTCGTAAATGGACCCGTTGCGCGGCATAGACAGTGAGTTTTGCCCCCAATTCGATTCAGACCAAGTGCGTGCAAAATAATCAACATCGCTTTGCGTGCCGTAGGTTCCAATTCCCCAGGCTCCCGTTCCGTATCCAAGCGACCCGGTTCCGTCTTTCTGCCCTGGTGCCAAATATACACTTACGTCAAAGCTACCGCCGCCGGTTGTTGCTGCGTTAGCAATCGTGCTGTTTACAATCAAAAATGTATTTGTTGCTGTAACATCCACATAATAATCGCCGTCAGGAACAATACCGCCCACGGTTGCAACGTTGGCTAATTTTACCGCTTGATTGTCAGTAAGGCCGTGAGTAGGCCACGTTACAGTTACCGTCGCTGCGCTGGCTGCTGTTGTTAATGCGTTTGTCAGTGTAGCGCGACTTGTGATTGGCGTGTTTTTGTAAATAACTGCATTTCCGCCGTAAAATGCATAATGGTCTAAATGCGTGCCAATCGACAAATATGCTTCGCCATTGTTGTCGGACCAAGGATGCAAGCCTCGACAAATTCCATTAAAAGTGCTGTCGGAGGCTAACTCGAAACCCTCTCGCGTCTGTGGTCGATTTCTTTCAAATCTTATTCCTGACGAGTCAACAAAAAATCCTTGCTCACCAGCGGCTAGTGGCGTGTCATCTTTGTAGACCCCTGGGAGTGTAGGAAGTGTTAGAAATGCCAACGATTTGTTCCAATTTATTAAATTAATTAACCGTTTAAAATGGCAGCTTTTCTAGTTTCGCTGGCCGATTGGTTAGCACCTAGAATAGTCGTGTTTTCGCAAAGATACTGAAGCCCGACTTCAAAAATTCCATCCTCTGCAAAGTCAATTAACAGGTTGCATTGACCAGCAAACTGAATCGACTCTTTAAAATCCTGCACCACGTCGTTGCTAGACTTTGTTATTGCAATGCGTTCCGTTTGCGTAAACAAATGCCACGCGTTGTAAGCGTTCATTTCCTTAGACATGTCTCACGTCCTTATCATATGCATTAGACCACATTGATTTTCTTCATTGCCACCGTCGCTTATCGAAGCCGAATGCTTCATTTCCACTTTGCAAGTCGAACGGTAGATTAGACACGGCATTTTATGAACCTCGGTGCTGTTCCACGGAATAATCATCTGCGTGTCCGTATCAATGTCAAATTGGTCTTTATTAGCGTCTAGTTGGCCCGACAGTTTTCCATGTTCGCTTGCGGTCGTGTACTGTTGAAAATCGGTGACCATGTTACCGATAAACGCTCGGTCCCCGCTTGTTACCGCTATGGCAATCGTATATGCCGTGCCGTCTACCGTAATACGCACCGTCGTAGTTTGAGACCCCGACGCAGTGGGGCCGACAATGCAACCAACAACTCCGAGCGTGGTTGCTGTGCTATCCAGCAAATCAAAATAGGTGTCGGCTGAAACCGTTGAATCCCTGGCATCGCCAACTTGCTCAAGACTGGAAAAAAATCCGCTCGATGTTGCAGCAAAGTTAGTCGTGTCATGTCGAAAATAAAGCGAAGCAGAACTAATTGTGCCCCTCAGCAGAAAGCGCGGGTCTATAAGGTTTATGCCGTTTCCGCTTGCAGCAGCTTCTGCGGCAGGTACAAATATCGCCATTACGCAGTCCTTTCATTTCCCCAAACCACAAACGAAGTGTCTGCCGCGCCAGCATAGCCAACTAGCACTTTTGCGGCATCCATGTGAATGCCGGTTACTTGCATTTGATTGTTCGCTGCGAGTTCGTAGTCGTATACTAGATAGTCCTCATCGCCAGGCGTACCGCCCTCCGCTAACGCGAGTCTAACTGCAATAGCCGAAGCGGTTCTGTTGCATATGTTTACCGCGCAGATGGCTTCTTTGCCGGTTCCGACCGTATATAAAGAGGTATTGGTCGTCGCGCTAAGGTCTGCTGCGCCTAGTTTTTTCCAAGCCATGTTTTTATCCCATCATTGCCAAAGTAAGTGCCGCTTCAGCATTTACACTTACCGTGTTTATGCTGGTTGTGTTCGCCGCTATGTTCGTCGTGTTGTTGCTAATCGCTGTTGCTTGTGCGCTGGAAAACGGATTTGTCACGCCAAGTGTCATTGTATCTCCGTTATCGGTTTTACTTAAATCCGACGAAACTAAAATCGCTGCATTTAAATATACACTAGACGCCGCTGCATCCATTTTTACTGTGCCATCGGCACCTGGTATAGATGCCGACGCTATCAAGGCCGACACACCGTCGCGTGTTGCCAAGTTGTTACCGAGACTGCCTTCTGTTGCATATACCGTTCCGTTAACAAACATGTTCGGCGATATGACGTTGCTACCATCGTTCCAAAGATGCGCGTAATAATTATGCGGAATTGTTACTGCTGTCCCACCGGAAGTTTTTAAGTGTGCGTTTTGTCCGGTATTATTCCACACCGCTGTTTTCATTGCGTAGTTTGGCAACGTTGTCGTGAATGAGGCTGTCAATGAACCTGCATTGAGTTTTGCTAGGCCGACCGCATAGGAATTTGATGCTGAATAATTTGTCCACGAAACCGTGCTGTCGCCATTAACCGTAACAGCTTCATAGCCGCGTTGACCGCGCTCTAACGTTTCAAGGGCCGTGTTGAGGTACCCGCCCCACAAATTTACGTTATCCCCTGTGCCTTGTAGGCGCAGTAGCAAAATTGACGATGGTGCATCAGCCATGCCTAGCTTCCTCTAATTTTGTGTTAAACGGGTCTACAAACCACTTTTCTAGCGTTTGTACGTCTTTAATAGTGCCGTTTAACATTTCTGTAATCTTTTCCGGTTTGTCTACCGTGTTTGTTTCCACAAACGCTTTAACGTTCAACAGTACATCATGCACGGCTGACAAATGACCTGCTGCATGGACTCGTAATTTTTCTGCTTCTGTCATGCGTACCTACTGCTTTTTTTATTTGCTCTCTTTTTTGCTTTTGCCATAGTTCCATAAACATACTTGTTTTTTCGTTTGCCCTTTAAGCCCTTTGCTTTTGCTGTTTTCTCAAGAGCTTTATGCATTGCTTTTGGCATTTTATTGTCCTCTATACGAATTACTTAACTAACTATTGTCCTGTCTGTGCATCTGCGCCAATTCGCACCGTCTGTAAACGCTGGCACCGCACCGCCTGTTTCATCTGTGACAAATATCCATTTGCTGTAACCTAACGTTGTCTCTCCTGAGTACGATAGTGTGGCGCTTGGCAAGGTTGCCACAGTAAAAACTGGAATCGCGGTTTCTCTACTTTTTATTTCAATCTCTGTTTCAATTTGCTGTGCAAAAGACAAAAGCCAGTCTGGTGCCTCTGCGGGAACTACTATCATGGATTATCCGAGCGAATGTTGTAGGAACCTTGCTGGCTGACTAATGACGCTACGTCTGTTCTGGCCTTTATGTTTACAAATCTAAGTTTTTCATCATATTCATTAATTTCTTCGATAACGGCAAAAGCCAAGGCCACCCAATCTCTATACCTATCTAAACCACCTGTTGATAAATACCCGTAGGCTGTTGCGCCTAGCTCATATGCGTCTGGATTGTTTGTTAGTATCCAGTTCGTCGTATTCTCGTCTGACAACTGCGTAAACCGCGCATAATAATCCATAATCAACGTGTAAGCGTCGTTAGGCGTCGGCTTTACAATCAAATTGCTGCCTTGAATAGAAACCCCCACAGGGCTTCCAGAGCTATACTCTATTTTGTCGCCTGCAAGAGGAACCGGCCAAATATCTGTAAAAGTAAACGGTGCGCTGTCACCTTGTCGCAAACGCAATCGACGCATTTGCGTAAACCCGGTTGGCAGTGCAACGCTTGATTGATTAATTGTTGTCGTAAGCGTTGCCGTGGCTTCCATGTCTGCCGTTTTTAAGCGGCGATTCATGGCTGCTTCCCATGAAGCAATAAATTCCGGCACTTTTGCTGTTAGTGTCGCGTTAGACCTATTGCCTAATCGGTAAAGAACAGCAGTCTGTAAATTTGTGTAATTCGTTATTGCCATTCTTTAATCCTTAAAAAAATGGGGCGAGCCATACAACCCGCCCCAAGTTTTATTTCACAAACCTAATAACTGTGCTGCGCCCAGCTAGTTATTGAATACGCGAACGGCCTGAGAGTTCCGTAAGGTTTGTGAGCCGTATATAACGTCTATACGGCAGGGGAACGAATCATCATTGATAGTGTAATCTCGGATAACCCGCATGGAAATACCGTCCATGACACGCCGTGCCGAGAAATCTACGCCATCAGGCATCACAAGGTCTGCCGTTCCAAAAGCAAATGCTTCTTTCTGGAAGAATACCGATGGCCTCAAAGTTGAGTTGGTAGTGCCGACAGCTTTGTTAATGGTCGCGTTGTTAGCCGTTGCTGTCGAAATGTTTTGCTTCGCACCAGTAGCCACAATGCTTGGAGCTATCGAAATTGATGTAGCACCTGTTGCCGCTGCCGCTGTAACCGCAAACTGCTTGGCAAAGCCAAGGTCTGCCTTGGTTTCTTGGTTTACAGCATTAACGCCTTGGATTGTAATAACGTCACCAACAGCAAAGCTAACGCTGCCCGTGTCAACCGTAATTGAGGAGCCGTCAAGCGTATTTGCATCATTAATCAGATACGCTGTAGCACCGCTTGCGGCTGTACCAGACGTAAATGACGGCAACGTTGCGTTGGAATAGAAATCAAAGCCAAACACGCGGCCAATCATGCCTTCGACGTATTGCTCACTAATTTCTCTGCGCTCGTTAAACAATGTAGACGACGCACTAATAAGGTCGGCTGTTGCTTGCGGAGTAAGGCACGCTGTCCTGTCCTCACGCGGAGCAAGGAAATCATCAAGTTGCCGCATAGCATCAAGAGCGTTAGCAATGGTCATGGCCGAGCCAGTTCCATCAATGCCCTGAGACACATCTGCAAGCACGTTGCTCATCACATCTTCTTCAATGTGTGCCGCCAACACAGACATCGCGGGTTTCAGATAACGGTCTGAAAACGAGTCTATATCAAGGGTCAGTTCTTCTGAAGAAAATGCAAAATCTACGTGCCGCTGCGTGTCGAGCGTCAAGGTTACTTGATTTTCAGTAATGCCCTGCGTTGACAGCGATGCGCCAGTTGCGGATGTAAATTCGTTGGGAAGTCGGATTTGCAGCGCATTACCTATTTTTGCGCCACTATTTGCATAACGGTCATCGTAACCGCGATGCACATTGCTTAAGAAATTGCACTTTTGGTGCAGAATCATAAGCGCTTCGTCTGTAATCATAGTCGGAGTAAGGAGTGTATTAGACATTGCTCATACGCTTTCACCCGCAACATGCGGGATTGTTCGGTTTATATGAGCTACGTCTTGCCCGTACAGTTGGCTCTGTTAAAGCTCTGCCGCCAGCCATCCACTCATGGATTAGATCAATATTTTGACATAACGGGATTTTTTCTACAACCCCTGGTTATTTATCGCCCTTTTCTAGCGTTTATCTGGGCTACGCGCTTGCGCCGGTACTCCTCCGGCGTGTCTTTGCTGCTAAATTTATTCTTCGGTTTGGCCTGATTTGAATGCCCTGGCGTTGTAACGGGTTTTACTGGATTTGTCGGCACAGGCTGTTCCTCTGCACTTGCAGATTGCCGTGCCTGATGCCCGTACATCGCGTCGTTTAGTATTTGCATCGCACGAACATCGTTTATACCTTGAAAATCGTCGTTATTGTAACCATAGGTTGTAGCAAAATCTGCTAATTTTGTTTTTAAATCGTCATTCCAACCTGCAATTTTTAATGGCAATTCGTTTTCAAATTGCGACATTTTTTGCTGCATTTCTTGTTGCGCTGCTTGATGGTTTTGCTGGTCCATTGCCGCTATCCGGTTTTGGATATCTGATATGCGTGTTTGATAACGGTTGATTTTACGCTCCAATTTTGCAGCGGCATTGGGGTTCATTTCTTCGTATTTGTCCCAATCAACGTTAATAAACCCATTGTCATCCCGATATTGCTGAATAAACGCATCTAATTGCCGCGCCTCGCTCACCAGGGCGCCGTATTGCTGCTCCATGCGCTGTTGCATTTGCCATTGCTGTACTTGTGATTCATGCGCTCTGCGTTCATCTGCAAGCGACATTGTTTTCTGGCGGTAATCTTTTTCCAAATCCGCTTGGGTTTTTAAAACGCCCTGCAAAGCACTCGGTAATTGGTACGACTGCCCATCGTGAACGTAATCAAAGAATTCCGGCAATTGCTGCGTTTCTGCGGTTTCCGGCGCTGCTCCCGAACCTCCGTTAAGGGGCAAATTTCTTTGCTTACTTGCTGGCATGGTGTCAACGCTTTTAAGCTTGCGCTCTTTTGCGACTGGCGCTGCTTCCGTGGCAGTGCTTTCTGATGCTGGTGCGGCACTTTCACCGCCCGTTGATTCGGCTATGTCAGACGGCATAACTCATGTTCTCCTGTTGTGAATAAAATGTGCCACGATAATCAACATGGCCTGTTTTATATTTCTTTTCCATTTCTTGGGGATTTGTGTGACATCCCTCTTTCCAAGCCAGCCATGGCACTACGCCATCACCCGCTACTTTAATAGTTTGCGTAACGCGCTGCTCTAACGCCACGCCATCTTTGACGTTATTCATCGTAAAATTCCGGCTATTTTCCAGAAAATGTGGAAATTCTCTCATCTGATTAGCCATGTTTTTGTTGGTAATGCAGCGAAAGCCTTCTTGCGTTTCACGTGAAACAGCCGTTACGTCCAAATGCTCGTAATCGGATTCCGGCTTGTCGTAGGCATAGAGGTTGTCCATGTTTTCTTGCGTGTCAGTCGGCGCATAACAACTGTCAAAGCCATGCAGTTCAAATTCTGTTACACCACATACGGTAAAAAGCGGCACCGTTCTTAAACCTACCGTTGACGCGCCAGCAACAAACGCATGTTCCCATCCATCGTCGCTTGGCAACTTGTCAATAATGTAGCCGCTATCAAGTTCCTCATTTATCGGCACCCATATTTTGTAATCAAAACCCTCAAATCTTTCAAAAACTGTCGGGTCTAGGCACGCTGCAAGCAGATACGTGCATTTTGGATGCGGTGTCATATAATTTAAAACATGCGGCCTTGGGTCGCTTAAAACTCCAAAATCCGGCACAATATTTTTCGAGATCAACCAGTCGTGGGTTTTATTAACAGCCGCTATTCTAACGCGGTGCGACACGCGGCGTTTTGTTTGTATGCGTGGCAACGTGCTTTGCAAAGATGTGCCACCACCCGCTACAATTATTTTTTTGCCCCTAAGCTTGCCAATTAATTCCGTGACTGAATTGTATCTGCCTTGGTATGGCGTGACTTTTTGCTCATGCGCTTTAATATTTTCGACAAGCCGCTCTCGATACTGCTCACCCGATAGCCAGCCAATCGCATAACCTAATTTGTCATCAAGTTTTGCATCTTGACGAGGCAAATACTTATCAAGAACTTCCAGTCCCATTTATGGCTCGTGTTCTATGACTTTATGCTGCGTTTTTTCTTCTTCTTTGTTTGGGTCAATAATATTAAGCGTAATTGCTTTTATTGGCTCTCCGCTGTGATGCGTCAGCAATTCCGCCTCTACTTTTGCTTTTCCATCAAGCCGATCTGATATTAGCGATATCGCACCAACATTTCCGTCAATTGCTTCTTTTACTAATGATTCTGCAACTATCCGCAATTTACGCTTGTCGCCGTTGGCTGTTTTTATTTTATCGTTTAAGGCCACCATCAAAGCATCCCGAAACGGCTTATGTTTTGTCGGCCTGCCGTTAGGATTGCCTGACTGTCCTTTTTTCCACGTATGTTCTGATAATTGTTTAGAGATTTCCGCCATTTTTATTCTACATCGCCTGCAATAATTGTTGTGCTTTCTATGTTACCGCCATCAACTACATCTGCTATTTCCATCATTGGTTCTCGCACTTCTTCTGCGATGTCCATTGATTTCAAAGTGAGCTTTAATTCTTTTTCGGCTGCTAACGTTTGTTCATGCCTCATGTTTTCTGCTGCTATTTTTTCTCTTTCAAGCGCCATTTTCTCTTGATGCTTTAAGAAATCTAAATCGGCTGGCATCCCGTTGTTTGTTTGGTTCTGTGCAATCATTGCTTTAGTTTCTGCCTCAAACAACGCTACTTCGCGTTTTGTCTGCGCGTCTGCCATAGCCTTTGCCTGATCTTGTTCTATTTCTGCTTGCGTTTTAGCCGCCATTGTTTGCAGTTGCGCCTGCATTGCCATTTCCTCTGGTGATGGCGGTGGCGGTCCTGGCGGCATGTCTTCATCTTCACCTGCCCCCACAAGCCCTGGTGGCAACAACTTCTCTAATCGGTTTGCAATTTGATCGGCTCCAGGCCAATCCAAGTTGCGTGCCAACAAATCACCGGCAACTTCAAAGAATTGCGGTGCAACACGGCCCATTTCAAACATTTGGCTTGCTGCTTCTTCTCGTTTTGTTGTGTAAGACGGACCAACTTTTACAACTAAGTCGTACTTGCCTTTTGTTAAATCGTAGACATCATTTAAGGTGCCGTCCGGCATTGGCATTTCCATTACTGTGCCATCTGGCAGCACATCAATTTGCGCCTGATCTACTTTTTCATCTTCACCTAAAATCCGCACAATGCGTTTTGTGTTGTACACTTTTGGAATCAAATCCAACAAAATACGACCGCCGCATGTAATTGCCCGAGACAAGTTATCTATAAAATGAAACGTTGAAACATCGCCTTCGCGCTGCCTTGCAAGTATTGCCTTGCCGCTTGTTTCATTGCTTCTTGCGCCTAATGAGGCATCGTACATGCCCATTATTGATTTCATATCGTCTGACGCTGTTAGTGCTTGCTGCATAGAGCCAACGGGCGATGCGTCAAAGGCTTGCCGTTGTGGTGGCGGCATTCCTTCTTTGTAATACAACACCGCATAATTTTCTGTGTTTGCAGAGGCCCATTCCTCTGGATTTACTGTCGAGCCTTCTGCCGCAATCCATGGTGCTTTCGGTGCTAACGCTACCAACTCTGTTGCTGCGGAACGCCAATAGTTATACATGCGCTGCGCGTCTTTACTGTCCGTAATAAGTGATCGGAAATATCTCCGCCCTTCGACATTTACTTCTTCGCCGTAGACCGGAACAATCGGTATATAACTGCCTGCCCAATCCGTTGTTTCCAAAGGCTCCGCACCGGACATAAGCGTATGCTTTACGCCCCAACTGGCCACCATGCGTTGGTTTTCAACTGTAATGCCAAGCGGGTCATACATTTGACCGCGTAGTTTTTCGTACTCTACTGCGTCTACTACGTCTTTGTTTGAAAGTAAAAGAACCTCGCGCTCAATTTCAAAGCGGTCCCAATACGCTGCAACACGCACAGAATTTTCGGTAAACCATGGGTCTACCTTGTCGTCGTCTGTAAATTCGCCTGCATGTGCGCCTGGGTATTTTTCCTCAAAAACCTTACGGTCCATCGACTCAACTTCAAATGCGTAGCGCCAATCCGAGCTATCACATGCCTCTGACCGCGCATCCCAAAAAACAGCAAAGGGGTTACCAATGCGTCTAAATCTGATGTCTAAATCGAATGTGTCGTCACGGGCATAATCAATATCAAGCGCAAAGAAACCAAACCCGCCGTCCACCGCACACTCGATTGCTGTGTCATAGGCTACGTCTGCATCGCTGGTTGCTTCAATGTGTCTGATCAAACCATTCATAATTTCCGCCGTGCGTGGGTCTGCAACGCTATCTACAGGCCGCACCACGATTGACGGCTTGTTCTGCCGTGCATCATTTACAATTTGCCTAATAAATGCTGGCATCTTATTGATGGTCAAAGCAGGCTTTGCTTCCCTAACCCTTGTGGCTAACACATCTTCCGGCCATTGATCGCCAAGCCTTGAAAACTTACGGTCATCTAAAGAAAGATCACGCACCTCGGACCATGCATCGCTTGACTCGCTGTACCGCTGCCTAGCGTTTTCAATATAGTCAGAGTCTTTTTTAGTATCTGCCATTTAAGTGTTCCATGTTACTGCATCCAGCCTCCAGATTTCCGGCGGCGGGTTTTGCGTTTTTTATCGGCTGCTTCTAATGGTGCATTGTAGGCCTGTATGGCGTGTCTAAACGCATCTGCGGGATGTGAGGCCCAATTACCAAGTGGTCCACGGTCAATACGATTTTTGTCATCCCAGTTTGGCTCAAAGTGTTTTAACGCTTTTAGCCCTATTTTACAACTTGCGGTGTCAAATTGGCATTTTGGCAAGTATCGCTGGACTAACTTAATCGCTTCATTTTTGTTCATGCGCGGCACGATCACGGTATCAAAACCGTATTCTCTCAGCGCCAATTCGTCGCCTTTTCCGGTTATTCTCTGCGCCGGACGCGCATCGTGTGGCAGCACAATCGGTGCATATACATAGGGTTTTTGCCGTAATTGCCGCACCCACCAAGGCCACCCTTCTTTCATGCTTTCGTTGTTGCCTTGGATAAAATCAATAACCAAAATCTGTTGTCCAACCCATTGGGTAAACCAAGCACACATATTTGGCCCATTTCCCAGGTCAAAACTCACATGTGTCTCAATATTAGGGTCATGCGGGACTTCACCAATGCGGCCCTCGGCTGCAAGCTCGGCAAGCAAATTGGCGTAGTATGCACCTTCTGGAGCAGACAGGTAATCACCGTGCCATATATGAGCAGCGAGAGAAGCATCCCGCTCCATATCCTCCAACATTTCTTGCTTCAAAACTTCTGGAAACCACGGATTGTCTCTGAAATTAGCCTCAACAATCGCTGAGTCGGTAGGAGGCCGAAAGCCCCTAAAAAATTGATCTACCGCATCTGTTTCATCAGTCGGGTTCCAGCTAAACCACAATTCGGACCCCTCCTTACGAATAGTAGGCCGCAAAATCGACAACGATTTCTTCGACAACGTCTGAGCCTCCTCAACCCAAACAATGTCCACACCCTCTAACGATTTAATAGATTCCGCGTTATACGACTGCATCCCCTTGAAAATAATCTGCGACTTAGAATCCCGCGTGCGTATCTCATTGTTCAAAATTTCAAAAAAATACCCAACCTCAAATTTCTCAATCTTGTCGCACAAAAGCTGATAACAACTGTCCTTAATCGTATTTTGCACCTCACGTATGCACACAGCGCGTATGGGGTTAATCATACACTGCCATATAAGCTGCTCGGCAAAAAAGTGGGATTTTCCAGAACCACGGCCCCCATAAGCGGCCTTATACCGTTTAGGCGGCACCAATGGTTGAAACGCCTTGGGAATGTCTAACTGTAAATTGCCGTCTGAAATTTCGGCCATACACAACTCAAAATTTAATAATAGCGTGTGGGTGATATTTATAACTACAAATGTTTTGCGATTCCACGGCTGGGTATACCCCCACCCCCCTTTTTTTCTGAAAAAAACAGCCCCCCTGTTTTGAGTCAAAACTGTTTCGAGTCATAACTATTCTATGCCGCAACCGTCGCGAGTCGCAATTGTTTCGAGTGTGAACGATTAGCGTTCCGGCTAGGCTGGTTGCTACAATCTGTGCGCTTGTCTGCCACAAACCGCAGTTCTCTGCCAGTAACCGCACGGTTTAAACGCACCCACCGCAGGAACAAAGACAGAACAACCGCGTGGTCTTGCTTTGTTCACATCTGTTCTCGCTCTGTCTTCGCCGCTGGTGCGCGTGTTTGGCTCTCCAGGTCCAATCATACCAGAACAAGGAGTTGGCTGTTCACGGCCATTTTTTGGGGGTTGCAACTGGTTTGGAGTCGCAACTACTGAACTGGAACCGGTACCCGTTTTAAAATCCCAGCTTTCTGAGATTGTTTTCACTCACTACCACTTTGTTCTAATTATTTTCTCTATTTGTGACATATAGTGTAGACAACGCCTAGATGGTTTGCTAGATTGACCCTGCAAACACAGAGAGGAAGATATGACAATGATTATCGGAACAGTGAGACCTGAAGAGGCGCGCGTGTTTGATAGCTGCGAAGGCTACCATCAATTCCACGCCGAGAAAACTCAGGAACCCTACGGGTCCTTTGAGGTGTTTTGGCATGATGGCGGACACATGGTTGAGCAAGACCCTGACGACTCAATGCCCCTGGACGATTGGCGAGATGCCGAGGCGGCGGGTTGGTATTGGCAAGCATGCTCCCCCGGATGCCTCCCCGACGGGGAACCGTCCGGACCATTCGCATCATCACGCCAAGCGCACCAGGATGCCGATGAGTGGAGTCCTGATTACGATGACCCGGACTAGGTAAATCTCCCCACATCTTAACAGCCTCGCTGCAGCCTGACAACTGCACGCGAGGCACAAGGGGTGCAAACACAGACATGGAGGAAGAAAATGCATTTATACACAGAAGCAAAAGAGATAGCCGCTGACGCGCTAAGGGAGTGCGAATGTGAAAGCACCGCCATCACTGACCGAGAAGAATGCGAGAGCTATATCTGGGGTGCTTGCGATAGTTACGAGGTCTGCATTTATTACGGCAAAGCTATCGAGTTTTGCGCGGAGCAGAACACAGGCGATGGCGAAGGGTGGCTAGAAGATTGCGGCGGGATTGCCCAGCCGGACGACACCTTCGGTGCCATAGCGTGCCGCGTTGCTTTTGCGACTTTGTACTGCGCCGCGATGGCGGCACTTGATGAATTACTACAAGAAAAAGAGGAAGACCAATGAGTTATTACAATTATACAACCATGTGTGGAAATCTTGAGGATGGCACTTTCAAGTGGGTGACCGGTTCGGGCCACTGGGAACCAGAGGCAGCCTTACGCAAAGCGCGGCGGTGCAAAATCTACGGACCTGTAACCATTAGCCATGAGGTGATTGACCAAAGCGGCAAGGGGCGGGGTGGTCACGACGGCAAATGGAAGGGTGACGAAACCGGATTAATAAAGATTAAGAACTGGCAAGAAGGAGGACGCATAAACAAATAGAAATCGTTTAAACACCCTCAAAAGCCTCGCTCCCAGCGTGAAAGCTGGGGCGGGGTTTAGGGGGTAGGAAACACAGGAGGAAAAGTGATGACCATAGAAACTAGCGTTTTCTATCTATCACAAAGGGATTGCGCTGAATACAACGGTCCAGACGAGTCTTGGAACGAGGGACCAGCCTTCCATCCCGGGTGGTATTTTCAGGACTGGCAAACAGGTGAGCCTGTTGGTCCATTTAGTGACGAAAAAACAGCGGTTCACAGAGAGATTTATGCTCAAAGAGACTGGGCGGCGGGAATGGTTGGGGGCATGTTGTCATAACCGCATAGCAGCCATCCCCCAACAACCCCGTTTCTGGCCTGAAAACCAGCGCGGGGTTTAGGGGTGCAAGACACTTTTTAGAAAAGGAGGAAGGAAAATGTTTAAACGCTTTCAATATTTGCTAGGTTTTCGGCCTCATCGCGCCGCTTTCTACCACCGTTTAAACCTGTTCAGCCGTTGGGAGCTAGACAACGCGCCTTGCGAATTAACAACTTTAATTTGGCGACACAGAAAGTTGAACCAAAATTATCGCCTGGACTTTAGGTCTAATCACGGACGGCTGGACCCCATCAACGTAACAACCGTAGACTGTAACGAAAAAGCAAAGGCGAAAACGAATGACTGAAGTTTACGAAGTCTTTTATTCAACGTCCTCCAAAAAGGCAGTCATTCAAGAATTAGATGTGCTGGAGGAGGTCTTTGATCTACTTGAAAAAGTAACTGCAAAGCTGAAAGGTGACGCACTCAAAAAATTAGAGCAAAAAATCAACGAAAATTGCGAAAAACAAGATTGCAGTTTGATGATCGATTGGCTCTACGACACTGTTTATTTGCATCAAAGCTGCGACGAACGGATTGATACTATCAATCAACAACTGTCAGACGATGAGTTTTTTAAGCATTAACGCGAAAGAAAAGGGGTAAAAAATGGCTAATACAACGATCAAAAAGGCAAAGATTAAACCCATTGAATGGCAAGGCAAACCAGCATGGGGCGTTTATATCAATCGGAGCCGTGTTGTTGTGGCGTCAGATAAAGAAAGCGCACTCAGTAGCGCGAGGTTCTTGAGTGATTTGCCACATGATGAAATTGAAATTAAAACGCGAAAGGGAAGAAAATGATTTCATTACAACTAACCGTTGAAGAGGCAAGCAAGCTGTCGAGTATCCTTTTTGAAAAACAGCAGGCCGTGGCAGAGCGAATTAACGACCTATATCAAACAAAGAATTATGCCGGTGAAAGCGTACAAGAGACTTGGGAGGGCGAGTTGACTGAGTTGGAACGCATCTGCAGTGATTACACTTTTATGCTAGATCGACTTGACGAACAACGAGAACACAACCGTAACGTGCAAAAAGAGGCTGAAACTTAAATGAAGTACAACCATCGGGTTGTGGTGTTATGTAAAGCCTTTGCTTTAAGGTCTTGTGAAGAGAGGGGGGGCGGGGTCACTGGCCCCCCCTCAAATCACAAAGCGAAAGGTCGAAAACAGGTGGGCACCTGCAAATTAAGTATACCACGGAAAGACGAAAAGGCAAATTTTGTGGGGTTTGATTACGGGCGTATCCCCTGGTTAATATGTCCGTAGCGGTTTGGACCTTTCCCGACGCTAAAAGGTTGAATACGAAATCGCGGGCACTGCTGACCACTTGCAACCCGCGCCCTTGGAAAAACCGATTTTTTGGTTTGGGTTTGAAAAAGGCTAAAGGGCATTGCAGAGTTGACCTCCTGCGGTGTGTTATCGGGCCTCTAAAGAGCGATAACGGGCAAACGAGTACCGGCAACTCCCTGGTCAGGGCCTTGGAACTATCCAAGGGGGAAAGTGGTCAACTGTGTCTAAAACGCAACATACAACTAAAAGGGGAAGATATGAACAAGTTAGTTGAACAAGCATTGTTTCTGGGAGAAGTGCCTGCAAGTGCGAAAGATAAAGATAAAGATAAAGATAAGGAGGTGTATACGGAGGACTTTGAGGCATTTTTTAGAGCGTACCCACGTAGAAAGGGCGGGAATCCAAAACATCTGGCGTTTAAGGCTTACAAAAAGGTGGTGAAGGTCGTACCTGCCGAGCGTTTGCGTGCCAGCCTAACTGGCTATTGGGTTAGCCTGGGCGATAAAGTGAATACAGAATATGTGCTTATGGCTAGCACTTATTTAAATCAAAAGAGATATGAGGAATTTTTGGATTTCGGCTTGCCGGAACGCCCAAAACCGCCGCCGTTTAAACCACCCCAAGATACCAAAAAGAAAAAACTGTATGAGCTTGTTGGCGAAAGCAACTATAGGTTGTGGTTTGACCCATGCAGTACACGCCACGATGGAAAGTTATTAATAAAGAATAAGTTTAAACGCGATTGGACTGCGGAAAAATTTATGGCCGAGATATATGCCGCTGGATTTAGCGGCGTTTCTCATCTTGACATAAAGTAATTTTTCATATTAACATTTAGTTATCACAAAGCGAGGGCACGATGAATTACGAAAAATTGAAACAATGGCACGACCAGGAGCATAATCAGGTCAGTTTTTCTGAGCTGTTCCAGAAGGGATACTCAGTAGATTGCAGTGCATACGTCAAACGCAAGGGCCGGTTTGATTATCTGGATTGGCAATCAGCCTATCGGTTAGCTATCAACACTTTTGGGAACGCTGTTTATAACGATTTGCAAGATGAAGTGCATCCCGATGGCACCGTCACTGTTCGCGCCGAGCTTACAATCCAGGGACACCGTCGTGAAATGTTTCTGCCGGTCTTAGATTATAATAACAAAGCCATAACGAATCCTGGCTCCAAGGATTTAAACGACAGCAGGCAGCGGTGTAGAGTTAAAGTTCTCAGCCTATTCGGCCTGGGCTTTCATGTGTACGAAGGTAAGGCCCAGCCCGAGGATACCTTTGGCGACAACGCCACTGATAATAATAGGTGTGTAACGCCGGAACAGATCAAGGAGCTTCGCAAGCTAGTCAAAGACTTTGATAGTGACGTAAAGACGAGTTTTTTACGGGCGCTAAAAATAGAAAAAATTCAAGATTTGCCCGAACGTCAATTTGATGCGGCAATCAACATGATCAAACTGCACCAAGAACAAAAACAAGTGCGGGTTTCGCAATGACCGTTACAAAGAAAAAGGATGAGCGCGACAGTTTGATCTTTGACTTTGAGCAGCACAGCGAAGAGTGGCACACAATGCGCTGCGGCAAACTGACCGCAAGCAACTTTGATAGTATCATCACCAGAACCGGCAAGCAGTCAGGCAGTTTTGACAGGTATGTGGATACCATTATTGCAGAGAGATTAACAAGCACATCTGCTCCAATACACGTTACCGAATGGATGCAACGCGGCATTGACCTGGAACAAGATGCGCGAGAGCGTTACGCCTGGATTACAAAAAGCGACGTTCAGCAGGTAGGTTTTGTCTTACAGGAAGAAGGTAGCAACATTGGATGCAGCCCCGATGGCTTGATCGGACATGATTTGGGTGTAGAGATAAAATGTCCCGCGCCACAGACACACACTGCCTACATGCGTAATCCCGATGCGCTGGTAAACAAGTATTGGCAACAGGTCCAAGGCAGCATGTGGATTACGGAGCGTCGAAACTGGCATCTTTACAGTTTTCATCCCGACATGGCGTCCGTGCTTGTCACTGTGCCTATTGACGAAGATTACCTCGCAAAATTAATTGAGCTTGTGGACAAAGCGGACAACATAGCAACTGACGCTGTGCGCGAGTTTAAAAACGTCGCTTTAATCAGTTAGGAAAAATAATATGAAGTACGACAAACCAAACGCAGGTGTTTTGTTTCCAAACGACAACCCAGGCGATAATCGACCGGATTTCAAGGGAAAGTTAAACGTAAATGGCGTGGAAATGGATTTAGCCGCCTGGAAGCGCGTGAGCAAGACAAACCAAACACCCTATCTTTCGGTGAAGCTGTCGGAAAAATGGACTAAACAAGACACTTCGCAAGAGCGCAGCTCCGCCGTTGCCGATGACGTAATACCCTTCTAAATGGATACTTTTACCAAGTTTAGCGCCAACGACATCTTTCACAAGCTGGAAGAAAAGGCCGACCAGTATGCTCAAGATGCGGCTCGGCATGAAAGCCTTGACGCGCACACCAAGCCATTGCTGGCCAAGCTGACCTTGGAGTACATGCGCGAAGGTATGAGCCGTGTCGAAGCTGAGACAAATGCGTATGCAGATGAGCGTTATGCGGAGCATGTACAGGGCGGTGTTGTCGCCAAGGAAATGAGCATTCGTTCCAAGGCCGCTTATCAAAATGCGTTGCGGTGGGCCGATCTTAAGCAGTCAGAGGAAGCTAGCGCACGAACACTGGTAACACGCAAATGACAAACAAGAATATTAATAATATTGTAAATAAGTTTGGAGGCGTTTCCGAAATGGCACGGTGTTTAAACCAGTTAGGATATGAGTGCTATCCTTCTCTAATAAGCCAGTGGCAGAGGCGAAGTAGCATTCCCAAGGGGTGGTGGATTCCTATCGCACAAGCTGCCGCAAAAAAAGGCTTGGCGCTTTCTCTTGAAGATATTATACAAGCAGACTTGCTATAATGTTGCGCTGTATCTTCCTCCAGCGTTGCATAAACCGGGCGCTTATGTGTTTGCAAACTACAAGCGCCCGGTTTTACTTTGCAGGCCCACAATGAAGGCCCGTTCAGCAAAGGCCAAGGGTACTCGGCTAGAAAACTGGGTCACACAGTTTTTCAAGAAATGCGGCTGGTATGCACGAAGGCAACCTGGGTCTGGTATCTACCGCGATTTTCCGCACGACAACGCTGTTGAATCGCCGAACTCCGCACTAAGCTTCAATATAGAATGTAAGTCATGGAAAAACGGCTGGCGCACTGGTGACAAAGCTATGGGGCAAGCGGACATACTAGTCATTAAACGCGACTACGGTGAGCCTCGTTTCTATTTGACTGAACGCGCAATGCAAGATTTGCTCGACCACATCACAGAACTGGAGGGCGGAAAGTGAGCGACCTCATCGACCTCATGCAAGAACCCGTTCGTTTCAATGGGTCCGATTACGATCCAGCCCTGGATAACGACCGTCTAAAGAAACAGATTGGCCGCGTCTACAGTTGTATGATTGATGGGCGGTGGCGAACGCTGTCGGAAATCGAAACGGTGACGGGTGATCCGCAGTCTTCCATCTCGGCACAGTTGCGGCACTTGAGAAAAGACCGTTTTGGCTCTTACGTTGTGAATAAGCAGCGCCGAGGTGAACGAAAGCACGGCCTTTTTGAATACCAGTTACTGCAACCGGAATGAAAGACTTACACATCAACAAACTGGAAAATGAACAATGAAGCCTGACACGATAAAAACACTGCAAAATATATTTCGGAACACCGCCTTCGATGTTGACGAATACGGATATACTGACAGCGAGTTAATTATTAAATCACATTTGCTGCCCGATATCTTGCAAACTACTCGACAACAATTGGTCGCGGATGGCTCGTTAGTTGATACTGGTCACACGCGCAAAAATCAGAAGGGCAACCAGGAAATCGTCTGGGGCTTATGCCCGTCGTGAAACAACGCCGCCTTACGCTGCACATCTCAATATCTTTATCGAAAAAGAATTATTACGATGACACTGTTATTGCCAAACTCGCTAATGCAATCAGCAACGATATCAAAAAAATTGCCCAGCCGGAGCATGTCGTCGTGACCTGGGAGCGAGAGCCACATGAATAGCCCAAGCATAGCGTTGTTCGCGTTAAACGGAATTGGCTCAGTGACGCTAAAAGTATTAGCTGACCTTGGCTGCAATATTGTCGGTTTGTGGACGCGCCATGAGCCAAACAAGCATCCATATTTTCAAACGCAAGACATAAATGTTCTTGCCCGGTGTAAATCGATACGAATCTTCTATGACCATGAACCCTTCCACCCAGAGCAAAAAGTGGACCTGCTTCTTTCTTGCACGTATCACCGCAAGATTTTGGCCGCTCATCGTGACAAGGCTCGGTTGGCTATAAACATACACCAAAGCCTGTTGCCAGCCCACGCCGGTCGTGACCCGTTTAAGAGCCAAATTGCTGAACAGGAAGTGCTGGGCGGCGTCACTGCTCATCACATTAATGATGAATGGGATGATGGCGAAATTATCTCGCAGTATGAATGTAATATTGCGGGCTTAAATGAAAACAAGCTGCGCGAAAGGCTTGGTGTTTTAAGCGCGGCCATGGCTGTTAATGTCGTATCGCTGGCTACACAACTGACAAATAATGATGCTTGATTTTCCAACACTGCGAGGTCGTGGTTATCCCTGGACGGATGACGACTTAAAAAAGCTTCGCAAAATTTATAATGCGAACAAAAGTCAGCCAGCCCTCATTATTGACACCAAAGTTGCCATGGCGCTTAAAAGAACGATACGCGCCTGCGAACAAAAACGACAACTTTTAAAATTAAACACCAGACATAATTGCAAAAAATTCTGGACCGTTGAACGCAACGAAAAAATGCGTGCGTTAATTAAAACATTCACGCCTGCCTGTTGTTGTAAGCACCTTGACCAAATGCTGGCACGGCACCTTGACACAACGCCAGCCGCGTGTGCCGTACAACGACGCAAATTAAAGCTAACGCCAAAGACAATCGAACGCGGGAAGGTTAGTTCACAATGACTACGCCGCTTGATGAAGCAAACGACGCACTGCTAAGCGAAAGATTAGCCTACGGGGGCATTGCAAAAAGCCCTGACACGCCCGCACAATTTGGAAAGTTCTATCAGCTTTTTGGGCCGTGGATTTGGCACGCAGGTCGTCGCTTACAGACGCAGCCAGCATGGCCGGAGACAGAGAAACCACGCATTGCTTTTCTGATGGACAACGCCACCGGAATAGCGCACGGAGCCAACCTGTTTAAACTGCTCCAATGCTTGCGTGACTATCCACAAGATATCGAACCTTATGTTTTTACGAAAGAGCCTGCTGATGAGGCTTTTCTAGAAGCGATTGGCGATGTGCCACATTTTTGCTTCCGGTCTGACAATGAGGTGAAGTGTTGGCTTCTACTGCGTACACTGGCAGAACGAAATAACATCACCTCTGTTGTTTTTGTCTCAGTCGCGCCTGGGCTGGTATTTGCTAAAGCCATTGAGGTAGCGCCTTCCGTTATTTGGTGGTCCCAGAAATGGCACACCTTGCACTGTCCTGGCGTGGGGTTACTGACAACCACGCACCCCTTTAGACCCCTGCAAATTCTTGCCGACAAGCAGTGGCATTGTGCGCGTCAGTCGTTGCCACGCTTATATAATCCATACCACCGAGACATTGCTGCCGACATGAGGAAGGACTTGGCGTATAACACCGTCTTTGGCTGGTTCGGTCGAGAAGAAAAGCTGTTCGATAAATATTTTGTGGATAGCATTTGTCAGATTTTGAAGGCAGTCCCAGACAGTTGTTTTTTGTGGACCTCTCGCACCCCGCATGATTTTGGCGCTTACTTAGATAACGCAGGTCTAGCAGATAGGCATAAATGCATCGGCTGGGTGGATACTTCGCTGTGGACGCAAGTCGTCGATATCGGTTTAGACAGCTTTCCTTTTGGCATGGGGCATACGGCTTATCAGATGTGGGAAGCTGGCAAGCCGGTGATTGGCGTGGCCAACGAAAATCCTGGTGCGCTTAATACAATGTTTCAATTGATTGAAGAAGGGCCAGCCGACCTTAAAGACGAGGCAAGTAAATTAATTACAGTTAAACCCTACACCGAAACCATTGTCGATTTTATTGACCTTGCGGTTGCGCTTTCTAAAGACATCAATATGCAACAACAAATGGGTGAGGAAGGTCGTTTCTTTACTGACACGTATATGCGTGACGACAAACTCTTTGCTGACACTTTCAGTTCTGCGTTGTTAGAGATAATTTCGGAGCAAAAAAACAATGAGTGAAAACGAACGTGCGCCACTGACCAAAAAAGAACTTGAAGACATCATACAGCTCAAAAACGCTGGTTGGCGTTTAAGCGAAATTGCAAAAGAAACCGGCTTCACGCGAACGCGCATCTGCCGGAACATTGACGGCGGCTATTTAAAAAATCCAAAAAAACGCCAAGCACGAAACGTTATGCCCAGGTGGGTTGTCTTTGAAAACATTACAAAAGCGGAAGCACGCCAAGTGCGTAACAAAAGGAATTAATGCAATGAATAGACGAAAATTGACCGGCATGTTTGCAAGTTTATGCGTTACGTTAGTTTTTCCTAGCCGTCGCCAAACTGGTCCGACGCAATACATGACTCTCGGCACGAATCGCCAGCTTCAATACGGCATTGAATATCAACGGCGCAATCGTGTTGGTGCAACACCAACTCATAATCTTAACAGCAAAATCTATCAGCCAAAAACATTTGGAACAGTGCCGTCACCTTTTATCACGCCACCCAAGGCTTTTCCTCATGGCGATTAGCATCCAAACGCTACGCACGCTGATAAAAGTGCGTGCCTTAACAGACGCCACATCTACGTTAAAACTTGCAACAATTGGCTATCCAGATTGCTTGTTTTCACGCGACCAAGCCGAGGCTTTGCTTGGCGACGGGTTTTGTGATGACTTGCCGGTGCGCTCGGATTCGGAGCAAATCCTACGCTGGCATAATCTGCACAACGAACTAAACGGCATCTACGACACAGATGCGTTTATGAAAGCATTCAACATAGAATTAACTGTGTTTGATATTAATGAGGTACGCGGCGGAGAGATTATACACGATTTTAATCTGCCTGTGCTGACCCGCGAACATAACCAATATGATATAGTTTACGATGGTGGCTCTTTAGAACACATTTTCAATGTGTCGCAGGCGCTTATTAACATGCTGCACCTTTGCAAGGTCGGCGGCCATATCATTCACAGCAACCCTCTTTGTGTGTTTAACCACGGCTTCTACAACTTTAATCCAACGTTTTACGCTGATTTCTATTTGCAAAACGGCCACGAGATTATTGACGACATGGAAGCCATTCGTAATGAAAAATTAGGCTATTCAAGTGCAACGCTGCCTCACCATAAACGGTTCAAAATCGTCGGTGACTATTGGATAGCTGTCCTTGCAAAGAAAACAAACAGCAAGGCACTTATTTACCCGCACCAGACTAAGTACAAAGTGAATCCCGCGCAGGCAGTGTCGTAATGGCTGGAGGTAAGAAAGCTACCCCAGCGGGTTACTTGAAAACTTACAAGACAGCCGTTTTCAAGGTGCATAACCCGAGCCACCATAAAAGAGCCGTTATGCAGCACGCCATGCGGAACGCTCACCTTCTTTATACAAAGATGCTTAAAGAGTTTATGCCGGATAAAACAGAACTCAAACGTCTTGGAGAAATAAAGACTTTCGACAGAAAGAAAGAGTTAGCAGCACTTGTGAAAAAGATTAGCAAACGCCTAAAACAGCATAATTACGTTGCAGCGGGGATAAGAGATGGGTTGCTTAAAGATTTAGAAGCGCAAATCAGTAGTTCTGCTGGTTTGCAAGATGTGCAGGAAAGTGTTGGCTCCCCTACACCAACAACATTAGACCCTGGGTCAACGCTGTATCAGGAAGCTCTTGAGGACATTTCTACTTGCACCGATTTAGAAGAAGAAAATTTTTTACGGGATGAAATGGCTAGGACGGCAAAAGCTGGGCAAGTCCGACCGATTGATTATGCGAGATTTAGCAATAAGAGTGGTTTTTCTCTTTATCAAAATCCAGAGACAAAGCGTGTGATTGCGTTGATTAATATTGTGACCAAAAACTCCCGCTATCGAAAACAGGTAACGGTCAAAAACCTTGTCAGTCTCAAGACCGGCGAGTTTATGGGTTTTTCAACAAAGACAGGTATTCTTTTGCCTCTGGAATTTGGTCACGACTTCCATAAAAAACGGTTTATTGAGGAAGGCGAACCAATGACCGCCAAGCTCTATCATCGAAAAGAGCGCAACGGTAAGCCGTGTGATGACTTTGAGCTGCATGTAACGTTTAAGTATTTGGTGAAAAAACGACCGACATATACGTGGCTTGGTGTAGACCGAGGTATTTATAACCTGGCCGCTTATAGCGTAAATGATGAACACGGCACGATAGTAGACGCTGGGTGCATTGAAGGCCGTACACTGCGGCATGTGCAGCGCCAGTTGGAAAGAAGGACGGCTGACAAGCAGCGGCGACGGGGTGTAGTGCGGGGGTCCAAGCGACAGGCCCATGCCGATGAAGCCGTTCATGTTGCGGCAAACAAGATTGTCGAGGTTGCCAAGAAATATGACGCGCACGTTGTGCTTGAGAATCTAAAAAACCTCAGTGCGACACGATTTAAGACACGTATTCCAGGCACGCGGCGTGGCGGCTTTAACAAGCTGCTTGGCAGGGTTCAGTACGAAAAACTTAAGAACATTCTTGAATACAAATTGAGGAAGGAAGGCTTTGCAAAGCCCATTCTTGTGCGTGCTGCGGGAACAAGCATAACTTGTCCTGAGTGCGGCAATTGGGACAAAGAAAACAGGAAGAAAGAGCAAGCTGCCGATGGTGATGGCTTCAAGATGGATGAATTTGTATGCACGAAATGCGGTCATGCCGCTGATGCCGACGAGAATGCTGCACGTGTAATCGGTCTAAAGGGCATGTGGCAAAGACAATTACCAAAATATACCCCTGGAACAACTCTTGCGGAGGATAAGAAATTTGATGCATTTTTAAGACAACACGCTGAAAAGCGTTCGCGGTTGTAGCGGTGCAAACCCGTACCTTCGTCAGCCGCATTCTGGATTGAAGCTGTATGACCGTCCTTCGGGAAGGCTTAGCTTCTATTTGGTTTAAACACTACTGGGCGCAAGATTGTTTGACCACTGCAGTTGAACATCTGTTCTTAGAACAAAAAGCCTTTTTTAAAACCGAGATTGAATGAGTGGAGGCCCTTTTTCTGGTAGACAAACTTAAAAAGCCGCAGGTGTTACAAGACGTTATGCTCGGTCAGTTCTACAGACCTCGGTTTTGAGTGGTGAGCGAGGGTATGCGACAAACCGATGACATAGACTTGGAGTTCTACAGACCCCGGTTTTCAGTGGTGAGCGAGGGCCACGTAGCAGCCGATCTTTTCTTTTTCCTGTTCTACAGACCTCGGTTTTGAGTGGTGAGCGAGGGTTTGACACTGCAATGTTGTACCACATATGGGTTCTACAAACCTTGGTTTTCAGTGGTGAACGAGGACGACCTTCTCCCCAGCTTAGTTACCGGCAGTTCTACAAACCTTGGTTTTGAGTGGTGAACGAGGGGACCTGTTCTTCAAAGTCTACCTGGGACCAGTTCTACAAACCTCGGTTTTCAGTGGTGAACGAGGGGTGAAGCAGCAAGCCTTCCGTGGTCAACTAGTTCTACAAACCTCGGTTTTGAGTGGTGAACGAGGGGCCTGGAAAACAAGCAGAGAGGCCGGAGAAAGTTCTGCAGACCTCGGTTTTGAGTAGTGAGCGAGGGATTTGCTCGGCATAGCCGTGGGCCGCAATAGTTCTACAAACCTCGGTTTTGAGTGGTGAACGAGGATTCCAGAAATTGGCCCAAGGCCGCTCTTCGTTCTACAAACCTCGGTTTTGAGTGGTGAACGAGGGTGTGTAATGGGGGCCGTGGTTTAAGATGCGAGATTATTTATTAGATAAACAAAACGATGCCCGTGCTATTATTAACCAAATATGCCGCGATTTTGACATCAGCAAAAGCGACCTAACTGGGCATTGTCGTTCGCAGTCTTTCATATTGCCAAGACACTTGGCTTACTACACACTTTATAACACGGGTCAGTATGACCTAAAGCGAATAGCAAAAATGTTTGGCAACCGCCATCACACAAGCATTTCGTATGGCATAAACAAAATTAACAAATTAGTGCGTGCGCTCTAAAAAATGACAGGAAGGAAGTTATCAAATGTACGAGTACAAATGCACAATAAAAAGGGTTATAGACGGCGACACCTTTGTCGCTGACATCGCGCTCGGCTTTGGCGTTACTTTGCAGAAACAAACCTTTCGTCTTTATGGCATTGATACGCCCGAATCTCGCAGAAACTCCGCTAAAGGCATTGGTGATGCTCACGTAGCCCATGGCTTACAGGCCAAGGCAAGGGTGCAAGAGTTAATTGGTCCAGAGCATGAGGAATACCGGACACTTACAGTGCGTACTCACAAAGACAAGGGCGGTAAATACGGACGCTGGTTAGCGGATGTGCTTTGCCCCGTCGCTGGGGATGCCCGCTCCCTGACAGAAATACTTAAGGATGAGGGCCTAGAAAAGAAAGCAACATATGAAGAAGAAGTCCCATACGCGGCGATATGATTATGAGCAATAAACCGCAAAAACAGGCCGCAAACCAAAAATTAGAACGGCTTCAAAAAATTGCTGACCTGTATAGAACCGAGCGCAACGATGCTATAGCTGAAGCGCAAGTATTGCGGGAAAAACTTGTTGCCATAACCAAAATTGTTAAAAGCAACCAGGGCCAATCTTCTAATTAATTTGTGTCTTTATAATTGCTTTGAGATGGTCTACGTCGCGCCTTAGCCCTTCTAGTTCTCTTGCTTGGCGCTCTTTGTTCTCTGGGCTATTCATGCCGACGATGACAGATAGCCGCTGCTCTGTCATGGTTGTTGTCATGTCATTCCTGTCAAGCCGCAACTCGTTTGACTGCATATTCTTTCGCAATTCGGCTAATTGCAATTCAAGCTGCTTGATTTGATAACGGGCTATCGCTGCCGCAGACACGACGCTGGCACCAACACCCATTATCGTTAGTAATAAATCTAGTTCCATGCAGCACGACGGTCATTGTTTATCCAGCGGAACCAATCAAATAACCAAGCAACAATCCAACAACGCCTGGAATTGCCATCATCAATATTGCGGTTGTCTGGCCGGATTTGAGAAAAAACTTAAACTTGGCTTTTTTGCCTTTTACAAAGTCAACAACACGGTCATCTACTTCCCTGACGCTTGCCAAGGTTGCCAACGCCTCCTCAACAATGTCTTTCTTTTTACTCGCCATTTGTCACATCCTTTTGTTGTGTTTTACCTAGACCTTTTATCTTTTTGCCAATTCTTGGTATTTCATGCCGCCCTACGGACGCAGCTACTAACGTCAGCAACGAGTAACGATACCATTCTGGTGTTTGCGCTAAAGCCTCAAAGCCCGCAACTACAAACGGCTGCGTTGCTGGAATAAAACTTAACACCAAAGGTATGGCAAAAATAAGTGTCCAAAACTCATCTTTCCATGAATCAGCAGACGCATCTGCCATCACCTTGTCCCACTCTACATCGCTTGTTGCCAAGGCTGTCATACGCTCTTGCGTCTTTTCTTCTATGATAACTTGCCGCTTTGCTTGCAGCATCTTTAATTCAGCTTTTGCTTGCATCTTGCTTACAAAGCCGTTCGCAATCGGCCCAAGAAAAGAACCGGCTGATTTTAATATCATGCCAATCATTAAATTAGCTCGAAATGTGGGCCGTCAAAGAAAGAACCCGTTGAATTAAGGGTTGAAAGGTCACGGTCCCAATTAACGCCAGAGCGGAGATTAACGCCAATATCCCGACCACATCCCACAACAAATCCCGCAAAGAATGCAATTCTCCGCGCATCTTCCCAATCAATCGGATACGGCAAAGCATCCACTGCCAAGCTCGGCGTGCGTGTGTGCATCGCTGCTTCCAAATCAGACGGATTGTCTGGATTAAGTTTTGACATGCCGCTTTCAAACAGTTCTCTCTGCCGGTCGATTGTCCTGTGGCCTTCTAATATGCTGCAATCAACGTGAGTAATAACAACGTTAAAAACCTTAATAAGGTCGGGATGGCATGTCTCTAACTTTGCCAAAGATGATTTACCAAATGCAGGCATTTATCAAAGCACCTAATTATTACCGCGCAATCGTTCTAATTCTGCTTCAAAATCTTTGTCTTGTTGTTCTTGTTGAATTTCTGTTGCACCTTCGCCTGGACCACCCACAAAATAAGCACCTCTGCGAAGGCTTGCGATGTCTGGGCCTCCTATCTCGCGCATTTTATCAAGCTGCCTTGCCGTAATACCCAAAATATTAGCTACTTCACCACTAATTCTTGGTGAAGACGCACCGCCTAAAGCCACTGTAAGCAAACCCCTGACTAAACCATCCAACTGCCAACCCGCATAAGCAATGCCAGCACCCGAAGCCATACGCTGTAACACGTTTCTCGGCAAAATTGTTGAGCTTGATTGACCCGCCAGCAACGCCATTATTTTCTGACTGTCTTTTGAATCGCCTAGTTTATTCAAAATTTCAAACCGGCCACCCCAAGTAGTGTTTGCATTGTCTCTCATAACCGACTGCAGTCTGCGTAAAATAGTGTCTGACTTCTGCGCTGCCTTTGGTCCGCCTAACCCAAAGGTTTGCGTAAGTTCATTTGCTATTTGCACCGCTTCTTCATAACCCTCCATAATCTTTGCATATTCTGGGTTTATTTTTTTAATTTCTTCGCGAACTGCTTTATATGCTTGTTGCACAGGCACGTTAGCCTTCGGGTTAGTTGTTGAGTAAATATCGCCGATTGTTTGCTTTATTGTATCTAAGTTGTCTATCGTGTGCATTTCTGGGTCGTCTAACAATTTTAAAGTTCCTCTTATTTTTTCAACCACTTGCTGCACGTCGTTTAATTTGCCGTCTACCGCTGGATAAACAGGCTCACCGTCCAATGTTGTTTTTGGCCCTTCGTCTGTCTTTATTGCGTATTTGTTTATTAAATCATCATTGACCTTATTAACCATATTACGAATATCGGCTTCGTTTGCTCTGTCCCTGGCTATATTTTTCATGCCCTTTGCATAACTTTGTCCCATTTCTTTTTTCATTTTGCCGAAAATTTCCGTGGCACCTTCTACGCCTTCCATAACATTTGCGTCTCGGTCTCGCATTTGCCTTAAAAACGCTTCTTGCGGTTCACCACCTGTTCTGCCTGCTTGATACGCTATTATTGGAACATCTTTCGACTGGCCCGTTAAGGCACCGACAGCCCGACTTGTTACCGCCCCAGGTATGTCACCTAATCTTGGAATGCCTACAGCTCCCAACGCTTTATTTGTCGTTCTTGCTGCTATCGTTAAGGGGTCAATTACCGATGCACCTCTACTTGCTACATTTGCTGCTTCTGTCATTACATCAGCGGCTGCACCCATCCTTGGAACGTCTGCTGCAGTTTCCACTGGAGATAAAAACGGCGTTGCTGAAGGCATATCTGGCGTTCTCGCATCAATGGCCCTAAGCCCTGCGCCTGCCATGCGTGGCACCCCTGACCCTAAAAACAACACGCCAGACGCATCTGCCAACATGCCAACGGGGTCTGTTCGGAACGTCGTTAAGGCCTCGTCTAAACCTCCATATCTGTCTTTAAAGTATTCCCCCACAGCCTCTGCCATTTTTGGGTCTGCATCTGTAACACCCATTGCACCCAAGGCGCTGCTGCCTAACTGAGCCAGCGTCTTGCCAGTCTCAACTGGAGATAAAAACGGCGTTACCGTGTCTATTGCAACTTGCTTTGCACTGCGTGGTACGTTTTGCGCTGTTTGTGTTAAATATTCTGTTACGCCAGACGCATCTAGCTTTGGCAAGCCATCCGACATCATAGGCACCTTTGTTTCCTCTGTGACTTGCTTTTGGTCCCAGGGAAAAGGCACTCTGCCGTCAAGCATTTCCTTTGTAATTTGCACAGTCATTTTCAGTTACCTGCCTTCTTTATTTCTGCAGCAAGGTATCTGAGCATATTGTTATATTGCTGTGTATCAAATGACTGGACACCTCGCGCTGTTTGTGGCTCGGTTCTCATTTGCTTGTCTATTCTGTCTACGTTTTCATAAAGTTCTCTTGCTTGGTCTGGAGTCAACTCAAAAACCTCTTGTGCCATAGCTTCTTCCAAATCTCGCGGCGTTTTCACGGGCTCAATGTTTGTTTCAAAGCCTTCAAAACTTCGTTCTTCAATTGGCTTACTTTCAAAGTATTTTATTCTTTTTACTTTTTCATCCCGTGCTTGTTGCATTTGTCTATGTAAAGCACGAGCGCGTCTTGCGTTTTCTTTTTCATCTGCAAATGGGTCAAAAGCATAGCCCAACAATCGCTTACCTTCTTCTTGAGTAAATGCTGCACCCAGCGACTGCCTTAAACCTTCAGTTGCAATAGACTCAATTGCAGCTTTTACTTGTCTTTGCGCGTCATTAAGCCCAATGCCACCCGGAGTAGCAAATTTAACGCCAGCCAATCCGCCTGTTATGTCAGTGCGATTGCTTAACAGTTCTATTGCGCCTAGCAATCCTGTTAACTGCTCATCTATTTTTGGTCGTTGGTCTTTATTCCATACTCGTAAGTCGTCATATGATTTAAAATCGCTTGCCGCTTGTAATTGTTGACGTTCTTGTTTTATTTGTTCTTCTGCCGTTCCTTCTTTTAAAATTTGTAACTCTAGTTCTGCGCTTTCCTTATCACGCTGTTCTTGTTCGGTTAACTTGCCCGCTCTACTTCTTATATCTAGGTCTATCTCTTTTTTCTGCGTATCTGACAAATTGTTCCATTGTTCAGCGGTTGTTATACCGCGCTCAGCAAGCACTTGACTTCGCACCTGCTCTATAGAGAGCGACACTGGACTGGACGGTGTTGAAGGTGGTGTTGAAGGTGGTGTTGAAAGTGGTGTTGAAGGTGGTGTTGAAGGTGGTGTTGAAGGTGGTGTTGTAGAGCCTCCCCCTACAAAGGGCGCATCTTGTGGTTGCCCTAAAACTGGCACAGTAGGTAAATCTGGCGTGCCTGTTTCTAGCATTGGCACCTCTGGCGGTGTTGACGTTGTTGGTAAGGAAAACACATTATTTTGCATTCCTTCAGGCACAAAAGGCGCTGAGCCTACCATCATTTGTGTCGGTTGTGTCGGTTGTGTCGGTTGTGCCGATGGTGTCGATTGTGCCGATTGTCCAAACAAACCACCGGCAGTCCGGTCGGCCAGTTCTCGGGCATCTTCCGCGTCTCGCCAAGACTGATAATCTATCAAGTCACGGGCCTCCCGTGCTTCATAGTTTCTCAATGCTTCCGCCTCTGCCAAACGAATTTGCTCTTGCAGCATTTTTCGCTCCATATCTTCTGAAGCGATGCGGTACTGCCTATAACCAGGAGAGGCATAAGTTAAAAAACCTTTTACCAATCCACCTAAACCAAGATTGTTTGATGTGTCGCTCATAATTTTTCCTTATCGCACTTCCACTACAGCCTGCGAACTGTCCCTCTTGGAAAATCAAAAATAGGCCGACGACGTTGTGTGAGCCTTCCACCAAAGCCCAAGTTTGCTAAAGGGTTTGTTGTGTTTGTTCTGGTTGTTAACAGCATTTGCTCTGCCATTGACGGCCCTGCATCACTTTCTGCCAACATATTTAACTCATCTGTCACCCTACCTAGCAAAGTGCTTTCGGGCTTTTCTTCGGCTTGAGGTGGCGCAAGTTGCCCCGCCAGAGCCTGCCCCATCGGGTCAGTAGCTTGGTTCGGTGCCACAAATTGATTTTGCTGAGCCAATGCTTGCCCCATCGGGTCCGTAGCAACGCCTGTGTCGGCTCCGCCAGCTCCTGGTGCCATGGCCCTATTTTGCGCCGTTAATCTTGCAAGACGCGCCCTCAATTCATCTAACGAATCAAGACCACCACCTGAGGCATAATTAAGACCTGCCTTGAACAAATTACCTACTGCCATACTTTTTACCTACCCTCCAATAGCAGCGGTCGATGTACTGCCTCGCGTCGTTGACCGCCCAGTTGTGGTCAAATCTCTATCCTCTAAATCACCAAACTGCTGCGTTCCGATACCGAGTAGAACAGCCGCTTGCTCTGGTCCAATAGCACCCGCGTTTATAAGATTTTGTGCATCTGCTGTCGTTAGCCCTGCGCCTTGCAACCCAAGATTAGCTGCTTGCACACCTAAACCTGCGCCTTCTGCACCGGCCCTTGCTGCTGCTAATGCCGCTTCTCCCTGCAATCCGCCTAACTGTGCGCCACGCTCTGCCGCAGTGCCAAATGCTCCCGCACCTTCTGCACGTAGCTGACCGGCAAGCTGACGCTGCCCAACTAAATCTCTAATGGCCTGCATGCGTTGTTGCGTTTCAA